>Ga0209471_1000109_pt1 | contig 61618 bp, 52 predicted proteins | sample GraSoiAngelo_128_FD_185885 | JGI IMG/M metagenome (GOLD analysis project Ga0209471, IMG submission 185885) | Grasslands soil microbial communities from the Angelo Coastal Reserve, California, USA - 14_0927_12_20cm (SPAdes) (version 2) | ecosystem: Environmental > Terrestrial > Soil > Grasslands ... | reverse complement strand
CGCAAGGCACGCCGGCCGCGGACTCTTTGGCGCAGGCCGCGAACACCGCGGCGGCCGCCAACACCGTGGCGATCAACTTCGTCTGGACGCTCGTCGCCGGGTTCCTCGTGATGTTCATGCAGGCCGGTTTCGCCATGGTGGAGACGGGGTTCACCCGCGCCAAGAACGCCGCTCACACCATCACGATGAACTTCATGGTGTACGGCATCGCGATGCTGGCGTATTGGGCGATCGGCTTCGCCATCCAGGCGGGCGGCGTGGGAGCCCTCGGCACGCTGGGGGGCTATGACAAGCTCGCTCATGAGTTCTCCCTCACCATCGCGGGCAAACAGTGGGGGCTGTTCGGCGGCACCGGGTTCTTCCTCACCGGCGTCGCGTACACGGCGCCGGTGTTCGCCTACTTCCTGTTCCAGATGGTCTTCATGGACACCGCTGCGACGATCCCCACCGGCGCCCTGGCGGAACGGTGGAAGTTCCTAGCGTTCGTTGTCTTCAGCGTGTTCGTCGGTGCCTTCATCTATCCCATCTACGCGAACTGGACCTGGGGCGGCGGCTGGCTGTCGATGCTCGGCAAGAACCTGGGGCTGGGCCACGGCCATGTGGATTTCGCGGGATCGTCCGTGGTGCACATGACGGGTGGGGTGATGGCGTTCTTCGCCGCGGCGCTGTTGGGCCCGCGTCGCGGCAAGTACAACTTCGACGGCAGCGCCAACGCGATCCCCGGTCACAACATCCCAATGGCGCTGATCGGGACGTTCATCCTCGCCTTCGGGTGGTTCGGCTTCAACGCCGGATCGACGCTGGCGGGCTCTGACCTGCGCATCGGGGTCATTGCGACGAACACGATGCTGGCTGGGGCGGCGGGTGGAATCACCGCGATGGTGTACATGTGGCTCAAGTACGGCAAGCCCGATCCCTCGATGCTGGCGAACGGGACGCTCGCCGGTTTGGTAGCGATCACGGCGCCGTGTGCCTTCGTCACCGCGCCGTCCGCGGTGCTGATCGGCGGGATCGCGGGGGTGCTGGTGTGCGTGGCGGTCTTCTTCGTCGAGCGCCGGCTGCGGATCGACGACCCGGTCGGCGCGATTTCCGTGCACGGCGTCAACGGGCTGTGGGGCATCCTGTCGCTCGGCCTGCTCGCCGACGGCACGTACGGGGACGGGTGGAACGGCGTCAACGGGGCGGTGCGCGGGCTGTTCTACGGCGACGCGGGTCAGTTCGCGGCCCAGGTCGTCGGCGGCCTGGCCAACTTCGTGGCCGTGGGGGCCATGACCTACGTTGCGTACAAGGTCACCGCGGTCCTCGTGGGCGGCCATCGCGTGGCCCCGGAGATCGAGGAGCTCGGGCTCGACCTGCCGGAAATGGGAGCACTGGCGTATCCCGACTCGCCGGAAGTGGCCTCGGCGGTCATCCTCAGCGAGCCCGCCGATGTCTCGCTGGGCGGCGGCCTAGAGCCGGCGACCGAAGCGGCCTGACAGCGACCCGACAGCGTTTTGACACCTAGCGTGAAGGAGTGAATATGAAGCTCATCACCACTGTCGTTCGTCCCGAGCGCCTGCCCCAGGTGAAGGCGGCGCTGTTCCGCGCCGGCGTCACCGGCGTCACGATCAGTCGCGTGAGCGGGCACGGCGGGGAGCGGGAGCTGCACGAGCACTACCGCGGCGTCAATGTGGTGCTCGAATTCCGCGAGAAGGTGCGCCTCGAGATGGCCGTGTCGGAGCCGTTCGTGGAGCCGACCATCAATGCGATCCTGTCCGCGGCGCGCACCGGCCAGGTCGGCGACGGGAAAATCTTTGTCCAGCCGCTGGAACGGGTGATTCGGATCAGGACCGGCGAGGTGGACACGGCCGCGGTCACGGCGGTCACGGCGGACGAGGTGCAGCGCCGGGCGCTGCAGCAAACGGCGCAGCATACGCCGAAGGTGTAGTGCGGTACGGACCGCTTCCCTCACGTTGAGTTAAGGAGAGCATATGCGTCTTCTCAGCGCCCTGTTGGTCGCTCCCGTGTGGCTGGCCGCCCAGAGCGCGCCTTCGGCACCGGCAGACACGACGGACAAGAAGGCCGCCGCGCCCCCGCCGCCTGCGCCGACCGTTAACCACCTCGAGACCACGCTGGCCGGCTTCAAGCTGTCCGGCTTCGCGGAGGCGTCGTACGCCTACTCGGGGCGCAGCCTCGGCGACACGGCGATCGTCGGGCGGCTGTACGATCGGCTGCAGAACCGCTTCGCCCTCAACGCGCTCGCCGTGGTGCTCGACCGGCCCTACGATCCGGCGAAGTTCAGCGCCGGGTTCCACACCGAGCTATTGGTGGGCCAGGACGCGACCGTAATCCAGTCGAATGGGCTCTTCGCGGGCGCCGCGACGCCGGTCCCGGTCGACGTGCCACATCTCTACGTCACGTTGAACGTTCCGACCGCCAGTGGCAACGGGCTGCAGTTCAAGGTCGGGCGGATTCCCACGCTCCTGGGCCTCGAGGTAATCGAGACCTACGCCAACCCCAACTGGTCGGAGGGGAACCAGTTCATCTACGTGGAGAACTTCACCGCGCTCGGGGTGAGCGTGGAGACGAAGTTCAACAACCATCTGGACGCACAGTTCCGTTTGATCAACGGCTGGGACCAGGTCGCGGACAACAACGGCCGCAAGTCCCTGATGGGACGAGTCGGGATCTATCCCGATGCGGCGACGTCGCTCGGCATCGTGGGGTTCTGGGGGCCCGAGGAAGCGAACATCAACAATGCCAACCGGTACGGCGTCGAGGGGTTGCTGTGGCGCAAGCTCGGCAAGGCGGCCGTCTGGGTTCAGGGGGATTACGGGAAGGAGCAAGCCAACGCGGCGTTGCCCGATCCGACGAAGGACGCGCAGTGGGTGGCGCTGGGTGGCTGGGTCACGTACGACTTCACGTCATCCGTCGGTTTGGCGCTGCGCGGCGACTACGTGAACGATCAGGACGGCGCCCGCACCAGCGGCGTATTCGGTTTCCCAGCAAACGCGGGACAGAAGTTCGGCAGCGGCACGGCGACGTTGAACATCCGTGCCTGGCCGGACGCCGTGGTCCGGCCCGAGCTCCGGTACGACCGCTCGACCCTGGCGGCGTTCGCCGGCAAGAAGGATCAGGTCACGTTCGCGCTGGCTGTCGCGTATCTGTACTGAGGCTGGCGAAAGAACCGGTACAGCAGCCAGAGGTCGAGCAGGCCCACCGCGCCCAGGACCGAGAACGCGGCGCCGCTGTCGATGAGGTGGAGCTGTCGCAGCAGGGTCGAGATGCCATAGCCGACGACCCAGGCGTCGAAGCTCATGCAGACGCGCCGGAAGGTTTCCGGTCGCACGTGCCGAATGACGCGCCCGCCGAGCGGGATCCCGACGATGAGGCTCGGGAGGATGTAGGGGAGCAGACCGGCGCTCTCGACCGTGAACATGCCGGCCACGTAGTACGCCGCGGCGGTGAAGGTCGATTCGGCGAGCCGGACGAGGCCCAGCCCCGCTCGGAAGTCCTGCTTGGCGAGTCCCTGGTTGCTCAACATCACGGCCAACGGCGGGCCGGAGATCGTGGTGACGGAGTACAGCACGCCGAGGCCGCTCCCGAAGAGCAGTCCGGCGCGCTGCTCCGCCTTGATCGGTCGGCGAAATCCGGCTGCTTGCAGGAGAATCAGCGGCAGCAGGGCGATAAAGGTCGCGAGCTTGAGCCACCCCGGCTGCACCCGGTGCACGAGCGCCGTCCCGAGCACGACGCCCGGTGCCAGGCCGAGCACCATCGGCAGGACCCGGCGCCACACCTGGGGGACGCTCGCTCGATTGACCCATAGGACATACGCGTTCAACACCACCTCGACCCACACGAGCGCCGGGTTGAGGATCCGATTGGTATAGAAGAGGAGGGCCACCGGCGCCGTGATCGACGAGAATCCGTACCCGAGGGATCCGTTGACCGTAGCGGCCAGCAATGTCGTGAGAACCAGGGCGAACGTGCTCGATGTCATGTCCAGCGAGGTCTGGCTCCCTCTCGTTTCAACGTTGAGGTGATGGCACAACAAACAGGCCCGGCGCACCGTGGGGTGGCCGGGCCTGAAAGCGGCTCGAGTAGCGAAGAAACTAGCGGTTCTTCACAACTTCAAGAGGCGCGCTGCCGTGTCCGTCCAACCCTGCAGTTGGTCGTAGCAACAACAGACCGGGCAACACAGCGGCGTCGCGTGCATGTGATCGGGCAAGCTAGGCCGGGCGTTGCGACGTGTCAACCGGGCGGGTTGACAGCCGAGCGCTCGGTCCGTAAATAACCGGCATCCATGATGACGCACCGCGCCTGCCGCCGTTGTTGTCCGTGTTGTCGGACGATCGACGCTCGCTCCCCGGGGAGCGGACGCGGTTGCGGCGCTCGAGTGCCGGCCGGCAACGGATGCTGACCGACTAGTTTAAACGGCACGCGCGTCGCAGATCGGGCCCGCTTCCCAAGAGGGAAGCGGGCCCGCTGCTTTTTTCTCGCTGCGGAGGTTCGAGAGATGGCCCAAGTCGAGTTGGCGAGCGGCAGACGGATCAGGCAGGCGTCGGGCTTTACGCTGTGGTTCACCGGCCTGTCAGGCGCGGGAAAGTCCACGCTTGCCGCCGCCGTCAGCCGGGAGCTGCGCCGTCACGGGATCGCGGTCGAAGTCCTGGACGGCGACGAAGTGCGCCAGAATCTGTCACAGGGGCTGGGTTTCTCACGTGAAGACCGCGACACCAACATCCGCCGCATCGGCTACGTGGCGAGGCTGCTCACGCGGAACGGGGTCGCGGTGATCACCGCCGCCATCTCTCCGTACCGCGCGGTGCGCGACGAAGTGCGCCGGGAAGTGGGCGCGTTTGTCGAGGTGCACGTGAAGGCCTCGCTCGACGAGTGTATTCGGCGCGATGCGAAGGGGCTGTACCGGCGGGCGCTGGCGGGCGAGATCCCCCACTTCACTGGGGTCTCCGACCCGTACGAGGAGCCGCTGCGACCCGAGCTGGTCGTGGACACCGAGCGGGAGGACGTCGGCGACAGCGCCACGCGGGTGATCGAGCGCCTCGTCGAGCTCGGCTATCTCCGGAGCGCGGCCGATGCCTAGCCCGGCGGAGGTGCGCGCGCACGCTCGGGCGCTGCACGGGGCGAGCCCCGAAGCGATTCTGACGTGGGCCGTCGCGACGTTCCCGCGAAAGGCGGCGCTCACCGTGAGCTTCGGCGGTGGCGGTGTGGTGCTCGCGCACCTGATCGGTCGCATCGACCGGACGGTGCCCGTGATGTTCCTGGACACCGGGTTCCATTTCCCGGAGACGTACGCCTTCAAAGACCGGTTCGTCAGGCAATACGGCCTCAATCTCGTCGAGCTGCCTCCGTTGACCGACCCCGGACCGCTGTACCGGACCGATCCCGATCGCTGCTGCTGGATCCGTAAGGTCGAGCCGCTCGAGCGGGCGCTCGCGGGGTTCGACGCCTGGATCAGCGCCGTGCGGCAGGATCAGACCGACCACCGCGCGGCGACCGAGCTACTCGAGTATCACGAGGTCGCCGGACGCCCCATCGTGAAGGTGTTTCCGCTCGCTCACTGGAGTCGGGCGGACGTGTGGGACTACATCCGGGAGAACGACGTTCCCTATCACCCGCTGCTCGATCAGGGCTATACGAGTATCGGGTGCTGGCCCTGCACCAGACCGACGACAGCGGGGGAGCCCGAGCGGGCGGGCCGCTGGGCCGGCACCAGCAAGACCGAGTGCGGGCTCCACACCTTCAGCGTGAAGCGATGAGCGTGGACTTGGTCAACCGCGTGATCCCGGAAGACGAACGGGCCGCCGCGCTCGAACGCGCGGGCCGCCTGCCGTCGCTCACGCTCGATCCCCACACGATGGCCGATCTCGAGCTGATCGCGACCGGGGGATACAGCCCGCTCACGGGCTTCCTGGGCTCGGCCGACTACCAGCGCGTGATCCACGAGATGCGCCTCGCCGACGGGCGGCCGTGGCCGCTACCCATCACGCTGCGCGTTGCCGTGGCGCCGGGATTGGGCGATGCGGTGGCGCTGAAGGCACCGGACGGGTCCATCGTCGGCCTGCTCGACGTGCGGGACGTGTACACCGCTTCCCGCCCGGAGGAGGCGCAGCTGGTCTTTGGCACGCGCGATGCTGCGCATCCCGGCGTGGCCCAGCTGTACGGGCAGGGCGATCTCGCCGTCGGTGGCGAGGTCTGGTTGCTGCGTCGCACCGTGCCGCCGTTCCCCGAGCTCGCGCTCGATCCAGCCGACACGCGGCGGATCTTCGCCGAGCGCGGCTGGCGCACGGTGGTCGGATTCCAGACTCGCAATCCCGTCCATCGCGCGCACGAGTACATCCAGAAAGCGGCGCTCGAAATCGTGGACGGCCTGTTGCTGCACCCGCTCGTCGGCCCGACCAAGGAGGACGACATTCCCGCGGACGTCCGCGTTCGGAGCTACCGGGTCCTGCTCGAGCGCTATTACCCGCCCGACCGGGTACTCCTCGCCGCGTTTCCCGCCGCCATGCGGTACGCGGGGCCGCGGGAAGCCGTCTTCCACGCGCTGGTGCGCAGGAACTACGGCTGCACCCACTTCATCGTCGGCCGCGACCACGCGGGCGTGGGGAGCTACTACGGCCCGTACGACGCCCAACGGATTTTCCAGCGGTTCCGACCGGATGAGCTGGGCATCGAGCCGCTCTGCTTCGAGCACACGTTCTACTGTCGCCGCTGCGGGGCGATGGCTTCGCCCAAGACGTGCCCGCATGACGGAGACGCGCGGGTGACGCTCTCCGGCACCAAAGTGCGCGAGCTATTGCGGAGCGGCGAGTTGCCGCCGCCCGAGTTCAGCCGCCCGGAGGTAGCCCGCGTGCTCGCTGACGGCTTAAAGGAGATACTCGCATGACCGCATCGACCCTCCGCGAGGTCCTCGATCGGCTGGGACGGGCGTTGCGGGAGCGCTGGGCGTGGTATCGGCGCCAGCAACGCGACGACCGTGAGCGGCACTGGTGGGACGTCTACAACCGGTGACGGGCTGTCACCCCCGCCGCCGTAACAACGGCAGCTCGAGCGCATCCCGCAGTGCCTGCCAGCTAGCCTCGAGGATGTTCTCCGAGCAGCCGACGGTGCTCCAGCGCTCGTCGCCGCGCGCCGACTCGATGACGACTCGGGGTTTCGCCGCGGTGCCGAGGTGATCGTCCACGATTCGGACCTTGTAGTCCACGAGGCGCACGTCGGCGAGTTGCGGGTAGTGCGGCACGAGCGTCTCCCGGACCGCGCGGTCGAGCGCGTTCACCGGTCCGGCTCCCTCGGCCGTGGCGCGCGTCACCACGTCGCCGACGCGTAGCGTCACGCTCGCCTGTGCCCGCACGGCGCCACAGCGGTTCTCGACCATGACGGTGTACTCGATCATCTCGAACGGCGCTCGATAGTCGGCGGACGAGCGCCGCAGCAGCATCTCGAACGAGCCTTCGGCGCCCTCGAACTGGTAGCCGGCGTGCTCGAGCTCCTTGATCCGCTGGAGCACGGCGGCCTCGCGCTCGCCGGCCGGCACGCCCAGCGCCGCGGCACGGAGGCGCACGGTGCGCCGCCCGGCGAGTTCGCTCACCACTACGCGCATCTCATTTCCCACGAGCGCCGGATCGACGTGCTGGTAGCTCTCGGGAAGCTCGGCCACGGCGGCGACGTGTATCCCGCCCTTGTGTGCGAAGGCGCTCCGGCCCACGTAGGGGGCGTGGGGATCGGGGTTCAGGTTCGCGACGGCCGCCACGAAGTGCGCGGCGTCGCGCAGCTCCCGCAGCCGTTCCGGCGCGAGCACCTGGTAGTCGAGCTTGAGCTGTAGCGTGGCGATCAGCTGGACCAGGTCAAGGTTTCCGCACCGCTCACCGTATCCATTGAAGGTCCCCTGGACGTGGACGCAGCCGGCCTCGACCGCGGCGAGGGCATTCGCGAGTGCCAGGCCGCTGTCGTTGTGCGGGTGGATGCCCAGGGGTGCCGTGATCCGGTCCCGCACCTCCCAGACGCGGGCCTCCACGTCGGTGGGGAGGGCGCCGCCGTTGGTATCGCACAGCACGACGCAGTCGGCACCCGCGCCCGCGGCGGCGTCGAGCGTCGCCAAGGCATATCCCGGATCGAGCCGATAGCCGTCGAAGAAGTGCTCGGCGTCGTAGATCACTTCCTTGCCCAGCGCTTTGAAATGGGTGACGCTGTCGGCGATCATGCGGAGGTTCTCGTCGCGGCTCGTCCGGAGCACGCGGTCGACGTGCAGCGTCGAGCTCTTGCCCACAAGCGTCACCACCGGCGTCCCGGCTTCGACCAGGGCGCGACAGTTCCCGTCCTCCGCACAGTCGCCGCCCGCGTGCCGGGTCATACCGAACGCCGCGATCTTCGCATGGTGCAGCGGGACGCCGGCGATGCGCCGGAAGAACTCCGCGTCCTTGGGATTCGAGCCGGGCCATCCGCCCTCGATGTAGCCGATCCCGAGCGCGTCCAGCCGGCAGGCGATCCTGACCTTGTCCTCCGCCGAGAGGGAGAGGCCTTCGCGCTGCGTGCCGTCTCGCAGGGTCGTGTCGTACAGGATCGGGTTCATGTCGCTCTCCGTGTGTTCCACAGCCTATCGAAAAAAAAGGCGGCCTCTCGATGTGAGAGGCCGCGTTGCCCGTGGCGCCGCGCTGTGCTCGTCAGCGGAACGCCGGCACGCTGCCTCTCGTCGAACGCGGGGTGGCGATGGCAATCATCGCGACACCTTCTCCGCGGGCTCCTGATCGGCCGCGACGCTCGCGACCGGCGCGCTCGCCGGGGGCGGAAGCGGGGCCACCTTGCGGAACAGGGGCAAAGCGCGGTGCCACGCCACGACCAGGTCCCGCGCCCGCGGACTCAACGTCTTCGCGAGATGCTGCTCCACGAGGGTCAGGATCTGCCACTCGTCCTGCGGCTCGAGCGGGCGGATGGCGACCATGTCCCCGTTCAGCCGGGCGGCGAGGCTCAGCGTTTCATCGAGCACGTAGGCGACGCCGTTGGACATGCCCGCGCCGAAGTTCCGCCCAACCTCGCCCAGCACCACCACCGTGCCGCCGGTCATGTACTCGCAGCAGTGGTTGCCCGCGCCCTCGATGACCGCGACCGCGCCCGAGTTCCGCACCGCGAACCGATCGCCCGCGCGTCCGGCGGCGAATAGGGTCCCACCGGTGGCGCCGTACAGAGCCGTGTTGCCGAGAATCACGTTGCGATGGGTCAGGCCGGCGTACGCCGCATCGCGGAACGGCTTGATGACGATTTCGCCGCCCGACAGGCCCTTCCCCACGTAGTCGTTCGCCTCCCCTTCGAGCTCGAGGTGCATTCCGGCAAGCGCGAACGCGCCGAAGCTCTGGCCCGCGCTGCCGCGGAACCCCAGACGGACCCGACCCGCCGGCAATCCGGCGCTCCCGTGACGCTCGGCAATGCGTCCCGCGATCCGCGCGCCGAGCGTCAGATGGCCGTTCCCGACGTCGTACGACTCGCTGAACGGCCGGCCGCTCTCCAGACAGGGCCCCAGCGTGGTGAGAATCGCGTCATCGAGCGACTCGACTCCAGGGCGGTCGTTGCGCGCGACGCTGCGGCGGCGGGGCGCGTCCCGTGGCTCCGGGTCGGCGAGGAGCAACGACAGGTCGAGCATCTGGGCGCGCGGCACGTCCGGGCGGTCGACCCGTTCCAGCAGGTCCACGCGGCCGATGATCTCGTCCAGGCTGCGGAACCCCATGTCCGCGAGGATGCGTCGCACATCCTCCGCGATCGCGGTGAAGTACGCGACCACCTGCTCCGGCGTACCCTTGAACTTGGCCCGCAGCTCCGGCCGCTGGGTGGCGATCCCCGTCGGACAGCTGTTCAGATGACATTGCCGCGCCATGGCGCAGCCGATCGCCACGAGGACCGCCGTCCCGAAACCATATGCCTCGGCGCCGAGCAGGGCCGCCATGACGACGTCGCGCCCGGTCTTGAGACCGCCATCCACGCGCACTTCGATGCGGTGACGCAGTCCGTTCTCGATCAGCAGCGCCTGCGTCTCGGCGAGGCCCAGCTCCCACGGAGACCCCGCGTGCTTGATCGAGGATAGCGGCGAGGCGCCCGTGCCGCCGTTGTGACCGGAGACCAGCACGTAGTCGGCGTATGCCTTCGCCACGCCCGCCGCCACCCGGCCGACGCCGGCCTCGGCCACCAGCTTCACACCGACGCGGGCGCGCGGGTTCACCTGCTTCAGGTCGTGGATCAGCTGCGCCAGATCCTCGATCGAGTAGATGTCGTGGTGCGGCGGCGGCGAGATCAGCGGGATGCCGGGCACGGCGTGCCGGAGCCGGGCGATCAGCGCCGTCACCTTGTGACCGGGGAGCTGACCCCCTTCGCCGGGCTTCGAGCCCTGGGCGATCTTGATCTCGAGCTCGTCGGCGCGCACGAGGTACTGGGTCGTGACCCCGAAGCGGGCGGACGCGACCTGTTTGATCCGGTTGTCGGCGCGATCGCCGTTCGGGAGCGGCACGTAGCTGTCCGGATCCTCGCCGCCCTCGCCGGAGTTGGACCGGGCGCCCATGCGGTTCATCCCGGTCGCGAGCGTACGGTGTGCCTCGGGCGACAGCGCGCCGAGCGACATCGCGGTGGAGATGAAGCGGCGCCGGATCGCCTCCGCCGGCTCGACTTCCTCGAGCGCTACGGGAATACCCGTGCGGATCGCCAGCAAGTCGCGCGGCCCCGCCGGCAGGCGCGCCGCGACCTTGGCGACGAAGGCGTCATAGCCGTGGCGCTGCAGCGCCGTGACCACGGGCGGCGACCACCCGTGGTCCTCGCCGTCGCGGCGGAACCGCACGCGCCCGTGGTCGGGGAGCGCCCGCTCCCCACTGTCGTCGCCGGAGGCGGCGACGTGGCGGGCGAGAACGTCCTCCGCGATTTCGGCGAATCCGATCCCGCCGATGGTGGACACCGTTCCCGTAAAGCAGCGATCGATCACCTCCGCGCCGAGCCCCAGCGCCTCGAAGATCTGGGCGCCGCAGTACGAGGACAGCGTCGAGATCCCCATCTTCGAGAGAATCTTGAGCAGGCCTTTCTCGGCGGCCGCGCGGAATCCGGCGCGGGCCTCCGTCGTGAGCCGGGCCCGCACCGACGCGAGCGCGAGCCAGGGGTGCACCGCTTCCGCGCCGTAGCCGATCAGGGCGGCAAAATGATGTACGTCCCAGGCGTCCCCGGCTTCCGCCGCCAGGCCGAGTCGCGTGCGGAGACCCTGGCGGAGCAGGTGCTGGTGCACCGCACCGATCGCCAACAGCATCGGGATGGGCGGGTGCTCGCCATCCGCGTCGCGATCGCTCACGATCAGGATGCGCGCGCCGAGCCGCACGGCCCGCTCCGCAGCGGTGCACAGGACATCGAGCGCGGTGCGGAGGGCATCGCCTCCGCTCGCCGGGCGCCACAGCGCCGGCAGCGTCACTCCCTGGTCGCCCGCGAGGTTGCGCAAGGCCGCGATCTCGTCTTCCAGGAGAATCGGATGCTCGGTGCGGACCAGTCGCAGCGCGGCTGGACTGTCGGCGAGCAGCGACCCGCGCCGTCCGAGGTGCATGCGCAGCGACATGACGAGGGTCTCGCGCAGCGGATCGATCGCCGGATTCGTCACCTGCGCGAAGCGCTGGCGGAAATACGCGTACAGGCTCTGCGGAATCCGCGACAGCGGTGGGATCGGCGTGTCGTCCCCCATGCTCCACACGGTGTCCTGGCCCGCCGTCGCCATCGGCTCGGCGACGTAACGCAGGTCCTCGAAGCTCCAGCCGAACGCGAGCTGGCGCGTGACGAGCTCGGGGCCATCGCAGGGCGTGAGGGTGACCCCGGCCGCCGGGCGGAGCGGGCGGACGGAGCGGGCGGCCCAGCGCGCGTACGGGCGGCGGCGGGCCACCTCCCGCTTGGCGTCGGCGTTGCGGAGAATCGTCTGGCGCCGCGTGTCGACGACGATCAGCTCACCGGGGCCGAGGCTCCCGCTTTCGACCACGTCCCGCGGGTCCAAGTCCACCAGTCCCACCTCGGACCCGGCAACGAGCAGGCCGTCGCGGGTGATCTTATAGCGACAGGGCCGCAGGCCGTTGCGATCCAGCGCCGCGCCGGCGATGACGCCGTCCGTGAACGCCAGCGCCGCGGGGCCGTCCCACGGCTCCACCAGACACTCGTGGAACTCGTAGAACCCTCGCAGCGCGCGCCCCATCTCGGGGGCGCCCTCGTGCGCCTCCGGCACGAGCATCATCAACGCGTGCACCGGGTCGCGGCCCGCGCGGACCAGCAGCTCGAGCGCGTTGTCCAGGCTCGTCGAATCGCTTCCCTCCGCCCAGATGACGGGCTTCAGGCGATCGATGCGCTCGTCCCAGAGCGGTGACGCCAGGGCCGGCTCGCGGGCGGTCATCGCGTTCCGGTTGCCCCAGAGGGTGTTGATCTCGCCGTTGTGCCCGAGCAACCGAAACGGCTGCGCCAGCGCCCAGCTCGAGCTCGTGTTGGTCGAGTACCGCTGGTGGAACACGGCGATCGCCGACTCGAAGTCGGACGATACCAGGTCCGGGAAGAAGCTCGGCAACTCGGTGCCGGTGAGAAGGGCCTTGTACACCACGGTCCGACACGACAGCGAACACGCGAAAAAGCCGTCGAGCTCGGGTCCCGCCGCCGCAATGCGTTGCTCCAGGATCCGGCGGGCGAGATAGAGCGACCGCTCCCAGGCCGGCGCATCCACGTGCCGGCCGCCCGTGGGCGCGGCGATCACGGCCTGCCGGACGGCGGGGCAGGTGGCGCGAGCGGTGGGCCCGAGCACTCGGGGCTCGACGGGGACGTCGCGCCAGGCAAGCACCGGCAGGCCTGCGGCGCGCAGCACGTCTTCGATGATGATGGTGGCACGGTCCCGGGCCGCCGGGTCCGGCGGCAGGAAGAACATCCCCACCGCGAACGGTTGCTCGGGCGCGAGCGAGAGGCCCAGCCGCGCCGCCTCTCTGTGGAAGAAGGCGCGGGGGATTTGGACGAGCAGGCCCGCGCCGTCACCCGAATGGTCGGTGGAGGCGGCGCCGCGGTGCGCTACGCGGGCGAGGGCTTGGAGCGCCAAGCCGACAATCCCGCTGGAGCGCTCCCCCGACGCCCGCGCCACGCACCCGACCCCGCAGGCGTCGTGCTCGCGCCAGGGGTCGCGGTCCGGCGCCCGGCGATTGGACCAGCGCGATCGATCGCGTTCGTGCATCACGGCTCCGTGGATCGAGACGCGAAACAAGAAGGCCCGCTCTCGTGAGGGAGCGGGCCGGGGCGTTGCTCGTGAGCTTGCATTCTAAGCCGCCCGGTCGCTCCCAGTCACGGGACAGGCCGGAGTCAGGATCAGATTTGCGTTCGACGTGCGGACGGTCACGGGCACCTACCTGATCGTACTAACCAGTTCGTATTAATATGCGGCTTACAGAATAAATATACGCTACCCCGTCCCTGGTCAAGGGGTGCCTTTGGCCGGCGGGCGACACGGGTCACCGGGCGATCAGGCGTTGGATCTCCCCGAATGGGATCACGAGGTCGGCCATCGCGTCGTAGGTGCCGCGCTCGCGTAACTCCCGTGCGATCCGGCGGATCAACCCCAGCGTTGCCTGCACGACACGGGGGCCCAGGCTCGCGCGGCGCACGCCCAGCGCCTCGAGCTGGTCGAGCGGCGGGGCGGGGGGGCCGGCGATGACGTTCAAGGGACCGGTGATCTCGCGGGCCAGCCGCCCGATCGTTTCCAGGTCGCTCACGTGGGGAACGAACAGGGAGTCGGCCCCGGCCGAGCGGTAGGCGTTGGCGCGGCGCACGGCGGCGGCGAAGCGCTCTGCCGGTGACCATTGTTTCACCTCGAACGCATCGGTTCGCGCATTGACGACGACTGGCACCCGCGCCGCCGCGCCCGCCTCGCGCACCGCCCGGAGGCGTTCCACCTGGAGCGTGAGGTCGAGCAGCAGGCCCTCGTCGGTCGCGTCCTCGAGATTCAACCCGATCGCGCCCGCCGCGATCACGCCGCGCGCCGTTTCCGCCGCGGCCTCTGGAGTCGCGCCGTAGCCGGCCTCAACGTCGGCGGTCACGGGGATCCGCACACCCTGCACGATCCGCCGCACAACCGCGAGCATCTCTCCGCGACTGATGCGCTCGCCGTCGGCGTACCCCAGCGTCCAGGCGACGCCGGCGCTCGAGGTGGCGATCGCGGGGAACCCGGCGTCCTCGATCAGGCGGGCGCTGATCGCGTCCCACGCGTTGGGGAGGACGAGCATGCGCGGTCCGGCATGCAGCCCTCGGAAGCGCTCCGCCTGTTGCGACTGCGTCGGTGCGGTCATCGCCCCCCCTCCTTGCTGATCACTGGACCTCGCACGCTCGCCACCGGGCGGTAAGTTTGTGGCACCCAAACTCACCGCTCGGTGGCCATCATGCGTGCACGATCGCTTCCCCGCCTGTTTCCCGTCACCCTCGCTGTCCTGCTCGTCGGGCCGCTGTGCGCCCAGGCGACGCAGGCCCCCGTTCTCACGGTTCACTCGATCTGGGGCACGCGTGAGTTCGCGAGCGACCTCGTGGCCCCGACGTGGACCAAGGACGGTGCGGCGTACACGGCCATCGAGCCGGACAGCGCGGGGAACACGGATCTGTACCGGGTGGATGCCGTAACGGGGAGGAAGGAGCGCCTCGTCCGCGGCGCGGACCTCGTCCCGCCCGGAGCGCCGCGGCCGGTGGCGATCGAAGAGTACCGTTTCTCAAGCGACGGCGCGAGGGTGCTCATCTTCACTAACTCGGCGCGGGTATGGCGCCAGAACACCAAGGGCACCTACTACGTCTGGGACTTGCCGGCCAAGCGTCTCATCCCGGTGAGCGCGCAGCCGGGTTATCAGATGTTCGCCAAGTTCTCCTCCGACGGGCGGATGGTCGCCTTCGTGCGCGGCAACAACATCTACGTGACGGACCTGACGACCGGAGCCGAGACCGCGTTGACCGCGGACGGCAGCGACAACGTCATCAACGGGACTTCCGACTGGGTGTACGAGGAAGAGCTCGATCTGCGCGATGCGTTCCGCTGGAGCCCGGATGGTCGCCGGATCGCGTTCTGGCGGCTCGACCAGACGGCGATCCGGCCCTTTTATCTGCTGAACGCCGACTCGCTCTACCCCGAGCTTGTGGCAGTGCGGTATCCCAAGGCGGGGACGCCGAATTCGGAGGTCAAGATCGGAATCGTGGATCTGGCGACGCGCCGGACCGCGTGGGTCAGCCTCGGATCGGAAAGGGACGTCTACGTCGCCGCGATGGACTTCGCCGGATCGGCAGACGAGATCTGGCTCACTCGCCTGAACCGTCACCAGAACCGGCTCGACCTCCTGCTCGCCGACGCGGCGAGCGGGGCGTCCCGCACCATCATGGCCGACTCGGACGCCGCCTGGGTGGACGCGCACGAGCCCCGTTGGATCGCGGGGGGCAAGCAGTTCCTGTTCGAAAGCGAGCGGGACGGGTACCAGCAGGTGTATCTCTTCGACCGGGCCGGCGCCCTCGTGCGCCGCGTGACGCCGGGCGGCTGGGACGTGCTGCAGGTGTTCGGCGTCGACGAGAAAAAGCAGGTGTTGTACTTCACCGGCGCGATCGATGGACCGCTGGGCCGGCCGCTTCTCGCCATCGGGCTCGACGGCAAGGGTCTGAAGCGGCTCGCCGCGGAGGCCGGAAGCCACGGCATCGAGTTCGCTCCCACGTTCCAGCTGTACGTCGACACGTACTCGCGGGCCGGCGTTCCCCCGGTGCAGACCCTGCGGCGGGCGGACGGCAAGGTGGTGCGCACGCTGGCGGACAACGCGTCGCTTACCACGAAGGTCGCGGGGCTGGGCCTCCCGCGCCCCGAGTTCCTCACGATTAAGACGGCGGACGGTGTGGAGCTCAACGCTTGGATCATCAAGCCGAAGGGCTTCGATCCGGCGCATCGCTATCCCCTGTTGATGACCGTGTACGGCGGGCCGGGCTCCCAGACGGTGACCGACGGCTGGGGTGGCGCGAGCTACCTGTGGAACGAGATGCTGGCGGCAGACGGCTACCTCGTCGCGAGCGTCGACAATCGCGGCACCGGCGCGCGGGGCGCCCGGTTCAAGAAGCAGACTTACCTCCACCTCGGTCGGTACGAGTCGGCGGATCAGATCGCCGCGGCCCGCTGGTTTGGCGCGCAGCCGTACGTCGATCCCGACCGGATCGGCATCTGGGGCTGGAGCTACGGCGGCTACATGAGCTCGCTCAGCATGTTCCGCGGCGCCGGCGTGTTCAAAGCGGCGCTCGCCGTCGCCCCGGTCACCGACTGGCGCTTGTACGACACCATCTACACCGAGCGCTACATGCGCACGCCGCAGGAGAACCCAGCGGGCTATGCCGAAGGCGCCCCGCTCGCCTACGCCGATAGCCTGCAAGGCCACTTCCTGCTGGTGCATGGCACAGGCGATGACAACGTGCATTTCCAGAATTCGATCCGGCTGGTGGAGCGGCTCGAAGCCGCCAACAAGCAGTTCGGCATGCGGATCTACCCGAACAAGACGCACGCGATCGCCGGCGGGAACACGCGCGAGAATCTGTACGACCTGTTCACGGCGTGGCTGAAGCGAAACCTCTAGCGCGGACCGCCCTGGCGGTCCTGACGCTGATCAACCTGTTCAACTATCTCGACAGGTGGATCGTTGCCGCGCTCGCCGAAAGCATGAAACACTCCGAGCTGCAGCTTTCGGACACGCAGCTCGGCGCGCTCATGACCGGGTTCATCGTCGTGTACATGCTCGCGGCGCCGCTGTTCGGCTCGCTGGGCGACAGGCGATCGCGCACGCGGCTCATCGGCCTCGGCGTGGCGATCTGGAGCGCGGCCACGGCGCTGGCGGGGTTGGCGCGGAGCTACACCGCGCTGTTCGCGGCGCGGGCCGCGGTGGGGATCGGCGAGGCGGCCTACGGGACGATTTCGCCGGCGCTGCTTGCCGACTACTTCCCGCGCGAGCGGCGAGGGCGAGTGTTCGCGATCTTCTTCGCCGCGATCCCGATCGGCTCGGCGCTGGGGTACGTGGTGGGGGGTCTCGCGGATCACTACTTCGGCTGGCGGCCCGCGTTCTTCGTCGCGGGCGTCCCCGGCCTCCTGCTCGCTGCCCTCGCGCTGCGGCTGCACGAGCCGCGACGCGGCAGCCAGGACCCCGACGCTCCCGCTCCGGCCGCGGCAGCGGGGCAGGCGCGCGGCGCGGCGACCCGGTCCGCGTACGTTGCGCTGCTCCGCAACCGCCCCTACACCCTCACCGTACTCGGGTACGCCGCCTACACCTTCGCGATCGGGGCGCTCGCCTTTTGGACCCCCTCGTTCCTCGAGCGCGCCCGCGGCATCCCCAAGGCCCAGGCGACCGTGCAGTTCGGCGCGATCGTGGTGGTGACGGGGTTCGTCGGTACCTACGGCGGCGGCTGGTTGGGAGACCGGTTGTTGCGACGCACCCAACAGGCGTACCTGTGGGTGTCCGGGGTCGCGACGCTCGCGGCCGCGCCGCTCACACTCGCGGCCCTCGCCGCGCCCGCGCCCCCGGTCTATTGGACGGCCATCGTGGCGGCCGAGCTGCTCCTGTTCGCGTCGACCGGGCCCGTCAACTCGACGATCGTGAACGTCGTGTCCCCACACGTGCGCGCGACGGCCGTCGCGCTGAGCATTTTCACGATTCACATCCTGGGCGACGTGCCGTCGCCCTCGCTGGTTGGGGCGATCTCGGACGCGCGCTCACTCGGTGAGGCGATGCTGATCATTCCGGTCGCGGTGCTCGTGGGAGGGATCATCTGGAGCTACGCGGCGTGGCGGTGCGACCGGGCCGTCGCTGCCGCTGCACGGACGATGTAGGGGCGCAGCATGCTGCGCCCCTACACAGGGCTGTCACGACGTCAGCCGCGCATCACGGTGTCGTCTTCGGACTCCGCCAGCCCTCGATCTCCTGGACGAAGCTCCGGGCGACGTCGGCGAGATCCACCGGTCCGATCGCCGGATCCTGCTTCAACCCCTCGACCCGCGTAAGGTTGACCGAGGCCTTCTGGTATGTGCTGTCGATCCCGAGCGCGGCCTTATAGGCGTCCGCACTCTGGGTAATGTGGCCCGTGCGCTCGAGAACCAGGCCGAGGTTGTTCTGGAACGCCGCTACGGTCGAATCGATCCCGATGGCGTGTGCCAGCGGCCCGACCGCCTGATCGAACTTGCCTTGGCCGAGGTACACGATCGCCAAGTTGTTCAGCGACCACACGTCGCGGTCGTCGAGCACGAGGGAGCGGTGGTAAGCGTCGATCGCACCCGTGGCGTCCCCGAGCGCGCTCTTGACCCGTCCGAGCAGCCGGAACCCCTCACTCGATCCCGAATCGATTTTGAGCGCCGCCTCGACGCTCGAAAGCGCGTCTTGTGGCTTACCCTGCTCGATAAGCACGCGGGTCAGGTTCAAGTGGCTCTTGACGTGGGTCGAGTCCTGCTCGAGCGCGCGCTTGAACGCGTCGACCGCCCCGTCGCGGTCTCCCGTCTTCCACGTGGAGAGGCCGAGCATGTAGTATCCCCACACGTTGTGGGGCTGGTCGGTGGTGTACGTCGCGAACATCCGTGAAGCTTCGTCGTAGCGCCGTTGCTTGAACGCAGCGTTGGCGCTCTCAAACGAGACGGGCGGGGTCGCGACTGGAGCGGGCGTCGACCCGCCGGTCGGCGTGGACGAGACGGTGGACACTTCTGCCGCGTTCGCGTCGGATGCCTTGGGGTGCTTGTCCCCGCAGGCGCCGAGGATGAAGGCGGCGATCGAGATGAGCGTGATGCGGTTCCGCATAAACTCCTCCTGGATTGGGGTTCGTGCCCCGTAAGAGCAGGAGGGGGGCCAGCAAGCGACGGTCAGCTATCAGCCGTCGGCACAATCAGTTGTGGGAAACGGCGAGGGCGGTCGTGTCCGGGTGGACACGCGATCAGATGGCGCAACGTGTTGGTGGGGACACGCGCTACTCGCGGCTGATGCCATGCCTCCGCATGATCTTCAGCAGACTCGCGTGATCGGACAGGCCCAGCTCCTCTGCGGTCTTCGTGATGTGCCAATCGTTACGCTCCAGCGCCGCCACGATGATGCGCCGCTCGGCCTCAGCCTTGAGTGCGTGGAAGCTGGTAGGCAGCGGGCCGGGACTCGCTCCGGGCGCGACGCTCCCAGCGCCGTCCCGTATCTCGGCGGGCACGTCATCGAGCGCGATCACGTCCGTGTCGGTCGCGATGATCATGCGCTCCACGACATTCCGCAGCTCGCGGACGTTGTTCCGTTTCCACTCGTAGGCCAGCAGTGACTCGAGCGCCGCTCCCTCGACCTTCTTGGGACGCACCCCGAAGCGCGCGCAGGTAGTCGTGACGAGCTGCTCGACCAGTGCCGGGAGGTCGGACAGCCGCTCGCGCAGCGCCGGCACGCGCAACAGGTGCACGTTAAGCCGATACAGCAGATCTTGACGGAACCGCCCCGCGGCCACCTCCGCCTCGAGGTCGCGGTTGGTAGCGGCCACGACGCGCGCGTCCACGGTGATCGTACGGTTCCCGCCCAGTCGGCTGACCTGCCGCTGCTCGATCACCCGCAGCAGCTTCGCCTGCGCGGGCAGGGGCAGCTCGCCGATTTCGTCGAGGAACAACGTGCCGCCCGCGGCCGCTTCGAACGCGCCCTTGCGGAGCACATTCGCGCCGGTGAAGGCACCGCGCTCGTGCCCGAACAGCTCGTCCTCGACCAGGCTCTCCGGGAGGGCACCGCTGTTCAAGGCGACGAACGGGCCGTTCGGGCTCGCTCCGAGGCGATGCAGCTCCCGGGCGACGAGCTCCTTCCCCGATCCACTCTCGCCCACGATCAAGACGGGACTCGGAATCTTGGCGACGCGCGCGATCGCGTCCTTGAGCCGCCGCATGGCGGGGCTGGCGCCCACGAGGGGCGCGTCGGTGCCGGTGCGCTCGCGCAGGGCGGCGACCTGACCGACGAGGCGCTGTCGGGCGAGCGCGTTTTCGACCTCCTGCACGACCCGCTCCATCGGTTCGGCCTTGTCGATGAAGCTCTGGGCACCGAGCCGGATCGCCTGGGTGCAGCGATCGTAGTTGCCCGTCCCGGTGTAGACGATCACCGGGATGCGGAGGCTGCGTCGCTCCATCGCCCGCAAGACCTCGAAGCCGTCCATCCCCGGCATCTCGAGATCGAGGATGACGCAGTCCACGGGCTCGCGCTCGAGTGCTTCCAGGGCTTCCCGCCCGCCGTGCGCGACCAGCGCGTCGTACGCGCCGAGCCGTTTCAGATCGTAGGCGTACTGCTCCGCCATCGCGGGGACGTCGTCCACGACCAGGATGGTGGTCACTCAGCCTCTCCCGGCAGCTCCACGATGAACGTGCTGCCCGCCCCGGGTGCAGTCTCGACTCGGAGCGCGCCGTTGGCGTCGAGCACCAGACGCCGCACGATCGAGAGGCCGAGGCCGGTGCCGTCCGGCTTGGTCGTGTAGAAATCGTCGAACGCCCGGTTCAACTCCTCCCGGCTCATTCCCCTGCCCGTGTCCGCGACGGTGATCCGCACGACGGAGCTGTCGCCATCTCCACCGGCGCCCCGCGTGGTCCCGACGATCACGGTCCCCCCGGGCGACGCGAGGCTGTCGAGAGCGTTGCCGATCAGGTTCTCCAGGATTCTCCGCAGCACGAGGGGATCCGTGCGGACGGCCGGCAGCGCGTCCGCCAACACGCTCTTGAGCTCACCCCGACTCGCGTCGCTGACGCGACGGATCGTCTCGCGGACGGCTGCGTTGACGTCGCACGGCTCGCGGGCCGGCTGCGGGTAGAGGCGGGCGTAGTTCGTGGCGAGGTTCTCGAGATACGAGATGCCGGACTCGATCGTCCCCTGACGGTCCCGCAACGCCGCCGCGAGCCGATCGGGCTCGCCGCGCGCGGCTTCGAGCAGGTGCCGGAACACGTTACGGATGGGGATCAGCCCGTTCTTGATGTCGTGGTTCACCTGCCGCGCGAGGTCCCCCACGGCAATGCGCCGCTCGGCCTCTCGCAGCCGGGCGGCGCCGGCCCGGAGCCGCTGGGTCATCGCGCCGAGCAGCCGCGAGAGCGCGCCGATTTCGTCGGCGCGATCGCTCTCGAACGCGACGTCGAGGCGCTCCATGTCGATCTCGGCCGTGCGGCGCGCCAGCTCCCGCAGCGGCCGGCTGATCCAGTTGGACAGCCAGCTTGCGAGCAACAGGGCGATCGCGCCGGTGAGCAGCACCGCTGCCGCGAACGCCGCGTCCACGCGCCGGCGCAGCGCGGCGAGGGGGGCGAGGGAGTGCGTGACCACGATCCGTGCTTCCCCCAGGCTCGGAGCATCGCGGAGGTCGACGAAGGGAACCGCGAGCGCGCTCACAACCTGTGCCGCCGAGTCGACGCGCGTGGGCGTGTCGGTGGGGAGGGCGAGGGAGACGGCCAGATCGGAGTCGGGAGCGAGCCGCGCCAGGAAGCCAGAGTCAACGGCCACGCCGCCCACCAGGGTGAGGCGCCGGCCGCCGAGGCGCAGCGAGTCGGCCCGTGCCAGCGCCAGCAGCGAGGCTTCGGCGGTGCGGGTCTCGACCAGCGCCATCCCGCCGGGCGCGGCCGCCAGCAAGCGCGGCAGCTCCGGCTCGACACGGTCGTATTCGTTGCGAAAGTGGCCCGAGCTGATGATGCGACCCTGATCGTCCTGCACTTGGAGCATTGCCAGACCGGTGACGCGCATGGCATTGCCGGCGTAGTCCAGGAGATACGCGCGATCGGCTCCTTGTAGCGCGGCGAGCCGGAACCGGTTGTCCGCCGCGATCGCGTCCTTCAACGCATCGAGCCGCGCGGCCGTCCCGGCACTGTCACGGCTCAGGTCGGCGCGGATCACGGCCACGAGCGAAGCCACGCGCCGCTGATACTCGGCGGTGAGGCGGCCCGCCATGTCCGCTCGCACGCGGAGCTCGAACACGGCGAGGGGGAGGAGTACGATTAGCCCGAGCCCGATGAGGATCCGGGCGCGGAAGCTCATCGCGGCACGAGGCGGACGGCGCCGTCCCAGTCGACGCTGAGGCGCGGCAGACCACGGCGGACCAGCGCGTGTGTGCGCGTGTCGATGAGCGGCGTGATGGACCCGCGCGGCACCCACGCGGGCAGCTCTCGCGCCGCCGCGCAGGGATCGACCGTCCGGCGCCGGACCCGGAGCACGTACGCCGCCTCGGCTCCGCCCCGGAACGCGGTCTCGAATGCCGGGGGCGCGAGGCCCGCCACGACTGCGCCGCGGCCCAGCGCGGCGAGGCCGACGAGGCGGGCGGCGAGGTCGCGCGCGTCGCGATCCGCTTGCTCGTACACGATGCGCCGTCGCGGTGGCGCCAGGGTCGGCGCGGCCGCGGCCGCGACGTCGCAGCGCTTGAGATCGGCCAACCAGAGCCCCCCATCATTTACTTGGGCGGCTCGCGCTTCGACGTGGACCGCCTGCGGGAGGCTTTCCAGCCGCAGGGCGCCCAGCTCGAGGCCACTCGCTTCGGGCGCAAACAGCACGTACGTGTGATCCCACTCGAGCAGGGCGTCCTGATACTGGGGGCGGGTGCGCCCATATTCGAGCGCCGCAGGGTCGCTCGTGAGCAGGAGATCCACGTTCGCGTCGACGGCGTCGCGCGCCTCGCTCGCCGGTGCGACGGTGACCTTGAGGGCCGGAAGCCCGGCGCCCGCCATCGGACTCGCCCAGAGCGCGTCGGCCCCGCCCGCCGCCCCGGTCGTCCAGTACTGGCCGGTGCCGATCGGCCAACCACCACCCGGAGCGGACTTGGTCACCGCGAGCGCGGGGTCGGCGAAGCGTTGAAATGAGCGGCCGGACGGATCGATGCTGAGCGCTCGCTCGTCCAGCACCGCAATGGACTGCGCGAGACTCGAGTCGCGTGCCCGCCACGCAGTGAGCACGTCCCGCGCCGTCACCGGCGCCCCGTCCCAGAACCGCGCATCAGATCGGAGCGTGACCGTCCAGCGCCCTGCGGCGCCCTGTTCCCAGGATCCGGCGAGCGCGGGCAGGACACGTCCCTGGCAGTCGACGTGGATCAACGTCTCGTACAGCTGCGCGAACAGGAACCGCTCGGCCACGTTGCGCGGCAGCGGCGCGTGGGCCGGGTCGACCGGCTCGGTCAGCGCGATCGTGACCGTGTCACGAGACGCCGGCCGGCCGGCCGCGATCAGACACGCCGTGTCCGCGTGGGCGAGGGCCGGCGCGAGCGGCGGCAGCTCGGCACGGGGCGCCGCCCCGCGGCACGCGGCCACGACGAGCATGCCGACGAGCAGGACCTGATGGTGCGCACGAATCATGGGGGGCTCGGGCTCCGGAGGCTCTGTCGAAGAATACAGAGGGCCGGAAGCCCGAGCCAGGACGGCGGGCTAGGCGCGCGGTTTGCGCATCATTAGCGCGAGCACGTTCCCCTCTGGATCCCGGAAGTCGGCCAGCCATAGCTCGTAGTCCGCCGCCCGGTGCACGAGGTGGGGTTCGGTAATGAACGCGACGCCCCGGCTGCGCAGCGTCGCGTGCGCGGCCGCGATGTCCGGCACGAGGTAGTAGACGACCGACGCCGGATGATCGAGTTCGGGAGCCTCGGGGACGCCGAGCATGACGGTCGTCGCGCCGCATTGGAAGAACGCCATCTGAGGCGGCGCCTGGAACAGGAACGGCATGCCGAGCGTGTCGCGATAGAAGCGGACGGCGCGCTCGAGATCGCGGGCGCGGACGAAGATCTGGCCGATGGCGGAGAGACCGAACTGCTGGGTGGTGGCGGTCATGCCTCACTCCTCGAGTGCCGGTTCCTGCTGCGTCAAACAATGGAGCGTCCCCAGCCCCCACACCAGATCCACCGCGTGAATTCCCACCACCGGCCGGTCCGCGATCAGCTCGCCGAGCAGTCCGAGCGCGACCCGGTCGTTGGGATCGTTGAACGTCGGCACCACCACGGCGCCGTTCGCGATGTAGAAGTTGGCGTAGCTCGCGGGGAGCCGCTGGCCCTCGAAGTAGAGGGGCGCGGGCATCGGCAGCGGCACGACCTCGATCTTCGCCCCGTCCTCGAGCCGCATCCCCTCGAGCCGCTCGCGGTTCTCCTGCAGCGCCCGGTAGTTGGCGTCGCGGGAGTTGGTCTCGCTGCACAACACGACGGTGCGCGCCTCGACGAAGCGGCACAGATCGTCCACGTGCCCGTGCGTGTCGTCTCCCGCGATGCCCCGGCTGAGCCACAGCACGTTCGTCACGCCGAGGTGGTCACGCAGCACGCGCTCCAGCTCGACGCGCGACAGGCCGGGGTTCCGCACCTGCACCGCCGGGTCGAGCAGACACTGTTCGGTGGTGAGCAGGGTGCCCCTGCCGTTGACGTCGATGCTCCCCCCTTCCAGCACCACGTCGCGGTCGCCGGCCCGAGCGCGCAACAGCCGCAGTCCGAGCCGTTTCGCGACCCGCTCCGGCACCTGGTCGTCCCGTTTCCAGTCGGGGTATTTCGCCCAGGCGTTGAAGCGGAACCGGGCGATCGCGACCTCGGGGCGGGGGCTCTCACGCCGCACGAACAGGGGCCCGAAGTCGCGGGTCCACCCGCGGTTCGTCGGGAAGCGGAAAAACTCGACGCGCGCCTGGTCCACACCGACCCGCTCCAGCACGCGCCGGGCCTGGCGCTCGTGCGCGGCCGAATTCACGAGAATACGTACCACTTCACCGGGCACGAGCTTGCGGACGATCTCGCCATACACCCACGGGATCGGTGCAAACTTGCCCGGCCAGTCGCTCGCGTTGTGCGGCCACCCGATCCAGGTGGCGTGGTGGGGCTCCCACTCGGCGGGCATGCGGAACCCGAGGGCGGCGGGGGAAGACATCGGGGAGCGGGGGAAGGGGGGCGGCTACGAGCGGTCGAGAAAGCGCTCGCCGATGCCGGCGTACGCGTCGATGCGCCGGTCCCGCAGGAACGGCCACCCCCGGCGCACCTCCTCGATGCGCCCGAGGTCGATCTCCCCGATCAGGATCGCCTCTCGATCCTGCGGCGCCTCGGTGAGGATCGCGCCGAACGGATCGGCGAGAAAGGACGAGCCCCAGAAGTCGATCCCGTCTCCCTCACGCGATCGCTCGAGGCCCACCCGGTTCACGGCCGCGACGTAGCATCCGTTGGCGATCGCGTGGCTCCGCTGGATCGTCCGCCAGGCGTCGAGCTGCGCGGCGCCGTGAGCGGCCTTCTCCTTGGGATGCCAGCCGATCGCCGTGGGATAGAAGAGAGTGGTGGCGCCCTGCAGCGCCGTGAGGCGCGCGCCCTCGGGATACCACTGGTCCCAGCACACCAGCGTTCCGATGCGACCGACGCGCGTGTCGAACGCCCGGAAGCCCAGGTCGCCGGGGGTGAAGTAGAACTTCTCGTAGTAGGCGGGATCGTCAGGGATGTGCATCTTTCGGTACGTCCCGACGATACGGCCGTCGGCGTCGATCACCACCACGCTGTTGTGGTACAGCCCTGGCGCGCGTCGCTCGAACACCGGCGCGAGGACGACGACCCCCGACCGCTGGGCGGCCTTCCCCAGGACGTCGGTGGTCGGCCCGGGCACGGGCTCGGCGAGGTCGAACAACGCGGCATCCTCGTGCTGCGCGAAGTAGAGCGAGCGGAATAGCTCCGGCAGGCAGACCAGCTGCGCGCCGGCCGCCGCCGCCTCCTGGATCTTGGCGACCCCCTTCTTGAGGTTGGCGTCCGGATCGGCCGACATGCACATCTGGACGAGCCCGACCTTGTATTTCGTCGGAGCCTGCGAGCCATTCATGGGGGAGAAGACTACTACGTTCGGGTCGAGCGCGCACCCGGCCGGGTCTCTCTTTACAACGGACCTGTGCGCTTGTCGATTCACATCCGATGCGTAACGGCGTGCTCGAGCCGCTCCTGCGACGCGCGGAACTATGGTTCCGCCTGGTCACTCCGGTCGACCGACGTACCTATCTCGCCACCGGCCTCGGCCTGATGGTGTTCAAGTACACGGTCGACGCCGGAGCCGTGTCTCTCGCGACCGGTCGCTTCTGGTCGCCGCTCGATTATCTGCTGCCCTTTTATCTGCTGCGTGCCGAGAAGCTCGCCGGTGCTCCCGCCTGGTTCCTTCCCGCGTTCGTCCTCTGGACGCTGCCGTTCCTGTGGATCGGCGTCGCCATGACGCTGCGGCGGGCGGTCGACGCCGGTCGTTCACCCTGGCTCGCGCTCGTCTTCTTCGTCCCGCTCTTCAATTACGTCGTGATGCTCGCGCTGTGCCGGCTCCCCACGGTGCCGCTCAGTCCCCGGGAGGAGCGCGCGGGCGGCCGGACGGTGGACGCACGGCCCGCCCTGGCACTGTACGGCATCGCGGCCGGTCTCGCGGTCGCCATCCCCGCGATTCTGTTGAACGTCTACGTGCTAGGTCGCTACTCGACGTCTTTGTTCTTAGGCACTCCGTTTACGCTCGGTGCCGTCACGGCCTATGTGTTCAACCGCGAGACGCGGCAGGGCGTCGGTGCCACGCTGCAGATCGTGACCGTCAGTCTCATGCTGCTGGCCGGTGCCATGCTGCTCTTCGCGCTCGAGGGTCTCGTCTGCGTGGCGCTCGCCTTGCCACTGGCGCTCGCGCTCGCGCTGCTGGGCGGGATCTTCGGGCGGGCGATCGCGCTCCACGCGCCGGGCCGGACCGGCCATCTCGCGAGTCTGGTGCTCGCGGTTCCCCTGCTCGCCGGACTCGACCAAGCGCGCGGGCCGACTCCGCGCTACGAGGTGGACGACTCCGTCGTGGTCGCCGCGCCCCCCGCGGCGGTGTGGCGCAACGTGGTGAGCTTCAGCGAGCTCGCCCCGCCCGCCGAGACGCTGTTCCAGTTGGGTATCGCCCACCCGATTCGCGCCCGGATTGACGGGGCGGGGGCGGGCGCCACCCGTCGCTGTGAATTCTCGACGGGGACGTTCGTCGAGCCGATCACCGAGTGGGAAGCCCCGAGCCGCTTGTCCTTCGACATCGCCGCGCAACCCGCACCGCTGCGCGAGCTGTCCCCCTACGGGACGATTGCGCCGCCGCATCTGCACGGCTACTTCCGGGCCCGGCGCGGCGCGTTCCGGTTGACGGCACTTCCGCGGGGCCGCACGCTGCTGGTCGGCGCCACGTGGTACGAGCTCGATATCGAGCCACGGGGGTATTGGAAGGTTCCAGCGGACGCGATCGTATCGGCGATCCACCGGCGCGTCCTCCTGCACATCAAGCAACTCACGGAGGCAGGGTCATGAAGCGTGCACTGGTCTGTGTGCCGGTCGCGGCGGCGCTCCTCGGGCCGCCGCTGGCTCACCGCGTCCCGGGGCAGGCGACGTGCGTCTCCCACCCGGCCGTGCCCGTGCCGCCGGTCTATGCGGCGACGGTCGCGCGCGCGCGCGCCCTGGTGTGCGACAAGCTCGCGGGGCGGATCAGCGGACTGCAGGTGGCGGTGGGGGTGGACGGCAAGCTCGTGTGGTCGGAGGGCTTCGGCTACGCGGATGTCGCGCGCAAAATCCCGGTCACGGCGGAGACGCAATTCCGGATCGGGAGCGTGTCCAAGCCCATCACCGCGGCGGCCGTGGCGCTGTTGTACGAACAGGGGAAGCTAGACCTCGACGCGCCCGTGCAGCGCTACGTGCCGTCGTTTCCGGATAAGGGCTTCCCGATCACCACGCGACAGCTCGCCGGGCACCTGGCCGGCATTCGGCACTATCGGGGCGACGAGTTCCTGCTCAACCGTCACTTCAACACCGTGCTCGAGGGACTCACCATTTTCCAGGGCGATTCGCTGCTGTTCCCCCCGGGCACGAAGTTCTCCTACTCGACCTACGGCTGGAACCTGATCTCTGCGGTGGTCGAAGGCGCGGCAGGGCAGGACTTCCTGAGCTACATGGGCCGGAACGTGTTCCGGCCACTGGGCATGACGCACACCGCGGCCGATCGTGTCGACAGCCTGATCCCGAACCGCACCCGCTTCTACGAGCGCGGGGCCGACGGCGGGTTCGTCCTCACGCCGCCGGTGGACAACAGTTACAAGTGGGCGGGGGGCGGCTTCGTCTCCACCGCCGAGGACCTCGTGAAGTTCGGCTGGGCGATGCTCCGCCCGGGGTTTTTGAAGCCCGAGACGCTCGAGCTGCTGTTCACGTCACAGCGGACGACCGCGGGGGAGCCGACCGGGTATGGCATCGGCTGGTTCGTGAGCACCGACAGCCTGGGCCACCGCTGGGTGTTCCACGGCGGCAGCTCGGTCGGGGGGAGCACGGCGTTCGGCGTGGACCGGGACTCGCGGATCGTCGTCGCGATCACGTCGAATCTGTCGGACGCGCCGCTCGAGCCGGGACAGGGGATCAGGGCGCTGTTCGACCGCTGAAGGCCGTCAGCTCCTCGCCTTCTTCCACTGGCGGGGATCGAACAGGACGTCGGCGAGTGGTGTGTCGGTCTTGATCGCGGTGTACTGCTCGAGCCAGCGCTCCTGCCCATCCACCAGGAACGCCACCTCCGCCGAGAGCCAGGCGCTCCCGGCTGCCTGGTACTTGTTGAAGCGGATGTCGCTGGTGCGGGTGGTGTCCCGCTGACCCGGCTCGAGCAGCCGTACGAAGACGAGGCGCTCGCGGTCCACCCAGAACTGCCGCGTACGCAGATCGCCCGATTTGGCGCCGACGACGTAGACGGGACGGCCCTCCCACGAGTCCCCGTGCACGGTCGCGAGGTCGAACTTGAGCCGCTCGAGCCGCGCCACGGTCTGCTCCACCGGGTCGAAATAGACGTCGAAGCCCAGCACCATGAGCGGATGAATGAACGCCGACGCGTTCCCGATCGTGTCGGCGGCGAAGACGAACTGGGAATCGTGCACGAACAGGATGCCGCTCCCGGAATCGGGCGGGACGAACTCGATGCGCAGCTTTCCCGGAAGCGCGGCGTACTCGCGCCACACGGAGTGCTGCCGCGAGCCGTCGGGCCGGGTCGCGGTGTTCTGCTGGACGAAGGTGAGTGTGCGGTACCACTTTCCCGCGTAGCGGTCGTGCATCGCTTTGATGACGTCGCGCCCACTGGGCGGCGACGGTACGAGCGCGCACAGGAGCAGTAGCTGTTGCAGCACGGATCCCCCTAGCGTTCGAGCCGATACCCGGATTTGCGAACCGTGAGAATATGGCGCGGCGCCGCCGGGTCGTTCTCGAGCTTGCGGCGCAGCTCGGCGACGTGCGTGTCCACCGTGCGGCTCAGCACCTCGGCGCTGTACCCCCACACCTCGCGCAGCAGGTCGAGCCGCGTCACCACGGCACCGCGACGCCGCAGCAGCGCGACCAGCAGGTCGAACTCCTTCGGCGTGAGCGGCACCGACTGGCCGCCCCGGAGCACCGTGCGGGAGGCGGGGATCACCTCGACGTCACCGAAGCGCTCGGGCGGGGGGCCGCCGTTTCCCCCGGGGAGGGGTGGCGCCGCACGGCGCAGCAGGGCCTCCACGCGGGCGAGCAGCTCGAGCACGCCAAACGGCTTGGTCACGTAGTCGTCCGCGCCCAGCCGCAGGCCGCGCACTTTGTCCGCCTCCTCGCCCCGCGCGGTGAGGATCAGAACGGGCATGGTGCGGCCGGCCTCGCGCAACGCGCGCAACACGCGAAAACCGTCCATCCCGGGAAGCATGAGATCGAGGATGATCAGGTCGGGCCGGCCGTCGCGCGCGCGCGCCAGTCCCTTCGTGCCGTCGTCCGCCACCTCGACCTGATAGCCTTCGATCTCCAGGTTGTTGCGCAAACCGTAGGCGAGATCGGGGTTGTCTTCGACCACGAGGATGCGCGTCATGCCGGCACGCTCGCGGAGCCGTCGGGCCGTCCCGCGACGCGGGAGGATGGCTCGAGCGGCAGCTCGATGACGAACCGCACTCCCCGTCCGCCCGCGGCGAGCGTGCCGTTCTGTCCGTCCTCCGCCCAGGCGCGCCCGCCGTGCAGCGCCACCAGCTCGCGCACCACCGCGAGCCCGATGCCGGTACCGGCGACGGCCGAGCCCCGGTCTCGCTCGAGGCGCCAGAAGCGGTCCCACACGCGCTCGCGGTCCGCGGCGGGGATGCCGGGCCCCTGGTCGTCGACCCAGATCCGCGCGCGCTGGTCGCCGGCGGCGAGGCCCACGGTCACGACCTGGCCCGGGGGTCCGTACTTGACGGCGTTGTCGAGCAGGTTGAGGAGCATCTGGCGGAACGCCTCGGCGTCCACCGGGGCGACGACGCCCTCTGCGAGCTCGGACCGGAGGCTGACGCCGCGCGCGCCCGCGAGCGGCGCGAACCCTTCGAGGGCTTCTTGCACCAGCGGCGCGAGCGGCGCGCGCGCCGGCGACAGGCGCGTGGCCTGGCGCTCCGAACGGGAGAAGTGCAGCAGGTTCTCCACGAGATGGGTGAGCCGGCGCGCTTCCTGATCGATGATCTCGAGCGAGCGACGGCCTTCCTCTTCGGATCGCACGCGCCCCAGCAGCAGCGTCTCCGAGAACATCCGGATCTGCGCCAGCGGCGTCCGCAGCTCGTGGGACACGCCCGAGACGAAGTCGGTGCGCAGCCGGGCGAGCTCGTATTCGCGCCGCAGCTGGACCAGGGCGGTCACGATGAGCCCGGCCGTGAGCCCGAGCGCGCCGAGCAGGAGCGGGAGGCGAGAGCGCGGCAGGCCGCCGATCACGAGCTGCGACGCTAGCTCGGGGCGGAGCGCGACCGCCACCTGCATCGCTCCCATCATGGCTTCGACCGTGTCCCGCGCCGAGAACGTGGTCGCGTACTGCACCGGGGAGCGGTACAGCTCGGCGCCGTCCGCGGCCGTCACGACGACCGACATGAGGGAGTCGAACACAACGCCGCCGGTGAGGGGGCGCGGCAACAGCGGCTGCTTCTCGGCCCCCATGGTATAGAACGGCTCGAACGCTGCGGGATCGACGTCGACGCCGACGACCGTGCGGGGCACGCCCGTCTCTTCCTTGCCCGCGTAGATGAGCGCATGGCGCACTCCGGCGACCCGCGCCACGATCACGGCGAGGTGCTCCATCGGTTGATATACGGTGCGGGCGTGCGCGGGCAGCGTGTCCAGCAGCCAGGCGCGCTCTGCCGCCGACGGCGTGCCGCCCGAGGTTTCGAGGCGGCCGGTCGCAAGGTCCAGGCGAAAGGTGTAACGCGCCAGCTTGAGGAAGGCCGCCGCGTGGGGCTTTAGCCCGGGCGCGAGCCGCTCCGGGCGCGGGAGCGGCGGCCCCGCTCCCGGTGCGGCGGCCTGCGCGTGCAGCAACGCCTCCATCGGCGGCCACGCCGCCATGTAGTAGAGGTTGGCTCCCGTGCGGAGCGCGAAGCGTGACGCCGCGAGCCGCGCATAGTCGCGCAATACCCGCTCGGCGGTGGCCCGATGATGCAGGAACGTCCGATGAGCCTGGAACGCGAGCAGGCCCGCCAGCAGCAGACTGGCGAGCAACATCACCGCGATCAAGACGCCGCGCGGGCGGCGGGGGACGTGCCGCATCTCGTTGGCCAGGTCCATCGAGCGTTCCCGAGAAATGCACGCGATTCGACCGAGTTTCAAGACGGTCTGACGGTTTGCTGACAATCTCCGCACCGCGTCTCCACCTGAAGGGCCGTGGCGCTGGATAGAATGCATGTGGGTCGCGGCCGAAGGGTGACGGCCACTTCGTCCCGACCAGTCAACCCGGGGTGCAGTACACGGCCCCGGGTTTGGCTTTTATGTTCCGATCATGTCACTGTCGCTCTCAAGTGCAGCATTCAAAGAAGGCGCGGCCATCCCCGGCAAACACACGTGCGACGGCGCGGACGTATCGCCCCCGCTCGGCTGGAGCGGCGCGCCGCCGGGCACCGCCGCCTTCGTGCTGATCGCCGACGATCCCGACGCGCCGGCCGGGACCTGGGTGCATTGGGTGCTGTACGACCTTCCGGCAGCCGTGCTGCAGCTGCCCGAGAACGTCGACAGGAGCGACGCCCCGGCGGGCCTGGGCGGCGCGCGACAAGGGCGGAACGACTCCCGGCGCGTCGGGTACGCCGGGCCGTGCCCGCCCCCCGGGCCGGCACACCGCTACTTCTTCAAGCTGTACGCCCTCGACGCGCCGCTGAAATTGAAGGCCGGCGCGACGAAGCGGGAGGTGGAGACGGCAATGCAGGGACACGACCTGGGAACGGCCCAGCTGATGGGGATGTACGCGAGGCAACAGCGGTGAGAACCCTCGGCGTTGTGCTGCTAGCGTGCAGCGCTGCCTTCGGGAGCCGGGGGGGAGAGGTACCCATCGCCCCTCCGTTCGAGGTCATCGTTCTCCCCGCGGGGCTCCGCGGCATGATGAGCGCCGTCTGGATCCAAAACAACCGTCACTGGGACGAGCTCGCGGGCCAGAACACCCTCACGCAGCTGCTGGGGACCGGGAAGCCCACCCAGCGCGAGTACTTGGGATGCCTCGCCGGCGAGGTCGCGAACGACACGCTCTGGGTGCGCGAGCTCCTGGCGGCCGCCGAGCTGAAGCAGCTGCAGTTCGCGGTGGCGGGCAATTGCGACCAGGTCGACCACTTGGTGGGGACGTGGCACACGCACCCGTACCGGGCCGGCCCGGACGGCGGTGCCTTGAAAGAACGCGGTCTGTCGGCGCTGGACCTCGCCACCTTCGCGGCCGCCCGCGATCTCATCAGCGTCGTCATGTGGGACATGGATTCGATCGACGTGGCGGCGAAGGCGCCCGACGGGTCGGTCCGCCATCCGGTCGCGCTCAGCCCGCGCTAGCGCGCGGCGCCTACGTCCGCGTCGAAAACTCCCGTCAGAATCCGGCCATGGCGCTTGACCTGCACCCACAGGCGGTAGCGCCCCGGCGTGGGAAACGCATAGGGGAAGGACACTGCGTCTGGGGGTACCTCTCCCTTCTCCCATCTCCCCATAGCCATCGCCGCAAGTCGCTTGCCGAGCTCACCGCGGATCGTGTCTCCCGGCTGGCGCAGCATGAACGTTTGCTGCGCGGCGACCGAGATCGTCCCGGCCGGATGGAGGTGCACGAATACGGCGCCGTCGTCGCGCGTGATCATCGCGTGCGCCGCCATGCCCATGTAGGGCTCGAGCGCCGCCGGCTTGCTGTCCGGTGTCCGGACCAGGAACGTGAGCGGAGCGTCTCGATCGACGACGATCGGGGCATCCCCACGGTTCCAGGTCATGGTCGAGCCGTCCGCTAGTAGGGAAACGGCTCCCGTCTCCCGTCTCCCGCCTCCCGACCACCAGGCGTCGTCTGTGCCGCCGGGAGTCGGGAGACGGGAGACGACGGCGGGCGGCAGATCGAGCCTCGCAACCAGCGTCTGTGCGAACCCGCTCTCATGCACGATGTCTGCGTAGAGGCGATACGTCCCGGGCGGAAGCGGGGGCAGCAAGGTCTCGAACGTGGTCGAGTCGACGGGAAGGGGATGGAGGTGGGCGAACGCGTCGAGCCCGCCGTCTCGGACGAGAAACAAGTGCATCAGGTGGCCGTGGTCCGGGATGAGCGGCGTCCACTGGCGCTGCCGGTTTGCCCAGGAGCTGTCGTCGATGGCGAAGCGCAGCACGCTTCCGGTGGCGGTGGCCCGCACCGTGGCAGCGGCGTGGAGCGGCTGGTACAACCCGCTGCGGTACGCGGCGTCGACCGCGTTCCACCACGCCCGGCCGCCGAGCAGCGCGAGAGCGAGCACCAGGGCCCCCACGAAGATCGCGATCCGCGAGCGGAGCGTGCGACGGCGGTCGGGCTCGGCGCCGGGCTCGAGCCCGCTCTCTCGCACGGCGGCACCGACGATCGTGAGCGCTCCCACGCACAGGAATGCCCCGAGCGCGAGCAGCGCCGCACCGAGCGGCTTCTCGAGCGCGAGTCGCCGGGTCGCCACGGCCATGACGGGAACGAGCGTCGTGCCGGTTCCCGCCTCTCCCTCGACGGTCACCCGCACGCTGTAAGCGCCGGCGCTCATGAGCCACAGGGCTGCGCTGTAAAGCGTCGAGTCGCCGGGGACGGGGGCCGCGACGTCGGGGGGTGGCGGGGCCGCGGTCCGCGGGTCCCAGAAGACGGGTAGCACCAGCACGCGCCGGATCACGTGCGGGGTGAGCAAGCGGACGGTGATCTGGGCGAGTCCGGGCACCACTCCGGGATTGCGTACGATCACGCGCACCGGGTACGCGCCCGCGGCGCCTTCGAAATATGTGTCCGGGCTCCCCACGTGCGCCGAGGCGACGAGCGCGATCCCCGCGAGCGCACCCAGCCTGAGCCCGCGGCCCGTCATCGCCGCAGCCTGGCCATCCAGTTCCCCCACCCGAGGCCGAGCCGCGCGGAGAGCACGGCGAGCAACGCGGCGATCACGAACGCGCGCGGCGTCACCGGATCGGTCTCGGCACGCCAGAAGTGGTAGCGCCAGGGCCCGGGGCGGCTCGAGTAGTCCCAATGGTCCACGCCGAACAGATAGTTGTGGCTGTGCGGACTGAGCAGAAACTCGCTGAAGAACCATTGGGTCACGAAGAACACCGCGAGGAAGGCGAGCCCAACCAGGCCGGACAGCCGCCAGTCGCGACCCGGGCCGACGCGCTGCATCAAGAGGTCGATCGCCAACGCCGGGACCACGAGCAGCAAGGGGAACGGCGGCGGCACCATGTGTGTCAAGGGATTGAAGACCGGCGCGAGCTTCGGGGTCGCGGGCGCGAGCTGCAGGATCCAGATCATTGCGAGCGAGAAGCCCGTGTAGACGAGGGCAGCGGTCGTCGCCGGCCAGCGGAGTCGGACGGCGCGCCCGGCCGCGACGAGCAGGATGGGCATGGCGCCGGCCGCCACTTGGTAGTAGACCGCGTTATGAGCCACGTTGGGAAAGCCGATCTGCTCGATGCCGATGGTCGCGGCGTTCTGCAGCAGAATGCCGATCACGTAGGCGCCGAGCAGGCCATATAGCCGTGAGGCCTGCTGCGCCGGACTGCGGTTCTGCAGCGAGAGCACGAGGAAGAGACAGCCGAGCTGAATCGCCCAGATCCCGAGCGCGAGAATCACGTGCGGAGGCGACAGGACTTTCACGTCGAGGCCGTACGCGTTGTGCCACCAGTTGTCGAACGGGGCCGAGGTGATCATCGCGAAGGCGCCCCAGATGCACACCCAGGCTCCCAGCGGGCCGCGGAAGCCCCAGAACCCGACCGCAGCGGCCCGCTCTTCCGCCGTGCCCGCGAAGCTCGTCCGGAGCACGAGCCAGCCGCACCCCAGGCCGGCGAGCACGCCGCCCAGGTAGATGGCTGCGTGCGCGGGGGTCCAAAAGGTGTCGCGACCGATCGAGCGGTGCCAGGAGATGTCCCAGATGATGCCGACTTTGGCGCTCGTCGCCGCGACGAGCGTGGCGGCGACGTACCAGGGCACGTGCGCCGCGAGCGGCGGGGCGCGCGTGGTGGGCGTGGCCGCCGCCGTCATCGGATCAGTGGTCCCCCGAGCCGCCGGCGACCAGTCCTTTGCCGCGCCATTTCTCGAAGATCTTCTTCACCTGCTGGTGGGCGTCGTCCAGCGCCTGCTTGGCGGTCATCCGGCCCGTCGCCGCGTTGGCGAACATGGTGGGGAGGACGAAGGTGTCGAACACCTCGCTCTCCGCCGGGTTCGCCGGTCCGGGGTGCCCGATGTTGGTCGCCCACTGCAAGGCGGTGCTGATCGGCTTGAGCTTCGAGGGCGGATTCGAGCCGAACGGATCGCTCGCCGTCACTTGCTCCAGCCACTTGTTGCCTGAGGCGGCCTTCTGTGCCATGGGCACACCCGGGTCCGCGACAGAGCCCGTGAACGACGGGAAGTTGTACAGCTTGCTCCCCAGGACGGCGTCGCGGTAGTGGCCGATCAAGTCGACCAAGAACTGTCTCGCGACGTCGGGGCTCTGGGCGAACTTCCAAATCACATAGATGCCCATCACGTGCTCGCTCGCCCAGCCCGTCCCGCGCGGCCCCTTGAGCGCCGGCACGAAAAAGATGTCATCCGCCACCGGCAGCTTGTTGTCCTGGGCCGTGCGATATGCGGAGATCGAGTTGAGGATGTAGCCCGTCTGTCTTGCGTTCAACGCTTGGTTGTTCGACGCGGCGTTCCAGCTCATGACCGATGGGTTCATTCCGGCCTTGAAGAGGCGCACGCCGAACTCCAGCGCCTCGAGCGTGTGATCCGACTTCAAGACCACGTTCTCATTCGCATCCTGGACCGATCCGTCGAACGACCAGACCATAGCACGGGCGGCCATGTTGGAGTCGAGCTCCTGCGACATCCCGATCCCGATCGGAATCTGGATTTCGGGATGCTTTCCTTTGATCAGGGGCGCCGCCTTGACGAGATCTTCCCACGTCACGGGGCCGTCGGGCATGCCGATTTCGGTCCAGAGCGTCTTGAGATAATCGCCGGGGTCGGGCACGTAGTTGTCGCTGAAGCCGAACCACTTGCGCGTCACCGGGTTGTAGGTGCTGCGCTTGCACAGGTCGAGGATCGGCCCGTGCTGGCGCTCCGCCTGCTGCACCACGTCCGCCATGTCGAGCACCTGGGACTCGAATGCGCCGGGAGGCGACAGGAACTGGAACAGGTCGTGCCCCTGCTGCGCCGCGACCTCGGCGTTGGCGCGCGTCCCCAGGTCGGAGAGCGCGATGTGGTCGACGGTGACGTCGATCTCTTTGGCCGTGCCCCAGTCCTTGGCGTACTTGTCGAACCACACATCATACGAAGGAACGAAGTGGCTCCACTGGAGGATCTTGAGTGTCTTCTGGGGGCGCTTGAGCCAGATGGTGGGGCCAAGAGCGACGGCCGCGGCCGCCCCGGTCGTCGTGGTGACGAACTCGCGCCGATCGATGCTGTTCGGCCGCTTCGGCTGCGTCATGGACCTATCCTCCGTTATTCGCGGGAGCAGGGCTCGCAACGGGACAGGGAGTCACCGTTGCGAGCCTCGTGTCGTGTTAGAGTGTGTACAGAACGCTGAGCGCGACCTGGTCGGCGCTCGTCGGCCCGGTGTTCCAACGCGTCACCGTCCGGAACCATTCCATCCCCAGGGCGTACCGGCCGGCCCGGAAGCGGAGCAGGCCGTCACTCACGTGGCTCCCCTGGCGGGGGAGTGCAGCCGCCCCTGGGTTGTCCGTCAGGTAGCGCTGTGCGTCCGGCTGGTCCAGACCGTAGAAGGCCCACAGGCTCCAGTGCGGGTCGAAGTCGTACCCCGCCTGGGCCCAAGCACCCCAACCCCGGATGTTGCCGTGCTGCGTGATGTGGGCGAACAGCTGGCCGAGATCTTTGCCATAGTAGACGTTGCCATGCAGCGTGAATCGGCCCGGCGCGATGCTGCCGCCACCTTCAACTCCCCAGGACGTGATGTTGCTCCCCGAGGCATTCGTCCCACTGGTGTCCTTCCAGTCGAGATGGCCGACGGCGTAAAAGGTCCAGTTCAAGTCCTTGGATCTCTTTCCGAAATTCAGCCGTCCCTCGAGCTGGGGGAGCCCCGAGGCTTCACCATTGCCGATGTTGTTGGTGGCAGCGGCATCCTGGCCAGCGTGTGCCGGTCCCGCGCCTTTCATCGCCGCCAGCTGCAGCTGCACGTTGACCGGCTTCCCGACAGTCAGGTCGTGGAACAGAAAGATGCCTGGGAACCGCCAGCCGATCTTGCCCGTCGCGCCGTATCCGACGGGGAAGGCGATGTGTGTCAACGACACCGGCGTTTCGGCGAAACTGGGCGACCAATCCTGCCCGATCCTCAGTGTCGTGCGGCCGTTCGTCAGATCGGCGTACACGAGGCGACCGCGGATCTGCGGCTGCTCGTCCGCAAACGGGGGGGCGCCGGTGCCGGTGAAAGACCCGAAGAAGTCGAACTCGACCGTCGCCTTCGGCGCCCACTTACCGAGCACTGGTTGGGCGGCGAACGTGAAGTTCATCCGCGTATTCCGGAAATCCCCGTCGGTGAAGGTCTTGTCGGTCGTGTCCGCCACCTGGGCCGACAACTCGGAGTTCTGGCCCTGCCCGAACGGTGCACTGAACAGTCCGATGTTGGTGAACAGCGTGACGTTGGCGAAGCCGGTAATGGTGAGCGTCTCCCCCTCTCCCAGCTTGACCACCTGCCCGGTCGGCTGCTGGGCGGGAGCGGAGCGTGCCCCTCCCAAGACGGAGATCACGACTACGGCGAGCCCAGAGAACGATGCCACTCCCTTTCTCATGACATCCCCCTCGTGTGAGAAGGTGGGTACGACGTCACTCGGTGGCTCTATCTTGAGCCGGTCCAGCCGGGTGCGCCAGAGCACACGCTCATCCTAATTATCCCTTCACCGCCCCCATGGTAAACCCCTGGATGAAGCGGTCGATGAAGACGTTGTAGACGATGGCGAGCGGAATGCTGGTGAACAGGGCCGCCGCCATGAGCGCCCCCCAGTGGTACACGTCGCCGCGCACCAGCGCGATCGGCACTCCCAGGCTCACCGTCATCTTGTCTACCGAGCTGATGAACGTCAGGGCGTAGACGAATTCCTGCAGCACCAGCGTGAAGCTGAACACGATCACCGTCAAGATCCCCGGAACGATCAGGCGGGGCGCCACTTTTACGATCACGGCGAGCCGGCTGTACCCGTCGATCATCGCTTGCTCCTCGATCTCCCACGGGACCGAGCGGAGAAACCCCATGACGAGCCAAGTGCAGAACGGGATCGTCATGGTGGGATAGATGAGGATCAGCGAGGCGAGCGAGTCCTGGAGCCCGAGCACCGAGACGAGCCGCGCGAACGGGACGAACAGCAGCGTGGGGGGAATGAGATAGGTGAAGAAGATTCCCATTCCCAGACGCTCGCCCCACCGGCCGGCGAGGCGCGCCAGGCTGTAGCCCGCCGGGACCGCCACCGCCACGGTGATGACCACGACCGCCGCGACCACGAGCAGCGTGTTCAGGACCCAGCGGAGGAAGTCCGTCTGGCCGAACAGCAGCTTCACGTGCTCGAGGGTCGGTGGGTCGTTAAAAATCCACGGGATGTGGCTCAGGTCCGATGCGCCGACGTACAAGTCCCGGTTTTGCTTGAACGTCGTGATGAGCATCCAATAGAATGGGAACCCCGCGAAGAGCGTGAAGCCGAGCGCCGCGGCATACAGTGCCACCCGCTTCATCGGGCCGCGCCCCCGACTTCGGCGCGCCGGGCGACCCGCAGCATCGCGATCGCGACCACGATCAGAAACGGCAGCAGAAACACCGCGATCGCGGCGCCTTGTCCGAGATCGGCGCCCAGGATGCCGCGTTGAAACGCGAGGGTCGGAAGCACGTGTGTGGTGTTGGCCGGCCCGCCACCCGTCAGGATGTAGACGACGCCCAGATCGGTGGCCGTGTACACCACGCCGAACAGCACGGCGACCGCGACGACCGGGAGCAACAGCGGCAACTCGATCTGGAACAGCCGCCGCCAGAACCCGGCGCCGTCCACGATCGCCGCCTCGATGATCTCCTGCGGGATCGAGGACAGACCAGCCAGCACGATCACCGTGGCGAATGGAAAGATCCGCCACGCCTGCACGATGATGATCGCCACGAGTGCGAGCGCGGGGTCCCCGAGCCAGTACAGCCAGCCGTGCAGCAGCCCGGTAGCCTTGAGCGTCCAGTTGATCACGCTGAAGGTCGAATCGAAAATCCAGGTCCACGCGATGGCCGCCAGTGAGACCGGCACGGCCCACGGCAGCAGCATCACGAACCGGGCGACGCGCTTGCCCCGGAACGTGGCGCGGAACACTTGCGCCGCGGCGGTCGCCAGGATGATCACGAGCACCTGGGTGCCGACCGTCACGACCACGCTGTTCCGGAGGGCCCGGAGGAAAATCGGATCGCGCAGGATCGCGGCATAGTTCCCCAGGCCGGTCCATTGGAAGCTCAAGCTGCCGGCGGTCGCGTTGCTGAAGCTCAGCGCGATCGCGAGAAAGAAAGGCACGCCGACGAGCAGGACCACGTAGGCGAGGGCGGGGGCGAGCATTACACCGCCCAGCACGTCCTCGCGGTCGGCCAGCGTGCGCCGCGAGGTCACGGCCGTCGTCGCAACCCAGTGTCGGCGTCGAAGTACCGCAGCAGGCGTCGCGGCACCGCAAACTCGTGCGTCTCCCCTTCCGGGATGGTGAGCGGGATGGTGCCCGGCAGCTTGGCGATGATTGTGGCTTCGGGTGCGGCGCTTTCCGCCACCGCGCCGTACACGTAGCGATCGGAACCGAGATACTCCACGCGCCGCACCGCGAAGCGGAACGTGGCGAGCTCTTCGCCCGGGCCGAACACGTTGCGCGGCAGCAGGTGCTCGGGTCGGAACCCCACGAGCGTGCCAGGGGGCAGCGACGCGTCGCGCAGGGCGAGCAGGTTCATGGGCGGCTGGCCCACGAAGGTCGCTACGAACGTGTCGACGGGATCCTCGTACACCTCTTGGGGCGTGCCCACCTGCCGCACCTTGCCGTGCTCCATCACGACGATCCGGTCGCCCAGCCCCATCGCCTCCACCTGGTCGTGCGTCACGTACACGGTCGTCGTCTGGATCCGCCGCTGGAACTGCTTCAGGTCGTCCCGGGCCGTATTGCGCAGCTTGGCGTCGAGGTTGGCCAGGGGCTCGTCGAGCAGAAAGACCTTGGGATCCCGCACGAGGGCGCGACACAGCGCGACCCGCTGGCGCTCCCCGCCCGAGAGCTGGCGCGGATAGCGGTCGAGGTAGCGAGTGATGCCGAACATGTCGGCCGCCCAGCGCACCTTCTCCTCGATCCGGTTCCGGGGCGTCCGGCTGGCTTCGAGCGGGAACGCGATGTTCTGGAAGACGGTACGGTGGGGATAGAGCGCGTAACTCTGAAACACCATCGCGATCCCGCGGGCCCTGGGCGGGACGTCGCCGTCCACGCGCTCTCCGCCGATGTGAATCTCCCCCGCCGTGGGGTGCTCGAGTCCCGCGATCATGCGCAACAGCGTCGTCTTCCCCGAGCCCGAAGAGCCGAGCAGCACCAGGAACTCTCCGTCGCGGATCGAAAGGTTCACGCCATCGACCGCGGGAAGGTCGCCGAACTGTTTTCTTAAATTCCGGATCTCGATGCCAGCCACCGTCGGAGCGCTAGCTCCGAGGCTTCCGGCCGTGCGCCGTCGTGTCGGCCGGCTTGGCGAGGCTCACCGGCGGGGAATAAATGATACGGTATGCGCTCTCGGGCACTTGGAGCGGCCGCAGCACCTCTGCTGGCGGGGCCGCCGCGGCTGCCGCCCGCCCGCGCGCGGCGCTCCCGCCGCCGCACGCCGCCAGCAGAAGGAAGACGCCATACACACGCACGTTCATAGTCCCCCCTCGTTACGCGCGGCCCGATCACGTGGGGCATCGTCCGAGGGCGCCCCACGTGCGAGCCAATCGCGAAAGTAGTCCGCCTCTCCCGCCAACTGCCATTCCTCGAAGATCGACAGCGCCATCGCGCGCACGCCGCCCTCGCCGGGGCTGGCCGCGAAGCATTGCTGTTGCAACCACCCTTCGAATTGGTCCGGCTCCGGGTCGGCCGCGATCGCCCGTTGCAGCAGGTCGAGCTTGATCGCCAGCCCGATCGCGTCGGGAGTCGTGTCGCGCTTGCGGCGCTGGCGCCTTCCCTCCGACGCGTCGAGCGCCGCGAGCAGCTCGCGGCACACATCGGCGGGGCGGGCCGGGGTGCGGTCGGTCACGCGGGCCGCCCCTCGATGCGCGCCTCGAGTGCGTACCCTGGCCGCTCGGGTCGCCGATATCCACGCTCCAGGGCCGCGACGTCCAGATGGACCGTCATCAGGTCATCGATCAGGATCGACCACGCGGCGGTCGGGCGCACGGTAGCGACCCCTTTCAGGTATCCGTTGCACGTTCTGCAGATCTCCACCCGCCGCGTCTGCTCGCCCTCCTCGGGCGTCAGATAGGCGAGGTTGTCATGCTGGATCTCGTCACAGAACACGCACCGCAGCAACGGGATCGCCCATCCGGTAGCGCAACGCCCGCAGCGCAGCAACCGCTTGCGCTCGAGCCCCGTATACTCGGCGACGACCGGCCAGGCGCCGCACACCGGACAGTACCCTTCCCACCAGGTCGCCGGGACCTGGTCCGCGACGGAACGCGCACACGCCCGCAGCAGCGGCACGGCCGCCATCTGTCCCACGACGCGCACTGCGTGAGGGTCGGCGCCCGCGCTCGCGGCGAGGGCGTCCGAGCGCGCGTCGTCCTGACATACCGCAGCCTCGAGTAGCGCGACGCCGTCCACGTCCCGTCCGTTGCCGTTCATGTCCAGGAGGCGGCGCACCCACTTGCGGACCGCGCGTCCGTCGACCGTCACGTGCGCCCGATACAAGAACGGCGCCTTGACCGGGCGGTCCGCCGCGGCCTGCGGCACGGCGGCCTCCCACCGGGCGCCATCCTCGCTCTCGTCGAGCGCTGCTTCCAACAGCCCGAGCCATGCCTCGGCTTCGGGGTTTTCGCGGCGGGCCTGGGCCAGCCGCTCGTCGATCTCTACGTTCCGCGAGCGCCGGAGACGGGCAGAGGGCCAGAGCATCGCACTTTCTCGGTGCGGCAGGGAGTCCGGTAATACATCGTCGCGCCCGCGTGCAGCCGGGCGACCGGGTCGTGGTTGCCCAAGTCGGCCCCGGGGCCGCCACCCCGAGCGCGGGTGGCCTCGGGGCTGGCGCACGCGGCGACGCCGAGCAGCAGCCAGAGCAGGGTCCCGTGATGTGCCGCGCGCATGGCTATAGCCCCGCCGCGACGCGGTAGCGGTCGACTCCCTCGGACGCGAATATCGTAGCGAGTCGCAACAGGAACCCGCCGAGCAAGACGAGCTTGGCTGCACTGGCCACGGGGCGCCGCTGGATGTGCAGCCGCAGCGGGGCGAGGATCCCCAGGCCGACGACGCCCACCAGCAGCACCAGGCCCCAGAGCCCGATCCAGACCCGGTTCACCGAGCCGAGCGATGCGAGAAACAGGACGAGCACCAGCAGCTCGACGACGAGGGCCTTGGTGTCGAACGCCGACAATCGGGCCAGCGACTGCTCATTCGCCCCGCGGCGCGGGCTCAGCAGGATGAGTGCGGCGGCCCCCGTGGACGCGCCCGACGCGATGAACAGGGCGCCCAGCCACGGGCTGTCCGCCCAGATGGGACGGTTCGTCACGGAGAGGAGGACCCCTGTGTAGCCGGCGATGAATATGCCGAGCAGGCCCGCCACGCCCCCGACGACCTTCGCGAGCCCGCTCCCGCCCCGTACGGCGCCGCCCACGGCGCGGAGCGCCGGATTCCGCAGCCGCCCCTCCTCTGCCATGCCCCCGAGCGCCGACAGGACCGCGAAGAACCCGAACACCAGAAGCCCCCAAGCCCCGAAGGAGATGGGCGACCATCCCTTGAACATGATGGCCGGAAAGTTCGCGGACTGGAACACCATGTGCCAGAACCGCAGCGGCTTTCCGAGATCGATCGTCAGGAGCGCGCCCGAGAGGATCGCGCCGACGGCGGCGACGTTGTACCCGGTACGGACGACAGGCCGGTCCCCCGGCCCGCCGAACCAGTCCAACACGGCCGCGAGGAAGCAGGCGCCTCCGGCGATGCCTCCCACGAAGAAGTACACGATGATGAACCAGGTCCAGTGCGGCGCCCCGCTGAAGAAGGTGTCGGACATCAGTTCGATCCTCCCGTGCCGCCGGCGCCGACCTCGTCCATGCGGCGCTTGCGCAGGCCGACGAGCGCGAGCACGCCCAGCACGCCGGCACTCAAGACGGAGAAGCCGGCGCTCTTCGCCAGATTGCGCGACGGCAGTTGCGGCTTGCGGGGGAGTCCGTACACCTCGGGTTCGTCGACGAGGAGATAGAACGAGTTGAGCCCCCCGAGCGGCCCGTTGGAATCGGCGCCGTACAGCGCCGCCTTGACGCCCTGCGCCTTGAGCTGGTCGGCGCGCTTCTGCGCCCGCGTCCGCAGCTCGGTGATCGTTCCGAACTGGATCGAGTCGGTGGGGCAGGCCTTCGAGCAAGCGGGCTCGAGCCCCACCGTGAGCCGGTCGTAGCACAGCGTGCATTTCTGCGCCGTGCCCGACACCGGGTTGACGTCGATGACGCCGAACGGGCAGGCGGCGATGCAGGCGCGGCACCCGTTACACACGTCGGACTGGATCACGACCGTGTCGAACTCGGTGCGGATGATGGCGCCGGTCGGACACACCTCGAGGCATCCTGCCTGGACGCAGTGCTTGCACACGTCGCTCATCATCAACCAGCGGCCGTCGTACGGTCCTTTGAACTGCTCGATGAAGCGGACGTGCCGCCAGTGAATGCCGTCCAACCGGCGGGTGTTGTCGTAGCTGTCGCCGCTCAGCTCTCGGATACCGCCGTTCTCGGCCGGGAGCTGGTTCCATTCCTTGCACGCGACCTCGCACGCCTTGCACCCGATGCAGACCGTGGTGTCGGTGAAGAATCCCATGGGCTCGGGCATATCACGCCTTCTCCACGTTGCAGACGAACGCCTTGCCTTCGTGGATCGACACGTTGGGATCTCCGACCCAGGAGGTCAGATCGTTGACCACGTCCCCCGTGGAGAGCCCCATCCAGCCCCAGTGCCACGGCATGCCGACGTGATGGATACGCTTGCCGGCGATCTGCATCACGCCGATGCGATCGGTGACCAGTGCTTTCGCGCGGATGCGGCCGCGTGGGCTCGACACCACGACCCAGTCGAGATTCCTGATCCCCTTCTCCTTGGCCAGGTCCTTGCCGAGCTCGATGAAAAGCTCGGGCTGGAGCTCGGCGAGCCACGGCAGCCACCGGCTCATCGCGCCGGCCAGGTAATGCTCCGTGAGCCGGTACGTGCTGATGACGTACGGGAACTTCGGGTCGCCGACCGCCGCGAGCTGGTTGTACGGCTTGCCCGGCGCCCAGACCTTGTGCACCGGGCTGGTCTGCTGCTTGTACAGGGGGTTGTGGATCGGCGACTCGTGTGGCTCGTAATGCGTCGGCAGCGGCCCGTCGACGAGGCCCGCCGGCACGAACAGCCAGCCCTTACCGTCCGCTCTCATAATGAACGGCTGAGTGCCGGAGAGCGCGTCGAGGCCGATGCCGTCGGGCTTGGGCTGCGCATCCGGCGCCTTGGTCGCCGCGAAGTCGGGCACGTCGTAGCCGACCCACTTGCCGCGCGGCACGGGCTTGGCGGTCTTGGGATCGGGCGGGTTTACGAACGTCGGGTCCCACCAGATCCAGCGCTTGCGCTCGCTCCACGGATTGCCCTTCAGGTCGGCGGAGGCGCGGTTGTACATGACGCGGCGGTTGGCGGGCCACGCCCAACCCCACTTCAAGTGCGCCCCCGGCACGCCCGGCGGATCGGCCTCGCGCCGCGCCGTGAGGTTCTGATCCCAGGCCGGGAAGCAGCCGCAGTAGATCCACGACGCGCACGTCGTCGAGCCGTCGTCCTTCAGCTCGCCGAACCCCTTGAGGTGCTGCTTCGCGTCGGCCGTCTGATACCCGTTGATCTCCCGCAGCACCTTGCGTGCGCTGATCTCTCCGGGGTACAGCGGCTCCTCACCCGCATCGGGGTCGAAGTCCCAGCTCAGGTTGTTCCAGCCCTGGTCGCGCGGCAGCTTCGAATCCGCGTACGCCTTCTTGAGCCGCTTGGCCAGGTTGTGGTAGAACCAGCTGTCGGTGCGGCAGTCCCCCGGCGCCTTGGCGGCGAAGGAATGCCACTGCAGCATCCGCTGCGTGTTCGTGAAGCTGCCGTCGTACTCCGCGATCTGGGTCGAGGGGAAGAAAAAGATCTCGGTCTTGATGTCCTCGATCTTCACCTCGCCGTTCTTGACCTCGGGGCCGAGATACCAGTGCGTGGCGGTCTCGGTGAGCCAGTTGTCCTTCACCACCAGCCACTCGAGCTCGCGCATCGCCCGCCGGGTCGCCCCGCCGTTGAGCGTCGTCGCGGGGTTCTGGCCGACACAGCACATCCCCTTGACCTTCCCGTCGGCCATGGCGGCAAAGCTGGCCATGTGGGAGTGGTCGCCCAGGATCTTCGGATGCCAGTCGTAGCCGAAATCGTTCTCCGCCGTCGCGGCGGCGCCGTACATCGATTTCAAGTACGACACGAGGAACTTGGGCAGGTTGCCGTAATAGCTCGTGGGGCTGGTCTCGGCCGCCATGTAGTCCCGCAGCGTCTCGTGCGGCCGGAGCGCCGAGGGGGCGTTCAGGTATCCGTGGATACTGTGGTACAAGGTCGGCACATCGGTCGAGCCCTGGATCGCCGCGTGGCCGCGCAGCGCCATCACGCCGGCGCCCGGTCGGCCGATGTTGCCGAGCAACAGCTGGAGCAGCGCGCAGCAGCTGATCATCTGGACGCCGTAGGTGTGCTGGGTCCAGGCCACCGCGTAGGCGAACGCGCTCGTGCGGTCGCGCCCCGAATTCTCGAGCAACATCTCCGCGACCTTGATGAACTTCTCCTTGGGCGAGCCGCACACCTGCTCCACCATCTCCGGCGTATAGCGGGCGAAGTGCCGCTTCAGGATCTGGAACACGCAGTGCGGGTTCTGGAGCGTCGGGTCCTTTTCGGCGGGCCCGGGCTTGAGGGACCGCACCAGGTCGTCGAACGGCGGGCCTGCGCGCTTGGCGATCAGATCCTTCGTGGCCGCCCCTGGCGCGACGCGGGCAAGCTCGCCGGGTGTTACCGCGCCGATCGGACCCGGTGGGGGCTTGGGTCCGCGCTTGTACGCCCACGTGGCGTTGTCGTAGCGACCCTCGAGCCCGTTGTACGGCCAGAACGCCGGCTCGGTGAACTTCACCATTCCCGAGAAGACGCCTTCCAGATCCTCGGTGTCCTTGAATTCGTCGACGATGATCGTCGCCGCATTGGTGTAGTTAACCGCGAACTCCTTGAAGAACGGGTCCGAGTTCCACCGCTTGCTGTTGATGACGTAATTGATCAGCCCGCCGAGGAACGCGATGTCCGAGCCGGCGCGGATCGGGACGTGCAGGTCCGCTACCGCGCTGGTGCGGGTGAAGCGGGGGTCGACGTGGATCAGCTTCGCCCCGTTCAGCTTCGCCTTCATGGGCCAGCGGAACGCCACCGGGTGACATTCCGCCATGTTCGAGCCCATGATGACGAAGCAGTCGGTGTGCTCGAGGTTGCGCGGATACAGGGTCGCCGCGCCGCGACCGAACCGTGTCCCCAGACCGGGGACGCTAGAGCTGTGTCATATCCTGGCCTGATTCTCGATGGCGACGACCCCGAGCCCACGCCAGAACTTCTGGCATACGTGGTTGAACTCGTTGTCGAGCGTCGCGCCACCGAGCGCGAACATCGCGGGGCTCATGTTCACGAGCTTCCCGTTGGGGAGCTTCTCGATGAACGTCTCGTCGCGGGTTTTCTTGATGAGCTCGGCCACGCGGTCCATGGCCCACTCGAGCTCCACCACCTCCCAATCCCTGGCGCCCGGCTTGCGGTGCAGCACCTTGGTCGCCCGGTTGGGATTCATGTGGAGCTGGTAGATCGCAGCGCCCTTGGGGCAGAGGGTACCCTCATTGTGCGGGCTGCGCGGATCGCCTTCGATGTTCACGATCTTGCCGTCGACCGTGTGGATCAGGGTGGCGCACCCCACCGAGCAGAACGGGCAGATGCTCGGCGTCGTCTTGGCGTCCTTGATGCGCAGCTCCTGCGCGCGGGCCGTGGCCGGCGCCAGCGTCACGCCGAGTCCGACCAAGCCGCCGATGGCGGTTCCCGCCCCGGCGTTCGTAGTGAGCCGCAAGAAGTCACGCCGACTGACCTGCATAGAATCCTCCGCGCTGTGGAGTGGGTGGGATGCGCGAGGCGTCTAGCTGTCCGCTCGTGCCGGATGATATAGGCGGGCCTTTCGGGGGGCGCAACCCCCACTTCCTCCGGGTCTGGCGGCCTGCCCGGAGTTGCTCTAGAGTCTCGAGCCATGCCGGAATTGCCGAAGCTTACGCCTGAGCATTTCGAGATTCTCGTCGTGCGCGAGCTGCGCAAGGTCGGGCTCGACGTGTCCGAGCTGCGCGTCCATCGGCGCGCGACCCTGCCGGAGCCCGAGCAGGGCTATCTCCTCGAGCTCAAAGGCGCGGTGCGCCGGGGGCCCTGGCGCCGGCGCGTCCTGATCGCCTGCCGGCGCCAGGACGCGCCCGTGGGCCGGACCGAAGTGGAGTCGCTGCGCGGCCATCTCGGGGAGGCGGGCGTCGAGGCGGGAATCCTGTTCGCCACGGCGGCGTTCGATCGAGCGGCCCTCGCGGCCGCCCAGGACGCGAGGATAGCCCTGTTGCGGGTCACCGACGGGCGCACGGCGTTCGACACGAGCGGCTGGGGCCCCCCCGGTCACTACCCCGCCTGGCTCCCCGCCTACTGCGCCCAGACCATCGCCCGCGACATCCTGGGGGAGCCGCGTTACCAGCTCTTGGAGAGCGGCCAAGGGGACGCGATCGTGGAGCAGCTGCGGACGGAGACGATCGACCCGGGTGAGGCGCCGCGCGCCTAGCGACAAAGGGGGGAGCATGGCGGACGAGGGACGTCAGAAGGACGCGATGGACGTGCTGCAGGCGTGGGTCGATCAGTACAACGGCCGCGCTGGGCCGACGATTCGGCTCGGCTCGGCGGGCGAAGCCGGCGGGGCACAGCTGCGCCTGAAATACAGTCCGGCCGAGGGCCAGGTTTCGATCTTGCACTTGGTCGCCGTGAACCGGGACGGTCGCGCCGCGATCCTGGTGCGGCGGTTCGAGGGACCCGCGGCGGAGGCTGCGGTCGAGGCGGGGATGTGGGCCAGCACTCAGCTCGGGCGCCGCTAGTCTCGATTCAGGAGCTTGGCTCCCTGGGCGGCGCCGTGAGCCAGGCCAAGGCGGTGAACAACCTGGGTCACGTCGCCGGCACGAGTCGCGACGGCTCCGGGCGGAGCCGGGCCTTCCTTTGGAAGGAGGCGGTCGGTATCACCGATCTGAACCCGCTCACCGGCGTGAACGCCTCGGCCAACGATATCAACGCGATGGGCGACATCGTGGGCGGCGGGGACACCGGCTTCGGCGACTTCCACGCGTACTTCCTGTCCGAAGGCACGAGCTTCGATCTCGGCACGCTCGGCGGGAGCGAGAGCGAGGCGCTCGCCGTCAATCGGCTGGGACACGTCGTAGGACACAGCAGGGTCGCCGGCGGGCCGGCCAAGCGGGCTTTTCTCATGTCCGAGCCGGGCCGGCTGGTCGACCTCGGGACGTTGGGTGGAGCGACGAGCATCGCGCATGACGTGAACGACCGCACTGAGGTCGTGGGCTTCGCGGAGACCACCGCGGGTCAGCCCCACGCCTTCCTGTGGACTGCGAGCGACGGCATGCGGGACCTCGGAACGTTGGGCGCCAGCGCCAGCATGGCGCTCGCGCTCAACAACCGCACGGCAATCGTGGGCGGGAGCGGGCGCGCGTTCATCTGGACCGAGCAGCTTGGCACCGTCGACCTGGGGACGCTCGGAGGGCGGACGAGCTGTGCCAGCGACATCAACGATGCCGGCTGCATCGTGGGCGTGAGCCAGACGGGCGGGATCGACGCCCGCGGTCTCCCGATCACCCGCGCATTCCTCCGCACCCCGGACGGGCGCATGCTGGACCTGGGCACGCTGGGGGGCGAGCACAGCTCGGCTGCGGCCCTGTCCGAAGAGGTCGGCGGCACGCTGTGGATCGCCGGGCACAGTCACGATGCGGCCGCCCGCATGCGCGCCGTCTTGTGGGCCGTACGCCTCGGATAACGAGGCTTGACTGGAACACTCTGGCGCCGTCGTTTACACCGACTCGAAACATCCCCTGGGAGACTCCAACGGAGGCGGAGCATGCGATTCTCGATTCCGAGACTGGCGCTGGCGCTCGGCGCGGCGGCGTTGCTGCCCGGCGTGACGCACGGTCAAGCGAGCAAGCCGGCGAAGGTGAAAATCACGACGCCCGCCAACGGCGCCACCGTGAGCGGACCCGTGAAGGTCACGCTCCAGGCCACTGGTGTGGAGATCGTTCCGGCCACGGATGAGCGTCCCGGCACGGGGCATCATCATCTGTTCGTCGATCACGATCTGACGCCCGTCGACGACACGATTCCGCGCGGCGTGACCGGAATTCTGCACCTCGGTCGCGGGCAGACCGAGTTCGTGCTGGACTCGCTGAAACCCGGCCCGCACCGCGTGATCGCCGTGGTCGCGAACTGGAAGCACATTCCCTTGAAGCCGCTCGTCGTCGACACAGTGAGGTTCACGGTGAAGTAGCGGGCCCACAATTAAGGAGAGCGCCATGACCTGGACGCAGGTCTACGATCCGCTGAACAGCTGGATCCTCTCCACTCTCGTGGCGGCATTGCCGATCCTGGTGCTGTTCGGCATGCTGGCGGGGCTGCGGGTGAAGCCGCACTGGTGTGCGATTGGCGGCGCCGCCACGGCCGTCCTGGTCGCGGTCGGCGTCTTCGGGATGCCGGTGCAGCTCGCGGGCATGAGCTTTCTGTACGGGGTGGCATTCGGCGTCGTGAAGATCGCCTGGATCGTCCTGGCAGCCGTCTACTTGTACGACATCTCCGTCCACACCGGCCAGTTCGAGATCATGAAGGAGTCGGTCGCGGGGATCACGCCGGACCGCCGACTTCAGCTCTTGCTCGTCGCGTTCTGCTTCGGCGCGTTCATCGAGGGCGCGGCGGGGTTCGGGGCTCCAGTCGCGATCGCCGGGGCCTTCATGATCGGCCTCGGATTCAAGCCGTTCCACGCGGCGGCGCTCAATCTCATCGCCAACACGTCGCCGGTGGCGTGGGGTGCCATCGGGACCCCGGTGCACACGCTGGCCGCGGTGTCGGGTCTGCCGGAGTCCGACCTCAGCGCGATGATCGGCCGCATCCTCCCCATCACGGGCGTCATCGTCCCCTTCTGGCTGGTGCGTGCGATGGTGGGGTGGGCTGAGACCTTCGAGGTGCTGCCCGCCATCCTGGTGGTCGGGGCATCGTTCAGCCTGACGCAGTATCTCTGGTCCAATCACGTAGACTCGAACCTCGTCGACATCGCGGGCGGCGTCGTCTCGCTGCTCGCGACGGTCGCCTTCCTCCGGTTCTGGCGGCCCAAGCGCATCTGGCGATTCGAGGACGAGCGGGCGGCGGCGCCGGTGGGGCAGGGGAGAGGCAATCCCACGGCGCCGCCCAGGTACACGGGCTGGCAGATCGCCAAGGCCTGGATGCCGTTCGCGATCCTGTCGCTCACCGTGCTCGTGTGGGGTCTGCCGGCGATCAAGGGTGCCATCAACAAGGCCACGACGCCGGTCTGGAACGTCCCGCTGCTGCACAACGCCGTGACGCGCGCCGCCCCAGTAGTGACGAAGCTGACGCCGGAGGCGGCGCGGTACGATTTCAATTGGCTTTCGGCGACCGGGACGGGATGCTTCATCGCTGCGATCATCGCGGGTCTCGTGCTTGGCGTGGGGCCGGTCCAACTCGCGAAGATTTTCTGGTACACGCTGAAGCGCATGAAGCTGGCGGTCATCGCCATCTCCTTCATGCTGGGATTAGGGTACACGACGCGCTATTCGGGCCTGGATGCCGTGCTCGGCCTGGCGTTCACGCGGACCGGCTGGCTCTTCCCCTTCTTCGGCACATTCCTGGGCTGGCTCGGCGTAGCGCTCACCGGCAGTGACACCTCGTCCAACGCGCTGTTCGGTAGCCTGCAACGCATCACCGCTCAGCAGCTCAACCTCGACCCGATCCTGATGTGCGCGGCCAACTCGGCCGGCGGCGTGATGGGCAAGATGGTGGACGCGCAATCGATCACCGTGGCGACCTCGGCGACGAATCAGGTGGGCAACGAAGGGATGATCTTCCGGCACGTGTTCTGGCATTCGATCGCGCTGGGTGCGATCGTCGGACTGATCGTGTTGCTGTATGCGTACGTCTTCCCGGCCGCCGTGCCGCACGGGCTGACGATCGTGAAATGATGGACCCCCGCATTCTGGATCGGTTTCGGGCCATCGTCGGCGGCGACGGGCTGCTCACGGAGCCGGAGCAGTTGCGCACCTACGAGTGCGACGGCCTGACGAATTTCCGCGTGCTGCCGTCCGCGGTCGTGCTGCCGACCACGACGGAACAGGTCCAGGCCACCGTGCGCGTTTGTCACGAAGCGCACATCCCTTTCGTGGCGCGCGGCTCGGGTACCGGCCTCTCCGGCGGCGCCCTGCCGATCGAGCACGGCATCGTCATCAGCCTGGCGCGCATGGTTCGCATCCTGGAGGTCGATATACCGAACGCGCGGGTCGTGGTAGAGCCGGGCGTGCTCAACCTGAGCGTGACCGAGGCGGTTGCGCCGGCCTACTTCTATGCCCCCGATCCTTCCTCGCAGCAGGTGTGCTCGATCGGCGGCAACGTCGCCGAGAATTCGGGGGGCGCCCACTGCCTCAAGTACGGGTTTACCACTACGCACGTCCTCGGTCTGGAGGTGGTGCTTCCGGACGGCTCGCTCGTGCACCTGGGCGGCACGACGCTCGATCGACCGGGATATGATTTGTGCGGTGTGTTCGTCGGGTCCGAAGGCACCCTGGGAATCGCGACGAAGGTGATTCTTCGCGTGGTGCGGCGACCCGCGCTGATCCAGACGCTGCTCGCGGCGTTCAATTCGACCAACGAGGCCGGGGCGGCGGTCAGTGGGATCATCGCCGCCGGCGTCCTGCCCGCGGCAATCGAGATGATGGACAACCTGGCCATCCAGGCGGCCGAAGCGGCGGTGCACGCGAACTATCCGGACTGCGGCGGCCTCCTCCTGGTCGAGCTCGACGGGCCCGCCGCGGAGGTCGCCGCCCTAATGACGCAGGTGCGCGCGATCTGCACGTCCTGCGGCGCCTGGGAACTCCGGGTGGCGCAGTCGGAGGAGGAGCGCGCCGCGGTGTGGAAAGGCCGCAAGGCTGCCTTCGCCGCCATGGGGCGGATCTCGCCCAACTACATCGTGCAAGACGGCGTCATCCCACGCACGGCCCTGCCCGAGGTGATGAGCGAAATCGCGCGGCTCAGCGGGCAGGCCGGGCTCCGCGTGGCCAACGTGTTTCACGCGGGCGACGGCAACCTGCACCCCCTGGTGCTGTACGACGCCCGCATCGAGGGCCAGGAGCGGCGCGCCGAGCGGCTCGCCTTCAGCATCCTGGAGCTGTGCGTCAAGGCCGGGGGCTCGATCACCGGCGAGCACGGCGTCGGTGAGGAGAAGAAGGCGTTCATGTCGGTGATGTTCGCCGAGCCGGATCTCGACACCATGCAGCGGGTGCGCTGCGCTTTCGATCCCGAGCGGTTGTCGAATCCCACCAAGGTGTTCCCGCGGCCCCGCCTGTGCGCGGAAAAGCCGGGCCCCTACCAGCCGCATCCGCTCGAGACGGCGGGGATCGCGCAGCTCTTCTGACGCGTGGCCCGGCGCGCGTCGTCGAGCCCGGCAGCGTGGACGACGTGGCGACGCTGTTGCGGGACGCGAGCCGCGACGGTCAGGCAGTGATTCCCCAGGGTGGCGGGACGAAGCTCGACTGGGGCCAGCCGCCGCGACGTGCCGACCTCATGCTCTCCACGGCGCGGCTCGACCGAGTGCTGGAGCATGCCTGGGCCGACATGACGGCGACGGTCGAGGCTGGCTGCACGGTCGCGCGGTTGCAGCACTCCCTGGCCGAGCACGGGCAGCGGCTCGCGTGCGATCCGCTCTGGCCCGAGCGCGCGACCATCGGCGGGATCCTCGCCACCAACGACAACGGGACGCTGCGCGCGCGGTTCGGTGGGCTGCGTGACTTGATCATCGGGGTCACGCTCGTTCTGCCCGACGGTACCGTGGCGAAGAGCGGTGGCAAGGTGGTGAAGAACGTGGCCGGCTATGACCTGCCGAAGCTCGCGACCGGATCGTTTGGAACGCTCGCCGTGATCACGCAGGCGGTGTTCCGGCTGCACCCGCTTCCCCACGAGACCCGCACGCTCACGTTCGCCGCCACGCGCGTGGAGCCGCTGTGCGAGCTGGCGCTCGCCATCCAGGGCTCGCAGCTCGCGTTCGTGTCGTTGCAAGTACGGGCCGACGGATCGGCCGAGCCGGCGCTCGACGTGGGCTTCGAGGGGGAGCGGGCGGGGCTGGACTCGCAGCAGGACGAGCTGCTGCGGCTCGCCGCGAAACTGAGGCGGGTCGATCCTCCTCCAGCCGTGTGGCGCACCCGTGAGGAGCTGTGGCAGGGCACGGAGCCGGCGGTCACCGGGACATTCAGCGTGTTGCCGACCGAGCTCCGAGCGTTCTGCGCGCAGGTCCACGAGGTCAGCACGGCACCTGCGCTCGGTTGGCGGGTGGTGGCGCAGGGCGTGGGAGTCGGGCACTTCCGCTTGGAAGGCGCCACGTCCGACGCGCTGGTCGCGCCGTTGCAGCGGCTGCGGGTGGCGGCGGAACGGCGGGGCGGCACGCTCGTGGTGCTGGTGGGCCCGGAGGAGCTGAAGGCGCGGCTCGACGTGTGGGGCTCGCCGGGCGACGCGCTGCCGCTGTTCCAACGCGTCAAGCAACAACTCGACCCACAAGGGACCCTCTCCCCCGGTCGGTTCGTCGGAGGCCTGTGATGTCGCCGGTATCGATCTTCGACGAGCATCACCCGCCCGCGGCGGCACTGATCGACCAGTGTGTGCACTGCGGCTTCTGCCTCCCCACCTGCCCGACCTACTTCACTTGGCGTGAGGAAATGGATTCCCCGCGCGGGCGCATCTACTTGATGAAGCTCGGCACCGAAGGCACCGCGCAGATGACCGATACCTTCGTCGGCCATTTCGACCACTGCCTCGGCTGCATGGCGTGTCTCACTGCGTGCCCATCGGGCGTGCAGTACGACAAGCTGATCGAAGCGACCCGCGCGCAGATCGAGCGTCATTACTCGCGCTCGTTCGCCGATCGCCTGTTCCGCCGGATGATCTTCGCGCTATTTCCATATCCGGGGCGGCTGCGCGCCCTGACCGTGCCCCTCTGGCTGTACCAGCGCTCGGGCCTGCGCGCGCTGGCGCATCGCCTCGGGCTGCTGGCGCTGCTCCCGGCGCGGCTCTCCGCCATGGAGTCGCTGCTCCCCCAGCTGACACTGGGGCGGGGCACGCGCCTGCCGCCGCGCATTCCGGCGCAGGGCGCGTCCCGCCGCCGCGTGGGCTTGTTACTGGGCTGCGTGCAGCGCGTCTTGTTTGCCGAGGTGAATGCGGCGACCGCGCGTGTGCTCGCCGCGGAAGGCTGCGAAGTCATCGTCCCTCCCGGGCAGGGCTGCTGCGGCGCGCTGATGGTGCATGCGGGCATGGAGCAGCAGGCGCTCGACGCGGCACGTCGCCTGATCGACGCGTTCGCCGGCGCCGAGGTGGATACCATCGTGACCAACGCCGCCGGGTGCGGCTCCACTATGAAGGAATACGCCCACTTGCTGCGGGATGATCCGCAGTACGCGGAGCGAGCTCGAACGCTCGGCGCCAAGTGTCGCGACGTCTCCGAGGTGCTCGCCGAGCTCGAGCCCCGGGCGCCGCGCCATCCGCTGCGGGCGCCGCTGCGCGTAGCGTATCACGACGCCTGCCACTTACAGCACGCGCAGAACGTACGCCTGCAACCCCGCCGCCTGCTCAGTGACATTCCCGGGCTCGAGCTGATGGAGATCGCGGACGCCGCCCTCTGCTGCGGCTCGGCGGGGATCTTCAATCTGATCGAGCCGCGCGCGGCCGCGGACTTGGGCGATCGCAAAGTCCGGGCCTGCCTCGCGACCGATCCCGACGTGATCGTCTCCGGGAATCCGGGCTGCCTGCTGCAGCTCCGCGCCGGCCTGGCGCGGGTGGGGCGTACGATACCGGTTTTGCACACGATCCAACTGCTCGACTATTCGCTGCGGGGGATGACGCACAACGTAGTAGGGGCGCAGCATGCTGCGCCCCTACGGTAGACCCTACATCCCTACGCGAGACTCTGTGTTACCCTCTGGCGCCGGCGCGCACCTCCGCCGGCTGCCAGATGCTGATCTTGCGCGTCTCGGGCATCAAGAACAGGCCGAGCAGGAACGCCACTGCCGGCACAGCGATGGGATAGACCAGGGCGTGGCCCAGGCTCTGCGACATGGATAGCCCCGCGTTCTGCGCGGTCACGTACGCCGCGGTCGTGATGACGGGCACCAGTCCGCCACCCCAGCCGTTGCCGATGTGATAGGGCACGGACACGGAGGAGTACCGGATGCGCGCCGGAAAGTATTCGGCGAGGAACGCGCCGATCGGGCCGTACACCATTCCCACGTAGCTGACCATGATCGCGACGATCAAGATCGCCACCGGATAGTTGATGTTGGCCGGGTTGGCGGCGTTGCCCAACGCCATATAGAGCGGGTAGTACGTGACGGCCGCGAGGAAGAAGCCACCGAGGATGATCGGCTTCCGGCCGATGCGGTCCGAGAGCCAGCCGAAGAAGATGAGGGACGGTGTGGCGAGCAGCAGCGCGGCACCCGTGATGAGGGCCGGGTGCAGCACGTCAGGCTTCTGCACCTGCTGGATGAAATACAGCGCCCAGAACTGGCCGCTGTACCATACCACCCCCTCGCCGATCACCACGATGCTCGCGATGAGTACGTATCTGATGTTCTGACTCCAGAACGCCTCGCGCCACGGATTTCTCGACGTTTGCCCCTTGGCCTTGATGGCCTGGAAGATCGGCGTCTCCTGGAGCTGCAGTCGGATGTAGATGGCGATCGCGACCATGAGCAGCGAGAGCAGGAACGGGATGCGCCATCCCCATGCGTTGAACGCTTCGGTCCCCAATATCTGACGCGTGGCGATGATGACGAGCAGGGACACGACGATTCCGAGCGTCGGCGAGGTTTGGAGCCAGCCAGTGTAGTAGCCCCGTTTCTCATCCGGCGCGTGCTCCGCGACATAGGTGATCGCGCCGCCGTACTCGCCGCCCAGGCACAGCCCCTGGATCAGGCGCAGGAACAAGAGGATGAAGCCCGCCGCCGCGCCGATCTTGGCGTAGCTCGGGACGATGCCGATGAGCGCCGTGGACACTCCCATGCCGCTCAAGGTGATGAGGAAGGTGTACTTGCGGCCCACGATGTCGCCGACGCGGCCGAACACGAAGGCCCCGAGCGGCCGGATCAGGAACCCGGCGGTGAACGTCCCTACGGTGCGGATGAGCGCGCCTCCACCGGGACCCTGCTCGAAGAACTTGACCGACAGGAGGGCGGCGAGGCTCCCGAAGATGTAGAAGTCGTACCACTCGATCACGTTGCCAACTGCCGCCGCGATGACGACGCGACGCAGTTCCTTCATGGACAGCGCAGGAGCGGTCATAACTCCCTCGGGCCGGTGGTGGAGGCTTGAGTTTCCGGCTGGAACTACACCTTGTCAAGTACAGATGAGTGACCTAGCGGGGCGGGCCGTGCGCGTACTTGAGCGCCGCCTCCGTGCGGTTCTTCACGCCCAGCTTCGAGAAGAGATGCTGCACATGGAACTTGACGGTGTTGTCCGAGAGGCCGAGCCGCTGCGCGATCTGGGGGTTGGTGAGCCCCGCGGCGACCAGGCGCCAGACCTCGCGCTCGCGCGGCGTCAGGTCGCCGGGGGCACTCGTGGCGCGGCCTTCGATCCACCGCCGAGCCGCCTGCGGGAAGACGAGCTGACCCCCGTGCACCTGTCGGATGGCCGTGAGGGTCTGCTGTGGCGACTCGGTCTTCAAGGCCAGGCCGTCCGCCCCCGCGTCGAGCGCCGAGCGCATCGAGTCGCCGTCGTTGTACGCGGTCAGGACCAGCACCTTGGGTGCGGACGGACGCTCTCGCAGCGCGGCGATGACCTCCGTGCCCTTGATGGTCGTCAGCTCGAGGTCGAGCACCACCACATCGGGCTTGTGCTGCTGCACGAGCTTCAACACCTCGGTGCCATCGGTGGTCCAGGCGGCGACCTTGATGTCGGGCTCGCCGTCGAGCAGCGCCCGCAGCCCCTCGAGCACGATGGCGTGGTCATCCGCCAGCAGGACGCGGATCACGGGGCGCGCGTCACTCCGCCGGCAGGGTGACGGTCAACGACGTGCCGCGACCGGGGGCGCTGTCGATCGCGAACGATCCGCCCAGCATCGCCACGCGATCCTGGATGCCGCGCAGCCCGAAATGCCCACCCTCCACACCGACGTCCGCTTCGCTCGCCAGCACCCGTTGGGGGTCGAAGCCCCTGCCGTCGTCGGAGACCGTCAGGGCGATGGCGCCGCCGCGCCGATCGACCGTGAGCCGCTGGCGCGATGCCCCGGAGTGGCGGTGGCCGTTGGCCAGGGCCTCCTGCAGGATCCGATAGATCGCGATCTTGGTCGGGAGCGCGCAGTCGCCGAGGTCGGTCGGGAGGTCGAGCTCGATCCCCTGGTCGGTGAGCGTCTCGTGCTGCACGGCCAGCCCTTCGACGATCTCGCCCAAGGCACGCCGCTCGAACCCGGGCGGCCGAAACGCCCCGATGAAATTGCGGATTTCGCCGAGGGCGCGCTCCAGCAGCTGCACCGCCTGTGCGGCACGCTGCTGCGCCGCGGGATCGCCGGCGAGCGAGCGTTCCAGCACCTGGAGTTGGGACAGGGCCGCGAAGATGTCCTGCACCGGCCCGTCGTGCATGTCGAGCACGATCCGCTGCAGTTCCCGCTCGCTCGTTGCCAGGAGACGCCGCGAGGCGGCCCGGGCCTCAGCGTCCCGGGGGGCCGTCACGGTCCACCACGTACGCCTCCATCGCGAAGTACTCGGGCAGCCCCAGCCGGTCTGCCCGCGCCGCCGTCTCGACGTTCCGGGCCTCGACCCGCTGCCAGAATTCCCGGTCGTCGTGCCCCCCGGGGAACGGCGCCGTGTCTTTTTGGGATTGGTGCTTGAAGATGGCGAAGATCTTGGCCCGCAGCTCGTCCTGCGAGAGCGGCACCAGCACGTCGGCCTGCGTGATGGGCCACTCCTGCCAGGCGCCGCGGTATAACCAGACTTGAGGCTGCGTCGCGGTGTAGCCTTCGAGCGCCCGCTCCACCGCGGCCTTGCACATCCGGTGCGTGCCGTGCGGATCGGACAGATCGCCCGCGACGAACACGAGATCGGGTCGCACTTCCTCGAGCAGCGCGCGCACCAGGGCGACGTCCTCATCCCCGATCGGGTGCTTGCGGACTTCGCCGGTGCGGTAGAACGGCAGATTGAGGAACCGGGCGGCGCCACGCGGCAGTCCCACGGACTCGAGCGCCGAGATCGCTTCCGCCTCCCGGATCATCCGCTTCAAGTCCTGCACGACGGGCAGGTCGATGCCTCCCGGTCCTTTGCGCTCGAAGCTCGCCTCGACCGCGTCGCGCACCCGTCGCACCGCCGCGCGGTCGATCCCGAGCGTTTCGGCCGCGCGCTCCACGAAGTCCAGCTGCCGCTGCACGTCGTGATCGAACACGGCGATGTTGCCACTCGTCATATAGGCGACCGCGATTGCGTTTTCGTTCTCCCACAGCTTGCGCAGGATCCCGCCCATCGAGATGACGTCGTCGTCCGGATGCGGCGAGAAGACGAGGATGCGCTGGCGCGACGGCAGCTTGCGGCGACCCCGGATCTTGTCCCGCAGGCGGTTGAACACGATCCCGTTGACCGGTCCCGGCGCTCCGTATTTCGCGAGCAACGGGCTCAGGTGGTTCTCCGAGTAGTCACGGGCCGTGAGTTTCAGGACCGCTTTGCCGACCTGCTCGGCGAGCCACACGACGGCGCGCTCGGTCATCGCGGGCGTCCATTCCACCGGCTCGAGCAGCCAGGGGGTCTTGATGCGCGTCAGCTCCGCCGCTGCGGCCAGGTCGAGATAGGCTGCGGCGTTGGGGTGGCCCTGCAGGAAGGTGGCCGCGACGTCGGGTGACGGCTCGCCCTCCACGGCGCGCCGCACGACGTCCGCTTTGTGCTCGCCGGTGGCGATGAGCGCGATCTCCCGCGCCTGGAGGATCGTCGCCACGCCCATCGTGATCGCCTCGCGCGGCACGTTGTCCTCGCCGAAGAAATCCGCCGCCGCGTCCCGGCGGGTGACGGTGTCGAGCGTCACCAGCCGCGTGCGCGAGTCCGGTGGGGAGCCGGGCTCGTTGAAGCCGATATGCCCGCTCTTGCCGATCCCCAGAAGCTGGAAGTCAATGCCGCCGGCTTGGACGATGGCCTGCTCGTACGCCGCGCACTGCTCCGCGAGGCGCTCGCGCGGCGTGCTCCCGTCGGGGATGTGCACGCTCTCCGGCTTGATGTTCACGTGGGCGAAGAAGTTCTCCCACATGTAGCGCCGGTAGCTGTGCGGGCTGTCGGGCGGCATCGGGTAGTACTCGTCGAGGTTGAACGTCGTCACCGACGCGAAGTCGACTTCCCCCGCCCGGTGCCGCCGGATCAGCTCGCGGTAGACCCCCAGCGGGGTGCTACCGGTGGCGAGCCCGAGCACGCACCGGCCCTTCGCAGCGACCTCGCGCCGCACCGTCTCGACGATGCGGTCGGCGAGGAGGGCGGCGAGATCGTCGTGGTCGGGCACGACGAGCGTGCCGATGCGCTCCCGCTCGTGCGGGCCCTCGATCGCGCCCCGTGAAACCGGCCGCGCCGTAGCTGGCGGATTGGCTGGCATAACGGAAGAATACGTCACATAACGACGACCCGCCAAAGGGGTTCGCACGCCTGCCGTTGCTTGACGCAACCGCCCCGATATCACATATGTAAGTGCGCGCCCCCCTTCATGGATGCCGGTCCTGACCGGCGGAGCCTCGGTGAGCGGACCAGAGACCTTCGTTGAGGGCAGGCGCGAGATCCTGCGGCAGGCCAGCATCGCGCTGGGCGGCCGGCCCGTCACGGTGTGGGAGGTGTCGGTGCGCGCCGAGCTCGAGCCCCAGGCTTCGAGCGCCCCCGCCCCGGGCCACCACGACAGCAACCTGGACGTCGACGCCACCCTGCGGCGCTGGGGCATCCACATCGTTCAGGGCAGCCGGTTCGTCGGCTCCCGTGCCCCGGAGGGGTTCTGGGTGGTCGCCCCAGTGCGCACCCGCCCGCCGTCTCCGCCCCCCGAGGGACGGGAGCGCCGCAGCCGGGAGCGCCTCACCCTCGAGCTCGCGGGCCTCTGCCTCGGCCTGCTCGACCGGCGTGAGCTGCCATCCGCACCCGTCCCCAAGCGAGCGGACCCGCTGCAGGACCTGGCCACGTTGCCGGGGATCATCGCGCATGAGGTGGCGAATCCTCTGACGGCGGCGCGCGCCGGCCTGCAGCTCGCCATGGAAGCGCTGGGCCGGTGGACCGAGGTCGCCGCCGCACGGCGGCTCGAAATGCTCGACGAGCTGGGCCAGGTGGTCGACGACATCGACCGCGGGGTCAACTTCCTGCGTGCCATCAAGGACCGCGCCCGGGGCACGCTGGCGCGCTCGGAGCGGTTCGACGCCGTCCGCGTGGTTCGCTCCTGCTGCACGCTCGAGAGCCGTGTGCTCAAGGACAAGAAAATCCCCCTCGAGTTCGACTTCACGCTCGAGGAGGTCTTTCTCAAGGGCGACCCGAACGCCCTGTACGACATGCTGGTGAACCTGATCCGCAATGCCGCCGACGCGAGTATCGGCCGGGGGGCGCCGATCCGCATCGGCCTGGAGCAGACTGGCGGGGCGCTGCGGCTCACCGTGCGTGACGAGGGCGCGGGGATCCGCGCCGAGGACCTGGAGCGCATCTTCGAGCCGGGATTCACCACCAAGGAGTTCGGCGAGGGGAGCGGGATGGGGCT
>Ga0209471_1000108_pt1 | contig 61716 bp, 52 predicted proteins | sample GraSoiAngelo_128_FD_185885 | JGI IMG/M metagenome (GOLD analysis project Ga0209471, IMG submission 185885) | Grasslands soil microbial communities from the Angelo Coastal Reserve, California, USA - 14_0927_12_20cm (SPAdes) (version 2) | ecosystem: Environmental > Terrestrial > Soil > Grasslands ... | reverse complement strand
TGTCAGGGCCTCAAGCAGAGCTTCACGCCCCCACCTCCACCTCCACCGCCACCGACTTCCGCGCAGTTAACTGTCGCTGAAAATGGCTCGGGGACAGGTACCGTGACCAGCACCCCGGCGGGAATCAACTGCGGCCCAACCTGCGCAGCAACTTTTAATAGCGGGACCAAAGTCACGCTTACAGCAACCCCCAATACCGGTTTTGCATTTGGACAGTGGTCTGGCGCGTGCTCCGGGACGGCTGTAACATGTACCGTGTCCTTGGCTGCCGCGACCACAGTGACGGCTACATTCAACGCAACCCTTCAATCTATCAATCACATCATCTTCATGGCCCAGGAAAACCGAGGATTCGACCACTACTTTGGCGCCCTTCGCCAGTACTGGGCTCAAAATGGCTACGCAGATGCACAGTTTGATGGGCTCGCGCAATTTAATCCGACCTCAGGCATTCCCCCGTTGCAAGGACCTGCGCCGACTAACCCGGGTTGCGATCCTGCGTTTCCGTTTGACTCGTCTTCAACCACTGTGCAGGATTGCGTCATTGACAGCAACAGTCCGTCAGTGGCCTCTTTTCATCTGAGCTCGGTATGTACTGAGAACCCCAGCCCCTCTTGGAACGAGAGCCACAACGACGTTAATCATGAGGATCCAACCTCCGCCACTCCCCCGCCGGGCGGGCCGGATGGCTATGTTTGGACTGCGGCGCATGATGCGAGACATCAGCACCCAGCGTTCAACGACACTGACGGTCTGCGCGCCATGGGGCACTTCGACGACAGCGATCTGAACTATTACTACTTTATGGCATCGAATTTCGCCACCTCAGACAGATGGTTCTCGCCGGTAATGACCCGAACCCAACCAAATCGTATGTACATGCTGGCGGCCACTTCCGCCGGACACACCTATCCGCTGCCGTCGAATTCGTCGCAACTCCAGAACAAGACGATTTTCGAAGCGCTGCAAAATGCAGGTATTTCTTGGAGGGTTTATGTCAGCGACCCGCATCCTACCTTGACCGCGGGCAGCGCACTTGCCATGTTTGTTTTCGCCAATCACTTCCCCCAGAACTTTGTGCCGGCAGAGCAATTCAAGACAGATGCGGCCAATGGAACTTTGCCACAGGTCGCCTTGATCGAGCCGGGTTATAGCAGCGGACGGGATGAGCATCCGTTTGAGACGGTAAATTCACCAGGTGGAAGTGTGCAGGTCGGAGCGAACTATGTTTCGGGATTTATCAACTCCCTGATGCAGAGTCAATCGTGGAAAGATTCCGTATTCATACTCACTTGGGACGAATCAGGCGGGTTCTACGATCACGTCCCACCCCAGTCCACCGTTAGCCCAGATGGAATACCCCCGAGCGACCTCAGGCCTGGCGACGTGTGTGCACAAGTTACAGGTCCAACTTGTGATTTTGTCTATACCGGCTTCCGGGTGCCGCTGATCGTCGTCTCGCCTTTCGTGAGCAAACACTTTGTCTCGCACACGCCTGCGGATCACACTGCAATCCTTAAACTCATCGAGACCCGATTCGGCCTGGGCAGCCTGACTAACCGAGATGCCGCCCAAATGGATATGACAGAGTTCTTTGATTTCGTTAACGTACCATGGAGCACCCCTCCCGATCCCTCGCTGGTGCCGGTCCAGAAAACGAACGGGAGTTGTGTGGACCAAGTGCCCTAATGCGGGGACCCTGATTAATTTCTCGGCCTCGGGACAAAATCAAAGCCAGTTTCAGCATCTCACGGACGCGCCGAAATTTAATCGTCTTAGAGGTAGTCGCTATGCGCAAGCGTTCAACGCTGAGCGTCCGCTCGGTCCTTCCAGACGGTTTTGGGAAAGAATCGCTAAACGTACGAATATATTTCTCCTGCCACGGGTTGTTCCCGGTATACTTTTGTGGATCCGGTTCCATACCTCCTGAGGGTCCGGTTATGAAATTTCCACGGCCCACTCAGAATGCCTTCTCTGTTTGGCTTCTGATCCTCCCGCTCCTGATTGCGCTGGGCACGTCCACGAGCTTCTCCCAAGAATGTGCCGGATGTCTCAATTCGGGAGTACCGGCCACCCCCAACGGGAGTGGTTTTAGATCATCCAACTTGAGCTTTACTCCCTCTTCCTCTGCTCCCGATCCCTGGACCATTCGCAAGCGGGTGGACGAGGTCACCGTCTTTTTTACCGTCACCAACCGGCACAAGTTTGTGGACGATCTTGGTGAAGAAGATGTCAATGTGACTGACGATCGTAAGCCGGTGCCAAGACTTTCCGCTTTCGGGCACGAGCGCGACCTGCCGTTGCGCATGGGTCTGATGGTGGATACCAGCAACTCAATCCATTATCGCTTTCGTTTTGAACAGGAGGCCGCCACCCGGTTCCTGCAAAAGATAGTGCGCCGAGAAATGGATCGCGCATTCGTAGTCGGCTTTTCCGACCACGCCAATCTTACCCAGGACTATACCGATGATCCCGGGCAACTGGCGGCTGGGGTTTCCGCCTTGAAGTCCGAAGGCGGCACCGCCCTCTATGACGCCCTCCGCAGCGCTTGCGGAAAACTGGCGAGTGCAGGGGACAATGTCCCCATGGCCAGGACCCTTGTCGTCTTGAGTGATGGGGATGACAACGCGAGCAAGGCCACTCTTGAGCAGACGATCGAGAATGCGCAGCGTCACGAGGTTACTATTTACACCATCAGTACTAACAACTCCGGCACAATCAGACCCGGGGATAAAGTGCTAAAAGAGCTGGCGCTACAGACGGGAGGCCGGATGTTCACTCCGAATAGCGCCAAAGAAGTAGTGAAGGCATTTGCTTCTATTGAAGACGAGATGCGCAACCGATACGCGCTTTCCTATCGCCCCACCGATTTCGCTGAAAATGGCCGCTATCGCCGCATAGAGATTATCGCCCGCAAACTGAAAAAGCGGTTTCACGTCCACGCGCGCAAGGGCTATTACGCACCGCTGGCAGAGTTCCGGGAATTAGTGCCGCCCCAGGCAGGGATTCCGGCGGATTTAAACACCCCCGACCAGCGGCATTGAACGGTTCTCTGTTAAAAGTAATTCCCGAATTGATGCTTACTCTCGATTCGGGAATACACGGGTCGTATCTTTGGTAATCTCACCTGCACTCCTCAATCCTGAACAACGCCTTCCCGATGTAGAGGTAGCAGGGGTTAAGGCGCATGCCGAAGACGGTCAGCCCGATCCCCCAAGACGCCGTACTGCAAATTCTGCTTATCGGTCATGGCGAAGAAAGCTTTTTTGTCATCCGTGATCTGTTAAGCAGAGGCAATTCCGCTACCCGTGCAGAGTTAGAACACGCAACCTCATATGAAGAAGCATTACTTCGCATTGGAGAGACGGAGTACGACCTGATCCTGTTTGAATATGAAGCTCAGGATGGCATCGTTCTACAGTTGTTACCGGAGCTTCGCCGCCTCAATACGACTGTGCCTGTTATCTTTCTTGCCGAGTACGCGGACGAGGGTACCCTGGCGGAAATTATCGCAGCGGGAGCTTGCGATTTCGTCAAGAAATCTGAGTTGTGTGAGGAGTACCTTGGGCGCTCGATCCGATATGCGGTCAACCTCCACCGTAAACATCAGAAGCGCCAGCAAGCGGAAGAAATGCTGCGTAAACTCTTTCAGGCAGTCGAGCAATCTGCCGACCTTGTCATGATTACCGATCAGGCGGGATTAATTGAATATGTGAATCCCGCGTTCGAGACGCTTACCGGTTATGCGAGCGAAGAGGTGGTCGGCAACACCGTTGCTTTATTGAAGTCGGCGGAACAAGCGCCGGGAATCTACGGAGAACTATGGGCCACAGTTCTGTCCGGCAAAGTCTTTCGCGGAACTCTTGCGCTAACTGCAAAAAGAATGGCGACATCTTCTATCTGGAGAAGACGATCACTCCCATTAGCGATACGGAAGGTAACATCACCCACTTTATCTGCAACGATCGTGACATCACTGAGCGGCGCAAGCTGGAGGCTCAGCTTCGGCAGGCTCAAGAGATGGATGCCATCGGACAGTTGGCGGGTGGCATCGCGCATGATTTCAATAACCTCTTGATGATTATCGGCAGTTATGCCGAATTGGCGCTGGACTCTATTGATTCCGATAGCCACCTGCGTCACAACATTGCGGAGATACAGAAAGCAGCGCATCGGGCCGCAGACCTCACACGGAAACTGCTGGCTTTCAGTCGTAAACAGATGCAGGTGCTGCAAGTGTTAGATCTAAGCGCGGTGACCACCAAAATGGGCAAGATGGTGCCCCGTTTGATCGGCGAACACATTGATTTAATGGTGATTCCCACAGACGATCTTTGGAAAGTCAAAGCTGACCCGGTCCAGATAGAACAAATCCTCATGAACCTGGCCACCAACGCAAGAGATGCGATGCCCGACGGTGGCAATCTTGCAATTGAGACCTCAAATGTTCGGGTGGACGAGGCCTATATTCAGCGGCACGCGATGGTGCCCATAGGAGATTACGTGCTGTTGACGGCCAGCGATTCGGGCCAGGGAATCGATTCCAAAGACTTGTCTCACATTTTTGAGCGCATTCTTTACGACCAAAGAAAAAGGCAAGGGCACGGGTCTGGGTCTGGCGACGGTATACGGCATCGTCAAACAGAATGCCGGCTTTATATGGGTGTATAGCGAGCGCGGGATGGGCACCATCTTCAAGATTTATCTGCCTCGAGTTCACGAAACACAAGTTGCTCCGAAAGTTGCTCTTAGCAATCCGGGGATCCATTTGAATGGAAACGAAACCATACTCCTAGTAGAGGACGAACCAGCACTCAGGCAAGCCACCACAAAATTTCTTAAAGGCGCTGGCTACAGTGTGCTGGAGGCACGAGATGGTCAGGACGCGGTTGAAGTGGCCGAGGGCCATTCCGGTCCAATTCACATCGCGGTGACCGATGTGGTGATGCCGCGCATGAGTGGCGTTCAACTGGCTGAGCACCTCGCAATCATCCGACCTGAGACGAAAGTCTTGTTTGTTTCCGGGTATGCTGAAAGAAACGTTTTGCAACGTGGAACTGCCATTCGACGAGCGCGGTTCCTGCAAAAACCCTTTGGTCTTAAAGTTCTGGCACAAAAATACAGCAAGTGCTGAAAACCAAGCCCGGGCAGTCACGGGCTGAGGCCACCACAGTTCCAGCCATCACCATAGCTCCCGTATAATTGAAATTCTGCGGAATTCCTACATGAATCTGCCTGTAGCGCTACGGGAGCGTAATTCCATTGCCGAGCCGTCCTTCTCAGACCCTGCTGCCGGGTTTCATCTTCGTCCTAGCCTATGTCTGCTGATGATTACAGGTTTTTGGCTGGTTATTTATGTTGCTGGGATGTGCATGCCGGCCCTCCTTGACGACGCCGACACCCAACACGCCGAGGTGGCACGCGAAATGATTGTGCGACACGATTGGGCGACCCTGTATGCCAATGGCATTCGTTATATGGAGAAGGCGCCTTTGATGTATTGGGGAGTCGCCGGCAGCCTTGTTCTCTTTGGAAAGAGCGAATGGGCTGTCCGGCTACCCGTCGTACTGTGGATGCTGGCCTTGTTTTACGCCACCTACTGGGTCGGACGGAAAATCTACGATGAAAGCGCCGGACTCTATTCGGCTCTGATAATGGCGACGGCCTTCGGCCCTTATATCTACACCCGCTTTTTAATCCCGGACACGCTTGTAGGCTTGTGGCTGCTGCTTGGATTTTTCTTCTTCCTGGAGACTTTGGAGGAGACCCCGCCCTCACGTCTGGCTTGTTGGGGACTAGCTGTAAGCTGTGCCCTGAACGTACTTACCAAGGGCTTGATCGGATTAGTCTTCCCGGTGGCGGTGATCGCTTTTTACTTGATCTTGACCGGTAACCTGCGGCACATTCTGCGACTGCGGCTGATCTCGAGCACTGCTATCTTTCTGCTGGTCGCAGCACCTTGGCACATCCTGGCGGCGATGCGCAACCCCGACCAAGGCGGGGTTCGCGGTTTTTTGTGGCTCTATTTCGTGAATGAGCACTTTCTGCGGTATTTGAACAAACGGGTGCCGCGTGACTACGACACTGTTCCTCTTCTAATTTTCTGGGGACTGCTGGTGTTATGGCTCCTGCCATGGAGCGCGTTCTTGCCGCAAGCCCTGAAACAGGTTCCCTTGCGCTGGCGAGAGGTGCGATCAAGACTCGACCCACGTCAAAGAGCCAATCTGCTGTTCGCTCTTTGGATCATGGTCATCGTAGTATTCTTTAGTTTTTCGACTCGCCAGGAGTACTACACAATTCCTGCAATACCGGCCATGGCGCTGCTGGTCGGCGCATGGTTCTCACGGGAGGCTGAGTCGCCGGCTAACAGCGCTGATCGTCGCGCGGGCAGGATTTCTTCCGCCCTTCTGTTCGCGCTGGGGTCTCTGGGATTTGTTGTCAGTATGTTGCTGCTGATTCTATCCAAGCCGCCTTCGCCCGGAACGGATCTCTCGGAACTATTGAAAAGGAATCCGGAAGTTTACACCCTCTCCTTTGGACACTTCCTTGACCTTACGCCCCAGGCCATGGGGGCGTTTCGCGGACCGTTATTAGGCGCCGCCCTTGCCTTGTTGCTCGGAACCGGCTTGAACTGGATGCTTCGCCGGGGCGGACGTCCCGCAGCAGGGAACTTTGCGCTGGCGGTGATGATGATCGGCCTGCTCGCCTGCGTGCACTCGGCATTCGTGACTTTCTCGCCAATCCTATCTTCCAAGCAGCTGGCTATTGCGATCGAGCAGCATTACCGGCCAGGGGACGTAATTGTCGTAGATGGCGAATACGAGAGCGCTTCCAGCTTGAATTTTTACATCGGTATTCCACTGCGCATCTTGCACGAGCCCTCAAGTGGCCTGTGGTACGGCTCGCACTTTCCCGATGCTCCGCATGTCTTCGAAACCCCGGCGTCCTTCGCGTCCCTTTGGGCTGGGCCGGCGCGCATCTTTTTATGGAGTGACCAGGAAACGCCTAAGGAATTAGAGGGCGAAAAGTTCTATGTATTGGCGCGCGATGGAGGGAAGTTTATCTTTACCAATCAGGACCTGAAGCGTTGACTTCTGCTGTTATGCCGATAGCGCGAACCTGATTAAGAAAATGATTCGTGTTTTATTAAGCATTCTTTCTTATCGCGTGTTGTCGTTACTCGTCATCTGGCGTGTTCTGCTGCTGATTGCGATCATTGGCACGCTAAGTTCCACCGTTTTCCTTGGCCTGGTACTGTTCGCGGCGCTTCGTTATCGTCGGCAGGCGCTTGCAGCGACATTAGCGACTGAGGCGCTCCCGCGATCTTCTTTTCCAGCTGTCACTGTGCTGAAGCCGGTCCACGGAGCGGAACCACAGCTCCGAGAAAATCTAGAGAGATTCTTCCAACAGGACTATCCCGATTTCGAAATCATCTTTGGCGCCCGCGCCGCGGAGGATGCAGCACTCAAGATCGCGGAAGAGCTTCAGCGACGCTATCCGAACGTGAAGTCACGCATCGTTGTTTCCGGTGTGCCTACTTGGCCGAATGCGAAGGTCTTCTCGCTCAACAAGATGCTGCAGGCATCGTCGAACCCCTACGTGGTCCTAAGCGACAGTGACGTAGAGGTTCGCCCCGATTTCTTGCGCAACATCGTCGCGCCATTGCTGGATTCGAAGGTAGGCCTCGTAACCTGCTTATACCGGGGTATCCCAGCGCAAGATTTCTGGTCGGTGTTGGAGGCACTGGGAATGTCAGTGGAAATGCCCTCTGGCGTTGTGGTGGCTGACATGATGGAAGGAATGCGGTTCGCACTCGGCTTGGCCATAGCAACGCGCCGGGATGCACTCGCCGCCATCGGCGGTATCGGATCTACCGCAGACTATTATTCCGACGATTTCGTGTTAGGCAACGAGGTTTGGGCAGCGGGATATAAGGTTGTTTTGTCCCACTACATTGTGGGACACGTGCTGCTTCCCCGTTCTGTAAGACAGACGCTAGGCGATCAACTACGATGGATGAAAAGCACCCGCTACTCTCGTCCAAAAGGGCACCTGGGCACCAGCCTCACCTTTGCCGTGCCATTCGGGATGCTGGGATTCGTCGCGGCCACGGCGCTGGGGCATGCATATCTCGGCTTTGGCCTCTTGGTGGCGTCATTCCTTAATCGCATGATTCAGTCGGTGAGCGTGGGATGGGGAGTCGTGGGTGACCCCAGAGCTTTGAGCTTATGCTGGCTTTACCCCTTGCGGGACCTAGCGGGATTTCTTACGTGGGCGGCTAGTTACGCGAGCGGCAGTTTCACGTGGCGAGGGGAAACATATCGTTTTACCGAGGGCGGAAGAATCATTCCACAACACCGGCCCGCACAACCCGCTGCTGAGCAGCCGTAACCGGTATCGCCGTGGACGTAATGAGTTCCTCGCGGCGGTTTGCAACGACTCGACTGATAATTTCGCGTAATCTTACCCGTGGCGCGTAACCAATCAGCCGGGAAATTTTATCGATGTTGGGAACTCGACGCTCCATGTCCTCGAACCCCGGCTGGTACGCCTCGTCGTAAGGAATCAGTCGAATCCCTGACTTGCTGTGCGCTAGCTTCTTCACCAGTTCGGCCAGTTCATACATCGAGACTTCTTCAGGATTACCTATGTTGAAGACTTGTCCAATCGCATCTGGATGCTCCATCAGTGCAAGCAGAGCGCGCACCACGTCAGCTACATCGGCGAAACACCGGGTTTGGCGGCCATCTCCAAACACCGTGATTGGCAACCCCTTAAGCGCCTGATCCACAAAGCGCGGCAGCACCATGCCATAGTAACCAGTCTGACGTGGTCCGGTTGTGTTAAACAATCGAGCGATGACTACGGGCAGTGCCTGCGTTCTGTAATAGGAGAGAGCAAGAAATTCGTCGATGGCTTTCGAGCACGCGTAGCTCCAACGGCTCTTGATGGTGGGGCCGTACACCACATCGTCGTCTTCGGTGAACGGGACTTTATTACTCTTACCGTAGACCTCCGAGGTAGATGCGATCAGGCAAAGCTTGCCGTAGCGAGCTGCCTGCGACAGCACGTTATGGCTTCCTAGCACGTTGGTCTCTATTGTCTCCACTGGGGCATTGATGATTTTTTGCACTCCGACGACGGCCGCCAAATGAAAGATCACGTCGGTCTTCCTCACCAGCGGCTCCAGTCTGGCAGCATCCAAAACTGAGCCCACAGTCATGTGAAAATCTTCACGATCCTGGAGATGTGCGATGTTCTCGACGCGACCAGTGGATAGATCGTCGACGACGGATACTTCATCTCCCCGAGCGAGCAATGCCTCGCACAAGTGACTGCCAATAAAACCGGCACCTCCAGTAACCAGAACTCGGCTCATATGTATGACCTTTATCTAAGAAGACGCGGTAGGCCAGTCATCAAGGCCAGTCCGCGAGAAGCACAAACCTCTAATTCTAATGGAACGTAAATCTATGTAAAGACACGAGGCGTTAGGTAGCGTCTTAAAGTATTAAGATACTACCGACGCCTAGTGTTCACAAGTAGCGGACCGTCAGCGGATGCGGTATTGGCCGAAATGCAGTGTTTAAAGACATACCCCAGGCGTCCGACAAACTGTCAACCTACAGGCTCATTCGCACCATTTTGCCGTGCTTCAAAAGGAACGTATCCCCGCGCCAGGCTACCGTGTGACCGGTCAAACTGAGAACCCAGATTGCCGGAGCGATTAAGTCTCGCAGAGGAATTAGCCATGAGTGATCAATAATCTGCCGGTCCCGCAATACTACGCCTCCCACCAACCATGCGACTGAAAGACGTAACCCTAGTGCAATAGCAAGCAGTCCCCACGCCCACCCGGCGCCGCGAGTTACTAACAAATTTACGAAGGCCCAGGGAAATCCGAACGTAACCAGCAATCCCATGTAACCCCAGCGCCGGGAATCGCGAATGCTGCGAGCCCACCGCAATTGATGGCGGACATACTCCCGTAATGAGTAGTCAGGTAAGAACGTTTCCACAATTACCTCCGAAAGACATACGCGGTAGCCGTGCGCGGCCAAGCGACGGCCGATCTCATAGTCATCCGCCAGGTAATCCACAATGCTTTCAAAGCCGCCAATGGCCTCCAGATCACGACGGCGGAACGCTAACGTCGAGCCCAACCCAAAGCGCATACCGCCCTCGATCTGACGCGCCGCCAGCACACCTGCGCAGAAATCCGTGCTGATACCCAGCGATTCCAGGCGCGATCCCAGGGTTGGAGCCGCTACCCCGCGGTAGAGGCAGGTAACCATTCCGACCGTAGGATCGCTCAACGGCTGGAGCACCCTTCGCAAGTAATCCCGTTCCACGCGAATATCGCTATCATTAACGATCAAATTTTCATAACGCGCGACGGGCAGCATTTGCGCCAGGTTGCTCACCTTGATGTTCGCTCCCAGGTTCTGCTCGCAGATAACAAGTTGGATGGCGAGCCGCGGGAATTCCGTCTTCAGGCGCTCAACCGTCTCCACCGCCGCATCATTTTGAACGTTTACGCCGAAGACGATTTCGTATTCCGGATAGTCCTGCACACAATGACTTCGAAGGCTCTGGTAGATTTCAGGGTCAGCACCTCGCAAAGGTTTCAGGATGGAAACAGGTTGTATCGGGCGGGCGCTCCCGGCCGCCGATTTTGACTTTCTCATTCCGCGCAAGAATCCGACGGCACTCCACAAGCAGAGCGTGAAATACGCAATGCTCGCGATCGTGCCCATTGCAGCGATCACTTCGATTGCTTGGCGGGCGTGATGCATCTTTTGAGATTATTCGTAGCGCAGCGACTCGATGGGATCCAGATTGGCTGCCTTCCATGCCGGATAGATTCCGAACAGTAACCCTTCCACGGCCGCGGCAGTGAAGCCGAAGCTCGCCCAAAACACTGACATTCGTGCCGGCAATGAACTCCAGATTGCCGGAATCGTCCAGGTGATGATCGCGCCCAGCAACACACCCAGAATCCCGCCCATGGCGGTGAGTGTGATTGCTTCGAGCGTGAACTGGAGCAGGATGTCGCGCTTGCGCGCGCCAATCGCCTTACGTACGCCAATCTCCCGCGTGCGCTCCGTGACCGATACCAGCATAATGTTCATTACACCCACTCCGCCTACGATAAGTCCAACGCTCGATACGGCAAACATAAAAATGAAGACCGCTCCTGTGATCTGGTTCCACACGTCTGAGAGCGAATCCTGTGTAAATATCGAAAAATTGTCGGGCTTGTCAGGAGCTACCTTACGGCGGCGGCGCAGCAACTCACGCATCTCATCCATGGCCTTGGGCATATCTTCGTGGGATGTGGCTTTGACAACGATCCAGTATTGCTTCAGCTCAGGATGAAGTTTGCGGAATGTACTGAGTGGAAAATAGACAACATTGTCCGCGGGATTTTTGCCGCTCGCAAGAACGTCCTTACGCCGCTCTGCTACTCCGATGACAGTAAACATCTGGCCTTCAATGTTGATTTCTTTCCCCAGCACTTGCTCATTAGGAAATAATTCCTCAGCCGTGTCCCTGCCAAGAACGATCACGGGCGCGTGGTGTTCGTCATCGACTTCAGTGGGCCACCTTCCCATCGACAACTGTATGTCGTACACGTCTTTGAAGGCGCCGCTATTACCTTCGAGAATAGTGTTCTTGGCCCGGCGGTTGCCATACTTCACTACGTAAGTACCCTGACCAAATTCCGGGTGAACGTATTGCAGAATCGAGGTTACCGCCTTCACGTGCGGCAGGTCTTTCATGGCCAGGCCGTCCTCGAAGCTCAGTTCCTTACGCTTGCGCATTTCCTCTGTGGGTCGGCCAAACTTGAAAGGCTGAACATGGAAAGCGAAAACCATGTTCGATCCCAGGCTGCTGATGACTTGCCGCACATTGTCATTCAACCCGCGCACGATCGATGAGATCCCGATCACGACGGCGACTCCGATTACAATGCCAAGCACGGTCAACCCGGACCGCAATTTATTGCTGACAATGGTGTCCAGGGCCATCTGGACAATCTCACCGTAATCGCCTTTACGCATCATGAAAACGCCTGGCAGCCACAGAGTCACTGAGGCGCAGAGAAGAAGTCTATGGCTAAGATCAAAGCCTTTCGTTCCTCTGTGTCTGTGTCTACGTGCCGAATACTGCAGCGATCCCTATAATTCAAATCTCAATGCCGCGATTGGATCCAGCATCGCCGCCCGCCGCGCGGGATAGACCCCGAAGAACACTCCCACGCTGGCGGAAACCAGTAGGCCCGCCGCGACCGCCCAAAGCTTGATTTCCGAGGGCATGCCGATAATCGCCGTAATTCCTTTCGCAACCGCGACTCCAAACAACACCCCCACCACTCCACCGACCAGAGCCATGGTCCCCGATTCAATCAGAAACTGCAGCAGCACGTCGTCCCGCGTGGCCCCCATGGCCTTCCGAATCCCGATCTCACGCGTGCGCTCGGTCACCGAGACCAGCATGATATTCATAATTACGATGCCGCCCACAATCAGCGAAATCGCCGCGATCGCAATCATCGCGATGAAGAACGTCCCGCTCAGATTCGACCATATGCTTAGGAAGCCGGCGTTAGTCTCCGCGGCAAAACTGTCTGGCTTGCCCGGCAAATCGTGACGCCGGGCGCGCAGTATGGCGCGAGCTTCATCAATCGCGGCATCGAGCTGGCTGCCGACTCCGTTGGCCTTTCCCGAGATGCGGATGCTAGTGTGCACTCCGAACTGCTTGAGATAAGTGCTGATCGGGATGCCCACGAAATTGTCTCGGCTCTGTCCCAGGGTCTTGCCTTGCTTTTTGCCTACGCCGATCACGCGGTAAAGCTGGCCCTCCACTCTGATTTCCTTGCCCAAGGGGTCAACGCCTGGAAACAGGGTATCAACCACGTCGGTGCCGATTACTGCCACGTTGGACCGGTTATTCTCATCACTTTGATTGAGCCAGCGTCCTGCGCCCAAATCCAGGTCGAGAATGGTAGCCATTGAAGGCGTCAGACCTCGCACCCATGAGTCGCTGATCGATTGCTCGCCATATTTCACGTGGCCGTTGGCATTCAGGATTGACGCCCCAATCATCCTGCAATGTCGGCAGGCTCCGGCTACTGCCTCATAGTCCTCCATGGTGAGGTCCTTGCGCTTCTGACCTTCCAGCAGTTGATCGATGTTCGTGATCACAGGGCTGACTTTGCTGATGAGGAACACGTCCGCCCCCAGATTGAAAATCTTTTCCGCGACATAGCCATTGATCCCATTCACGAACGTCACCACCGCAATTACCGCAGCCACGCCGATTACTACGCCAAGCAGCGTGAGAACGGAGCGCAGCTTATTCGCCCACAAGGATTGCAGCGAAATACGAATGGCTTCTATGAGGTTCATCAGGTGACAGATGGCAGGAAGCAAGCCCTGCCGCAAGCCTAAGCATCAGTTTAGCAGGCACGATGCAGCCGCCCTTACGAGGTTGTTTAAGTAGGAGTTCGTCGCGCCCTGCGATCGGCGGGCTGTCCCTGTGAACTTGCCACCTGCTTCCTATGACCCCCACCGGCATCGAATATAATAAATAAGTTGGCAGCCGGACCGGACGGTCGCTTCCGCCCCTTCGGGCGGTGGGAGAGGAAAGTCCGAACTCCGCAGAGCAGTGTGCCGGATAACGTCCGGGAGGGCGCCCCGTCCTTGCATTTTTTGCAAGCTCGGGGATGACTCGACGGAAAGTGCCACAGAAAACATACCGCCTCGTGCCGCAAGGCCGCGGTAAGGGTGAAAAGGTGCGGTAAGGGCGCACCGCCGCCGCAGTAATGCGGCGGGCAGGGCAAACCCCACACGGAGCAAGACCAAATAGGGAGGGAGTCCCGGCTTCGGCCGGGACACGTGCTGGCTCGGCGCGTCCCACCTCCGGGTAGGTCGCTAGAGCTTCGCAGTAATGCGTGGCCCAGAGGAATGACCGTCCTGCCGGATCACTCCGGCAGACAGAATTCGGCTTACAGGTCCGGCTGCTAATTTCAATTCACTATCAGACTTCTGGGGACTATCGCTACGTCTACGACGACGGCCCCGCCAGTTGTTCCACATGTGGCGCCTGCCCGCCCAGCCATTCCGGATGATGGGCGGTAGAATCGAAGTGTTCCGAGGTCTTGAACAACTCGTAATGTCCGCTCGCCGCCGCCTGCTCGGTCTTTTTCAGCAGTGCTGCTATCTGATCTTTGCTCATAGGACGAAAGCTACGCGCCGCCTCGAATGCCTGCTCGAGAATCTTCTCGCCGTCGATGCCTGTAATTACCACAGAAGTCGGCAGATTCATCGCATAGTGCAGGCACTCGACCGGCCGCACGGTCTTGCTTTTCAAAATAATTCCGTCGCCCATAGACTTCATTCCCAGCACGCCGATCCCCTGTTCGACGAGCTTTGGCAATACCAGCTTTTCAAAGCTGCGGAAATGTGTGTCCATCACGTTGAGCGGCATCTGCACCGTGTCGAAGCGGAATCCGTGGTCCGCCGCCACTTTTAGCATATAGAGATGTACGTGTGGGTCTTTGTGCCCAGTAAACCCGATGTAGCGAATCTTGCCCGCTTTCTTGGCTTCGAGCACAGCCTCCTGCGCTCCGCCTTGGGCGAATATCCGGTCCGGATCTTCAAAGCGTATGATCTCGTGATGCTGCATCAGGTCCACATGGTCGGTCTGTAGCCGTTTGAGCGACTCATCGATTTGTTTCGCGGCTTCTTGTTTGGTGCGGCCGTCGAGCTTGGTCATCAGGAAAACTTTTTGACGATATCCGTTCTGCAAAGCTTTTCCCATGCGAATCTCGCTCTGCCCCTCGTTGTAATCCCAGGAGTTGTCCATAAAGTTGATGCCCCGGTCTATGGCGGACCGGATCAGGCGAATGCTTTGAGCCTCTTCGATTTTCGGCTGGCCAATATGAAAGCCACCCATTCCAAGCGCTGAAATCTTTTCGCCCGTTTTTCCGAGCGTGCGGTACGGCATGTCTCCTTGGGAACTCTGTGCTGCCATAAAATCACTCCCTACTGAAGATGTCATCCCTAGAACTGCCAATCCCTTCAGAAACTCACGACGTTGCATGGACAATACCTCTGTTGAGCCCCCGCTTAACAGCAATCTACAGATAGTCTTTCCCGTACAGAACAAAGATCAGAGCGTGTACAACCCTGGGTTACATCTTGCAAGATTCCCGGCAACTACCATTTCACCGCAACACTAAATGCGTGAACGCTCCCGGTCTATACTGTGAGAATTGTATATTCTTCGGTTGGCGACTTTGCAGAGTCTCAGAGGCGGAGACTTCCCAATACGGGATGGGGCTTCCGTAATTACCGCGAATCCCATTTGCCGCCTCTCAATTATTCTGATAAGCTGGCCCGCAGTTTCCGGGGACATCTTTCAATGTACAGAGGTTTTCAGGCCGAACCCTCTCTTCCCCTAGTTTGCCTTCAGTAGACCCGTTACCTTAGCGGATCTTGGCTGTTGGTGTTCCGTAGCTGTGCATTCTCACCTCTCCCCGGAACAGAGAGGATATATGTCATCTCCGAAAGATCGCATTCCTGTACCAGGCAGTGAGCGGGCTCCGCTCCCGGGCGCGCGTGCCGTGGGCGCGGCCAATCCAGACGAATCCATTCAAGTCACCGTACTTCTCCGTCCGCGTGCTGCAAAGGATGCGCCCAACATCGAACTGCTAGCTTCACGTATGCCACAAGAACGTCAACACATGACCCGCGAAGATCTCGGCAAGAATCGCGGCGCTGATCCTCAGGATATTGCCAAAATAGAAGCGTTCGCCCACGACCATCGCCTCGCCGTGGTTGAAGCGAACCCGGCTGAGCGACGAGTTGTGCTCTCAGGCACAGTCGCCAGCTTTAACCAGGCCTTCGATGTCGACCTGCAGCGGTTCGAACATCCCCAAGGTTCCTATCGTGGACGCACCGGCCCAGTGCACATACCTGCCGATATTGCGGACATCGTGCAAGGTGTTTTTGGACTGGACAATCGCCCGCAGGCGAAAGCGCATTTTCAGAGGACCCGACGGCCAAGAGGCTTAGGCGCGCGCACTGCCGGAACGTCCTTTACTCCCACTCAAATCGCAGATCTGTACAACTTCCCCTCTGGAGACGGAACCGGACAATGCATTGCGCTGATTGAATTGGGCGGCGGTTACCGTCCTCGCGATCTGAAAACATATTTCGATCAGCTTGGACTGCCACATCCCACTGTAAGGGCGGTATCTGTGGATGGCGGTCACAATCATCCCGGCTCGGATGCCGACGGTGAGGTCATGCTGGATATAGAAGTGGCTGCTGGCGTGGCGCCCAAGAGCAAGGTGATCGTGTACTTTGCTCCCAATACGGACCAGGGATTCCTGGACGCGATCATCAAGGCGGTTCACGATAAGCAGCACAATCCCTCCGTCATTTCCATCAGTTGGGGTGGGCCAGAATCCGCCTGGACCACGCAGGCCTTACAGGCTTTCGACCAGGCATTTCAGGATGCCGCAGCCGTCGGCGTAACCGTGTGCTGCGCCGCTGGCGACAATGGCTCAACCGATGGTGTGAACGATGGATTGCAGCACGTGGATTTTCCTGCGTCCAGTCCTTTTGCTCTGGCCTGTGGTGGGACAAGTCTGCAAGCCTCTGGGAAGACGATTTCTTCAGAAACCGTCTGGGACGATGCTCCTACTAGCGCCACCGGCGGTGGAATTAGTGACTTCTTCCCGCTACCGAGCTGGCAATCCGGAACCAACGTGCCCTCATCGGCCAACCCTGATCACCACAAAGGAAGAGGCTTGCCCGATATCGCGGGAGACGCCGACCCCAACACTGGCTACGCGGTAATCGTGGACGGACAACAAGAGGTCATCGGAGGAACCAGTGCCGTAGCACCACTCTGGGCCGGACTGATTGCAAGGATCAATCAGCAACTGGGAAATACTTTGGGTTATCTCAACCCGCTACTCTACGGCCCACTTTCCCAATCCGGCGCCCTCCATGACATCACCCAAGGCAACAATGGCACGTATACGGCAGGCATCGGGTGGGATCCCTGCACCGGTTGGGGAACTCCAGATGGAACCAGGTTACTTTCGGCGTTGACTCCCAAGGCCGCGGCGAAAGCAGCCGGAAAAGGTTCAAAAGTGGCATAACCCGTAGCTCCTGCGAACTGGCTAGTTCGGACAATGGCGCGGGCTCCAGCCCGCTCTATTGTCCGAACACATTAAGCCTAGCTTCGGGGAATCCTCTACATCCGCGCAACAAATATTTCCGGGATCTCTCCCCAGCAGATAGAATTGCCTGCAACCTTTAATTTCAAGTCAGGAGTCATGCTTATGTCAGCACCTAGCCGCCGGCCGGAGATTCGTCGTCGGCGCGCACGTAAAGAAAAAATTCTAAAGTTGCGGAAGCGCTTGGCTGCGGCCTCCTCGGACACCGATCGGAACCGCATCACCGGCAAGATCAATCGCCTCGGTTTGAGCTCGCCTGGAACTCCGCTATTGAAACAGGACTGAAGCAACTCAGGGTTACGCGGGGATGCTGTGGACCCCAGGGCGGGTTTTGGAATCATCAGACAGCTTGGCACTACCCGCGACCTGCTCATACACCGAAAGAATCCGCCGCACCGAACCATCCCAGGAAAACCTGCTGGATTGCTCGTAGCTACGCTCTTTGAGCTTGTCCCGCAGTGCTTTATCGACGAGCACGCGGTGTACGGCGCGCATAATCTCAAACACGTTCTCTGGATTCACCAGCACTGCCGCGTTGCCGGTTACTTCGGGCAAAGAAGATGTATTCGAGGTCACGACCGGCGTTCCATGCGCCATCGCCTCCAGTGGCGGCAGGCCAAATCCCTCGTACAGTGAAGGAAATACGAAAACCTTGGCGGCATCGTAGAAGATCCGCAACACTTCTATGGGCACAAACCCTAGAAAGCGCACATCATTTTGCACTCCGCTCCTGATCACGGTGCGACGCAAGTCAGGATGGCTGGAAAGGTCGTCTCCAATGATGATCAGCTTCAGATCGCGGAGCTTGTTTTCTTTGTCAAGTTCGGTCTTCAGTGCCGAAAAAGCCTCAATGATGCGCACCAGATTCTTATGTGGACTGATCCGCCCCGCATAGAGCACAAAGGGATAATTCACCAGGTAGCGCTCGGCGATCAATTGACGGTCGGCGTCGGTAGCGTGACCTCGCAGAAAACGCTCGTCGATAGCGTTATAAACAACCTCGATACACGCGGGAGCGATACCGAATAGTTTTTCAATCTCGTTCTTGGTGAATTGCGAGACCGCGAAAATGCGGTCCGCATTTTTCAGTACACGTCGTGTGAGATGCAAGTGCAAAGCACGACGGACACTGGAATGATCCCGTGCCCGGTACAAGTGCTCTAGCACGTCATGAACCGTCATTACGTAGGGACATGGCAGCGCTCGCGGCAACCAAAACAGGTGTGGGATGTGTACCAGGTCGCATCTCAGTCGCTTCAGAATTTTCCGGAATTCAAAATAACCCTTGGGCTCGGTGTCGGGATCAAGCAGCGGGACAGTATGAAAATTAGCCGGCAAGGGACCTATCTCCTCTACCTTCACCGGCGAACCCATAAGGAAGTATTGGTTGTTGTGATCGAGCCGCCCGAGGGCTCGCACCACGTTGCGGATGTAGGTGCCCACGCCGAACTCGGTCATCCGGCGTATATCAATGCCAATTTTCACGTGACGAGTATACCCGCATCATGTCCGCACTCCATGTTGCCTAGGCGCGAACTTCTGCCTGAGCCCTTACTCTGCGCTCTGAATAGAGCGGGAATGTCTCAGCAAGTTCCAGCACCTGCTTACGAATTCTGGACAACACGACAGCGTCAGTGGGATTGTGGAGTGCCTCGGAAATCCAGCGTCCGACTTGACGCATTTCGGATTCCTTCATGCCTCGAGTGGTGAGTGCAGGAGTGCCGATGCGAATGCCACTCGGTTTCATTGGCGGGTTAGTATCGAAAGGAATGGCGTTCTTATTGACGGTAATCGCAGCCTCACCCAAAGCTTTTTCTGCTTCACTGCCAAACATCCCTTGGGAGAAAACGTCGACTAGCATCAAATGCGTATCGGTGCCGCCGGAAATGATGCGGAAGCCCTCGGTTGCAAGGGTCTCGGCGAGAACCTTGGCATTAGCCACAATCTGCAGCGCGTAATCACGGAACGAAGGCTGCATGGCTTCGTGAAAGCAGACGGCCTTGGCGGCGATGATGTGAACCAGCGGCCCACCTTGCATTCCGGGAAAAACTACCTTGTCGATGGCGGCGGCGTGTTCTTGTTTGCAGAGAATCATTCCGGCACGGGGTCCGCGCAGCGTCTTGTGGGTCGTCGAAGTCACGATTTGAGCATGCGGCACGGGAGATGGATGCACGCCGCCTGCAACCAGTCCAGCGAAGTGCGCCATGTCCACCAAGTAAAGTGCGCCGACTTTGTCAGCAATCTGACGCATGCGAGCGAAGTCAATGATTCGAGGATAGGCGCTACCACCGCCGATGATCAGCTTGGGACGCTCGCGCTCGGCAAGTTTTTCCAGATCGTCGTAATCAATCGTTTCCGCTTCTTTGGTCACCCCGTAGGGAACGATGTGATACGTTTTCCCTGAAAAATTCAGATGATGTCCGTGAGTGAGATGACCGCCATGCGCCAGGTTCAATCCCAGGATCGTGTCCCCGGGCTGCAGTACGGCTGCGTAGGCCTCCATGTTGGCCTGCGAACCAGCGTGCGGCTGCACATTGGCATGCTCGGCGCCAAACAACTGCTTAGCGCGCGTGCGCGCCAATTCTTCCACGATATCGGCGAACTCGCATCCGCCGTAGTAGCGCTTGCCCGGGTAGCCCTCGGCGTATTTGTTGGTAAAAACCGAACCCATGGCTTCAAGTACGGCCTCGCTGACGAAGTTCTCTGACGCGATCAATTCCAGTCCCTCGTGCTGGCGGCGAACCTCGTTGTCAATGGCCGTGGCAATCTGTGGATCGATCTCCGCTAGCGGGCGATACATGGCAGCAGGCTTCATATCTTTCTCACCCTTATTCTTGCACAGCAATCGGGCTGTATACCGTAGGATCGTGAATCTCCATATATCTCTCCGGCGCTTTAAGCGGCGTGAAGCCAAAGTGAGCGTAGAGCCTGTGGGCATCGCGTGTAAGCAGGCTCCAACGTCGCAGACCCTGCAGCCGGGGATGCGCCATGATGCATTGCATCATCCACTTGCCCAGGCCCTGGCCACGGTATGGTTCCAGAACAAACACATCGCCGAGATAGGCATAAGTCGCATAGTCAGAGATGATACGAGCGAAGCCTGCCTGTTTGTCTGCGTTGTACATGCCGAAGCACAGAGAGTGCTCGATGGAACGCGCGACGGTTTTCTTGGGGATTCCTCTTGCCCAGTAACAGTCAGTTAGAAAGTGGTGGATTAGATTCAGATCTAAACGGGACCGATCTGTACTCACCAGAAACTCGTCCTTGCGGCATTCGTATAGATCTGCTGGCCGCTTTGCCGTCGTGATAGCCATGTATTGATAGTACAGCGGGGTGGGACGGCGCTGCTACACACTCTCAAACGTCATACGGAAGAACGAGGCGAGCTGCCAGCCGTCCATATATTTGTAAGGGGTCTCACCGGTGGTGTAGTGGCCACAAGGCAGCACAACAACTTTGTGACCAAGATTGCGGCTTTTGAATTCAGCTACTACCTGCCTTGAGAATTCCGGCAGGAAAGTCATATCGTACTTGGCGTAGACGATAAGCGACTTCTTTGGAAAGCGTGCGAATTTATCGAAGTACACCATGGGGCTGATCGCAAGCCAGAGGCCCCGCAATCGATCCAGGTCAATTTGTGGTTCAAGTCCTTCTCGGACATGCCGCGTCGTCTGGCCGTGCCAGGCCACATCAGCAAAATATGTAGAGGCATGATTGAATGCGGCAACCTGAATACGAGGATCGTGCGCCGATGCGATGAACGCACAGCAGGAACCCAGGCTGGTACCCACGATCCCGAGCCGGTTGTATCCCTGCTGCTCCAGCCAATCCAGGCAGCAGCGGGTATCCACCACGCCCTGGCGAACGGCATCCAGCGTGCGACCGATGTTTGCGGACACAGCGTAATCCGCGCGCCTGATTTCAGCCGGCATGCGGATATCGTGGTACGGCAAGCTCAGGCGTAACACTGCGATGCCAAGCCAGTTCAGTACGCGACAGAGACTTGTGTAGGCAATTGCGTCGGAGTTCCAGTGTGGCAACAACACGACGGCCCGGCGGCCGCGCGCTGGAAACCAGCGGGCATTCGCTAGATTATTTTCTGGAAATGGAGTGCGCACCGGCGATGTAAAACGCAGGAACTCGGAATTGGTTCCACGCACCTTGGCTTCGAGCTTCGCATCGGGAACTTCTCGCGTGCTGAACACCCGTACCTCGCGCCGGTCCAGACGAAAGTCCGACGGCTCGCGGTAGGAATAGAATTCGTCGCTATCGGCGATGATTCTCTGGTTATATTCAGAAAAGAATCTTTCCGGATTGCCCGGCACCTGCCCTGCGGGAAGTCCGTTGCGACACGGCCAGTCGGCAGCCCACTCCACTCCCCATTCCAAGGGACGCACGATGCGGTTGTTGTCCAGCGACGTGAGGCGACTTTCCCAGTCGTACATCCACTGTGCGTAACGAGTGCGCATGAGTCTATTGAAATATAGCAAAGGCGCAGCCTGAAGTTCAGGTTGGCAACAGCGAAATGCAGCTATGAGCATTCAGCACTGAACATTCGGCCATCAAGCGGAAGGCCGAGTCGTGGCTGCCAAGTATTAGCTGCTGTATCTTCTCGGCACTCTTTTCGAGATATTACAGAGAATTTCGTACGGGACAGTGTTAGCGAGAGTGGCGTGCTCAACGGCATCAACCGATAGACCACCCGCTGACCCCAGCAGAATCACCTCGTCTCCGACGGCGATACCATTGATCCCGGTTACATCCACCAGGGTTAAGTCCATCGAAATGCGGCCTACAATCGGAGCGTAGTGTCCCCGCACGATTACCCGTCCCCGGGATGAAAGTTGCCGGTTGAGACCGTCGGCGTAACCTACCGGAAGCACCGCGATATGAGCCGGGGCCTTCGTGACATAGGTTCCCCCGTACCCCAAGGGCTGGTTGGCCTGCACGTCACGAAGAGAAAGAATGCGAGTCTTCCATGTGAGCACGGGCGTGATGGCGAGATGGGTGTTATTGTTCACTTCCTTTGCCGGACGCTGGAACGGAAGGTGGTAACCGTAGAGCGCAATTCCGGGCCGCACCATATTATTCCAGGTTTCTCTACGCGCGATGATCGATCCGGTGTTTGCCACGTGAACAAATTCCGGCGCCAGTCCGGCTGACCGCACAATGCTGCGGGCTTGCTCGAAAGCCTTGAGTTGCTTTTCGACAGAGTCAGAGTCCAGTGCTTCGGAGGAAGCGAGATGAGTGGAGAGTCCTTCGAACCTTAGGTGTTGGGCTGAACGAAGGGTAGAACAAATTGCCGGCAAGTCGGACAACGCCACGCCCAATCGTCCCATGCCGGTATCCACTTTGAGATGGACAGGCTGCCTGGAGACGCCAAGAGTAGATGCCGCTTTCTCCATCAACTCGACCTGCCATGCTTCCCAGATAATCGGGGTGAGATGGAGGCGAATAAGTTCTTCCTCTTCGCCTCTCCAGAAGCCGGTCATCAGCAGCAGGCGACCGGTTATGCCCGCCTCGCGCAGCGGAATCGCTTCATCCAGCGAGGTCACTCCAAACCATTTCGCGCCTTCCGATTCGAGGGCACGAGCACACTCCAGGGAGCCGTGTCCGTAGGCATGAGCCTTTACCACGGCGCAGACGTTTACCGCGCTACCCACATGCAGCTGAAGGGTGCGGAAATTTTGCCGCAACTGAGCTAGCGAGACTTCGGCCCAGGTTGGCCGCGTCGCGCTGCGGATTACTGGTTCCGCAATTGTGCCGATCATTGTTTATCAATTATATCGGCTGATGATTTTGCCTCCGAGTTACGAGAGTGTGACACGCTTCCAGCCAACGTCATCAGCTTTCCGTCTATCCTCCAGCCAGAATGAAATTGACCGTGACCTGCGTCTCTACTTCAACCGGTTCACCGTTAAGGTAGTACGGACGGTAGCGCCATTGGGAAACTGCGTCCATTGCAGCCTTGACCAGCATGGGATGTCCGCCGAGCACTCGCAAATTTTCAATGCTGCCATTTTTGCTGATGAGGGCTCGGATCACCACCGCGCCCTGAATCCGCGCTGCCTTTGCAGCAAGCGGGTATTCGGGCTGAACTTTGTGGATGAGGTTGCCCTCCATCATGCGGGATACGCGAAGCGGATGGGGAGCGGGCGGTGGAGGGGTCGCGACAGCAATTGAGTTCGCGATCGAATTAATTATTCCATGCGACCTCGGATCGCCGGTGCCGCCGGGCACGCCCATGTCATCGAGGTTCACTTGAGGTGGAGCGACCTCCTCGGCAATCATCCCTATGTCGTGAGGAATTTCACGAGGCGGAATGAGCACACCATGATCCAAGTTGCTCTGCGCCGCGTTCGCGTACCGCGCCTGAGAACGCACAGCCGGCGCGGGAGGTGGTTGAGGAACATCCAGGGGTGCAAAACTGCGAAGTTGCGGAAGTCCTTGCGTGTAGATCAGCGGCAAGACGAGGAGCAAACTGATGCCAAATGCTTGCAATGCGAACGAGAACAGCGTAGTCCAACCCCGGTGCGAACGATTGTCCCATGAACCAGGGGCCCAGTGAGATTCCAGCAGGCTGTCGGAGAACATGGTGTGCTCCTGAGTTACTCGCGGATATTTCTTCTGCGGATATCTCTACAGACACCACCAGTCTGCGGTCGTCGAAGAAACAGCAAATAAAAAAGGCCACGTGCGAGCGTGGCCTTTGGGAACTTTCGCGGCACCTAAGGTTTCGCGAGCAATCTATTTCGGAGGCGAGGTGGTCTGGGGCTTGCTGGGTGGCGGAGTAGCAGGCTTGGTCGTGCTGCCAGCCGGCCTCGTGCTTCCGGTTCCGGTGGGTCTGGCTGCCCCGGAGCTTGTTGAGGCGGGCACATTGGACTGCGCATTGTAGGCATCGACCACCGGCTTGGTCACATCGACGGCCTGGCTCTGCCAGACCACGGGTCCCTGCGGCCAGGGTTGCGAAGTATCGATGATGACGCCAAAGCCGTTGTCGCCCGCGTACTTTACGAGCACCGGCGCTATCTTCTGGAGGATGCGCTGCGCAATTTCGTTCTGCTGCCCCTGCGCCTCTTCCTGGGCATCTTGGCGGACGCGCTCGAATGTTTTCTTCTTCTGCTCGATCTGCTTGACCAGGTTGGCCCGCGTTTGATCGTTCAGCTTATCACTCTGAGTGTTGAGTTGCTTTTGCAGGCTCTCGAGCTCGTCGTTCATGCCCTTCAACTCGGCCTGCTTTGGCTCCAGCTTCTTGCTGAGAGTTTCAAAATCTCGGCGACCCTCATTGGTGGCGAAGATGGCCTGTTCAATGTTGATTGTCCCCACCTTGGTACCGGTGGTGCCGGTTACAGAAGGTGCAGAAGGAACCGCAGCCGGAGATGCCGCGGGTGGTGATGCCGGGGCCGGAGAAGCTGCCGCAGCGTTGGTTTGAGCCAATGCGCCCAGGGAAACGGCGAAAGTGGCCAGAAGAATTTGCGCAAACTTACTTGTCATCGGATCGTTTGTACTCCTTGGAGAATGTTTCCAGAAATTACACAGAATGTCGTCCCCCAGGCAACGCTGGGCCCTGCCACAAGGTCTACCTGGCCGTTAATCTGACGTTCGCTGCAAGCGAGGAAGGTGAACCGGATCTCCCAGCTCGGCACGCCGAACGTGATGGCGTGAAGACCACCCCTATGCTTTCCAGTTTTCAGGGTGTAGATACTCGCATTATACGGATAGCTTTGGCTGAGCGCAAACCGCCGCGCCCGAACCACCCTCCTTTAAACGGCGGCTAACAGGCATTCTTCAGAATGTGGTCGCAACTGAAAACCGGAATGTCTTGCGCGGCTCGCGTAACGTAAAGTTCCCCGCTAAAGACTGGACGGCCTCCAGGAAGGTAAAATCGCCAGCCGCACCCGCCGGAAACATGTCGCGGGTAATCGGAACCGGTGAAGATGTGGTGGTATTCAGCCGCAGCGCATTGTATGCCCAATAAATCCGGAAGGGCGCATTGATGATGGGCAACATTACCTGCAATTCCAGACCGGTAGACATGCGCGGAGTCCAATTGGTGCCGGCAACCGGCTTCAGAAACTGCGAGAAACTCATGCGTTGGCCCCCAACGCAGTTCAGACCGACATCCAGTGTGGGACAACCGAAGATCGTATTGTTGATGTCACTCAACTGTCCTGAATTGATGCGCAATTGCGAAGTCCGAAGGATCGGATTTATGCCCGTGTCCAGGAACGGAGCTAAGGCGACCGGCCCGACGATAGTGATGCGGTATTCGAGGTTGCCCACGAGACTCATATCGCCGCCGGGGAAGACCAGTCTTTCGGTCGGAATGGGGATAGTGTAAGCACCCCGGCGCGGGTTACTGGGATCCTTGGGGACAACCGTGCCATCTGGATTCGTCAAGCTAATGACCGCCTTGTCGGGCAAAAATGCGATCGGCGAAACCGAGCGAATGTCGAAGCCACGCAGATCATTTTCGCCACCCAAGTAGAAACGTTCAAAAGGTGGCGCTACCAAGCCACCGTACCCGGTCATGAATGAACCCTGAACATTGAAACCGATGGCATTGCGGCGCTTCTGCATCGGAATGAACTGCTTGTACTGCACGATGGGCCGCAGTGACTTCACGGTTCCCCCAATGCCGCTGATCTCGCCGCCGAGGAAGAGGCTGTGTCCGGTCTTGGGGGCATATGGACTATCAATTGAGCTAAACGAAAAACTGGGGACAATCTTGCTGGTGATGATACCGGTGAGCGAGTTTGGACCGGAGATTCCACGAAAGGCCAGGTTCTGGAAAAGAATCTTGGACGCGTCGCTCACTGCCACCAGCGAAGATCGATCAAGCGAGTAACTGATACCCACGCGTTTGAAGGAGTGATGCAGCGGGTAGCTGACAGACGTGGAGAAGCCGGTGCTGGACTGCGTGTAGTTCTGTAGGTTCTGTAAAAACGGAGAGGGAAGGTTGAGCCTCTGACCGGACAAAATGGAAAGTTGCTGCGCTTGATCGAAGTTGAATCTTCGGGTGTAGACAGTGAAGCCGAGCTGTAGCGGCCGATCAAACATATACGGCTCAGTAAAGCCAAACATCAAGTCGCGCTGACGGTTACCCAGGCTGGCTTGTACCTGCAGAGTCTCGCCTAAACCTAGAAAATTGTTGGTGGAATAGCTGATACCCACAAACGCCCCGGAAAGGCCGCTGACTCCTCCCTGAAGGCCAATCTGATTCTTTCCTTTTTCTTTGACTTTGAGCGTCAGGTCAACCCTGCCATTCTTTTCGTCCAGTTTGCGTTCCGTGGTATTGGGATCGTCAGGCTTCAGCGGCTCGAAGTACCCCAGTTGGTTGAGCCGTAGCAAGCTGAGCTCCCAGTACCGCGAGTTGTAGACCTGGCCCTCTTCCAACGCAATTTCGCGGCGGATAACTTTGTCACGCGTAGTCGTGTTGCCCTGAAATTCGATGCGGCGAACGTAGAACTGCTTGCCCTCATCCACATCGATATCGAGGGTGATCAGTTTCTTTTCATCATCAAATTTGGTATCGGGAACGGATGTAAAGTTGATGTATCCCTGTTCGCCGTATACCTTCCGTAGGTTTTCCAGGCCTTTTGCAACTTTCTCGCGGCTGAAGATTTCGCCGTCTTTTATGGGGAACAGGCCGCGCAGGGCGGCGGTGTTCGATACCGCTTTATTGTGCTTGAACGTGATCCTGGCCAGGCGATAGCGATCTCCTTCCTCGATGGGAATGGTGATATCAACTGCTTTGCCGGGTCCTTTCTGCACCAGTGGGATGTGAAATCCGGTATGTCCGGTATCGTGAATTTCCGTCTTTGGATTTTCCACCAGCACCTTGAAGTATCCACGATTCTGGTACTCAGCCCGGACGCGCTCCACATCTTCGTCCAGTTTGGTTGCGTCGTAGGTTTTTGAGAACAGATTTTCCAGAAAAATCGAGTGCGGGATTCCGATCGGCCGCAAGTTCTTCATCGCTGCGCGAAGGGTACGGGTCTTTACGTGCTTGTTACCTACGAAAGTAATCTTGCCGACTTTGACTTTAGCTCCCTCCCTGACCACGAAGGTAAGGCCGACCGCAGCCGGCGGAATGGGACGTACCTCGGTGCGAATGGTGGCGAACTGACGCCCGTGTTCCGCCAGCAGATCTTTAATCGCGACTTCCGCTTTTTTCACTCGAGTCGGGTCATACTGGCTTTCGACCGACAGTCCGACTTTGCGCTCCTTAAAGCGATCGAGAACGTCGCTGGTCGAGACCGAGCTCAGGCCCACGTAATTGATTTCGCGAATGGTGGGCCGTTCTTTGACGTAGACGTGAATGATCCAACCTTTGGCCGTCTGCTCACGTTCGAATCGGATGTCCTCGAAGTATCCGGTATTCCACAGTGAATTGAAGTCACGCTCCAGCGCTGCGGCGTCATAAATGTCACCCGGCTTTGTAAAGATGCGGGCTCTGATGGTGTCCGCAGGAATGCGCCGGTTGCCGCTGACATCAATCTTGGAGATGACGTCCTGTTGTGCCCAACCTCGAGCGGAAAGCACCGCGACGACGAGGAACAAACAGATCGTGGGGACGATCCAAGTGAACCGGTTCGGCTTGCGCCAAATTCTTGTAAATAAAGAAAATAGGAAGAACCAGCCTGGGACCAAGCTGGAACGGGCGTGCCCGCTCTTCGTGACGACAGGGCTATCCTGATGAGAACGAAGAATCGCCACTACCTCAGTCTCTGGGATGATGGAAAACCGCAATTATACGGTAGAGCACTACGGAGCGTCCAAGAAGGCAGCCTTCAGCTCGATTCAGGCGGCTGGCTTTTTTAGCTCCACCTCAACCAAGACGGAATAAAACGTGGCCGAGTTGCCCATGTCGGTAAGTTTTTCCGAAGTGAGGACGTTAATGTTACGGTTTCCGGGTGTCAGCTTCGCCCAGTTGAGGTGTGCGGAGACGACTCCCGGTTGAACTGCGCCGTCCACGCGCGCCTTTAGGACGATTTCGCCACGCTTGTTGAAGACCCGGACCCTGTCCCCATCCGCGATGCCTCTTGCTCGCGCGTCGGCGCCATTGAGTTCCAATAATCCTGGCTCCTCCATTTGCTGTATCGAGGGCAGGTTGGAGAAAGTTGAGTTTAGAAAATTGTCCGCCTTGCGGGCCAGCAACTCCAGCGGAAACGCCTTCGCATGCTCGCCATGACGCGATTCGTCAGGCGGAAGAAACGCCGCCACGGGATCAAGGCCCTGTGCCTTGAGGCGCTCGTTGTAAAGCTCAGCTTTACCGCTTGGCGTGCGGAAGTTACCTTGAGCGAAGGGAAGGAAAGGATTGTGTTGTGTGGCGCGGGCGCCCTCGCCGTTTGCTTTTTCAAAGCCAGGGTTAGATTGCCTGGCAGCGCCGAAATTCAGCCTCACATGCTTTTCCCGTGCTAGCCGCTCGCGCTCAACCCCCGCCAGCCAGGGATCGTCTGAACCCAGCGCCAGGTCGATCATCTCGTCCACAGTTTCGCGGAAGCAATCCTCCTGGAAGCCCATTCGCTGAGCCAATGCCCGGAATACTTCCACATTCGAGCGGCACTCGCCAAGCGGTTCAATGGCCTGGTCGGAAATCTGCAGGTAATAATGTCCATAGGCCGTCTGCAGATCTTTATGCTCGAAAAATGTGGTCGCTGGTAGAACGATGTCGGCGTAATCGGTGGTATCGGTTAAGAATTGTTCGTGGACCACGGTGAATAGATCGGAACGGTGCAGGCCGCGGACGACATCGTTGTGATTGGGGCAAACAGCCGCGGGGTTTGAATTGTAGACAAACAACGCTTTGACGGGCGGGTTGTCGAGTGCGTTCAGCGACTTTCCGAGTTCAACCATGTTCACGGTGCGCGCCGAACGGCCTAGCGATTCCTGCATCAGGTTCTCGCGTTGCAAAGCCTCACGGTTCAATCCGTACGCACCGCTGGTGGATAGTTGAAGTCCGCCTCCGGCTTGCTGCCACGATCCTGTGATGCAAGGCAGCATAGCGATAGTGCGAGTTGACATGCCGCCACACTCAGAGCGCTGCACACCATAATTCACTCGGACCACCGCAGGCCGCGTAGTTGCGTACTCCCGCGCGAGTTTGACGATATCTGTCGCTGGAATACCAGTCCATTGTGCCGCACGCTCCGGCGGATACTCCTGCACTTTGGCGCGAAGTTGTTCGAAGCCGAGTGTGTATCTGGCGACATAATCCGCATCAAAGAGATGCTCGTTGATAATGACGTGCATCATGGCGAGCGCCAGGGCGGCATCCGTGCCAGGATTAATCGGAAGATACCAATCAGCGCATCGCGCGGTGCGCGTACGATAGGGATCGATGACGACCAGCTTCGCACCCACGCGCCTCGCTTCCGCAATAAACGGCCACAGGTGGACGTTGTTGCCATGAATGTTGGCGCCCCACGCAATGATGTAGCGAGAATCGCGGAACTGCTCCGGTTCGGTGCCCAGCTTCACGCCGATAACCGACTTCAGTCCCTCTTCCCCCGCCATGGAGCAAATGGTGCGGTCGAGTTGGGATGCGCCCAGGCGGTGAAAGAAACGCCGATCCATGGAAGCGCCGTTCAAAACCGCGAGCGTGCCACCGTAGGAATACGGCAGAATAGCCTCGGCGCCATATTCTGCGACGATCGTTCTAAAGCGAGAAGCGATTTCGTCGAGAGCTTCGTCCCACGTGATGCGTTTGAAAGCTGGTGTCGATCCTGGGCCTGGGAAATTGCCTGCTTTGACCTCGGGTCCCTTCGGCAGCACCCGCCGCATCGGATACAACACACGTTCCGGCGAATACACCCGGTCGAGATACTTCGCCACTTTGCCGCAGAGAAAGCCGCGCGTGATGGGATGGGCAGGGTCGCCCTGAATCTTCGTGGCCAGCCCATTTTCAACCGTGATCAGAACTCCGCAAGCATCAGGACAGTCGTGCGGGCACGCGGCGTGGACAACCTTCTTCATGATTAGCGATTATAGATTCATTTATGCCACAGAGACACGGAGGCACAGAGGAATTCAGATCTTGTCTTTAAAAGCACCAGGTTTCAGGAGGGTTAAACCAGCGCGCACTCTTTTACTTGATCTCCAACACTTCTTTTTCTTTTGCCTTGCTCATATCCTCCATCTTCTTGATCTCATCGTCTGTGAGCCGTTGAATCTCGTCTAGCGCCCGCTTTTCTTCATCTTCGGTAATCTTCTTGTCTTTTAGCGCCTTCTTAATCCCATCGTTTCCATCCCGACGAATGTTTCGAATGGCGGTCCGATGCTCTTCCAGTACCTTGTGCAGGTGCTTGACCATATCCTTTCGGCGTTCCTCGGTGAGCGGCGGAACAGGCACGCGGATGATCTTGCCATCATTCATCGGGTTCAATCCCAGGTCGGCCGCGCGAATCGCTTTCTCAATCGCTCCCAGTGACGACGGATCAAACGGCTGCACCGTGATCAACTGCGCTTCCGGGGCATGCACCTGCGCGATCTGGTTCAGCGGCATCTGCGAGCCGTAATAATCGACATTCACGCTGTCCAGCATGTGTACCGAGGCGCGACCAGTGCGGGTGGCGGCCATCGCTTTGCGGAAATCCTCCACCGCCTTATCCATGCGCGTCTTTAATTGGATGTTCATTTCTCTGAGACCAGGTAAGGCTGCCATGGTGCTTTGAGCCATTTGTCAGCTCCACAAAACTTTAAGAATCAAAAACGGTGCATTATAAACCGAAGCACGTTTAGTGGGGATTTACGCACCCCAGCCGGATCTTTGCCGGGTTAATTCAGCGGAACGGGATTTGTAGTTCAAGCACTTACCAGCGAACCGATTTTTTCGCCTGTAACTACTTTTCGGATGTTGCCACGATGATTCAGGTTAAAAATGATGATAGGAAGGTTGTTGTCCTTACACATGGAAATGGCGGTGGAATCCATCACCTTGAGACCTTGCTTGAGGACTTCCATATAGCTGATCTGGGTGAACTTCTTGGCATCCTTCACCAGCAGGGGATCGGCGTCGTAGATACCATCGACCTTGGTGGCCTTGAGGATGGCCTCTGCCTTAATCTCCATGGCGCGCAGCGAAGCTGCGGTATCGGTTGAGAAATATGGATTCCCGGTCCCGCCGGCGAATATCACAATCCGCTCCTTCTCCAGGTGACGGATGGCGCGGCGGCGTATGAACGGCTCGGCCACCTGGTTCATCTCAATCGCAGACATAACGCGGGTATACACATTCTGCTTCTCCAGCGCGTCCTGGAGGGCGAGAGCGTTGATTACGGTGGATAGCATGCCCATATGGTCAGCCGAAACGCGGTCCATGTTGCGGGCCTGCTCGGCCACACCGCGAAAGAAATTCCCGCCACCGACTACGATTGCGATCTGCACCCCCAGCGAGTGCACATCGGCCAACTCGGCTGCGATTTCATGGATGCGAAAGGGGTCCACTCCGAATCCCTGCGTCGCGGCCAAGGCTTCACCTGAAAGCTTAAGCAGAATGCGTTTGAAGACCGTAGTTGTGGACATTTAAGTTGTAAGTTCTCGGATACCGGTTGGTTCTCGCTTCAGCCGAGCAAATAAAAGGGGCGCCGTGGCGCCCCTCAGATTACTCGGCTTTCCCTTCACCAGGCTTGGTGATCGCAATCGTCTCGCCCACATCCCCCACTTTGAAACGCGCGAAACGGCGTACCGCGAGGTTCTCGCCCAGCTTGCCAATTCTGGTCGCGATGAGTTGCGCAATGCTGATCGTCTGATCTTTAATGAAGGGCTGCTCGTATAGGCAAACTTCTTCATAAAACTTGCTCATCTTGCCTTCAACAATCTTCTCGACCACCTGTGGGGGCTTGCTAGTGGCGGCAGCCTGGCTGCGATAGATGTCCTTCTCGCGCTCGTAGGCCTCAGGCGTGACGTCCTCTTTGCGGACAAATTTCGGATCCGACGCAGCGATGTGCATGGCGATATCGTGCACCAGTTCCTTGAAGTCATCGGTGCGCGCCACAAAATCACTTTCGCAGTTTAGTTCCACCAGAACGCCGATCTTACCGCCGGCATGTATGTAGCTGGCGACCGATCCTTCACTGGTCACGCGAGTCGCCTTCTTGGCAGCGACCGACACACCTTTCTTGCGCAGCAGAATCACTGCCTGGTCGAGGTCACCCTTGGACTCAGTTAGTGCCTGTTTGCAGTCCATCATCGGCGCCCCAGTCTTTTCCCGGAGCTCTTTCACTTGCGAAGCAGAAATATTCACTGTAGTTGTGCCCATATTTGTTAAAACACTTTCTTGTTAGATGCTTCCACGCTCATTAAGGCGCTAGCCGAAGGGACTGAAAACCTGGAGATTGCTCCTACAAAACTTGACCCGCGGCGACAAAACGCGCGCGGGTCGGAGTCTCTGACCGGGTACGCTCAATAAGTCTGAGTCTCAACTTCAGGTACCTCGCCGGCTTCTTCTTCCTTAGCGGCAGCCGGCTGCTTGCGCGTCCCCGCGCCCAACACCTCTTCCATACTGATGTCTTCTGATGCCGAATCGTCGGCGCCAGCATGGCAAGCCCCTGCGCCCGCGGCTGCTCCAGCGGAGGCTTCCGCGGCATCCAATTCGGCCTGCCGGGCGGCACCGGCGGCAGCGGCCAATTCGGCAGATTGTTTGTCAGTGGCCATCTGCGAACCTTCGACAATCGAGTCCGCAATCTTAGACGCGAATAATCTGATCGCCCGCAACGCATCATCGTTTCCTGGAATTACGTAATCCACTTCGCTCGGGTCGCAATTGGTGTCTACCACGGCGACCACAGGAATGCCCAGCTTACGTGCCTCGCGTACCGCAATCTGCTCCTTGTTGGAGTCGATGACAAAGATCGAGTCGGGCAGCTTGTTGAGGTCTTTGATGCCGGAAAGGTTGGCTTCGAGGTGCTTGCGCTCGCGCTCCAGCTTTATGACTTCCTTCTTGGGCAACAGCTCGTAACGGCCATCGGTGGCCATTTCGTCGAGCTCCTTGAGCCGCTTTACCGACTTCTGCACGGTCACCCAATTAGTCAGGAGTCCGCCCAACCAGCGCTGGTTTACGTAGAACATGCCACAGCGCTTTGCCTCTTCAGCAATCGCGTCCTGCGCCTGGCGCTTGGTTCCCACGAAGAGCACAAGTCTGCCTTCGGATGCCAGGTCCTGCACAAATTTGGACGCCTCTTTGAACATCTTCAGCGTCTTCTGCAGGTCAATAATGTAGATCCCGTTGCGCTCACCGAAGATGTATTCTTTCATCTTGGGATTCCAGCGCTTGGTCTGGTGCCCGAAGTGGACGCCCGCCTCGAGCAATTCCTTCATGGTGATATTAGCCAATCAACCTCCTCATTGAGTCTGCATCTTTCGCGTGCCTTGCGGCCGCTCCAGATTGCCATTCCCGACCCCGAGCCGCGAGGCACGGGAAGAATTGAACACCTGAACCAATGTTTCAAATTCTCAAAGCTTCAAGTTTGCCCGCGTCGTCTTTTGAAACTTTGAAACCGCAGAAACCTTGAAATCTGCCCTATCGCTTCGAATACTGGAAGCGTTTTCTTGCGCCCTTCTGACCGTACTTCTTGCGTTCTTTGCCGCGTGAGTCGCGGGTGACCATACCCTCCGCCTTCAGCTTTTTTCGCAATTCAGCATTGAAGAGGATCAAGGCGCGCGCCACGCCAAGCTTAACGGCGTCTGCCTGACCGCTGACCCCCCCGCCGGAAACATTGGCGACCACATTAAAGTTACTATGGGTCTCGGTGGAAACCAGCGGCAGCCGCGCGCTTGAGCGTTGCTCTTCGGTCACGAAATATTGTTCGAAGGGTCGTCCATTGACTTTGAATTCGCCACTGCCCGGACGCAAATAGACGCGCGCAATAGCCGACTTGCGGCGTCCCGTACCATAATATTGAACTAATTCAGCCATTTAGCCTCTTGTCTAGGCGGCGATGAGCAAACCGCATCTCTGCCGACGAAATTGTTATGCCAGCGCCAGCGCTTCCGGCTTCTGCGCTTCATGCGGATGTTTATCGCTGCGATACACCTTCAGTTTACTCGCCATATGGCGGCCCAGTTTCGTCTTGGGCAACATGCGCGTGATCGCGTCTTCGATTACCAGTTCAGGTTTCCGCGCAAAACGTTTGCGGAAATCTTCCGTGCGTAACCCGCCCGGATAACCAGTGTAGTGCTGATATTTTTTCTGTTCCGACTTCATGCCAGTCGTCTTCACCTTGTCAGCGTTGATGACAATCACATGATCGCCGGTATCCAGAAACGGCGTGTACTTCGGATTCGCTTTGCCCATCAGGATGTGGGCGACCTGCGAGGCCAGCCGTCCCAGGGTCTGTCCCGAAGCATCCACGACGTACCACTTGCGCGCAATTTCCCCCTCTGTGGGGAAATAGGTTGACATCTGAAATCTCCCAGAAATTAAAAAAACGCAAAGAAGACCGCTGAGTCTCTCCCTCGCGCGGAAAGCGCCAGGGTATCAGGCGGGCAACCGCAAGACATCCGAAGGTTTAAAGATATCGTAGCCCGCGGAGAAAAGTCAACGAACCGGCCATTTACCTGCTGGTTACTGGGCTACGCCAAGCCACGAAAACAGATCGCGGTGCATTACTCATATGCCAATGCATCGATGGGATCCTTCTGCGCCGCCTTGTACGCGGGATAGAGTGCGCCCAGAATCGCGCCGAGGATGGCGATGATCGTCGCTTTAAGAATCCAGCCTCCTGTCACCACAACTCGCAGCAATGGCAAACGATGGAGGATGCCAACTCGGGCCACCAAGCTGAACAAGATCCCTGCCACGATGCCGGCGATGGCTAGCAGCACGGTCTCGCGCAGAATGACATTCACAATGTAGAACTTTGACGCCCCGATGGATTTCAAGATTCCGATCTCGCGGGTCCGTTCCATGACGGCGGTATACATCGCCTGGAAAATTACGATGAATCCAATAATCACCGAGATCGCAATCACAACGTCTATAAAACTTGACAGCCCGGGGTAGTTACTCGGCGTCATAAGAGAGAGATAGTCACGCATGGAATGAACGTTGTAGTTTTCCATTCCGGGCGTGCTCTTAATCTCCTTGACAACAGCATCAGCATTGTTGGGATCATCCAACTTTAAATAAAAAGCCGATGCCTTTCCTTGAGCGCCGACTAGGTCTTGTAGTGTATTCATTGGCAGGAACTTGCGAGCCCCGCGGCCATGCTCGACGATGCCAGCGATGCGAAAATTGTGGTTGAGAAGTTCAATGTTGTCTCCGACCTTGAGATGCTGCGACTTGGCGATCAAGTCATCTATCAGGACGTCATTGGGTCCGCGAAATGGTCCGCCGGCTACATAGCGAAAGGGCCCACCTAGCCTCTCGAAACTCTTCAGGTCAATGCCGTAAATTATCTCGACCGCGCCCGCGCTCGAGAACTGCATCACCACCGGCGCCACCGCAACCACATGAGGTAGCTTTGACAGCACATCGCCGATTTTTACAGAAAAAGGCGCTCCCGAGACGCCCGAAATCACCGATGACCCAGAGGGCAGAACAATGACATCTGCTCCCATCCCCGCCTGCCGCTGCTTCACGTCATTCAAAATACCTAGCGATAATCCCACGATCAGCAGAATCAGGGTCACTTCCAGCGCGATGGCGACGATACTGATCGCTGACCGGATCGGCCGGTGCACCAGGTTTGCGACAATCATGCGGTTCATCATGCTAAAAAGGGCTAATGCCAAGTGCTAATTGCTAATTGCGATCTTACTTATTCTTATTCCCGTCATTTCCATTCGAGCTAGTGGCTCGTCCGGACTGCGGTTGATCCAGGCGCACGACTTCAGCTCCCGGCGGCTGCTGCAACACAAATTGATCGTCGGCCAGCTGCTGGTTGAGTTGCAGCTTCGCGATAGTGAGCGTGATGTCGTACTCCTCTTGCGGCCGATAGATCTCAATGTGAGTGGGCAAATTAATTCCAGAATAATCCTTGTAGTTCTCATAACTCACATCCGTGGCGAGATTGCCGTTTTCATCGTAAATAAGCTGCCGGTGCGGCAGCAGATCGGTGCGGCTGAAGACGATCTTTCGCGACAGAAACCAGCCGTGATCGGCCTTTTGAATGACATCAATCTCATAGTCGGGCTGTTCCACCCGGTGGCGTTTGGCGTCCGTTACCGTTTCGTACCCGTTTTCCATGACCGCGATGTCTTTCTCCGGATCAATCTGGCGGAGTAGTAAAGCATCATAGATGTGCTGCGGCCGGAGATTTTCCAGCGGCTGCTGTGTGCTGCGAGGCATGACATCATTGCGTCCGATGACAAACTTGTTCTTAGGCGGGATCCAGAGTTTGAACTGTTGCCCGTCGCTAACCATGTCGAAGGCACGATTGCGTACTATCGGCATCAGGCCGATCATTCGCAGCATGGCCGGTTTGCGTAAAAGAATGTAGCCACGAATTTGTTTGTAATCTGTGACTTTGCCCTTGATTGCACCACCTACAGAGGTGTCAATGTCCACCGTTGCGTTCATGGTTTGGATCTTGGCTGCCTGCTCATTGATATATGCGATTAATTCCTGCTGGGTGGCGGATTTCAGCGGAGCCGTGCTAACTTGGCGCTCCACCCTGCGGGAACGGAATAGGCAGCCGGTGAGCGGCATCACCACCAGCAAAATGGCCACGGCCTGGTAACTGCGCAGGGACTTCATTGATACTTCTCTAATGTCATTGTGTTGCAGCTCTAACAGATGAGTATACCCCGAAGAAGTTGCCACAAAGGATGCCTCGGCGGCGCTGTAATGCTCGAAATTCCATCGCAGCCTGCAGACCTGGTGGTCAAGCGCTTGCCGCGTACCCTTGGGTTATGACTCCCGGCCAACGACTACCGACTAACCAGCCATACTCGATCATCATCTAAACTATTGATCGATTGCGCAGATTTTTCACAATACTGTTTTTCGTGGTCGTGGCTGCCGCTGGATATATAGGGTGGAGCCTGCTCGTCCCGCTGTCGCCGCGCGGGCAAAAGTTTGTCTTGCTACGTCCCGGATATTCCACGCGCCGCATTGCGGGGGAACTGAAGGCTGCCGGCGTCATCAGGAGCCAGAGTGCCTTTGTCCTCTGGCATTACTTTCATCACAAGCGGTCCTTGAAGGCGGGCGAATATCTATTCGAAAGTTCCGGTAACGAAATCGCGGTACATAGACGCCTGGTGCGCGGTGATATCTACGTCCACAGCGTGGTGATTCCCGAGGGATACACCGTGTTCGATATCGCAAATGCCATTCAAGAAGCTGGATTAGGTTCGAGGCAAGACTTCCTCAGAGTGGCGCAATCGGAGACCTCTCTTATCGCCGATTTAGCTCCCGAAGCGCATTCCCTGGAAGGTTACCTCTTCCCCAACACTTACCAATTAACCCGTACCCAGAGTATGGAAGAAATGTTATCCGCGATGGTGAAGCAGTTCCGGCAGGTGGCCCAGCAGATCGGCTTGAGCAGCAACCTGCAAAGAACGGTCACGATGGCGTCCATCATTGAAAAGGAAACAGCCGTCCCCGAGGAGCGACCGATCGTGGCGAGCGTGTATTACAACCGGCTGGGCAAGAATATCGCACTGGACGCCGACCCCAGTGTGATCTACGCGGAATTACTGAATGGCAACTATCAAGGCACCCTCCACCACGGCGATTTGCAGGTCAACTCTCCCTATAACACCTACAGGCATGCGGGACTGCCCCCAGGCCCAATCGGAAATCCTGGCAGGAGTTCACTCGAAGCTGCCATGCATCCGGCTCAAACCGACTACTACTATTTCGTCAGCGACGGCGACGGCCATCACCGGTTCGCGCACGATTTAGAAGAGCACAATCGGAATGTAGCGGCTTATCGCAGAGCGATTCGCGAGCAAAATCGGTAGATGAATAGTTTCCAATGTGCCTAAACTGCGTTGTGAAGTCCATCCACGAAGAACATTGAATTTTGCAAGACGGCCTCTACTCCGCTCACAACTTCGCGCCCCGTACTCTTCGAGACGGCACCTTGAAAGCCAGCATCGCGCGCTTCCTCCGCAAGTTGGTCTGACAGTTGCTGAACGGTTAGCAGGATCAAGTGAGAACCGGGATTCCGCCGGCTTATTTCACGTGCCGCCTGCAGGCCATTCATCCGGGGCATGCCCAAATCGAGTATCACGACGTCGGGCGCAAGTTCGCCGCTCTTGGCCACGGCGTCGAGGCCGTCCACTGCTTCCCCGCAAACTTCCCATTGGGGATGATCTTCGAGCAATCTCTTAAGCAGTTTGCGTATGGTGGAATCGTCGTCCGCGACCAAGATCCGAATCGGCATGTCAGCCTCCCAAGTCGCAGTCTTGATACGTTCGCATGCGGAGAGACTTTTATGGCTCGGCGCGGGCAATCATGAGGCGGTAATGTCGCTCCCCACCGAAGTCGTCACAAGTCTGTCATAGGGTATGACAGCTTTTACAACGCGGAACAATACAGCAGATACCCGATTACCAACATGGTTACGCCAACTACTTGATGCCAAAAGGGAAAGTTATCTCAGGTTGAGACCCCCTTGGTATTCTCATTCGCAAAACCCCTACGTTCCATCCAAGCCTGCAAGATCAACACGGCGGCTAATTGATCCACCACTTCGCCGCGGCGCTTGATCGACATATCGGAGTCACGCAGTACCCGGTTCGCCTGGGCAGAACTTAGTCGTTCGTCCCACAGATGTACAGGAAGCTGGAAGCGTTTGCGCAACTCTTCTGCGAAATGTTGCATTTTCTCCGCTTGAATGCCTTCCGCTCCGCTCATACGGAGCGGTAGACCAACCACGATCTCGGCGACGTTGTAATAACGAATCACTTCCTCGAGTTGCGCCAGATCTCGCCGTTTGTTCTGCCGGCGGATCGTTTTAAGGCCCTGCGCCGTGATTCCAAGCGGATCGGATACAGCCATACCAATAGTCTTCGAGCCTACGTCGAGCCCGAGAACCCGTTTGGGGAACCGGGCAGCCGAAACATCAGCCGAACTGGAGCTCACCTCCGGATTATATGTCTTCCGGAACCTCCGCCTTCCGCTACCATAGCTACATGAGCGAGCCGGCCGAACTCCAACCCGAAACAATTCGGACCGAACGGCCAGCGAAGCCGGCCGCGACCGCTCGCAAGCGGAACTGGTCTGAAATCATCGTTGCCACGGGTACGGTCCTGGCTTTTTGCTACTTTGCCAAGTGGGAACTGGCGGTGATTCTCATCTCAATTCTTCTGACGTTCATCCTTGCCCCGATTGTGGATCTGCTTCATCGGGTAAGAGTTCCGCGAGGCATGGGCGCTCTGATTTCAGTATTGCTGCTGGTGGGGGTGGTCTACAGCGTGATGTATTTCTCCTATAACCAGGCAGTGTCGTTCGCTGACAACCTTCCCAGGTATTCCAGTGAGATCCGCTCGATTGTTGGCCGTTTCCGCCAGAACGCGGAAAAGCTGCAAAGAACTACGGAGAACGTGCTCCAATCCAACAAAGAAGAGAAGAACGCGGTGACGGTGCGTCCCGCGTCGACTATAACCGATACGCTGACCAGGGGATTTGGCTCGGTTTCTCATGTCGTTCTGGCGCTGTCGTTCATACCTTTCCTGGTTTATTTCATGTTGACGTGGGAGCAGCATGCACGCGCAGCCACAGTCATGCTCTTCAGTATGGAGAATCGGCATGCCGCTTACACTACACTGGGCCTGATCGCGGCCATGATTCGCAGTTTTCTGGTGGGAAATTTTCTAGTCGGACTTTTCATCTCCGGTGTGAGCATCGCAGCGTTCGCCGCCATCCACCTTCCTAATTTTTATGTCGTCGGGTTCATCAGCGGCTTCCTCAGCTTGATTCCTTACCTGGGGGTCTTATTGGCAATGATCGCGCCATTAATGGTCGGATTGGGCCAGATGCAATCCTCACAAATGATCTTCATAGCTTTGACGGTCGTAGGCTTGCATCTCTTTGGCCTTAACGTGCTCTATCCAAAGTTTCTGGGCAGCCGGCTACAGTTAAACCCACTGGCCGTCACCATCGCGCTGCTTTTTTGGGGGTGGCTCTGGGGTGCTGTAGGTCTAATTCTCGCGGTCCCGATCACTGCAGGCATGAAGATCATCTTCGATCACGTAGACGCGCTACGTCCCTATGGGAATTGGTTGGGAGAGTAACTGCTCGGCAACAAATCAAGAGTGCGGTCAGAATCCGGGTCTTGGGCTGATGTAGCTTCGAGACTGAGGGTTTGCTGAGGATCAAGCCACTAGCGACTAGCTATGCTTCAAATTCAGAAGCTTCCGGGAAGTGTAACTTCGAGCGGGATAAAGCTTTGGAGAGAACATCTTCAATCTGCGTCTCTTCGCAGTTCTTAGCCATTGCTAACTCGCTAACTAAAAGATAACGAGCCCTTTCCAGCATTTTCTTTTCGCGGAATGAGAGCGGCTTGCTCTGGTGCAGAAGTAGCAGACTTTTCAAGACAGCGGCCACTTCCAGCAAAGATCCTGTACGCATTCGCTCGGAGTTTTCTTTGAAACGGTACTTCCAATCGGTATTATTGGAACACTCGCCATCTGTAAGATAATCAAGGATTTTCTGGATTTCGCCGTTCTTCACCACACGTCGCAGTCCGACGCTGGCAACGTTGTGGAACGGCACCATAACTTTGAGACTGCTGGATTTTATCTTCAGAAGATAGAACTTTTCTACGGTTGCCCCAAACGTCCGGCTGCTAATCTGTTCAATGATTCCTACCCCATGGTTGGGGTAAACGACCTTATCGCCGATGTGAAAGCTGCCGTCGCTACTAATCATGAGGGGCCACCCGACGAGCGCAGGAGACCTTGGGGAAGCACTATCATTATCTTAGCGCAAGCGGGGGGAAAAGACAATCTGGACCCGGCTTTTTCGCAGGCGAAAATTAGGGTGATAGTTAATAGTGGAACTGCGCTCTAGCCATCCTAATCAAGCTAACCTGCTCTGCAGGATAGACTTTGTCTGCGCAATGCGTTTCTTTTCCTGATGCCCAGTTTAAAATCGAGATACTTGTACTCTTCGCCGAAGTCCCGCTCGCTCAAGGTTCAAGGTTTATAATTCGATCTGCTATGCCCGAGCAACTCAAGAAGAAACTGCAGGAAGAAATAGCTACGCTCGAACATGAGCTCACTCATGAACTTCCCCAGGAGATTAAGAAAGCGGTCGCCATGGGCGACCTCAGCGAGAACGCCGAATATCACATGGCGAAACAGCGCCAGGAGTTCGTCAAGGCCAGAATTCGACAGTTAGGCAAGCGACTGGCTGACCTCTCACTGATCAACATGAGCAGCATCCCGAAAGACAAGGTCGGCTTGGGTTCTAAGGTAAAAGTCTTCGATAGCACCAAGAACGAGGAAGTGGAGTACAAGCTGGTCACCAGTGAGGAGACAGATGTGTCCTCTGGCAAAATCTCCACCACTTCTCCAATCGGGCGCGCGCTGCTGAACAAAAAAGTGGGAGACACCGTTACTGTCATCAGTCCCAATGGCAATCGGGAAGTGGAAATCTTGACCCTAAGCACTATCTACGATGAGGCTGAAGCCTAGATGACCTGGACTAGTGCCTTCGGACGCACCTGCGGCCGGCTTCTGTACGCCATCGTCAACCGTATGGCGTTAGCCCGCATTTCTCCGAACGTTCTGACCTTTATGGGCCTGGTCATTAATGTAGTGGCCGCGCTACTGTTTGGCTACGCCACCGGTGAAACCCAGCGCCGCATGTTCTTCTATGCTGGGCTAGTGGTGTTTGCTGCCGGCTTTTTTGACCTGGTGGATGGGCGGGTGGCGCGCGCCAGTAATCAGGTTACTCGCTTCGGTGGGTTCTTCGATTCGGTTGTGGACCGGTACAGTGACGCTGCACTGTTTTTTGGACTGCTGGTCTTCTACGCGCGCGGCAACCGTTTCTTTTACGTTGTGTTGACGGCGCTGGTGATGATCAGCGCGATCATGGTGAGTTACACTCGAGCCCGTGCCGAGTCTCTGATCGGCTCCTGCAAGGTCGGATTCATGGAGCGTCCCGAGCGATTGGTGCTGATCATCATTGGAGCGCTAGCCAATCGCATGGCGCCCGTGCTCTGGGTAATTGCCGTTCTGTCCACTATTACGGTTATCCATCGCATGTACTATACCTGGCGGCAGACGGAGTTGATGGAAGGCACACCTGCCGGGGCGGGGCGCGCTGCGTAGATCCTCTCGTCCAAGCATTGATTCCTTTAGATTTGCGACCGCTCGTTCAGTCCGCTTTTCTGTGCCAGTGCGCTCTCCTTTGCCCGCATTCCGAGTCTATGGATTTTGTGAGTTCCATTCTTCGTTGGAGATAACATGATTCAAGTTCGCAACCGCGTTTGTCACTTACTCTCTTTTGCCTGCCTGACATTATTCCTGGGGCTGGACGTTTTCTTACAAGCGAATCTTGCCGCTCCGGCAACTGCCGCACCTCCTGCGCCGCAGATCAAATACGAAAAATACACGCTCAAGAATGGCCTGAACGTAATTCTCTACGAGGATCACCGGCTTCCACTGGTGGCGGCCAATATCTGGTATCACGTCGGTCCGGCTAACGAACGTCCCGGCCGCACCGGATTTGCGCACTTGTTTGAGCACATGATGTTTGAAGGGTCGCAGCACGTCGGACCCAAAGCTCATTTCCGTCACCTCGAGGCGGCCGGTGCCAGCGACATCAACGGCACTACGGACTTCGACCGCACCAACTACTTCGAAACTTTGCCCTCCAACCAATTGGAATTGGCGCTGTGGCTGGAAAGCGATCGCATGGGGTATCTCCTGGGTACGTTGGACCGCGAGAAACTCGCCAACCAACGCGACGTGGTTCGCAACGAGCGCCGGCAGAGTGTAGAGAACGCGCCCTATGGCCTGGTCGAAGAACAGCTCTTTCATCAACTCTTCGCCAAAGACCATCCCTATTACGCTGATGTGATCGGATCGCACCGTGACGTCGAGGCTGCCCGCTTGAACGATGTGCGCGAGTTCTTCCGGCAGTACTACACTCCCAACAACGCCAGCCTCGCCATCACTGGCGACTTCGACCCCGGAACAGCGAGGAAGCTGGTGGAAAAATACTTTGGAACGATTCCTGCCGGTCCGCCTGTCCCAAAAATCAATGCAGTGACGGCGCCCATTACATCTGAGCGCCGCGCGGTAGTCACCGATCAGGTCGAGTTACCTCGCGTTTACATGGGCTGGATCGCCCCGCCCATCTACAAGCCCGGGGACGCTGAGTCTAACTTGATTGCGCAATTACTGGGTGGTGGCAAATCCAGCCGCTTGTACAAGCAACTTGTTTACCAGAGGCAGATCGCCCAGGACGTTCAGGTGACAAATAGCAACTTGCTCTTGGGCTCTGTTTTTGAGATCCAGGCGACGGCCAAACCAGGGGTCAAACTTGAAGATTTGGAAAAAGCGATCGATGAAGAACTCACCAAGCTCAGGACTGAAGGGCCCTCACAAGCTGAACTGGAACGCGCTCGCAATGTGATTGAAGCACAGATCATCGAGAAGCTGGAACGGCTCGGCGGTTTCGGCGGTGTAGCCGACAAGCTCAACCAATACAACCACTATCTGGGCGATCCAGGATATCTTCCCACGGACCTCGACCACTACAATCGCGCCACCGTGGGCGACTTGAAACGCGCCGCCAATGAGGAATTGAAGCCCACCGCACGCGCGGTCGTTTATGGCGTTCCCGGCAAGAAGGTCGTCGACGATCCACCGCGCACCAAGCAGGAAGAAGAGCAGGAAGCCAAAGAGACTAGCACGGTCTCGAGCACTATGCCGGAAGAGGCGTGGCGAGCAAATCCGCCGCAGCCCGGAGCCCTGTCCCATTTGAGCTTGCCGATGCCCACCAGCTTCAAGCTGGCGAACGGCCTGACCGTTATGCTGGTCGAGCAGCACAACCTTCCGGTTGTGGCTGCCCACCTGGTTGTGCTCAGCGGCAGTGATGCAAACCCTGCAAACAAACCTGGACTTGCGTCATTTACTGCCGCCATGCTGGACGAGGGCACGAATCGCCGTTCTTCTCCGCAGATTGCTGACGACGTTGCGCAGATCGGTGCGTCCCTGGACACTTCGGCCACCGCGGATTACTCATCCGTCCAAATTCGCACGCTGAAACAAAACGCCGATGCCGCTTTCGACCTGCTTTCGGACGTCGTTTTGAACCCCAAGTTTGAGCCGGCAGAGATTGACCGGGTTCGCAAGCGCCGTGACACCGACATCCTGCAATTGCACGACGACCCGGTTCAATTGGTGCTCGGCGTTTTATTCAAGACCGTCTATGGACCGGAACATCCGTATGGCTATCGTGAACTGGGTACGGAAGAATCCAATCGGCTCATTTCCCGTGATCAAATGCAGAAGTTCTGGCAACAGGGCTACGCTCCGGGTAATTCCGCCCTGGTGTTAGCCGGTGACTTGACGCCGGACGAAGCCCACACACTGTCAGAAAAGTACTTCGGCAACTGGAAGGGTGCAACCAGCAAACACCTGCCGCCTCCGGTGGACGTCAAGACCTCGAGGGCCATCTATCTGGTAGACAAGCCGGACGCGCCGCAGACTCTCGAAGTAGTGGCTGGCCTTGGCGTTCCCCGCTCCACTGCCGATTACGTGCCGATTGAGGTGATGAACAACGCATTGGGCGGACTATTCTCCAGCCGCATCAACATGAACTTGCGTGAGCAGCACGGTTACACTTACGGTGGCTTCTCACAATTCATCTATCGGCGCGGCCCGGGACTTTTCGTCGCAGGAGGCGCCATTCGTACTGATGTCACCGCTCCTGCGGTGCATGAGCTTTTCAATGAATTGGAACGTATCCGGACTTCCCCCGTCTCTCCCGAGGAACTTAAGCTTGCCAAAGGATCTTTCTCCCAGTCGCTCGCGGGTCTATTCGAAACCAGCGAACGCACTGCCGGCACGGTCGGCGATTTGTTTACCTACGACCTTCCGCTCGACTACTACAAGCAACTGCCGCCAAAAATAGACGCAATTACGGCGGCGGATGTCCAGCGGGTCGCTACTCAGTACATTCACCCTGAATCCGCAGTGGTAGTTGGCGCCGGGGACCGTGCCAAGATTGAACCGGAACTCAAGAAGCTTTCCATCGGACCGGTAGAAATGCGCGACTATGAAGGCAATCCGGTCAAGGAAAGCACCGCCGAAACAAAGCCGAAATAACGTAGCCTAAGGTTCGTCAAGCCGAATAAAGCGAGAACCTCTGTTTCCGCGACCAACCGCAGTCAGGCAGGGAAACTTCCCTGGCTCAGCAGTTTTTATGATCACTCAGAACGTTTCGAATCTTGAGGCAGAATCCGCAACCCGAAGTTGAAAATCTCGCGCCACACTCTGAGAGTCGCCGCCTTTTCTCGGTGCTAGACTATCCAGTCGTTTCCGTAATTTCGTTTTCAACTTTTGAGGTTGATTTGCCAAGCGATCCTGTTCTGGTTGTTCACGGCGGAGCATGGGCTATTCCAGATGAGATGGTGAACGCTCACCTGAATGGCGTCCGCAATGCCCTTGCTGCGGGCTGGACTGTGCTCAATCGGGGCGGTTCCGCCCTCGATGCCGTCGAGGAAGCCGTGGTCATCATGGAAGATGACGACACCTTTGACGCCGGCCGCGGCAGCTTCCTCAATCGGGAAGGCAGAGTGCAACTCGATGCGCTCATCATGGACGGAGCCACTCTGCGTGCCGGAGGATTGGGTTGCGTCGAACATATACGCAATCCAATCCGTGCCGCTCGCAAAATCCTAAGCGAGAGTCCGCACGTGTACTTTGTTTGTGAAGGCGCTGAACGCTTCGCTGCCGAACATGGTATTCCTCTTTGCAAGAACGAAGACCTGATCATCCCGCGTGAAGTTGAGCGCCTACGCGAATTCCAGGCACGCCTCTCGGATGAGAACCCAGACTTGTTCGCGCCGACTATTTCGCACGATACCGTGGGATCGGTGGCTCTCGATGGTGCTGGCAACATTGCGGCCGCGACATCAACGGGAGGTACGCTCAACAAGGCTCCCGGCCGTTTGGGGGATTCCTCATTGATTGGTTGCGGTTGCTACGCAGACAACGAAAGCGCTGCGGCCTCGACTACCGGCTGGGGGGAGCCCATCATGAAATTGGTCTTGGCGAAATGGTCTGCCGATCGTGTAGCCGCGGGGAACGCGCCGGAATGGGTTGCGCTGGAAGCGATTTCACATCTTGAGAACCGAGTAAATGGTCATGGTGGCATCATCCTGCTCGATGCCCAGGCCCGCTTCGGCATTGCTCACAATACACCGCGTATGGCTTGGGCATTCAAGACGGCGACGCAGGAAAGTTCCGGAATCGAACGGTAGCAAATCTTACTTTTTATTCAAGGGGAGGCATTCATGGATGAAGTACACGCCCTGCCAATCGGAGCACGGCGCAATGAAGACATCGCGCTTGATCTGATGAAGTTTGTTGCCATGACTACAGGCTACGGCCGCACCAGTTCTTCGGGGGTGGGATTTCAAGGTGGTGCAGCGTCCAAGCCCGAGGAGTACGCAAGCCACCTGCTCGAACTCTACGGGCGTTGTCTTACGGCGGTGCAAGCAAAGAAATAGCAGCGCTCAGAACGGTTTCTCGTAACGACGAGGAGATGACTCAGCGCAGTTCGATCCCGGGGAGCCGCTTATTTCCTGACGTTTTCGCCCCAGTGCGAAGCCTCGGAAAGCGCCACTTCCCGTCGGCAGCCAGTACAGACATCAAAGAACGCTGTTTTCGGACTCTAAAGAACCTGCGAGGGTCCGGGGGGTAACTTCCCGGGCCATGCCGAAAGTAATGAACGAGAGCGTTTGTAGATTGACCCTTGAATTCGATGGGGAGTACGATTTTTGCAAGGATGGGAAAGGGGAGTTCAGCGGTAACCCATAGAGAAATATGAGAGTTCTGAAACTCTATGCCTTAATCGCGCCCCTTTTGGCAGTGGTCTTTGTGACTACGTCCTGCCAGACTGCCCAAAAACAAACACCGCTTCTGCCACCTGCACAGGCTGCCCCTCCGGCATTGAAGGCTGCAGGACCCTCGGGTTCCTCTCCCCAATCAGAAGTTGCCGCTCACCCCGCACCCTCACAGACAGCCACTCACGTAGACAAGTTGGGACCCCAATCTGATTCAGTCAGTGAGCTCATAGTGCAGGTGGAAAAGGAATACCAGGCCGGTAAGGATAACTACCAAGCGGGGCATCTCGAGGCCGCGAAACAGAATTTCGACCGTGCGTTCAACCTGCTGATGGGCAGTAATCTCGATATTCGCTCCGACGTACGCCTACAGCACGAATTTGACAGGATTCTGGATGGCGTGAACGGCTTGGAACTCGTGGCGTTACAGGAGGGGGACGGCGCCACAGAACAAAAATCTGAGCCGGCACCGATTGATGAGGCCAATGATGTTACGTTTCCGGTTGACCCTAACATTAAAGCCAAGGCCGAAGCGGAAATTAAGTCCACACATTCCGACCTGCCGCTCATGATGACTGATCAAGTCGCCGGCTACATCAATTATTTCTCCACGCGCGGACGCCCCACGCTTGAGCACGCGTTAACTCGCGCCGGACAGTACCAAGATATGATCCAGCGGGTTTTGAAAGACGAAGGTGTGCCGCAGGATCTCATCTACCTGGCACAGGCTGAATCTGGCTTCCATCCGTTGGCGTTATCCCATTCCGGAGCGCGCGGTATCTGGCAGTTCATGGCCAGCCGGGCGAAAGGCTACGGCCTCCAGCGCAACTGGTGGGTAGATGATCGCCAGGATCCGGAGAAGGCTACCCGAGCGGCCGCACGACATCTGAAAGATCTTTTCAATCAGTTCGGCGACTGGTATTTGGCGATGGCGGCGTACAACTCCGGACCGGGTACGGTTCAAAGTGCGGTGAAGCGCACCGGCTACGCCGATTTTTGGGAACTCTACCGCCGCAATGTGCTGCCCAAAGAGACCCGCAATTATGTACCGATCATCCTGGCCGTCACAATCATGGCCAAGAATCCAGGACAGTACGGCCTCGACGAACTCGTTCGAGAAAAACCAGTCCCCTATGACGCGGTAAAGATTGACTATCCGGTCGATTTGCGCCTGGTTGCTGAATGCGTGGACGTCTCGGCCGCCGATCTGCAGGATCTAAATCCGAGCCTGTTGCGTATGACCACGCCCAGGGATCAGGAATTCGAACTCCATCTGCCAGTTGGCAGCAAAGAAAAGTTCCTTGGTGCGATTGCGGTAATCCCTCCCGACATGCGGGTTTGGTGGCGCTATCACAAGGTGGTGCAAGGAGATACGATTGCTTCGTTGGCCCGGACCTATCGCACGACCGTGAAGGCGATTGCGGAGGCTAACAACCTGGAGGATCAGGTTCTCGAGACGGACAGTAAGCTGATTATTCCGATTGCTCCCGGCAGGCATGCTGCTGGGGAAGACATGGTGGCGTATTCGCGCCACGCGACCCGTTACAAGGTTCGAAAAAACGATACCGTAGCGACCGTAGCGGATAATTTTGGAGTGCCGCCAACCATGGTTCGTCGCTGGAACCGTTTGAAAGGGAACAGCTTAGTTGGGCGACGCGTGGTATACGTCCACTTGCCAATCACTCCCAATTTACGCGAGCCTCATGTAATTTCGGCGAAGTCGGGTACACCATCGGGTAGGTCCAAGAACAAGAATAAGAAGGACGTACAACGCGTCGCCACTAATGATAACGGCGTGCTCCGCCACCGGGTGAAGCAGGGAGAAACCCTGTATTCGATTGCAAGCTCTTATAAGACGACCGTGGCGGCGCTCAAACGCGACAACGGCGTGGCGACTCTCCGCCCGGGAATGGTTCTGGTTATAAAGGACGTCCGGTAAGACCCCAATTCTCAGTCTCACAACACACCCAAGCGCGCAAACGCATTGCTGAGGGTCGGTATTTGCAGTCTGCGACGGCCGCCATGGCGCCTGCCTTCTTCCGGTTTAGGGAAGAAGTGAGGTCGAGGGTCCCGAACGAACCAACACTCACCTCCTCGCGGTCGGTGCCTGCTCAGAAGGTGTAATATGCAGGGGAAGCGGCGGTCATCTGTGAATCGCCGCGGCTACTTTCGACAAAAACCGCTGTGCTATAATCGCGCGCCGTTTGACGAGCGATAGAGTTTCTGTCCGCAGTTGTCTTTTCATTTCTCTAAGGCGCTCAGCTCCGGCGCGATGTTTTGGCGCGGGAGGCGGCGAAAATTTCAGGAGGAACGATGACCTTTGAAGACGTAACCCTCTATGGACGTGATGACGAAATGGACGAATACGGAGAACCCAGCGCGTATGGCGAGTCGCTAGAAGAAGATTACGAAGAAGAGGAAGAAGAAGAATCCGGCATATCGGAGACCGGACCTGGCTCCGAGCCGGCGATGCCGATGCCTGCCGAGCCTCGTCCTACTACGACAGGTGGCGGCGGTGGCGGGGGGGGCGGAGCCAGACCAGCAAAGAAGAAAAAGTCCGCGCCAAAAAAGGCAGCTAAGAAAAGATCAGCGAGAAAAGCGAAGAAAAGAGCATCGGCCCGGAAGAAATCCAGTGGCACTCGAGCCCGGAGCAGTCGGGGTAAGAGCAGTAGGAAAAAGTCCACTCCCAAAAGGTCACGAGGTAAGAAATCGAGCGGGAGAAAATCGGCAGGCAAAAAGAAAGGCAGCAGTCGGAAGAGAGGACGACGTCGTTAATTGTTCAGCAAACAGGGTGCTTCGAGTCGCAGAGCGATTCGCTGAAGAGAATTGCTCTGCGCTGGGCAGAATCGGGCCAATCGGCAATTATTGCCGGGAATCTCGCGATTCATGCACAGGCAGCCGATGACGTCGCGGCACCGGCGGTAACGCCGCGTACCAGCGCTAATGCAGTGACATCGTCGTGGGTGGGCGGAGTGCGCATAAACTGCTGAACGTTATTCAGGACGCTCAATCCCAAATCTTTGGCACTGACGGACTTTGTCAGCCGGAAATGACTGCTTAGTCTGTCCACGCCGAAGTCTTCGCCATCAAAGTGACTCTCCACCACTCCTCTTGACACCAGCAGCAGGGCCGCGCCAGCGGGCAGCCCAACCGTGGGCGCGTCGCAGGGAATATGCGAGAACAGCCCTAAGGGGAGGCCGGTTGCCGGCAAGAATGTGACTCCGGAGTCATCGCGCAGCAGGCCGGGAGTGTGGCCGGAATTGGTGTAGCAGATGGTGCCCAATGCCTCGTTGTAGCAACCAGTGAAGGCAGGGCAGGCGCGGACTCCCCCCGCACTTTGCATGACAGAGCGATTGAGTTGATGGCATAGCTCAATCATGGCTTCGGCTTCGTTGACATCTCCCTTATCGAAAAGCTTGGATCCCGAATCACGAAAAATCTCTTGTGCCGCCGAAAGGATCTGGCGATTCTGATCGCGGCGTCCGGCTACGTCCAAAAGACCGAACAAGACGCGGTCTGGACTAACCCGGCGGAAATCATAGAAATCACCGCCCATACGTTGCCCATAAAAGATCGCGGCGATCTCGGCATTCCTCAGCGTAGGAATTTCCGCTCGGATAGGTTCGACACTTCGCTGCAAGACAGGTGCGCGACTCTGGAAGAAGGAGAGCATAAACAGGCCAGTAGCACAGCAGACGGTAGCACAGGAAATGAACTTCGGCAAACATAACGAAGAGTCGTATCTGGCTGGCCCTGGGAAGATCTAGTCGCCGTACCTATTTTTCAGATACTTTCCGACTTCACTATCCAACTCGCCATAATTGGAATGGATAGTGGCGCGCAGCGCCGCCTCCGTAGAACTACCCTGGCCAATGCGCTCGAGGATCCGCTGAAGGTCGCTCAGTCCATAGGTATCCTTGATGTATTCGGCAGCGGCCAGGGACTCATCGTATGCCAGGACAGCTTCTATCGTTGAGAACCGCATGAACCCGCCCTCCAACGCGTTGAACGGGATTTCTTGCTGAGCCCGAAAGAGTTGCGCCAGGCGATGTCCACGCGCATCCGTGGTCTTTGGTTCAAGAAGTTGTGCAATTCCTTCGTGCAGCCATTGCGGGCAACGTCCGCCGGAAATTTGGTTAATAAATGAGTGGGCGAGTTCGTGCTTCAGAATGCGCGCCAGCTCAGGAGTGACGGATGTTATTCCATTGATTGGAATGCGCAGCTTTCCGTCATTGACCGCACCGGTCCACGATGGTGCCTGGGTGACATCAAAGAAGGTCTGGTCGGTGTAAAGTACGACCGAGATGCTGCTATGCGGCGAAGTGCCGAGCTGGCGGACCAAGTCATCATACTGAGATTCCAATGTGGCCAGCAGTTCACGCCGCAAAGACTCGGAAGTTTGTTTGCCCTCGAACTTCAGGCTGAAGTGACTGCTTTCCCGCTGCGAGAATTCGGCTTCCGCCGAGGCTTCCCGCTCGGCTTTCGCAAGCAGTTGTTGGACAGTGGCATCAGGCCGCAAATGCAATGACTTTTTCCATGAACGGATTGCGTCGGGAGTATGATCGGAAGAAAATTGCGCGAATCCGAGAACCGTGAGAGCATCCGGTGAATCCGGCGCCAGTCGAGCCGCACGCTCCGCATAAGGCAGGGCGTCGGTCGCGCCGCCGGTTCGTACCAGCAGGACGGCATAATAGTTCAATATCGTTGGATTATTGGCTTGAAAGCCCAACGCGGTTTCGAAGTAGTGGCGGGCCTGCTTGAGGTCGCCGCGATCGAACTCATGTTTGCCCGCGAGGAAATACGCTGTGGCCGCGAGTTCTGCGTTGCCTTGTCGTTCTGTGACAAGGAGTGCATCGGCATCCACATGTCCGTCGTGAACAATCTTTGTAGCCAGATCGCCTTCGCTCCTCAGGCTGTCAGTCGGCGCAAAAGCAGGCAGATTGTGAGCATCGCCGCCTGCTCTGGAAGACGCATATTCAGGCGGAAGGCCGCCACTCTCGATCCGTGCCACTGATGATTTTGGAATCGCGTAAGAGTTATCTCCGATGTCGTACTCAACATGAGTGCCGTTTTTCCGGACATGCTCGGCCCAGATGGTGCGACCGTTCTTCAGACGGATAACCTCCGCCGACGCAGAGACTGTCAAAGCGATCGTAAGCGCAGCAATCGCAAGTATGAGAGTCGCGAATTTGAAGGGTGGTAATCGCAAGCCGATGAGACGCAGGCGCACTGAAGCAAATTCTAGCAACTGCCGGAGGACCGCCGTAGGTGACTGAAGTAATCATTCGAATTCGCAATGTTGTTTTGCTCGGATCTCTTATGGTTTCGGGTGCGATCAGGACTTGGCCACAGGACGTCCCCGCGGCGGAAGTTCGGACGCCAAAGACAGCAGAGGCACTCTACCTGCAACTGCGCAATGTTGGATTGGATAAGTCACGCGTGTATCGCGTCCGCGAAGGTTCCCTGGATCGGTCCGGACTTCACATAACTTTGCAAGATGGCACCATCGCCTTTACCCATGATGTATTCGGACACATTACGGGCGGTTTTTTCGAGGGTGATGGAGAGGTCCTGATGACTTCTCCAGATAGAGCCGAGCGAGCGTCAATGGCACTTTTCACCGGCATGGCAATTCTGGAAGAGCAGTTCGCTACGGCATACTTCCGTTTTAATGATGATAGTTATGCCGAGCTTCAACCTTCATTGCGTCCGGCTGACCATGCCGAGGAATTTATTTCGCAATGGAATGCTTCGGCGCTCAACCTGGCGGAGTCCGATGCTTTGCGCTTGCTTCTGAGTTTTGCGAATTTCCTCCCAGTTACAAAAAGTGAGAGCCTACCCCTTGTGACCGCTCCGCCAGGAACCGGCGTGGACCGGATGCTACATGCGCGCCTGCAAGGACGCACGCTGGGGATTTTTGACGTCTACTTCGATTCGGCGGCATCCGAACCACTGTGGGCGGGCCAGACGAGAACTATAGAGGGCGGTGCTTTCTATGATGTCTGGACTTCCTTCTCACCACCGAGTGGTTCAAAGACAGAAAAGGAGGCGGAGCAGAAAACGGATGATATTACGATCGTGCGTTACGAAATTCGTGCAGACGTTAAGCCTCCCACGGTATTGAACGGTGACGCTCGATTGCAGGTTTCTACGGGTCGGGGCGGCGAGCGAGCGCTGCTTTTCGAGTTGTCGAGATTTCTCCAGCTAAAGACTGTCGAATCAAACGGGCGACCTCTGGAATTCGTTCACAACCAAGCGCTGGAAGGATCACAACTATCCCGAAGGGGAAATGACCTGGTCGCGGTAATCTTTCCCGAACCAATCAAGCCTGGACAGAAGCTTGAGTTACGCTTTGTGTATGGTGGCGACGTTCTCTCGGAAGCAGGGGGAGGGCTGCTATATGTGGGTGCTCGCGGGACATGGTATCCGAATCGCGGGCTTGCCATGTCAAATTTTGATTTGGAATTTCACTATCCCCTGGGTTGGACTCTAGTCGCCACCGGGAAGCGTATGCCACTCATCCCGAGTTCTGCTTTGCCAGGCAATCGCCCTGCCGAAGTGCAGGGCGAACAGGTAGCGCGCTGGATTTCCCAGCGTCCCCTTCCACTCGCGGGCTTCAATCTCGGAAGGTATGTCAGAGCTGCTGCTCACGCCGGGGACGTGACGGTAGAAAGTTACGCGACAGCCGGAATGGAGCATAACTTTCCGAGAGCACCCGGCGAGGTAGTATCTGTTCCCGATATCCGTAAGCCGGGCCCTTTTGGCGAGCCTCCCCTAGTAGTCACGCCGCCACCGCCTTCACCGGCGCGTAACGCACAGTCGGTTGCTGACCGATCGGCGCGAGCGGTTGATGTCTTTTCGCGGTATTTCGGGCCGTATCCTTACGACGCTCTTGCGATGACGCAGATGCCGGGCAAATCGAGTCAAGGGTGGCCGGGTTTGGTCTTCCTCTCCAGTTATGCGTTCCTGACTCCGGACCAAAAGAAGCAGCTTCATCTCAGCCCGGTAGAGACGATTTTCAGCGGGCAGGCGCTAGCTCATGAGATCGCGCACCAATGGTGGGGCGATTTGCTGACGTGGAGAAGCTACCGCGATCAGTGGATGTTCGAAGCCTTGGCAAATTACTGTGCACTCATGCTGATGGAGTCAGAAAGCCCATCGGAGTTCCGAATGGTAATGGATAGGTACCGTGACGATCTGCTCGAGAAAAATAAGAACGGCGAGCTGTTGAAAGATGCGGGGCCGGTGACATTGGGACTGCGGCTCTCCTCCTCTCACTTTCCCAATGGGTACGAAGCCATCAGCTACGGACGGGGAACATGGCTTTTTCATATGCTTCGTTGCATGCTGCGTGATGGCGAAGCAAAGGGAAGCAGGGATCTTCGATCCGCCAATGAAAACGAGCCTTTTATCCGGAGTTTGCGAAAATTACGCGACCGCTACGAAGGCAAAGTGATCACCAGTGGCGATCTGCTGCGAGTCTTTGAGGAGGACTTGCCGCCGGCCTTACGCTTTGAAGGCAAAAAGAGCTTAAGTTGGTTTCTCGAAGGCTGGATAAATGGGACGGCATTGCCGCGCTTTGAATTACTGGGCGTGAAATACCTTCCGCAGAGCAATGCGACCGTCGTGAGTGGAACCTTACTACAAAAGGAAGCGCCGGAATCCCTGGTCACTTCAGTTCCCCTCTATGCAGTGGTGGGAGGGAAAGCGCCAGTCCTGCTGGGACGAGTGTTTGTGGACGGTCCGGAGGCTAATTTCCGACTCACGGCCCCCGTGGGTACACGAAAAATCCTGCTCGATCCATATCAGACAGTAATGGCGAGGCGGCACTAAATGGGAATCGGGAACTCGATGGTCACTTGGACGGTTGCTAGTCGTGAGAACGTAGCCGCTGGCCTGCATGATTTCCACAGGAATCTGTAACAGCGGAACAACTCGGTTCAGCAAACCCCATATCTGCACAGACTCGTGGCATGCCGTACACGGCACAACTGGCTTGCGCGGTGAACTGAATGTGGGCAAGGCTAAGCGCTCTGTTTTACGGATCGCGAGGTCCGGGCACGGGGCGTAGATGCCACCTCCACACGGTTCCGTCCCGCGGCCTTGGCGCGATAAAGGGCCTGATCCGCTGCCTCAATGACCTGTTCGACGTCGCGGTTTCTGGTACCAGCCTCTGCCACGCCGATACTAACCGTTACTGACAATTCACGGATCTCTCTCGATGACGGCGTAGACCGTAGCGAACGAGAAATCTTACGGCGCGGGTTAACAGGCTTGCGCCGGTCGGTCTGCCGCGGTTGGTTCCGGCGATCCAGACCGCGCATCCGAAACGATGAGTTTTCAATCGTCGCACGCAGCAACTCCAGGTCTTCGATTATCTCGTTCGTGGATTTGTCCGGGAACACGATTGCGAACTCTTCTCCGCCCCAGCGGAAGGCTTTACCGCCGCCTGTAAGTCGCGCCAGTCGTGAGGCCACCATGCGCAGCACTTGGTCTCCGGTATCGTGACCGTAAGCGTCATTGAAGCGCTTGAAATGATCGATGTCCAGGATGGCGAGAGCGTATCGATCTTCGAGAGCGAGGACAGCTTCATTGAAGGCGCGGCGACCGGGTAAGCTGGTCAATTCGTCGTGATACGCCATGAAGTAAGAGCTTTCAATCAGGGCACCAACTAGCGCCAGTCCAGCCGTGGCCATGTATGCGGTTGGGATACGGCCTGTCCCACCGAACTGGAGCGCCAGAAACGTGGCGAGCAGGGTCCAGAAAAAGCCATTCTCCACCGGGCTGTGAAGCCGCAGGGCTCGAATAAACAAGGTCGCCCCGGAGCAAACAAAAGTCAGAAGAGCAAGCTGAGGTATTTTTGTCCAAGCAAACAGGTGTTGGTTCAGTAGGGCACGGCTAACCAAGCTTGAACCTTCTGTCGCTCCAGGCCGGCAAACGACCGCCACGAACACCGACTGAACAAAGATTACGAGGAGTTGTGAAGCCAGGGCCCTCGGCGTCACCCCGCGTTCCTTCAGAGAACTAAAGATAAGAAAGTTCAGTGGCAGCAACAAGGCGATCCAGTTAAAAGCAACCCGTCCCGGGCCAAGGTAAGGAAGCTTGACTCCAGTAAAAAACTCCATCGCCCGTTCCGCCAGCAGCAGGACGAGCAACGTGAATAGTACACGGCTGGAATGAAATCTCCAGGCCAGCAAAAGCCCCACGATGAATACCGCAGAGTAATAAAAGGTGACGGTTGTAGCGGGTATTTCCATCAACCCGGCGTGCAGCAACACTGCAGCGGCGAGCACAACCCCGCCACCCGGCAGTAGCAGCGACCTGCATTTTTCCTGACGCAAAGTTCGTAGGTGACGGCTCCATTGGTGAGCGCGAGCCGGACGTATGGAAATTATGCTCGGTGGAATGACAGAAACGGGATGGCGTTCGGGGTACCCCCAGCCGCTCCAGGGGAGGCGGCCCTCAAACTCTGGGCCTTACCGCTAATCGGGCAAACTGTCGCAATTTGGTGTTTAGGCTCTCACGCCTCGACCTCATGGAACCCGGTCGACCCCAGCGTGATGCCTATTTCCATCCGACCCTCCATTGAACCTCACTGCCAAAGAATTTGCGCCTCCTGCCTTAATAAATGATGTCAGCCAGGCGCTGAAGCAGACTGGCTTTGAAGCATCCAGTTTGCAATTGGAGATTGTCGAAACGGTTGCCATGGGCGAAGGGAAATTCCTCGCTGAGCCGCTTGCGGCATTTTCCTACGGATACATTGAAGATCGATCGCGCTTTCATATCCCGCATCGATACTGATGCCGACAACCGGGCAATCGTTCGCACCATTGTTGCATTGGCGCACAATTTCGGCCTGAAGGTGGTGGCCGAGGGAGTCGAGACTCCAGAAGAGGTGGATGAGCTTCTAGCGATCGACTGCGAATATGCACAAGGCTACTTCTTCTCACGTCCGGTGGACGAGGATACCGCCATGCACCTGCTGAGCGCCGGTCATTGCGGCAAGGAGCCGTTTCCTCGGAGGGCTCTCAAAGAGTCATCGTTGGTCAGGAGTCCATGTTAGCGTCGCGCGGTGCGTATGCGCATGGATCGTGGGCTGTTCTCTAAGCGGTTAACGATCCAGCCACGCTTTCGGTTCCAGCAAGGTCAGTCGCAAATTTCGACCCTGTTACGGTCACCGTCTTTCGCTCGATACAAAAGCCGCGTCGGCGACTCGCCGACATGTCTCCAAAAAAAACAAGTCCAGTCACCACGGCAATGCCGCCGATTACTACTAAGCCCTTCTTGGCGGCCGTGCCTGTTGGAAGAACTTTTTTGATCGAGGAACTGACCGATCCGTGCCGCCGCAGCGGTTCCTCGGCAGGCTCTGTGAGATAACCATCGAAGCTGGCTTCGTGCGTGTAATTTTCGACGGAATACGATAGTGTTCTGTTCGACCCTGGCCCTAAATTGGAGTTGCTGTGCTTGACCTGCGTTTACCCCTTCTTAAGTGGAAGGCCACTTGAATGGAAAAACTTGACTGCCTGGTCTGGGCGGCAGGAATTTCCTTCATTTCGTTCGGAATGCGCATCGGAGTGCGGGTGAGTACGCCGGAACTGCTGGAGAAGGTTCTTGCTTACCTTCCCCCAGGATGGAAATTCGCTCCATCACCTCGGGTGGAACGTTTGTATTCACTTGTCGCTGGTGGCGTGGGACCACAACCTAACGTACGAAAGTTCCATCTCTTGTACGGAAACAGTCAAAGGTTAGCGAGATTTGCAAGCCCCGACGGGTTGCTGGAAACCTTCGAAACGGATCTAAATTCGAGCATCGCGGAAGGGTCCCGGCAGTGGTTCTTTCTGCATGCCGGCGTAATCGGGTGGAAAGGGCAGGCTGTTCTCATCCCTGGCCGAAGTTTCAGCGGCAAGACTACGCTGGTGAAAGAGTTCCTGCGGATGGGAGCGGACTACTATTCGGATGAGTTCGCCCCGCTGGGCGGAAGCGGCCGTGTGCACCCGTTTCCCAGACTGCTTTCCATCAGAGAACACGGCTCTCAAGGGCAAATGAGGGTCGCGGCGGAAGACGTCGGGAGGCAAGAACGGCGTAAAACCGATTCTGGTCCGGCTCTTACTCTTGACACAGTACAAGCCAGGTACGAGGTGGCGCCCGAAAGCGATGTTTCCAGGGAGGGCATCTCTCGGGTTGCTGGCAAACGCGTTTGCGGCACGACGCCTGCCAGAGCGCGCCCTGGCCACTGTGGAAAAGTTGGTCTGCCGAGCCCAAATTCTCACGGGCTCCCGTGGTGAGGCAAGTGAAGTGGTGGAATCCATTCTGCAACGGCTGGCAAGCCCAATTTGAATAGCAGCGGACGATGAATTGTGCAATGCTGTGAGAACGAGGGAACTGAACCGATGAAAAAAGGCGCAACGCATTTCGCACCGAACCGGAAAGACGCCATCGTTCGACAGTTAAGGGATGAATTCATTGTGTACGACAAGGAAACAAACCACGCACATTGTCTGAACTCGACCGCAGCAGATGTTTGGAAGCTATGCGACGGGGAGAGGAGTCTTTCGGAGATCATCCACACCATGGAAAAAGCTAAGTCGCCGATTGATGAACGGCTTGCGTGGATGGCGTTGCGTAAGTTGAACAAAGCGGGTTTACTGCTTGAGCCAGTTCCGTCACCTCCCAAAGCATAGACTTGTCACGCCGGGAAGTTATGCGAAGGGTGGGCATGGCAGCCATAGTAACGCTACCCTTGGTCACCTCTATGCTAGTGCCGACCGCGGCCGAAGCAGCTTCCTGTGCTCCCCTCGCGGGCGATTGCAGCAATAAGCAGTGTTGTGCGCCCTTTATGTGTGGGAATAACCGATGCCTTTAGGTATGCGCACCGAGATGGAAGGAATTAGTGCGAGCGGAATGTACAAATTGGACTCTGCGCGGCGGTACGGTTGCGGCGGTGCTCGCCGGAGCGTGGCGCAAGTCGCCTCCGAAATTGGAGATGCCTGCGGCCGAACTGAACGCGGTAATTCCATTACTTCTCGGCTCGGGCGCGGGGGCGTTGGGTTGGTGGCGGCTTAGGAACTCTGGTGCGCAATTTCCGCCGTTTTCTCAGAACCTACAAAAGATTTACATGTACTACGCCATACACGCGGCAAAACACCAGCGCGAAGTGGCTGAGACGTTCGCAGTGCTGCGAACAGCTGGCGTTGAACCCATCCTAATCAAAGGCTGGGCAATTGGCCGACACTATCCCGAGAGTGGGTTGCGTCCGACAGGAGATATCGATCTGTGTGTTTCACCAGAGCAACACGCGATCGCACAATCTGTGCTGAACAGGCCGGACTGCGCGCGTTACTGTGTTGATTTGCACCACGACCAAATTAGAAGGTTCGAGGAACTAAGTTTCGATGAGCTGTATAACTGTTCAGAACTAGTGGAGCTGGAGAATACTGTAATCCGGGTCCTCAGTGCGGAAGATCATCTGCGCATCCTGTGTTTGCATCTGCTGAAACATGGCGCCTGGCGGCCATTGTGGTTATGCGACATCGCAGCCGCGCTTGAATCGCGACCCTCGACCTTTGATTGGACGCGGTGTCTTGGCAAAAACGCGCGACGCGCGAATTGGATACTTTGCACAATCGGATTGGCGCGACAATTACTTGGTGCAAGTGCAGAAGGCTTGCCGCTCAATAACCGAACCGCCAATCCGCCGAAGTGGCTCGTTCAAAGCGTGCTAAGCCAGTGGGAAGCGCCTTATGAGCGAAATCTACCATTAGTTGCTGGACAAATCAGGAACTTCCTGCGAGAGCCTACAGCAATGCTGAAAGACCTTCCCAAACGTTGGCGCAACCCGATCCAGGCGATGGTCGATGCAAACGCGTCTTTCGATGGAATGATCAGATTGCCGTTTCAGGTCGGCGATTGCTTCGCGCGAGCCTTCAAGTTGCTCCGCTAGCATTTCAGTTGCGACTACAACCGAGGGCTGCGTGATTGGCAAATTTGCGGGACACAGTAGAACGATTTTTTGAGGTGAAACCTATCAGGAGTGGTAAGTCCAGAAATTGATAGAAATGGAAGGCCCGAACGATCGGAGGGATGCGATTACGAAAGGGAAGGTATCGACATTTCATTTTTCTGCCGCGGGTGACAACAAGCGAAAAGGGATAACTCCTTTTGGTCAATCTTACGACAACGATTGCCTCACGCCGGTGTCGTTAGAAGATGGCGCGGTTCCCGCAGGTACTACTTCCGGTCGTTATCGCTCTCCAGTAGCTGGCTGATCCGGTGGAGCATCTTTTCCGCGCCAGCGTCTCCAGGCATAGCTCTGGCTTCTAACTCCGCCTTCGCTTCTGCAGGAGTTAATGCCACCGAGGCGGGAGTTTTGTAAGATCGCTTTGATCGCTTTCCATTTTTGCCGCCTATGCTGGTTTCTTTTCCGAAATTTTGGAATTGGGTTTCATGCCTGAATTCCCTTTTTGATTTGGGCTCAATGGGAGAATATCACCAACCATATCAGAAAACGGCTGAGTGAGGGCGACGTCCGACGGTTACTGAAGCGGAACGCCACAATTTTGCAGGATCAGCATGGCACACTTTTCCATACTTCTCCGCATTGATACCACTCTTCAGTTTTCGGAAGCGTCGACTAATAAAAATTCCCAAGTTCCAGGGGAATTGAAACGGGAGTTCTCAGCAGCCCTATCAGAGAACCTCCTTTCGCAGCTCATTGATCGACTCGCCAGCCAGTTTGTCCTTACGACTGGTGTACCTATCTAACAAATAGGGTCCAGTCTGACGTTCTGCTATCGTAAAAATCAGGCACGTAAGGGGCAGGTGCATGCAGCCGACAATTAAATACATTCGATCAGACGCTGTTGCGGCCCGTGTTATCGCGGGAGAAACCCTCATAATTCCAGTGCGAGGCGGCGTCGGTGACTTGGCGTCGATCTATAGCCTCAATGAAGTCGGAACAAGGATCTGGGAGTTCCTTGCCGAGCCATCAAGCGTGGAGGAATTGGCTGGCCGATTGGAACGGGAATACGAGGTGAGCCGTGACAGGTTATGCAATGACGTGGCCCTTTTGCTTGCAGACCTGCAAGCGGCCAGTCTGTTAGCAGTTGCGGATGCCGAGTGTTCATGCGCCAGGGATGGCTTATTTATGGAACCCAGTTTGGTCAGTGGGTAGAGAACTCGCACTTTCGCGGTACAGAACGTTGGTGACAAGTTCATTATGAATGTTGATACCTACACCGATCTGAGCCATACAATCCATAATCACTATGCCAACCGGCGGGTTCCCCTGGAAGTTTCCCTCGAAGTGACAAGACGCTGTCCCCTCGAGTGTCTGCACTGCTACAACAATCTGCCGATGGGAGACCTTGCAGCTCGGAATCGGGAGTTGAGCAGGGATGAGCATTTCAAGCTGCTGGATGAATTGGCGGAACTGGGTTGCCTTTGGCTCCTTTATACCGGCGGGGAGATTTTTGCGCGTAAGGATTT
>Ga0209471_1000107_pt1 | contig 62140 bp, 64 predicted proteins | sample GraSoiAngelo_128_FD_185885 | JGI IMG/M metagenome (GOLD analysis project Ga0209471, IMG submission 185885) | Grasslands soil microbial communities from the Angelo Coastal Reserve, California, USA - 14_0927_12_20cm (SPAdes) (version 2) | ecosystem: Environmental > Terrestrial > Soil > Grasslands ... | reverse complement strand
AAGGATACCGCTTGCAGCAGAGACTGCCGGTGTATCCGGAGTTCGTGGCGACAGTCATTTCGCGACCCGGCTTGCTGGCTGATAAAGTAAGGGCGGTTGCGGATGCCGACGGGTACGCTAGGGGGCCGGAATGATCGTTGTACTGACCGGTGGGACGGGAGGGGCCAAGTTCGTTGATGGACTTCGCGAAGTCGTCGCACCCGAAGAACTGACATTGATCGTCAATACCGGTGACGACCTGCTCTGGTGGGGACTGTACGTCTCTCCCGACCTCGATTCCATCACCTACGTACTCGCTGGACTTCTTAGCAAAGAGCGAGGCTGGGGCGTGAAGGGCGATACATTCTTTTGCCTGCAGGCAATGGGACATCTGGGACAACCCATCTGGTTTCAGGTGGGCGACCGTGATCTCGCGGTCCATCTGTTGCGATCGAGACTGCTCGCGGAAGGCAAAACCTTATCTGAGACAACGGCGCAGATCGCTGCGCGGTTAGGCGTGAATGCACGTATCTTGCCCATGAGCGATTCACGGGTCGAGACGCGCATCGGAACGCCCATCGGTGAACTTAGTTTCGAAGAGTACTTCGTGCAACGCTGGTATCAGGATCCAGTTCAGTCGGTGCGATTCGCGGGTGCGGCAGAGGCGGAGCCTGCGCCTGGAGTTGTGGATGCGATCATGTTGACGGATTCAGTACTGCTCGCTCCCAGTAATCCCATCACCAGCATTGGCCCCATTCTGGCAGTGCCGGCGATCCGCCAGGCGTTGCGCGATACCAAAGCGCTGGTTGCCGCCGTGAGCCCGATCGTGGGTGGAGCGCCGGTGGCGGGACCGGCCGGAGTATTGATGGAATCTCAAGGACTGCCAGTCTCCATTGCAGGGGTGGCACAAGCCTACCGCGATTTTCTTGACTTGTTGGTGGTTGATTTGCGTGACGAGAGTGCTGCCGAACACTTACGCACCCTTGGCGTGCGCGTGCAATGCACGAACACCATTATGCGGACTGCCGAAGATAAGGCTCAACTGGCGCGAGCGGTAGTCTCCTTTATTTCGAAGGAAAGCGCGGCCCGCGCCGGCGGCGTTAAACAACAATGATTCTAATTCCCGTCAAACATCTGAAAGACGCGAAGCAGCGCCTTTCTCCAGTGCTCGATCGCGAGAGCCGGTTCGCTTTAGCGCAGGCAATGTTGCAAGACGTCCTTGAAACCTTAGGCAGTTGGCCGAATTGTCCTGAGGTAGCGGTCGTCAGCAGCGATCCAGTCGGGCTGCAGTTGGCGCGCAGCTTCGATTTTCAGGTCATCCTCGACCAGGCCAACCTGAGTGAAACTGACGCGATCGAAAGAGCAACGCAAATTTGCGAATCGCGCGGTATTGAGAACACCCTGGTGATTCCCGGGGACATTCCGCTGATCAGCGCGTGGGAACTGGAAAAGATATTCGAAGCGTCTCCGAATGAGGGCTCCGTCCTGGTGCCCGCGGCCGATGGTCGGGGAACGAACGCGGTGTTACGACGCCCAGCAGGACTCTTCCCTCTGCGATTTGGCAACGATAGTTTTAAGCCGCACCTTGCCGCTGCGCAGGTGACTCGAAAACCGTGCGTCGTACTTTCCTTGCCGGGAATCGCCCTTGACGTTGATAGTCCTGCAGATTTGAAAAACCCGCGCCCAGCGCCTGGTTCGGCGCTGGGATTTCGCAGATTATCTGCTGGCGGTTAATGGCTGAAATGTCCCCACCACGGGACCTGCGGATTATTCCCGTGGCCGTTAGGGGCGAGATCAAATCAGGCGACTCGCTACTCCAAAAACTTGTACGCGCTCTGCGCCAGCAAAGGTTGGTCTTGGAGCAAGGCGATATTTTGGTGGTCAAACACAAGATCGTTTCCAAAGCCGAAGGACGCGTGGTTGACTTAGCAACGATCACACCATCTGCTAGTTCGCGAAATTGGGCTCGCCGCTATCATCTTGATGCTCGGGTCACCGAACTCGCTTTGAAGCAAAGCAAACGTGTGGTCCGCCGGAAACGCGGCGTTCTCATCACCGAGACTCAAGACGGCCTCGTGTGTGCGAATAGTGGTGTAGACGTGTCTAATGTGGATGGTGGCCGGCACGCGCTCCTCTTGCCGGAGAACGCCGACCGCTCAGCGTCGCAGCTGTATGCGGAACTAAAGAAAGTTCTGAAGCTTTCAATCCCCGTGATCATCACTGATACTTTCGGGCGGCCGTGGCGCGAGGGATTGACCGAAGTCGCCATCGGGTTGGCCGGGATGAAGGCGTTACACGATTATCGCGGATGCCGCGATCCCTTCGGTTACGAGTTACGAGTGAGTCTGGATGCCGTGGCCGATCAACTGGCTTGCGCGGCAGGGCTGGTCTGCGGCAAGCTATCGCGCACGCCCGCTTGCATCATCCGTGGCTTTCGATATCGTGCTGGACCGGGGCGTGCCCGCGATTTGATTCGTCGAGCGGCTAACGATCTGTTTCGTTGAATTGTTTCCTGGGATTGCTTTCCAATCGGGGCGGTCGAGGAGGCTCTATGGTTCGGTTTTTGTCACAGTCAGAACTGGAGGATTTTCCTTCTCTTGAATGGAACCAGATCGCCTCGCAAATGACATCAGCCGCGCGCATCGCAGTCGAGAAAGTCCTCGAGAGTCAGAATGGCGGTGGGTTATCGCGCGAAGAGTGCCTGCTGCTGGCAAATGCTGAAGGTGACGACCTGCTCGGGTTGTTGATCGCCGGGGACGCGCTACGGCGCGATTTGGTCGGAAATCTGATCACGTACGTGGTCAATCGCAATATCAATTTCACGAATATCTGCTTTGTGGGCTGTAAGTTTTGCGCCTTCAGCCGCGGACCTCGTGAATCCGACACCTATTTTCTCAACCCGGAGCAGGTGGCGGCAAAAGCTGTAGAAGCTGTTGGAATGGGCGCCACCGAAGTCTGCATTCAGGGCGGCCTGCCCCATGATCTGCCTCGCTTTTATTATCGCGATATTCTGCGGGCGGTTAAGAAAGCTGTTCCGCGGATGCACATTCACGCGTTCTCGCCCATGGAAATCACTTATGGCGTGGAACTCACGGGCATGTCGCTCGAAGACTATCTCGGCATGCTGCGCGACAACGGGCTCGACACATTGCCGGGGACCGCAGCCGAGATCCTGGATGATGACGTTCGCTTCATCCTTTCTCGCAACAAGCTTTCAACTGAGCGATGGACGCAGATTGTCCAGACAGCTCATCGTTGTGGCATTCGAACAACGTCTACACTGATGTACGGCCATGTGGAAACTCCCGCCCACTGGATAAACCAATTGCAGTTGTTCCGTGACATTCAGCGGGAGACTGGCGGCTTCTCGGAATTCGTACCTTTGGGATTCGTTCATCAGAACACGCTTCTCTTCCACCAGGGGCTCGCACGGGCAGGTCCGAGTCTTGCCGAACATCTCAAGATTCACGCTCTCGCGCGTCTGCTGCTGGCTGGCTGGATCAATAACATCCAAGTTTCCTGGGTGAAACTAAACCGCAAGGTGTCTCAGCTATGCTTACAAGCAGGCGCGAATGATTACGGCGGAACGCTGATGGAAGAAAACATTTCGCGCGAAGCGGGAGCAACCGCCGGACAGTACACCAGTCCGGAAGACTTCCAAATGTTGATAAGGGAAATCGGCCGTATCCCAGCCGAGCGCAATACCACGTACACTCGCCTCAACCTCAAATTGCCAACGGAAGAGCTTACTAATGAGGAAGCGTTTGCAACGGAGTTTGCATGAGCTCCCGGATCACGATTCTGGGTGGCACAGGCCCGGCGGGAATGGGCCTGGCTCTACGCTGGGCAAGGGCAGGCGAGTCTCTTATCATCGGGTCGCGGGACGCTACTCGCGCTCAGGCTGCGGCCGCGAAGATCAAAGAAAGCGCAGGACGGAATGTACAAGTATCGGGCGCGGAAAATTCGGATGCCTGCGCGGCCACTGACCTGCTTGTGCTTACCGTTCCCTTCGAAGGCCAGGCTGCGTTGCTCAAGCAGCTCAAACCAGCGATTCGCCCAGGTAGCATCTTGATCGATGCCACTGTGCCGCTTGCAAGCAGCGTGGGGGGACGTTCCACCCGCACTCTCGGTGTGTGGCAAGGTTCAGCGGCACAACAGAGTGCTGAACTCGTCCCCAAAGGCGTCTCCGTCGTCGCCGCTTTTCAGAACATGTCCGCCGATGAGATGAACGGGGATAGGCCCGTTGAGTGTGACGTGATCGTTTGCAGCGATGATCCCCATGCCACGCAAGTAACTTGTGAACTGGCCGCGAAAATCCCCGGCGTACGCGCTATTGATGGCGGCAAGCTGGAGAACGCGCGCATCGTGGAACAGATCACTGCTCTATTGATAGGGCTCAATATCCGGCACAAAGGACATTCCGGTATTCGCATCACCGGCTTGCCGAACACCGCATACAAGTCATAATGGCTGTATCCTCGCAACAGAGATGCAAACGATTCTGAGGAACTCTGGCAGCCTACGATGAACTCGTCCCCTCGTGACGGCGTGGCGATCGAGTTCCGTAATGTGTCGTACTGCCTCGATGGCGGCCGAGAACTTCTATCTCAACTCAATCTCGAAATTCTCCGTGGGGAAACTTTAGTTCTGCTGGGCCGGAGCGGCTCTGGAAAAACCACCACTCTCAAACTCATTAATCGCCTGCTAGCTCCCACTGCCGGCGAGGTGGTGGTTGATGGTCGTCCCACCACAACTTGGGATGTCATTCGGTTGCGTCGCATGATTGGCTACGTTATTCAAGACGCAGGTCTGTTTCCTCACTTCACTGTGGAACGCAACATCGGGTTGGTCCCGAAGCTTGAGAAATGGACCGCAGAACGTATTCAAAAGCGGGTTGAGGAACTGTTACAACTAGTCGGACTCGATCACCAGATTGCTTCGCGCTATCCGCGCGAACTGTCGGGTGGTCAGCGGCAGAGGGTTGGTGTGGCGCGTGCACTGGCTGCCGACCCGCCGATTCTCCTGATGGACGAGCCTTTCGGCGCGCTTGATCCCATCACTCGCGCGGAATTGCAACGAGAATTTCAAGCTTTGCAAATGCGATTGCAGAAGACAGTGGTCTTCGTTACGCACGATATGCGGGAAGCACTGCTGCTGGGTACTCGTATTGCCCTGATCGAAGCGGGGCGGCTGGTAGCGCTCAATACTCCGCAAGCATTCCTGCACTCGAAGGACCCTCTAGTCGCATCCTATGTGGACGCATTTCGCACAGACTTGACGACTCCCCGGAACTGAGGTGACTCATGAACTTCTGGCAGTTCATCGTGCAAAATCACACTGAAGTGCTGGAGCTGACGTGGGAACACATTTCGCTGGTCGGAATTTCTATGCTGATCGCTGTGCTCATAGGAATTCCGCTCGGGATTCTAATCACCCGCTGGCCGGCGCTAAACAAACCCGTGCTTGGCGGGGCGAACATCATTCAGACCATTCCCAGCCTGGCACTTTTTGGATTTCTGCTGCCGGTGCCCTGGATCGGCGCGCGTGCCGGCCGCTTGGCGGTTCTTGCGCTCACCCTTTATGCCCTCTTACCGCTGATTCGAAATACCTACACCGGGATCAGGGGAGTGGATCGTGCTGTCGTCGAAGCTGGCCGCGCCATGGGTATGACAGATCGCCAACTCTTATTTCAGGTCGAACTCCCTCTGGCTCTGGGGGTGATCATTGCGGGCGTGCGCATAGCCACCGTGCTCTCGGTTGGCCTCGCAACTATTGCCGCCGCCATTGGAGCAGGTGGCCTCGGAGAATTCATCTTTCGTGGGCTGGCAATGGTAAGCGATCAACTTATTCTCGCTGGTGCAGTTCCTGCTGCGGCACTGGCCCTCGTGGCCGACCTGGGCCTTGGGTGGGTTGAGAAGCGGCTGAGCCCGCAATAAGGCCGCGGCTTCACACATTGATGACGTCTCGACTTATTGGCGGATTGATTTTTGCCGCTGTGGCCCTCAGTTGCGGTCCTGCGCGCGAGAATCGAGTGGTCGTTGGTTCCAAGAACTTTACCGAACAGCTTATTCTGGGCGAACTGATCGCGCAGCAAATTGAGTCGCACACGAATCTCGTAGTCGAACGGCGCTTCTATCTCGCCGGAACATTCATTTGTCAGCAGGCAATCCTCGGCGGGCGGATCGATGTCTATCCTGAGTACACCGGTACCGCTCTCACTGCGATATTGAAAGAGAAGCCAACCGCCGATCGGGAAGAAGTCTACAACCGAGTTAAAAATGAGTACGAGGCACGCTTTTACCTCGAAATAGCGCGACCGCTGGGCTTCAATGATACGTTTGCAATCGAGATTCGCGGCGAGGACGCACGACGCCTGAATCTAAAAACAATTTCAGAGGCGGCGGCCTATACCCCACAATGGCGGCCGGGGTTTGGTTACGAATTTATGGAGCGTCCGGATGGTTACAAGGGTCTGGTCGCAACCTACGGTCTTCGATTTGCCTCGTCGCCGCGCATCATGGACCTTGGCCTGCTGACACGTGCCTTGAGGGAAAAACAGGTGGATTTGATCGCGGGAAATGCCACTGATGGCCTGATCCCGGCTTTCGATCTTTTTGTATTGGAAGACGACCGCCACTACTTCCCGCCATATGAAGCGGTGCCCATCATTCGCAAAGCTGCGCTGCTTCAGCATCCTGAAATCGGCTCGGCTCTCGATGAACTCGCGGGCAGAATTTCCGATGATGACATGCGCCGGCTGAACTATGCCGTAGACGGTCAGCATCGCGATGCCAAACAAGTAGTACGCGAGTTCATGCAGCGAAAGGGATTGGTACGGTGATCCCCAACCACGATGTCGATGCTGCCTGGAAGTATCACAACGGCACGAAACATTCTTATCACAGCATCCGGGCACATCCCCATTTTCTCGATTGGGACAACAAGCCGCTGCCCTTCAAAATTTACCCCACGCTCGAAGTAATGCGCCTTCCGAAGGATTTCAAGCAGACGGGAGTGGCCGCGCTTGCAGCGCTCGCAACGTCTGTGACACCCGTACCGGTCGGCGTTCCCGACCTGGAAACGCTTGCGCAACTGCTTTTCTTTTCCGGCGGCGTGACCAGGAGTAAGAAGTATCCGGGCGGAGAAGTGTTTTTTCGTGCGGCGGCTTGCACTGGCGCGCTCTATGAAATCGAGTTGTACGTCGTTTGCGCCAATCTACCCGGGCTTGATGCCGGTGTCTATCACTTTGGCGTCGCTGAATTCGGTTTGCGTCAACTAAGGCGTGGTGATTATCGCCACGTTCTGGCGGACGCTACTGCCAACGAACCCTCAATCACTGGTGCGCCGCTCATCATTATTTGCACCGGGACTTACTGGCGTAATGCCTGGAAGTATCGCTCTCGCACCTATCGGCATTTTGGCTGGGACAACGGCACGATCCTGGCAAATCTTCTCGCGGTCAGTTCTGCTCGGGGCCTACCCGCAAGGGTTGTATGCGGCTTCGCCGACGCCGAAGTGAACAGATTGATCGGCCTCGACACCAAGCGCGAAGTCGCCTTCTCGCTACTGTCGATCGGTACTGGCTCGTCCCCACCGCCGGCGCCGGCAAACGTCGAGCCACTCGAATTGCCGGTCGTTTCTTATTCGAAAACCGAAGTGGACTATCCACCTATGCGCCAAATGCATGAAGCGTCCTCGTTGGTCTCTCCCGAGGAAGTGGCAAGTTGGCGTCGCGAGATTTCGCCCGGCAAGCTAGGAGTGAAAAAGAATGCGGGAATTGCTCTACGGCCTCTAAGCAACGCGGGAGTCTCTCGCGACGCTATCGAACAAGTGATTCTCCGCCGAGGATCAACCCGCAAGTTCTCGCAGGATTCCATCACATCCGCTCAGCTATCCACCATACTCGACCGGGCCACAGGTGACTTGCCGGCAGATTTCCTCCACGATCCGGGCGAGCAACTGAACAATCTTTATCTGGTGGTGAATAATGTAGAAGGCATTTCGCCGGGCGCGTACTTCTACGATCGCCAAACGGGGTCTCTGCAACTTCTTAAAGCGGGCAATTTCCGCGGAAATGCGGGCTATCTCGGTCTGGAGCAGGAACTGCCCGCGGATGCCAGTGTGGATGTGTTTTTTTTAGCCGATCTGCACGATATCTTAGAGCGCTTTGGTAATCGAGGCTACCGAGCCGTGCAGCTTGAAGCGGGCATTCTCGGCGGCAGACTTTATCTCTCCGCCTACGCGCAGCGTTTGGGCGCTACCGGCTTGACGTTTTATGACGATGATGTCGTCCGTTTCTTTTCTCCTCATGCGAAAGGCAAGAGTGCGATCTTCCTTGTGGCCCTGGGAAAGAGCGCGTTGCAAAAGTAGCAGATAGACAGACCTTCGCCTCGGGAGCTAAGACCAAAGAGAACCGGCAAGCTATTCCGAAGACAAGACCGCGTCACACTAATGTCACTAATCCACCACCCGGGCCGTCATCTCTTCCGACGGCTCGCCGCCCGCTACAGCCTGCGCCAGGATCAACTGCCGGCCTTCCACCTGCAGGCTAGGCAGTCGCATACCAAATAGCACCGCCGCCCCAATACAGGCCACCGCACCAATAGCAACGGTAACTGGCGCACCCAGCCGGTCAGCAAGTACGCCGCCTAACAGGGCGCCGAAAGGAGCCATCCCCATGAACATCATGGAATAAAGCGCCATCATGCGACCGCGCAATTCATCGGGCACCATTGCCTGAATCAAAGTGTTTGAACAGGCCATCTGCAGCATCATTGAGAAGCCTACCGGGAGCAGCAATGCGGCAGAGAGCCAAAAATTACGCGAGAATGAAAACAACAAGAGGAACACGCCAAAGCTGCCACAGGAGAACGCGACCCAGCGCCCCAAACCTTTCACCCCCGATCGCATCGCTAAGGTGAGAGCACCCAACAACGCACCCACCCCGGTGGCGCCCATCAGGATTCCCAGTCCCCGCGCACCTCCGTGCAAAATACGATCGGCAAACACCGGCATTAGAACCGTGTAGGGCATTCCGACCAGGCTTACCAACCCGAGCAGGAGGAGCAGCGCCCGGATGGCTGCGGCACGACTTGCGAAACGGAACCCTTCCCGAATGTCCGCCAGTGGAGAGGCGGTAGTAGGGGTTCGCCGGGTGCACTGAATTTTCATCATCAGCAGCCCAGTAATGACAGCGATGTAACTCACCCCGTTGGCGAAAAAACACCAACCTTCGCCAATCTTTGCCACCAGGATCCCCGCGATCGCTGGACCAATGATACGTGCGCCATTGAACATAGAAGAATTGAGTGCAATGGCATTCATCAGATCTTCCTTGCCTACCATATCCACAAGGAATGACTGCCTCCCTGGAATATCAAACGCGTTTATCACCCCGAGCAATGCAGCAAGCACAAAGATGTGCCAAACCTGCACCTTGCCGGTAAGGGTCAACCCCGCCAGGATGAAAGCCAACACCATGGAAAGTGTCTGAGTCGCGATGATCACCCGATGACGGTTGGCCCGGTCGGCCATGGTGCCCCCGAAAGGAGCGATCAGGAAAACCGGAATCTGACTGGCAAAGCCGACGGAGCCCAACAGCAAGGAGGAACCGGTAATACGATAGACCAGCCAGGACTGGGCAACGCTCTGCATCCAGGTCCCAATCAGAGAGATAAGCTGTCCGCTGAAAAAGAGCTGAAAGTTGCGATAACGGAGGGCGCGTACTCCTGCCTTCAGCCTGCCGCCATTCCGGGAGGCGAGCTGCTGAACTGTCTTGGTTTGATTGCTAAGTGTACGGTGATCCGTCACGTCGTCGTTTTTGATGCCGCCCACCATGCTTATGGTCCCTAACTTGTGGCGGTGTCGATTGCCTGAATCCTGGTCTCGGATCGCGACAATTGACCCAGACACCCTTATTTCGCCGGTTGTCGCACTAATTTCAATTTATAACTTCCCATGCGTAACACACTGCGCTACAGTCTTCATGTCCTGCAGGTTGCGGAAGGCCCTGTCCGTAAGAGCAGACGCTCTAGTATAGAGGCTCGGCAAAGAGCGTAACCGTCAACCCGCACGTCAACGGAGGAAAGTCTCCGTGGCTTGGAAGTTCTTAGACATCGTTGTCGCGATCGGTTGGCGTTGTGATGGTTGAAAAGCAGGTTCGCGGGGGGACCATGAGTACCAGCGAAGTTTGTCTCGAGCGCCGAGCGGCGCAACGCTTCGATTTTCAGCTGCCATTGTCCATTCGATGCGATAAAGGTGCTGTCGAGGGATTCGGGGTGACACAGAATCTTAGCGCGCGCGGAGCTTTTTTCTACACCGACTTTCCGATGCCGCAAGGTGCAGACGTGGAAGTCACTCTCTTGATGCCATCTGAAATTACACTTTCTGAAAACATGCGGGTTCGATGTCGAGGTAAAGTGCTTCGCGTCAGTCCGCTGGCAAGAGGAAACCAGATCGGAGTGGCTATTCATCTCGAGAATTACGAGTACCTGGCTGAGGGGGCGTCTGTTACTTCCGCCGATTATGATCGCATCTCCGCCCTGCACGAACATAGAGCACGAGATGAGGATGAAACGACGAATTCCTTACCCCGAGGCGCTAGGGGTCTCGCAACCCCTTGAGTAGCACGGCATTCAGCCGCCATTTTTTATTGGAATGCTTCTTTTCAAGTTGATGAAGTTCGCATAGAATGTTAAGTCATTGAGGAATTGTTGCTTCCCGGTTCCTCGCGTAGTGCGTCCTTCGTTGTCCTCACTTCAGGTTCGGGATCGGCAGCCGCGAGCTGTTTTGATCTCGGGATCGAATAATGACAGATTACGAAGGTCACTTGGCTGAGAGTAGTCTTCCCTCATACCATGCAGATGCCTAGAAATAGCGACGAGAAACCAATTATGCATGGCGTAGCGGCTGCCATCTTGAGCGAAGACCGGGAACGGTTAGCGGTCCTTCAGAGCGGGTTGGAAAATACGAATCTTGGGCGAAACATTTATAGTTGCGTTGGCTTTCCGGCTGCCGCGACCGATCCCAGCCTGCGTCAAATTCAGGATCTCCGTGCTGAAGTAGTGCTCGTCGATATCGATCCTGGTAATCCGCAACGCGCAATTGCTGCCATCGAATTGCTTCGCGCGACCACCTCTGATATTGCCATCTTTGCCGTGGGTGAAATGAGCGCACCGTTCGTCATTGTGGCAGCCATGCGGGCGGGAGCTCGAGAATTCGTGGATCGCTCTGCCACCCGAGAGGCTTTGCTGGAAGCTCTTACCAGGTATACGGCTACTCGCAATAAAACGCGGAGTCACGCCGGGAAAGGAAGGGTTTTCAGCGTAGTGAACGCCAAGGGCGGTTCGGGCGCAACTACCGTAGCCGTAAACATTGCGATAGCGCTACAGCACACGCATGACAAAGTGGTACTGGTTGACCTTGCTCCCATCGGACATGCCGCGCTGCATCTCAATGTAAGGTCCAGTTTTGGAGTGCTCGATGCCCTGCAAAACCTGCATCGCATGGACGGGTCTCTGCTGCAGGGCTTCATGTCTTCGCATAAGAGTGGGCTACATCTGCTGGCCGGACCGCAGCAGCCGCTAGCAGCCGCCCCTACAGCCGCTGAACTTGCCCGGCTTTTCGATCTCCTGGTCAGCCATTACCGTTATGTGGTCGTGGATTGTTCCAGTCGTATGGACCACACCGCCCGTCAGCTCTGTGACTTGTCCAACGCCGTTTTGTTGGTCACCCAGACAGACGTAGTCTCCCTGTGGAGCACGGGACGCGTTCAGGCATTCCTCGAAGAAACCGTGGGACGTGAGCGCGTGCGCCTGGTGCTGAACCGGTACAAAAAAATCCCCGGGTTTACCGAAGAAGATGTGGAAAAAGCTTCTAACTGCAAGATTTTGTGGAAAGTCCCTAACAACTACCAATTGGTCGGCCCGGCAATCGATAAGGGCGCACCTGTGGCCTTGCACGACAGTCAAGAGGTCAGCCGGTCATTCATTGCACTTGCCGCCCTGCTGGCGCAGGCGTCTACCAACGACGAAGGCACTTTGGATCTCGTCTACCAGCACGATAAGAGTGACACCAAAAAGAGTGCTGGGCGCCTGATGATCTCTCCTCTTCGCGCTGGCCAATAAGCGGTTTCATCCCGTCCCATAATCCCCCTGTCTTCCCGTTGATTTGTGGACTGCTCCGAGTAGCTTCCCGAATTGCCACTTTTTCATTTACCTTGTCCGCAGTAGGGGCAATCGGAAGGTCTGTGACGATGCAAGCAAACATAGAAACGACTGCCTTGCCTCCGTCGGAGGCGTTACCCACTGAGAGGAAGCCAAGGCATGCTCGCAGTCTGACCTGGTGGCTGTTGCTGCTGGTGGTTTGGACACTGAGTGGCGTGTATACCGCGCGGCTATTAAAGCGCGGCTGGGTAGCTTACGACGAAGGCACGTTTGGCCAGTGCGCCGAGCGAGTGTTAGATGGCCAGTTGCCTCATCGTGATTTTGATGACCCATATACGGGTGGGCTTTCGTATCTGAATGCGATCGCTTTTTCGGCGTTAGGCACGAATTCTGCATCACCACGAATTGTGCTTTTTCTTTTCTTTCTGGGATTTGTCCCGGCTGTTTATGCCATCGCGTCCCGATTCGCATCACCTCTCGGGGCCGGAACTGCCACCCTGCTCGCTGTCGTCTGGAGCGTGCCAAACTACACCGCGGCTGTTCCCTCCTGGTACAACCTGTTTTTCGCGGTCTTCGGGACGGCAGCAGTTCTTCGTTTCATCGAAAGCGGGCGCCGGCGCTGGCTTTTCGTAGCAGGACTGTGCGGCGGCGTCTCGTTTCTTTTTAAAATATCTGGAATTTATTTTATCGCAAGCGTGCTCTTGCTATTGATCTTCCGTGAGGTATGCACTCCTCACCAGGTACCGAGTGGCAAGCCTGGAAGCAGAATCTACAACATCTTTCTAAAGGCGCTATCGGTAGTCTTTATTGTTGGGCCATTCATTATCATCCGACGAAATCTCTCAGCAGTAGCGATGCTTGAGTTCATGCTGCCGGTGGTCGCTTTGGTCATTCTTTGCCTTTGGCGTGATTCGCGCCGAGAAGCGGGCCCACCGGGACAACGTTTTGTTTCCTTGTTCCGCGCGCTTCTGCCATTCGCGGCCGGCGTAGCGCTACCAGTGAGCCTGTTTTTAGTTCCCTATCTGCGTTCAGGGTCTCTATGGGCTTTTTTTAATGGCGTTTTTCTGATGTCAATCCGTCGCTTGGATTTCGCGGCCCGCAGACCAGCGGAATTACGCCTGATCAGGGTTGTCGCCACCCTCACTCTCGCGGGCCTTTTAACAAGAGCGATAGCAGTGCGCGCACCAATAACATGGTCAAAGCGGGTTCCGCTGCTGGTTGGCTTGGGCTTTCTGTTCCTGGCATCGGCACGCTTTCCACTGGTTTACCAGTTCGCCTGGGGGCCACTGACCCTTCTGATTCCGTTGGCTGTTCTCGCGGGCTCGATTCTGCTCGCAATGGCACGAGTCACGAAAGGACTATCGGTTGTGCGGCAGCAACAAATCATGTTGCTGCTCAGCGTCGCCGCACTGTGCGGTCTGATCCAAGTTCCCTTCAGCGTTGCTAATTACTTCTGCTATGCCGCACCGTTCCTCGTTCTCGCGTTACTGGCATTGTTGTCAATTCGAGAGGGAGCTTCGCGTTTTGTGCTCGGAGCGCTCGCGGTCTTCTACATTGCGTTCGCCGTCTTTCGCTCTACCCCCACGTTTCTGGCGTTCATGGGTAACCGTTATTTACGTGATCAACAGATTCATCAATTGACGATTGTCCGCGCCGGCGGCCTGCGAGTGTATCCCAGCGAGGGAGAAGAATACGACAGGCTGATTCCGGTGGTACTGGATCATGCAGGCGGCAGCCGATTTGTTTACTGCGCGCCCGATTGTCCCGAGGTCGCGTTTCTCGCCGGTCTGCGTAATCCCACACGTACCCTCTTCGACTTCCTAGATCAGCCCGCGGAACACACACAGCGCGCCTTGCAGGCCATCGGTTCGCACCCTGTAAATGTCATTGCCATACTTAGTGAGCCGCCGTTCTCAAATCCCATGTCCGCAGACCTTCACGCAGCTTTACGGGAGCAATTTCCGGAATACACTCAGATCGGTAGGTTCGAAGTCCGCTGGCGACGATGAACTTCCGGCCACGAGTTCACAAGATGGAGGAAGTTTCGGCATTTAGTTCCGCGTGCACATCAAAGGGGTCTTGACGTTAATTAAACGCCTTGCAAGAGGCCCGGCTTGAAACGTCTCAGCGCTGGAAAAGACACACCCTAGCAGGCCGCTTCTCTGTTTCTTCCTATGCTCAACCAGAAGGAAAGCGCAATGCTCCAAAAGACGAACAAAGGGATCAGACTTGGTAAACCATGCAGTCCAACAAGCTCTCCGAGGTTAAACGCTCCGTGAGTTTCTTCCGGCACTTCCTCTGTTGGGGCAAGAAACGATCCCTGATTGAGCGAAAACCTGCCTTGCGAGAAAGATGGCCAGAAAAGTTGGAGAGCCGGACACCTGAATTCATTGGGCGGCTGCGCGGTAGTGGAGACGCCCATGAGGGAGAGCCCCAGTCCGCAGACTGCTAGTAGGGCGAGCACTGCTCGCAAGTAAGATCCCGCCCTGCTCCAAACCGGTGCAATTCCAATGGCAAGCAAAGGAACTCCTGCACCCATGTAGCGCGGACCGTAGGACCAAGCCCCATGCCAAGCAGAAAAAGACGCATTAAAGAGAAAGTAGTATGTGGCAATGGCTGCGCTGGCACGGGCGATGGGGGCAGTGCTGGGATTCTTCCAGAGCAAGCGCAGCCCAAACGGGGCAGCAGCAAGGACGGGACCATAAAACAATAGTCCGCGACGGCATCCGAATAAGAGCTTTAGCATCACGTCAGGTTTGGGATACGTTAATCCCATGAAGCCGTGCGTCATCCAGGGAAATGCTCCGGCCTGGTAGTAGGAATATCCCAAGTGAAGCGACGAACCGAAGGCGGCACGGTGATAAACCAGCAAAACCATCACACAGATGACGGCTCCAGCAGCAACACTGCCGGCAACACGCCAACGTCGTTGGCGACCACTGGGCCACACCACTGTCAGCGTCAAAATGGCTACAATCGCCGACGCTGGCGCCGCAGGATATTCCGAGACGGTCGCCCATCCTGCGGTTAGACCTACAACAAAGCCCCAAAACCGGTCACGAACTGGGTCTTGGGTCTGTTGCAACATCGCCGCCGCTGCCAAAGCCAAGACCAAGCACGCTCCAGCGAGCGCATGCCCCCAGAGCAATGTAGCCCACGCCCAAACCGGAGTCGCCAGGCCCGTCGCAATTGCGCCAAATGCAGATGCACTTACGCTGCTGCCAAGTCGTAACGCGAGCAGAAAGAGACAAGCACAAGCCGCAGCAGTCGGAAGAGAAACACCAAATACAGTAGCGATATACGATAGGGCGACTAGCCCTCGCGGGGAACCAGAACTAACGCCGGCGGTAGCCAAAACTGGCCTCATCGCGGCCACGGCGGGCAGAGCGAGCAGCGCGAGACCGGGCGCTTTATCGGAGTAGTAATGGCCCTGGTATAGCGCTTTGTCACCGGTATTTTCGTGGTATGAGTCGATGCGCAATGTGCCCTGCTCAATTAACGAGCGCACCAGGTCAAAGCGAGAATTCTGATTCCAACCGCCTCCCTGGTAAAAATATGCGAACGACACGAACAGGACTACAGCAATCAGGAAAGCTCGGACGGCAGCATGTTGGCGAGTCTCCGGCGAGCGGGCGGTCATCGCACACATTCCAAGATGATATGAGTGTATGGAATACGCAGCAGGTCGTGCCTTATAGAGGGTTTTACGTCACGGAAGAATTGCAAGGCTAGCTCCGCGTACTCTTCTTCCTCGCGAATGAATCGTCCCCGGTCGCGCGCTAGCAAATACCTTGACACCACTGACTGGCCCTTCTCCCAGACACCGTCCAGTGTCACGAGTTTGCCACCGGGGTGAAGCGCGTGGTGTGCGATCTGAAATAAGTGTGAGGCCTCTGCATCGTCAAGATGGTGGAGGATTCCCAATGCCAGCACAATATCGAAATAATCGGATTGCGGCGGCGTGTACTGGGAGACGCGCTGGCAAGAGAATTTCGCTTGCGGGAATCGCTTGCGCGCCTTGGCAACATATGCCGGACTGGCATCAAACCCAACATACTCAGAGTCCGGCAAATACGGAACGATTGTTCCTGGCCCGCAGCCGATTTCCAAAATGCGATCGCCGGTCCGGGGCCGGATGTACTCCTGCACTAGTATTTTGCTGCGTCCGGGACCACCGATCACGTTCCAGAAGAATTGGTATGCTTGCGGAACGGCCAGTAGCGGGCGAATTGTTTCGATCATTGATTTCGACTACGATTGGATTTCCATTACGATTGCCTGCAAGATACGCCCAGCTTGACCGAAACACAACCGGAGCGCGGTGCGCCAATAATTCGGTGGCGACTATTTCTATGAAGGTAATTATTCTTGCTGGTGGGTTCGGGACGCGCCTGTCTGAAGAAACCTCCGCCCGTCCCAAACCCATGATTGAAATTGGGGGCAAGCCTCTGCTCTGGCACCTCATGAACCTCTATGCCAGCCACGGGTTCAAGGACTTTATCGTGGCCTGTGGCTATAAGGGCGAGGTGATCAAGGAATACTTCCACAACTTTGTTGTGCACAGCGGTGATCTGTTCATCAACCTGAAAGATGGTTCTTGTAAGGTATTGAACTCCACCGCGCCCGATTGGCAGATCGCCGTGGCAGATACTGGCCTCAATACTTTGACTGGCGGGCGTTTGCGCCGATTGAAATCCCTACTTGGCGATGAAGCCTTCATGGTCACCTATGGCGACGGTTTGGCTGATGTTGACATAAAGTCGCTGGTTGCTTTCCATCGTTCTCACGGAAAGCTTGCGACCGTGACCGCAGTTTCTCCCATCGCGCGCTTTGGCAGTCTTAAACTTGAGGGTGATCACGTCGTGAATTTTGTGGAAAAACCACAAACCGGCGAGGGCTGGATTAACGGCGGCTTTTTCGTCTTCGAACCCAAGATGTTGGATTATGTAAGTGACGATCAGACTTCGCTGGAGCGCGAGCCGCTGGAAGCCCTGGCTGCCGGAGGCCAGTTGATGGCGTATCGCCATACTGGATTCTGGCACCCAATGGACACTATGAGAGACAAGCATTACCTTGAATCGCTGTGGGCTAGCGGCAAGGCGCCCTGGAAAGCTTCCTGATGGCGAATTCGCTCGCGTCTTTTTATCGCGGAAAGAAAGTTTTGGTTACCGGCCACACTGGATTCAAAGGTGGGTGGCTCACTGCCTGGCTCAAAATCCTTGGTGCGCATGTCATCGGATTTGCTCTGCCACCCGGCACTCGTCCCAACCTGTTCGACGCTGCCACCATTGACCGCGACATGGTCTCGCTATTCGGAGATGTCCGCAATTTCGAGGAACTCTCGGGAACTTTTGCCGAACGCTCGCCGGAGATTGTGATCCATAGCGCGGCGCAACCCCTCGTTCGCCGGTCGTATCGTGAGCCGGTCGAGACCTTCGCAACCAATGTGATGGGCACCGTACACGTACTCGAGGCCGCCCGGCACACGCCTTCGGTGCGCGCTGTGGTCGTCGTCACCAGCGATAAGTGTTATGAGAATCGCGAATGGTTTTGGGGATATCGCGAAGAAGACGCGATGGGCGGCCATGATCCTTACAGTTCCAGCAAAGGCTGCGCCGAGCTGGTGACAGCCGCTTACCGCCATTCTTTTTTCGCAAGCGAGAGTGCCGCAATCGCTTCGGCGCGCGCCGGCAATGTAATTGGTGGGGGAGACTGGTCAGAAGACCGGCTGATGCCCGACATTGTGCGTGGAATTTCCTCCGGAACGCGCATAGTGATTCGCCGGCCCGATTCCACCCGGCCTTGGCAGCATGTGCTGGAAGTTGTTCGAGGATATTTGCTGCTGGCACAGCGCCTCTGGGAAGATGGTCAGAGATATGCCAAAGCATGGAACTTCGGTCCCTCTGATGAAAGCGCTATCCCGGTGGCCGAGGTCGCCAAGCGGACAATTGCACTCTGGGGAAAAGGTGAAATAAACATCAGGCCTGATTCGGGAGCGCCGCACGAATCAAAGTATCTGCACCTGAACTCCGAGAAAGCGCGCAACCATCTCGGTTGGCAAGCAACGCTCACCATTGACCAGGCTCTCGAGTGGAGCGTGGAGTGGTATCGCTTGTATTACGAGAATCCCGCATGTGCTCTGCCCGTCACCGAGACACAAATTCAACGATACATGCGGATGTTCCCGTGAAGAATCTTTCGTCAGCTCTGGTCACGGGCGCGACCGGTTTCATCGGCACAGCTCTGGTGCGGCGCCTGCTTGCGGAGAAATTCGAGGTCGCCTGCCTTGTCCGCGGCAGCAGCAGAAATCTTTCCGCGCTGGCTGGACTCTCAGGTGTAAAAGTAATTGCGGTCCCTTCGTTTCACACCGAGCAGTTGAAACCCGCTTTGGCCGGTACTTCCGTGGAAGTGGTCTTTAATCTCGCGTCCTATGGAGTGCACCAGGAGCATCGCGACCCGCAGCAGCTTATCGATGGCAACCTTGGCATTCTCACCCACGTGCTTGAGGCCACTTCCCGTTGGCCCATGCGAAAGTTCATTCACGCCAGTAGCTGTTCGGAATATGGAAGCCCGCGGCCGAGTAAGTCGGGAGTCTCGGAGGCCGAACCTCTACGCCCGGTCTCACTTTACGGCGCGGCCAAGACAGCGTCATTTGTCTATGGCAATGCGCTTGCATCAACGTTCGGAATCCCATTTGTAGCACTGCGTTTGTTTGGCGTCTTCGGTCCAGGAGAAACCCGACAGCGGCTTGTTCCGTATCTTATTCAGCGTTTGCAACGCGAAGAATCTGCGGAACTCACGCCCGGAGAGCAGGTGCGCGATTTTCTGTATATAGACGATGTGATCGACGCGTTTCTTGCTGCTGCGCAGGAACAAGGTCTAGAGCCCGGCCGGGCTTACAATGTTTGCTCAGGACAGCCGGTGCGGGTGCGAGAAATTGGGGAAGCCGTGGCGGACGCGATTCAAAAGCCACGACGGCTTCTGCACTGGGGCAAACGTGCGTACCGTGAGGACGAGCCGGAGTGGCTTGTCGGCGATAATTCTCAATTTAAAAGAGCAACGTCATGGCGTCCACAGCTCAGTCTTAACCGGGGCATCCAACGCATGATTGAAGCCCTGAGTCTCGAGGCGCCGGCATCGCAGGAAAATATCAGATGAGTAGCATGCACTTTGATCAGTTTGCCGGAGATTACAAGCAGGTCCTTGATAAAACGGTTGCGATCTCCGGTGAAGATTCCGCATATTTCGCCGAATACAAAGCGCGCTACCTCGCTCGCATGCTTTCGCGCGATTTTTCCGGCAAAGTGCTCGACTTCGGTTGTGGCATCGGCCTGCTGTCTGGCTTTCTAAAGCAGCATTTACCCCAGTCGCGGATTGATGGCTTTGATGTCTCGCGGGAGAGCCTGGATCACGTGGATTCGGCACTTGTCGAACAAGGACTGTTTACCTCCAACGCGGACTTGCTGGCTGGCGATTACGATCTGATCGTTCTGGCTAATGTGATGCACCACATTGTCGTCGCACAAAGGCAAATGGTTATTGAGGATATTGCCGGGCATCTCGCGCCTCATGGCAAGTTGGCAATTTTTGAACACAATCCCGCAAATCCGGTAACGCGCCGGGTCGTAGACCGTTGCCCGTTCGACAAGGATGTCACTTTACTCGCCCCCTCCGAAACTTCTCAGTATTTAAGAAAAGCGCGCCTTCGCCTTGTACGCAACGACTACATCGTTTTCATGCCCCGCCTTTTGTCTTGTTTGCGCCCGCTGGAGCGTTGCCTCGCGTGGCTGCCATTGGGTGCGCAATACGCATTGATCGGTGAGAAGCATGTCTGAAAATCGAAAGCTGATCAGCATTTGCGTACCGGTATTCAACGAAGAACAGAATGTCGAGCCGCTCTATGAGGCCCTCCTGCCGGTCGTGGCGTCGCTTTCGCAATACGAATTTGAGATTCTTTTTACCGATAATCACTCGACCGACGGGACATTTAACATCCTCGAGCGGCTCTCCTTACGCGACCCGCGCATCCGAATCATTCGTTTTTCAAGGAATTTTGGCTTCCAGCGCTCTATCTTCACCGCTTACGCCAACGCACGCGGGGAGGCGGCGGTGCAGATCGATTGCGACTTGCAGGATCCGCCTTCATTGATTTTCGATTTCGTGCGCAAGTGGGAGGAAGGCTATCGCGTTGTCTACGGCATTCGCGGTTCGCGCAAAGAGGGGGCGCTGATGAATTTTGTGCGGAAGTTTTTCTATCGTTTGATTGACTCCCTCAGCGAGGACGATCTCCCCCTTGATGCCGGCGACTTTCGCCTCCTGGACCGCTGCGTGTTGGACGAACTCGTGAAGTTCGACGATTACCAACCGTACGTGCGAGGCACGGTGGCGGCGTTAGGATTTGATCAAATTGGCATTCCCTACAACCGCTCGGAGCGACAACGAGGAAAAAGCAAGTTTTCTTTTCGCGAGTTAATTGGACTGGCCCTCGATGGCATTCTCAACCACTCCGTCGTTCCGCTCAGAATGGCGACTTACCTGGGTCTTGTCATTTCTTGTCTGACTTTTCTGGCAATTGTTGGCTATGGAGTTGGGCGCTTATTCTTTGCAAGGAATTGGCCGCCAGGCTTTGCCACGATCATCGTTCTGATTCTGGGCTCGCTCAGTTTGAACGCCCTGTTCTTAGGAATTATCGGCGAATATCTCGGACGCATTTACAAGCAGGTAAAGAGGCGGCCGTTAACAATTATTGAACGCGAGATTGATTACAATGTCGCGGATTCAGACAAAGGCCCTGGCACCCATTCCGCAGTGGGAAATCGATAAACCGTGTCGTAACGTTCTAATCCTGCTTCCCTGGCGTTGCGCCCAAATCTTGAGGAAATGATTTGAATTCCACATCGCGCGTCTTCGACGAAACTTTCTTACTTTCGTCCATCCTGCTTTCCGTGAGTGTTCCCTTCAACACAAAGTAGGCCTCATCTCCCGTGTTCTTGCCCGGGCCACGGTCGACACTACCTTTGAACTCGAACCAAACCCCGTGGACCGTCACAGTAGTGAAACCTATTTTGTTGCCATCCAGTTTTCCCTCTTTGAAGAAGTGATCGAGAAATGTTCCCTTATCGCTTTCCAGATCGCCGTAACGTGAGACGAATCCGGTCACCCGCCCCGCCTCCTCGACCGTTACCTGCACGAACTCGCCCTCACGGAGGAAGGTGTACATCCCGGAGTAGTCCGGCGCGGTTTTCGCCGGCGGCGGGGATTTATCATTTATCTGACCGGCGAGCAGCGAAGCTGTCAACAGCAACAGGGAAACGATTATGCGCTTGTTCATTGAGGGATTTGCTCCTGGATTCTGGCTATTCCTTTGGGCGCGTAAGTGTGGCATCGGCAAAATCAGTCCATTGCCCCGCCTCGTTCTTCTGTCGCATTAGCCACTGCCAATGCTGGGATCCAGCGTCCCAGCGAAAGATTGTGTGAAACGGACCGTCCGGATAATCAAACACAAACTCAATCTGACTGTCTGAGCGCTTTCCGTATCCTAGAGTTTCTGAGAAACGTCCCCCAAAAATGTCCATCCAGTGCGCCGCATACCGCTCGCTGGCATTGTCGTAGCCAATCATGACAATTGCTTCATAAGGTAGCTTGTCTGTTGTTGCGACTTCCTTTTCGTGAAGCCTGAGAAATTGATGATTCAGCACCCAGTCGGTGTCCACCGTATGTTCCACCTGCCGACCTGCGATCTTGCCGTTCAGACGCCAACTACCCAACATATTTTCCAAAAGTTCATCATGTAAGATGTGCTTCGGTCCGTCCACGGAAGCTTGTTGTGCAACCGAACTGAGTACAGCTACCCAGAACACAAACAAAGAAACGATGTTTAGCGCGACTCTCATCGATTCGGCCTCGCTGGGATATTACATCACAGCCAGTGCCGGACTAATGGTTTGATGCGATCAAACGCGAGCTATAATGGTTTTGCATCCACTTCCTCCGGCATATTTTCATGCAAAACGGTTCCGGGCTCAAAAATTCAGGGATTCTGCCGGAGATAGCCGCTGCAAGTAAGCCAACTCTGTTGGTCCAACTGGAACCTTGGCATGTGGGCTTTGTTGGTAACCTCCGCGACCTTCTCCTGCGACGCAATGTGGCACACGATTCTGAATATTCCCCCGCCGCTTTTTGGCCCGATGTCTTTGTTGTGGCAGGCTTGCCTTGGCGAAGGTTCTTTGAATCCACGATATGTCACTGCCTGTTGATTCTACTAATGTGGGGAGTTTCACAAATCTTGTCACGCGGAACGAAACCGGAGGTCCACTCACCCTTTGATCGGAGTTCGGTAATTTACTACACCGCTTCCGACTATCTTCCCCCTGTAGATACCGGCGGTCGCCGGCAGCGCAGAGGAGTTGGGGCGCCGGAATACGCCAGGCAGCCCATTATCTCTGTCCCTCCGGAGTCCGACAATTCTGCGCAAACAGTCATTGTGCCTCCTAAAATCAAGCTCGAGCACGACGTGCGCATGCCAAATATGGTCGCGTGGGTGAAAACTCCAGTAGCGGTGCCGATCGCGGCGACGGCACGACTTTCGGCTCAGCTTGCTTTGTCGAATCTTACGACTGCTGCGGTAGCGCCATCTCCGGAGCTGAGCGATGTTGAAGATCGCCATGCTCCCAAGCTTTCAGAAAGCGTCATTGCTCCACCACCACAAATTACGGACACGCGGTCATCACGAATCACAGCCCCAGCTACACCAGCGATCATCGAGCCTCCACCGCAAATAGGCGTCAGTGTTACGAGGAAAGTCGGAGACCTCAATATCGGCCACACCAACGTGGTCGCTCCGGCACCGCAGCTACCGGTTGCTCAACAGCGCATCTCGGCCACGCAGATTCAGGCCGTTCTCGGGCAACGGAAAATGGAGGTCGTGCCTCCTCCGCCCTCGCTCCGGGCGACAGAGGCTTCAAATATTGGTGGAAGGATTATCGCGCTGAGCATACATCCTGCGGCCCTTAATGTGCCAATCGAGGTGCTCCCGGGTAACCGTCGAGGAACTTTCGCGGCCGGTCCAGAGGGCAAGCATGGGGATTCCGGAGTTCCCGGCGGTCCAGCAAGCGGTGGCATTGCGGGCGACGCTCATAAGAGCAGCACCGATAATGGAAACGTTCGCGGTTCGGGCAGCGGTTCTGATCTCGGAGTTCCGGCGGGCATCCTCGTGGGAGCGCGCCCCAACCATCCTTCATCGTCGCCTCTAGCTCAGGACTTGGCAACAACGAATCAGAAGCAACAAGCCGCCCTCACTTCTCCGCGCGCGGTTACTCCTTCCTCGCGCGCGATTGGCGTCCGTAAGCATTTGGCAATAGCAGTCCCGGAAGGGAGTGCGCTCGCCGTAGATAAAGAGGTTTTCGGACCCCGCAAGTTCTACTCGATGTCGCTTAACATGCCCAACCTGAATTCCGCCGGGGGAAGCTGGGTGATTCGCTTCGCGGAAATAGCAACGAATAACAATAGCGCTAAAGATAGAGCCGAACTTGTCGCACCCGAGGCAATCCAGAAAGTGGACCCAGCGTATCCGGCGGAACTAATGCGGCAAAACGTGGAGGGAACGGTGACGCTATACGCTGTGATCCATAGCGACGGCACGGTTGGCGGCGTGCGCGTGCTGCGCGGTGTGGATGAACGGCTGGACGCTTACGCCAGCACCGCCCTCTCCCGCTGGCATTTCCGCCCTGCAACTAAAAATGGTAGCGCCGTGGACCTGGAGGCTGTGGTCGTGATCCCGTTCCGTGTGAAGCAGAATGTCTTCTGAACGAGAGTTCTACTCATCACGAGTCACTGCGAGTGGCGCCGAAGGGTCAATTTAGAGAATTTACTTTCCTTGTTTTGCTGCCTTCTCACCTTCAAGTTGGGTGTAGACGGTGGGGTCAGTACAGACCTCGTAGTACAACTTTTCTGTCCATGTAAGCAACGAGAAATTGCGTGGATCAATCTCTGGGCTCGAAGTCTCGCGAACCACAATTCTGCGGAAGATGTCACTATTCAACGGCACCAGTCCGCTGTGCAATCGAGTCTTCTCGCTGCCCCACAAGGCGGGATACTCGATTTGGCAAGGTTCAAGTGAGATTTCGGTTTTGAGTTTGTGGAACGCGGCTTCATTCATGCGGATTCCCCCAACATTGTAATTGATGGTGAATTCCTCGCTGTCATCCGCATCAGCATTGCTCGCGGTCAGAAACGTGTATACCCGAAAGGGACTATTCAACGGCTCCATTACCTTACGGGCACGCTTGTTGCATGAGGAGAGCCGGTCACTCTCGTTCAAAGCTTCAGAGATCATGATGCGCTGCGCCCCGTCCATCAGATATAACGGCGCCGAGTTCTGGTAGGCAATTCCTATGCCAAGTTCCAAGCCCGGCAGACCGGCGCGCTCAAGCAATTCGTTGTAGCCCTGCACGATTTCGATAATTTCTCGCGCCAGCACACATGCCCGGCTCACCGCCTGGGCGGGCTCATTTTCACGCTCCAAGATCGCCAAAATGATCGCATCGCCTTCCAGAAAAACTTTGTCGGCGCCATACTTGGGCAGCAACTTGTTCACGGGATCATAGAAGTTAAGAGTGAAATACGACGCCGCATTGAGCCCCCGCTCGAATAGGGAGCGCGTCAGACGTGAGGAATCGCGGATATCAGCCTTCAGGACGACGTGATGCAGAATCTTTGCTTCACTGGGTTTCTGTTCGTCGCCTGAAAGAAAATCATACAGCGTGCCATTCACCGCCGAGAGCTCTCGCAACTTTTCATTGGCTATCAGATTGACGCTGTCCATGGCGGCATTCAAGGTTTCCAGTCGCCGCAGGTCGCGATGATAGCGCATGAGGTCACGCAGAAAGCGACCAGCGATGTTGGCGCGTTCCGCTCCCCGGCAAGAAACCACGCGTCCCACGGCCGCATACAGACTTTTCGACGAAAGCTTGCCATGTTGTTCGATCAACTTCTCAACCCGATCGCACTCGGCGCGTGATACCAGGGCATTTTTAAGCTGCTGGGCATTAATGCGCGGCGCGTATTCAGCCAGAAGGGGCACTACTTCGTAGGAGGCGATGACTTGCTCCATCACATTCTCATTTTCCAGCAGGGTCAGCCACATTTCTAATCGTGTCTTCTGTGCCTGGCCTTGGGGAGTAGAGTCATCCGGCCGCCCGCCACCTACGAGTTCTTCTGCATTCTCCGGCATGCACAGCCAGCCATCCAACATACCTTCGTCATAAGCTTCGCCATCAATACTCAGCGATCGCAGAAATTGGCAGGCAATATTCCGCATATTCGCGAAGCGATCCGGATCGCGATCGAAGTTACCGAACATTACATAGTGCTCCGCGCAGATATAATCATCCCGCCCATCTTCCGTAAAGATCAGCCGATTGAGGAAAAGTCTGTAATCGGTGTTGCATTCCTGCCCGAATAGCGAGCGCCGCGTGCGCGCCAGTGTTTCTTTCTCGATCTCACGCAACTTCTGGAAGAGCTCCTGGCCAGTCTTCCGCAGAATGATCTTCTTGCGGACTTGAAAACCTGCCAGCCGCTCCCGGTACTCCAATGCTTTCTGTTGACGGGTTCCTTCGAAACCTCTGAGCATCATCCGGCAGCGTTCCAACACCTGCGCAAACTGGGTGCTTAATTCCAAACGCAAGAATTTGATAAGGGCCAGGCGCCCCAAAACGTCCACCGCCAAATTCCCCTGGGCTTTGGCTCGATTAAGGGTGGCCAACTGCAATTCTGTCAATAGCGGCTTAAGATCGGCCAGTTCCTGCGGCTTGCGGAGCGCCGCTGCTGGGGAACTTGCAAACCGCTTTTGCTGGGGAACGATAATGGCCCCTTCTGCCGCCAACAGGCCTTCCACTTCGCCGTGGCGGGCAATCAGGTGAGCAATCTGGGACCGGGCCGTGTCCACGAACCTTGGGCTCAAATAGACGTCTTGCCGCAAATTATCTACGCCAACTTGCAAGCCTTCGAGAGAAAGAGATGGCTTGTAACTCGCCAGGCGGGGAGGATCGGGCTGTGCTGGAGCCTGCCCGAGTCGAAAAATGGGTATGCGTGGCATGCGCGCGGCGGCTACCTCTGCGGCAGCCCTGCCTGGCTTACCAGGCTGGCACGGAATTGTGGAACCACTAGCGCTTGCTCAGCGGTTGGAACATTGAGCGTAGCCAGCCTTGTCTCCACGACACGGGCCTCTGGTAGCGCGCCCGAGGCAACATACGCTCGCCACAATAATTGCATCGAAAGAGGGCTTTGCGAGTCCTCCTGGAGATGTGGAATAGCTCCAGCATACTTATGTTCGGCCATTAGAAGTGCCCCAACTGCAGCGTGATATGACGTCTGGATCACCGGGCTGCGGCTCCGTTCCGCCATGGTTTCGAGCATGCCGAGCGCGTTGGAAGCGACATCCATGGTCTGGGCTGCACTGGCACGGGCGACTCGGAACCCGAGGATGCCGGCCTCCTCGTCGTAAAAATCGCTCTTCGAAATTTGATGACCTTCGTCCAGCGCCTCTTCCGCCGCCAGCAACTGCTTGGCAGCGGCTTCGTAGTCGGGTTCATACATCGCTAGCACGCGATGCGCCTCTGCTTCCAATCGTCCATTTCCAATGGCGTGGGCATGTTTGCTGACGTCCAGCAATGCCACTTTCGCCTGTTTCTGATCATCCTCGCGGATAAACGTGAACGCAGAGTACAACTCATACTCGACTCTATGGTTTTCGCTTTTCACGAACAACTTTGCGCGAGCATATTCCTGACGCGCCTCTTCTTCCTTCCCCATTAATGCGTAGGTGTCTGCGATGCCTAATTCCGAGCCAAAGCCAGGATCCAGTTTCACCGACATGCGGTACCGCTGCAGAGCGGCATCAAATTTTCCTGCAAGTCGCAGCAGTTCGCCGTAGGAGTCATAGGGGTTCGGCTGCGTCGGCTGCAGCGCGACATAGCGCTCCATCATGGCAAACGCTTTGTTAAAATCGCCGCTGTATCCGTACGCGTAACCCAACTCGTTGATAGCTGCGGGATAATTTGGCGAAAGTGTGACGGCTCGCTCGAGCACCACTATCGCTTGCGTATAGCGCTCCTGATGTACTAACCAGCGTCCAGCCAGAAAACCCAGCCGTTGGTCCCGCGGATACTTCGACAGGAGATCGTTCATAGCCGCAATGGCCGGCACGTAGTTGCTTTCGTGCGCGCCAGCCAGCCACCGAATCAGGAGTCGCTCACTGTAATTGACCTTTGATTCCAATTGCATAGCACGTTTACAGGAGGAAATCTGCTCTTCCGGTTCGCTGCTAAGATGGCAAATCATGATCAGCGACTGAGCGAAAGTGGGATCCGCTCTGCTCGCGTTCCGTAGGTCGTCAAGCGCCTCGGCCTGCCGAATGAATTCCATGTTCTTCATGGCGTGCTCGAATAACTTTCGAGCCCGGGGGGATCTCGTAGACACGGGCAGCATCGCAGCGGCATACTTGGGCGAAGGGATGGTCGCGTTCGCCTTCGCGTCAGCAGTGAACGCGGCCAAAGACGTTAAGAAAAGCATCAGGCCAATGCGGCAACGGCGCATGGATTTTCCTCAGAAACCATTGATTTCACACAACGTCTCCTGAGAGCGTAACATTCACAATGGGGTCGGCAAACGTTACCTAAGTTAGGTTGTAAGCGATTGAAACAATGTAGGATCGAGGACCGATGCTCCTACGCAGAGCACCGCACTCTAGCTTAAGAAATGGGCTTGAGGCGAGCCGAGTGACCTTGGCTGCTTGATTATTGAGCGCTCTTCACGCGGGTTGTGTCGAATTCATCGCCCTTCTGCCATCCGATGGGATGCGGAAGGTTTGCGGCCTCCCATCCCAACGCAAATCCGAAGCGCGCCATGGCGGCATCGCCGGTGAAATCCATCGTAGGATGGTACTCATCACTGGGCTGGTGATAATGCTTTGCGGTGTATTCCTTGTCTTGCTCGAGTCCCCATGCTTCGTCATGTCCCTTGAATTTCATGCCCTCATTAATCGAGAAAGAAGGAATTCCAACTCGTGCCAAACTGAAATGGTCGGAGCGGTAGTAATGTCCGGCTTCAGGACGTGCGTCTGGTCTGATTGCTAGCCGAAACTCTTTTGCCGTGGCCTGCACCACGGGATAGAACGTCGTGCGCTCAGCACCGGAAACTTCCACTTCCTCTGGCGCGCCTAGTGGCTTTACATCGTCAAAATTCAAATCGAGGGTGATCTTTCCCGCCGGAATGGGAGGATGCTCGCCCAGATACTGAGATCCGAGCAACCCTTGTTCTTCCGCCGTTACAGACGCGAAAATGATGGACCGCCGAGGCTTCTGCGCCGCCTGGCCAAAGGCTCTGGCAATCTCCAGCAAAATGCCGCAGCCGGTCGCGTTGTCCTGGGCACCGTTGTAAATATTGTCTCCAGGCATATCCGGACGAATACCCAGGTGATCATAATGTGCTGTGTAGGTCACGGCTTCGTCCTTCAACTTGCGGTCCGACCCTGGCAATATGGCGACCACATTATTGGACTCAAATGGACGAATCTTGCTTACCATGTGCGCCTTTAGCTTGAAGGGCAGAGTAACGGGCTTGAAATCGCGCGACTGCGCGTCGGCCATCATCTTGTCCAGATCCATGCCCGCGGAAGCCACCAACTTCTGCGCCACTCCCAGTTGAATCCATGAGGACACATTCAGTTTGGGCTGGCCCTCGCGCCGCAAATATGACTTCTCCCCTGAATTAGAATTGCGCACCACCTCCCATGGGTAACTGGCCATGTCCGTCTTGTGTATGAGAATCGCGCCGACAGCCCCCTTTCTGGCTGCCTCTTCGTACTTGTAGGTCCAGCGTCCGTAGTAGGTCAACGCCTTCCCCTTAAAAAAACTCTCGTCTTCGGACGGCGGCTCATTCACCAGCACTAGCAGCACCTTCCCTTTGACATCCTTGCCCTTGTAATCGTCCCAGTTATATTCAGGAGCCTCAATGCCATAGCCGACATATACCACCTCGGCATCTAGGTCGGATTCCCGTTGTTGCGTCTCATCGTAGGCTACGTAATCTTCGAGCGGCTTCAGTTCCATTGCGCTGCCCTGTTCTGGTACCAGCCAGAACCTGGTATCCGGCAGCGGGGTGATGCCCACCAACGGCACCTTCTGCATGTAAGTGCCGTTGTCACCCGCCGGTCTCAGGCCGTATAAGGCGAACTGGGCGGCAATGTATTGCGCCGCGATATCCCCGCCACGCTGCCCAGTGCCACGGCCTTCCAGCAGATCGTCGGACAGAAAGCGCACATGAGCGCGAACGTGCTCCGGATTGATGGTGTCCATAGCTGCGAAAGCTGCCGACGGCAGGCGGGTAGCATTGACAATCGAGCTGTTCTTTCGGCTTGGAGCGGTCGCCGCCCGCAGGTTGGCGTTCCACGCTCCCGCACCCAAGAGAATTAAAACCAGGACTGGCAACAACAAAGCAGAACTCCTCCGCATGATCGATCCGACTCCTGCACTAGTTGAATTATGAGTTAGAAAACTCTTTATTGTACGGGAACGAAAGGCAGTAGACGATAGATCACCCGGGAAAGAAGGGACCCGAAAGTAACAATGCTGTCGTTCATAGAGCCGGCGAGCAGTAATCTTCCATGTACCGCACCCTCTTGTCGCAAAGCTCGTCTATCCCGCGACCGCGGGATCAGTTTTTCGAACCTCAAGCGGCGCGAAAATCCCGCACGTCTTCGCCGGGCCGAAATACCAGAGCTTGAGCTGCTTCCGCAGACTCTGCCATTTTGCGGTTGATTTGTGCAAAATCGCTTTTGACCCAGCCCACACTCAAAATTTCGATCTCCCCATCCCGCGCGATCCAGAAAATCGTGGGAACATTCGTCAACCCATAAGCATTTGATACGGGATAGGTGCGAATATCATCCAGCACAATGGGGAATGTTACGCCGTATTCCTTCACGAAAGTTGCCGTGTCTTTCCTGTCGTTCTGCGATATGCCAATTAAGGTCAAATTCCTATTTCCGTAAGCCTTGTGAAGTCGCTCCAGAAATGGAAAAGTGTATTGGCAAGTAGGACATGAGACCTTAAAGAACGCAGCCACCACCGGCCCGCGCTCAAGAGCTTCCTGCAATGAGAACTTCTTTCCATCAAGAGTATTTAGGGCGAAATCAGGTGCGGGATCACCCACGTTCAGAGCAGCCATTTCTTGTCCTCCGAAAAGATGACTAAGCCATTTCATGTGGAACCTTCGAACCTCTGGTATTAGATGATCTTCTATTAGATGATCTTCGCTTCGCGTAGGATTTTCCGCGTCAATCCCGTGAGCGGCAATTTAGGAATGCGGGAGGGGAGGACCCAGCGTCCCTCGATACCCGCCGGGGGCGGCCCCTGAGCGACGAACACAGTGTAATCGGTAACCGTGATTGAGTGGCGTATCCTCATGCATGCGTCAGGTTCGACATTCGAACCCGAAATCTCCGGTAACTCCCACATACCTGGCATTAGCTGGATATCAGGCGCCCGCTGCACCAGAAATACCCCACCGTCCCGCTGATCGAGGGTGTAACCGATCTGCCGTTTCTGTTGGAGGGAAGGCTTTAGCTCATTGGCGCCTTCTCCTCTGGTTTTACAGAGCCCCAGCAAGGGACAAGTCAAGCATTTTGGCGCTCGCGGCAGACATACCGTAGCGCCCAGTTCCATGATGGCTTGATTGAAGTCTCCCGGACGTCTCCCGCTCAAAATGCTATCGGCAATAGCCCATGATTCCGCTTCGATGAGATTTCTGCCCAACATTCGCTGCAGTACCCGTCGCACGTTTCCGTCCACCACGGCGACAGGTTCATTAAATGCGATGCTGGCAACCGCTGCTGCTGTATATCGTCCGATACCCGGAAGCTTTCGCAATTGCTCGGCGGTTTCGGGAAATTTTCCGTTAAATTCATTCACTACGGTTTTTGCCGCAAGGTGCATCATGCGGGCACGACGGTAATAACCTAGTCCGCTCCAGACAGCCAGCACAGACGAGAGCCGCGCTGCGGACAATGTCTTCACCGTCGGAAAGCGCTTGAGAAATCGCTCATAATGCTCCAGGACCGCCGTCACGCGTGTCTGCTGAAGCATGATTTCCGAGAGCCACACGCGGTAAGGATCACGGTTCAGCCGCCAGGAAAGGTCTCGCTTGTGGCAGTCATACCAGCGAAGCAGATGCCGCCGGAAGAGTTGGCGGCCGTGGTATGTATCAATCGGGCGAGCAACGCTGCTGGTCTTCATCAGAGCACTTCATTATCACATCACTTCTCATTGCCTTAATTCCCAACGTCGATGTTCCACATTGACCAAACTGCACCGACGGGCATTGTCCGTTTGTTGCAGCCTGAGATTCAAAACGTAGGCCGGGATAACCCGCAGGTAACTTGTGCTGTGTGCTTTAGCGGTATACACAATATCAGGAAGGATCTTACAACTAGGCTTAAATCGAGCGCATCGTACCTTGCACAGCGATTAGGAGCAGACCCTGTGGATTCAAAAATTTGGAAAGCTCTGGTTGTTCCTTTTTGTTTATCTCTCATGGCTGGCTGCGGAGGCGGAGGCGGCAACAAAAACACGGGTGGCGGTGGGAATGGCTCAGTAACTCCGCCCGTCATTGTCAGCCTAGGCGCTGGACAAAATGCCTCCGGCGTGAATATCACAGTGCCTACGCCCGCATCGACTCCCACACCCAACGCTCAGGCCCTCGGAGTCGGCGGCAACACAGCTTTCTCGACCGGAGACTCCGTTGCCCACGGGACCAATACGTCCATGTTGATATTCGGTCCCGGCATCTCCAGCAGCATGCAGATCAGTTTTTCCGGCCCTGCCGGCGACATCACAACCAGCAACGTGGTGGACGTGCAATCAAACGATACCCCACCCGTACCGGGCATTAAAATGAATATGAGCGTATCGAGCACCGCCGCTGTCGGTGCTCGCACCGTCATTCTGCAAGACAAAAATAATGACATAACAACGTTTACTGGTGGATTGGAGGTCCAATGAAGCGAACCCGGCTTATCCCAAGCTTGTTTATGATGCTGCTTTCGTTTGCCTCTGCCACCACCGTTATTCCCATGTCTGTGGAAAAGCTCGTTGGTGGTTCCAGTCATGTGGTTGAGGCGACGGCTGTTCAGGCGTGGTCAGAGTGGAACCCGCAACACACCATCATTTTCACCTATACGAAATTTCAGGTGACGCGACGCCTGAAGGGACAGGCTCCGACAGCCATCATTGTCAAGCAGCTCGGAGGCTCTACGGGAGGCTACACCGAGCGAGTTGCGGGAGTGCGTCACTGGAGATCAGGTGAACAGGCGGTTCTGTTTCTCAGGCCCAGTCAGGATCAGGACGGAACTTTGGAAGTCACCGGCCTAATGCAGGGAAACTTCATGGTTCGTCAGTCGCCAAGCGGCGAAACCCTGGTTAGCAATGGTGTACCTGAAGTCTCCGCCTATCAGATAAGTTCTCATGAAGTCGCCCCGTACCGCGGGAGCGGCATGCGCCTGGAAGAACTGGAGTTACGCGTTCACAAGGCGGTGCAGTGATGCGACGTTCAAAAATGAAACTTGCGAGCCTGCTGCTCCCGCTCTTTCTCGTGTCTTCGGCGCTAGTTGTGGTCACTCCCGGATACTCGTTCTTGCCGGAGCTCACAATTCCCGCTGGCGGGGGTACTCCCGCAGCTAACCACTGGAGCATGAGTTCATTTCAAGTGCAATGGAACATCAATCCTTCTATCGGCTCAAACGTTACCGGCACGACCAGCGTAACCACCATTATCAGCAACTCGTTCAGCACGTGGATCAATGCACCGAACACTAGCGCCAACGTAACCGCCGGTGCGACTTCAAGCATCACTCAGGAAAAGAGCCCACATCCTACTATCAATCTAATCTGTTTCGTTTGCAGTGACGTGAGTTTCGGCGGGACGGAGACTCTGGGGATCACTCTGTCTACCTCGGTGAACGGCGCTGGGTTGCCCGATGGACACGGCGGCACTACTCAGTTCGCCGGACAAATCATTCACGCCGATATCGCATTCAATCCCGCGGTGACCTTCGATACCGGAGGTGGTACTGGCCAAGACCTGCGAACCGTCGCCACACACGAAATCGGACACTTTCTTGGGTTGGACCACTCGGCGATTGCCCACGCAGTTATGTTCCCACAAGCGGCTTCAGTGTTAACGACTCTGAGCTTTGACGATGTGGCTGGAATCTCGTCCCTTTATCCAAAAACTCCAGCAGATGTTGGAACCGGCTCCATCTCCGGGACAGTGACCATGACTACCGGAGCACCGGTCTTTGGCGCGCACGTCTTTGCCAATTCAACGACCGGGGTCGATCCATTCGGCGCCTTCCCCACAATTCGTCCCAGTCCGATCGGCGCTCTTAGTGACACTGCTGGAAACTTTACAATTTCGGGGGTTCCTGCGGATTCCTATCTCGTAATTGCAGAGCCACTGGATGGACCTGTGGTCGACTCAGATATAGGCTGGGCAGCAGCCTTCAATCAGCCTTCGGTTCAGACAAACTTCACTACGCGTTGGCATTAGAATTTGCCGGCGCGCGACTGTGAAGTTTGAGATGGGACGACAGGGCTCGTCTCTGATGCAGGTGCGCTTACTTTGGTTCTGGCGCAACCATCGAATGCGCAATCGCCACCCAGCCCGCCTTCTGCTGCTGCCAGACTGTCATCATGTGCACAGGATGCTCCGGAAGGGGCTGGCCATTACCGCTGCCCCGCATGGTGGCGGTATAAGTCACGACAAACGTGTTGCTGTTGAGTTCAGTTTTAAACTCGCCCAGAGAGTAATCCTGCAATCGCAATTGCTTCAAGTGTTCCAGAGTCGCAGCCCGGTCGAGTTGCCCGGACGAAGTGACCGAAACGAAATTAGACGCCAGGCTTCGTTCCACTTCGTTCCAGTGCTGCGCCTTCACTTCGCGCCAGAACACACGTTCCAGGCCTTCGCCGCCGGTAGCATCGGAAAAGCTCTTTGCCGGACGCTCGTTCCAGACGGTACATCCTGGAAACACCGCGGCACCGCACAACAAAATGATCGTTAACCATCGAACCATGGCGCGATTCTACCGCAACAACCTTCTCGCAAATCGAACGAGTGCACCAGCCGTCCAACTTTCAGCAGTTACCAGAAAGGATGCTTTTGGGTTGACCCACCGCTTAAGACAGGAAATAATGATTTTGCTCGGCATCCGCAATCCAAGCGTGAAAGTTATCACGCCTACAATTTCGCAGGGAAAAAATGAGCGACTTCGACCGCAAGGTGGACGAGGCCTCCGCCCGGGTGAACCGGTCCGTGCACAATGTCGTAGAAAACCTGGAGAAGGAGACGGCGGAGCTCATCAATTACCTCAACAACGAGGTAGTGCCCGCGGTGCGTTCGCACTCCACCAAAGCCTTGCGCATAGCTGCGGAGAAACTTTCCCGTCTCGCCGACTACATGGATCAGCACAAAGCTCAATAATTTTCCTAAGATTTTGGCTTTCTTTCCTGATGTGTTTCATAAGCCTCCTAGTGACTGGATGCAGCCGGCACAAGCAAGCGGGTGTCAATACGCCCCCTCCGCCACCTATCAGCCGTCCTGAACCGCAGACGGAAGCTCCGCCCACAAAGTCTGAAGCAACACCGGAGCAGCCCGCGGAGCCGGCGGAGACCATTCCCGTCCCCAGCAACGCCAGGGCAATTTATGAGGAAACCGGCATTGCCAGTTGGTACGGGGCGCCATATCACAACCGGCGCGGATCGAATGGCGAGATCTATAACATGCATGCCATGACCGCAGCCCACCGAACCCTCCCACTGGGCTCAGTCGTGCGCGTGACAAATCTGAAGACGGGGCGCTCGGCCGTCGTGCGTATCACGGACCGTGGTCCGTTCATCAAGGGGCGCATGCTTGATCTATCGCTGGCCGCTGCAAAAGCAGTAGACGTCTGGGGCCCGGGCCTTGCAAAAGTACACATGGAAGTGCTGCAAACTCCTGCCTCCCTCGATAGCGGGGGACGCTGGGCGGTGCAGATCGGTGCATTCGAAGGCGAAAAAGCAGCAAACGATGTTGCCGACCATCTCTCCCATCGCTACCACACGGCGAAGGTACTGCGCTTCAGCAGTGTCATAGGCAGCTGGTGGGTGCGGGTACGCGTGCAGGATGACGATCGCCATCGTGCCGAGGAGATCGCGCACGATACCCACACTCCGGAAGGTTCGATCTTTCTTGTCAGGCTGGATTAGGGCTGGCGAACCGGCAGGATTGATGCGTGCTAAAATCCGGCCCCCGCACACTTGCATTCCGGAGGACGGCGCTCATGTGTTGCAAACGCGTAATCGCATCTCTGCTCGTGCTGTTTTGTACGATTCCAGCCTGGTCCCAAGCGAAGCTTTCGGTACATTGGGAAGAATTGACGGGTGCAGACTTCCGCGACGGAATTCGCCAATCGCAGGGCACCTGCCTGTTGCCTTTTGGGATCCTCGAGAAGCACGGTCCGCATCTGCCTTTAGGCACCGATCTTCTTAATGTGCGCTATGCCACCTTGCATGCCGCCCAGCAGGACTATGCGGTCGTGTTCCCCGAGTATTACTTTGGACAAATTTTCGAAGCTAAACACGAGCCCGGCACCGTCGCCTATAGCACGCAGTTGCAACTCGCGCTGTTACAGGAAACTACCGACGAAATGGCGCGCAACGGTTGCAAAAAGGTCATCATAGTGAACGGGCACGGCGGCAACGAACATCTGCTTCCGTTCTTTGCTCAAGCGCAATTGGAAAAGCCACGCGACTACGTGGTGTATGTCTTAGGCTTAGTGCAACCGCCGCCGGGTGGTCCCGAGGAAAAAAGCAAGGTCCCGAACTGGCATGCCGGCGAAGCGGAAACCGCAAAGATGATGATTTCCCGCCCAGACCTGGTTCACCTGGACCGTGCAGCCACTGAGTCCGGGGCCGACCAGAAACGGCTCAATCTGCCGGATAACGTCTATACCGGAATCTGGTGGTATGCACGTTTTCCCAATCACTATTCCGGCGAAGGTGGACTCGCAACCCGCGAACTGGGCGACTACGACATGAAGGCCTGGATCAGCGGAATCGTGAACACCATTCGCGCCGTCAAAGCTGACCAGACTAGCCTGAAGCTTCAGAATGAGTTTTACGAGAAGAGCAGACATCCGCTGGATACACCGCAATGATTGATTGCAGTCTGAAAGTCTATCGAACCGTCTTTGTCGATTCAGATTTCTTGCTTGGCGCTTTGGGCAGCTTGTTGAAGTCTCGCATGTATACCCGCAGGCCGAAAGCGGGTGTTATCTTGGTATATCCTGCAGACAACTGTTGTTTGTAGCGATCGAGATAAAAATCAAAAGGGTCCTGCGGGTCCATATCCAGAAGCACCATGTCAGTGTCATCCATGGTGAGCTTGCCAAACCTCAACTGTGCTCCGCGGTAAGACATGTAATTACCAGTCTGCTTTGAGCCACGATCTGGCAATGTGGTGCCAAAGGTTTGGATAATCTGACTCCCCTTGACGCGAACATTCGTAAGTCGCCCCTGGATCTGCGGCGGCGGCAAGATTTGTCCAGGGTTGAGCAACAAGTCGTTGCCCTCGGTCCGAATGCCTCGCACCTTCTTCGTGCTAATCAGGTTCGAGATCTTTAAACCCAGCAGGTCCATCAGACCTTTTACTGGTAGATGTCCGGCCTTGACCTTTTCGGGGTGGATCCGAATCTCGCCGTCAGGAGTGACTGACATCCTGCCTATGGTCTCGAAAGGAATGTCGCCTTTCGAATGCAATCTTCCCTTGATCCGCAGTGCGTCGCCTTCGCTTCCTACTTCTATCCCTTTCAGCGGAGCATCGGACGCAGAAAATATATTCTGGTTGAGGACATTTGACATGACATCCGTTGCGATAGAGATTTCGGCAGAGCTGATGGCGAGGACAAAGGAGTTTTTGTCATCAAAAAATGGAATGGTCCCTTTCGTGATGGAAGTAAGTGTTCCTTGGAGATGGAAAATGTGCGCCGAAATGCTGTCGGTGAAGTGATATGTCACATTTCGCATCTCGACTCTGACTGCGTCCGGTCGATCCTCAGCCGCCACATTCTTTAGCACATTGTTTTGAGCATTCCCGGCGAACGCGATCGCGAGGCACACGGCGAGGGCGAGCCGTAGCTTGTCGGTTGAGCATGCCCGTTGCTTAAGTTCCGAGATGCGGATCAAAGGAGACCCCTTGCTCAACAGAAAAAGGGGCACTTGGATGTGCCCCTTATTTCAATCCGCAGCGGTCAAGGTCTTAGCGTTTTACTTCAATTTCATTCAAGACCTGCTGCACATTAGGTACACTGGCAGCCACCTGCTGCGCCTCCTGGCGTTGCGCTGGGCTGTCTACTCTACCCTTTAGGGTGAGCACTCCGTTTTTTGCATCGAAGCGGATGTGTTGCTTATCGAGGCCTTTTGCCACAAGCGCAGCCTTGAAATTCTTCTCAATCCCACCGTCCAGGTTGGACGAGATAGTCTTGGACTCCGATTCTGCGCCAACTGGGCGCACGGCTACCTCATTAGCGATGATCCGGTTCCCGGCGGCTGCCTTCGCAACCTCGGCGGCCTGTTGTTTGGCATTCTCGGAATGAACGGTGCCGCCCAATGTGATGGTATTCTTGTCGCGATCCTCATCCACCGTAACGTCTTTCAAGTCGGCCTGTTCCAGAGCTTTTTTGACATTGTCTTTGTACGAAACATCGCTTGGGTTGTCGGCACTGTTGGCATTGTTAGCGCGGGGGTTCGAGGAACACGCAATAGTCATCACTAACACAGGAACTGCTGCGAACAGCAGAAACATCTTCAGCCGCATTTTTCCCCACTCCTTTGCAAAGCTTTAGTAGCGGCGCGCCTCACGCGCACCTTGGACCATCTCTTGTGTCGTCGGGCCTTACTGCGGTTCGGTCTTGTCTTCCACTCTATCGGCGCCCTGGCGCGTTTTTTGGGCTGCTTTGTGCGCCGCTCTTTTCGTCCCTCTTTTTAGTTTGTGCCCGGTCTTTTTAGCAGCGCGTTTGGTAGACCTTCCTGCCTCTTTGACATCGTCTTTCACATCCCTGTCAGATCGCTCCGACTGGGCGAATACGTTGCCGGCAAGCGCGAACAGCAGCACCAGAGCCGAAATTCCTCGTGCAAAAGACCTCATCAGGTTCTCCTTCAGACCGCCGTTGTGCGTCCCGTAAGCAGGTTAACTATCAGCACAATCACGGCAATCACCAGCAAAAGGTGAATGAGGCTGCCGGCCACATGGAAACTGAAACCGAGAAGCCACAGGATCAGCAGAATCACAAAAATCGTCCAAAGCATAGTCATCTCCAGTTACAAACACCCTGCAACTTTCGCAGGTGACGATCAGTCTAGGGTTCCAGACATTCCACGACTATCGGGTTGTTGCTGTAACCGAACCTTCAGCGGGTATGCTTCTGAGGGGAGTTCTACAGCGGCCAAGGGAACCAAATCAGGGTAAGCCTTAGATACGGGTGGTTTTTGCAAAGGTGATTCATTGGCTTCTCAATTTGAGTCAGAACACGGGCCTCTGTGTCAGGTGGTTCGCGCACGTTATATCCGCGTGCTTTCGCCATTCCGAGGGCGCACACTCCGGGTCTGCTCGTCAACGCTCCGGGCGTGATACAAATTGTGTGGCCTTGATGAATTTTTCACGTACTTACAAGCTCTCGACAATCGGTTTCGCTGGGACGCTGTGATGAGGGGACTTTTCATTGCCCTTTCTGAGAGTCGCCGATTGCGCGAGATCGGCGAGCGCTCCACCATCGGTCAGCGCATCTCCAGTCGCTTCGTAGCCGGCACACAGGTTGAGGACGCGCTGCGCGCGACCGCGGCCGTCAATCAAGCTGGAGCCAGCGTCTCTATTGACAACCTCGGCGAGAATGTCACCAATGCTGAGGAGGCGCGCTCCAGCGCTGGCCTCTATCATCAATTACTCGACGCCATTGCCGCCCGCAGATTAAACGCGAACATCAGTCTCAAGCTCACCCACATGGGCCTCGACGTAGACGAGAATCTAGCCCGCGAATTAGTCACAGGCCTTGTGACAAAAGCTGCCAGCATGGTGCCGCGAAACTTTGTCCGAGTGGACATGGAAGGATCAGCTTATACCCAACGCACACTCGATTTTGTTGACGAGTTGCATCGCATGCCCGGAAATCAGGACTGCGTGGGGGCCGTGATTCAGGCCTATATGCAGCGGGCTGAAAGCGATATCCGGAGCCTGCTCGCCGGGGGGATTCGCATCCGTCTATGTAAGGGTGCCTACAAGGAACCGCCGGACATTGCGTTCCAGAAAAAGTCTGAAGTCGATGCCAACTACGTCAAGCTGATGAAGATCCTAATGAAAAGCGGCATCTATCATGGCCTTGCAACGCATGATGAAGACATAATCAACCAGGCAAAGATATTCGCCACGCGTGAAGGCATTCCCCGAGACAGCTTTGAGTTCCAGATGTTGTATGGCATTCGCCGCGACCTGCAACGCAGCCTGGTGCGCCAAGGTTGGCGTATGCGCGTCTACATCCCCTTCGGCACCGAATGGTACCCCTATCTGATGCGTCGTTTAGCCGAACGTCCGGCCAACGTGTTATTCATCGCGAGAAATCTGTTCCGACAATAGGAAATATTCTGGAAGAATGAGCAGTGGTCAGCCGCCAACGAATAGCGACCATTTCATTCTTCCGGTTCCTGATCATTCTGCCCACCCTCGGGTGGGGCTAGCGGAAGCCGGGAAACTCCACCCAGCAGATCGCGTTCCTGAGGTGAGAACATATTTCGGAAGCGTTCGGAGTCAAGCACCTGCTGCCGCTGTTCGGGCGGCATTTGGCGCAACCCACGAACGGCGGTCTGCACCATGCGGCGACGCTCCGGCGGCAAATCCTTGATCTGTGAGTAAAGCTGGCGTGCCTGGCCCTTCTGTTCCGGGGTCAGATGCTCCCACGTTTCCATGCGACTGAGAATGCGGTCTTGTTGTTGCGGAGGCAGACTGTTGAAGTGCTGCAGCCGCTGCCGCAACTGTTGCTGCCGCTCAGGTGGAAGCCGCTTAAAGTCAGGGTCTTTTTCTAATGCTCCTTGCTGCTGCTCAGGCGGAAGATCTTTGTAGCGCCGCAGCCAGTCGCCGGCATGATGCTGCTGTTGTGGCTGCGCCTGGTGCTGTTCTTTACGTTCTTCCTTGCGTTGTTGTTGGCGCTGTTTCTGTTCGGCCTGGCGATTTCGATTGCGCCGTGCCTGACCTTGACAAGGAAGGGTCGCAGCACTCGCCAGGAGGAGGAGTCCGGCGACTGCTAGCTTCGTAATTGAGTCTGGCCTCAATGCTCTGTCCTTGTTTCTCCGCTACTTCTCTTAATTCGTCTTCTGTGACCACCTGAACCCAAAGGTCAGTCCAATTTACGGATTCGCAGTCACATTGCCCTGCACTTCCAAATCGTCCAGCACATCAAAATCAGCATACAGTTCGTGGTTCTTATCCAGCGCTTGTAGATCACCTACCGCAGTACCCGGGAGAGCCGGCCCGGGCGGTGCTGTGGGTCTCAAGATCGAAACGTCAGTTGGCTGATCCCCAACAAGCTTGTGACCACGACCAACGAAGGTCAAGCCCACAGCCATCAGCAAGGTCAGAGCCAATGCCAACGCGGGCTTGCGAATCCATTGCCACCAACCAACCCGCTCCTGAGCGATCTGTTCTCGCAGACGCGATTGCAAGCGCACATCGAAATACGGCGACGGCTCCGGAGCCTGCCACTCATCCAGCAGCGCCATCGTTTTCCTCATGTCTTCGAGTTTGCTTGCACATGTGGGACAGGCGCCGATGTGCTCATTCATTTCCGGCGGAGCCGCGCTCCGTCCAGCGGCCAAGTCCGGTAGCAGTTCTTGAAGTTTGCTGCACTTCATAACCATGACCTCTTAGCAAAGATCCTCGATAACGACCCTAAATAAACTCTTTTAGTTGCTCACGTAGCGTCTCATAAGCGCGAAACAGCAACGACTTAGTCGCTGACTCGCTCAACTTCATAACATCCGCAATCTGGCCGTAGTCCATCTGCTGGTACTTGTGCATGATGACCGCCATTCGTTGCCTTTCCGGCAAGGACTGCACCTTCTCCCTGATCCCCGCCAGCCGCTCTCGCTTTACCAGTTCTTCTTCTGCGGTGGGGGACCGATCAGCCACATCCACGGCCGTGCCGGTGTCCTGGTTTACCTCATCCAGGCTGAGCGTGTTCTCCGGACGCTCATGGCGTGTATCGCGGGCGTGATTCACTGCCAGATTCGTGGCAATGCGATACAGCCACGTGGTGAACTTGGCGCTTGCCTCATAACTCGAGCGCGACCGGTAAACCCGCAGGAATACTTCCTGAGCCAGATCCTCGGCAGCGGCTCCATTGCGCAATGTCCGATACATGAAATGCACCATCGCCCGGCGATATTTCTGCACCAGGTAGTCAAAAGCGGAGTCGTCGCCCGCCTTTACCCGCAGCATGACTTCGGCGTCGGTCAAGCCCTCGGCAGATCCGTATAGGGGGGTATCGGCTTCAACCTGGGGCGGGGTTCCGATAGAAGTCGCTGCGAGGACTCCCCTGTCCATGGCGAAACTGCTCACATTAGGGTTAACCCGTCCTGTTGCCGAAAGTTGCGCATCCACTCCGTTCGCAGGGGTAGCGACGCCCTTTGGGCTTGAACCGCTTACGGTCGATTTACCGCGGGTATTGTGGCTCGGCATCATGTCGGCTTGGCTAAGGCTATCATGGAGGCGGACCACCGAAAACTAGTTCGTTTGCTAGAATATACGGACAGACAGCAGGGCGCTTAGCTCAGTTGGTTAGAGCGCGTGCTTCACACGCACGAGGTCGCAGGTTCGAGTCCTGCAGTGCCCACCACTTAGGTTACCGAAGTCAGCTTTTGCTCTTCCTGTGTAGTCCCACCCTCGGCAGCAACCTCGGAATCGGGCCACCGGCACACCACGGGTAATCGGATTCTGACGGCCTTACGCATCAGTCTGCCCTGTATACCTATACTTTTCTGCCAGGCTGCCGATGGGTATTCACTGAGAGATACTCCTGTTCTGACCGACTCCAAAAGACAGCGCCAGCACCAATGCGGGCTTGCGTTTCGTGGCCCGTCAACCCATATTCGATCGTTCTGAGAAAGTATTCGGCTACGAACTGCAATTCCGCGATGGTATCGAAGATTATTTCGCGCTTCCGACGCCGACGCTGCCTCTCGCAGCACAGTAGATAGCTCATTGCGGATAGGACTAGACGTTCTCTGCGATGGCAGGCGGGCGTTTATCAACTGCACCCGCGACGTGCTGCTCAACGATCACGTGACCTTGTTGCCTTCCGAGCAGACGATCGTCGAGGTGCTGGAATCGGTTGAGGCAGATGGACTGGTCCTGGCCGCCTGTCAACGCCTGAGAGAGGCCGGATATTTGATCGCGCTCGATGACTTCGTCGCTAACGACCCGCGCTAGCCGTTGATGGACCGGGCCGATATTCTCAAGGTGGACTTCAAGCGCACGACGCTCGAGGAACGCGGCGCGATGATCAAGCGCTACGGCCCCTGGCGCTGCCGCATGCTGGCAGAGAAAGTCGAAACCCACGAAGAATTTCATCTGGCGCGCAATCAGGGCTTCCTATATTTCCAGGGATATTTTTTCCGCAAACCTGAAATCATGACCGCCCACGAGATTCCCGCAAACCGGATCAATTACCTGCGCATGCTGCAAGCCGTGTCTCGCGCTGAGTTAGACCTGCGGGAAGTCGAGAACGTGCTCAAGAGCGAGGCCTCACTCTGTTATCGCCTGCTGCGGTACATGAACTCCGCCGTATTCGGCTTCGGCTCGGAGATCCATTCCGTGCGCCACGCACTCTCGCTGATCGGCGAGCGCGAGATCCGCCGCTGGGTACGACTAGTGGCGGCAGTCGGAGCAGGACAGCAGAAGTCCAGCGAACTGGTTCTCTGTGCCCTCACCCGGGCCCGCTTCTGTGAACTGCTCGCACCCAAGGTCCAGCACGGCGACTCGGATTTATTCTTCCTGGGCCTGCTTTCGCTTATGGATGTCATTCTCGAGATGCCAATGGCGAGCGTTCTGGAGAAAGTATCCGTCGATCACGAGACTAAAGCGGTGCCTCTCGGCAGCATCAATCACCTTAGGCCCCTTTATCAACTCATGCTCGCCCAGGAATCCGGGGCTTGGGAGCAATCCGCCGGCCTTGTCCAGCAACTTCACCTCAGTGAAAGCGGCGTTGCTGAATCCTATTTGGCAAGCGATGCAGTGGATCCGCGCCGTCAGTAGCGCCTGGCCTACGCATTATTCGGCGACACGTGAAGCGCTCAAAAATGCGCGGCAGTGTGCCCACCGCACTACCTGGAGTCTTGGCACGGCAGCACTCGTTCCTTTTAGTTCTGCCTCGGTCTCTCCCGCTATAATGTAGGCACGCTCCGCCCTGCCATAGTTGAGCGATGTCGCCGTCCCAGGGCTGTAGATCGAGTGGCCACTCCGAATCCAACTCGCATTCCCGACAAGCGGTCGGGTCGCAAGCGGGTCATCATTCTGCTGGCGATCGGGATTTTTTTGCTGTTCGTCATCCTGGTCTCCCAGGCCGCTTTCAACCTGACCTTCCTGCGCCCGGATACCAATCAAGAACTCCTGTTTTTTGCATCGCTCTCGGCTCTTATCTTTCTTCTTTTTGTCGCGCTTAGCTTTGTACTGGCGCGCAATCTGCTCAAGCTTATCGCAGAACGGCGCTTGGGCGTTGTCGGGTCGAAGTTCCGCACGCGCATCGTGTTGGTCGGCCTCATGGTGTCTATTCTGCCGGTCATCTGCATGTTCTTTTTCGCTTACGGGCTGATGAACCGTTCGATTGATAAGTGGTTCTCCCGTCCGGTGGAAGAGGTACGCGAGGACACGGCAGCCATGGCCTCTCTCATCTCCACTTACGCGACACAGAATGTTCGTTCCGAGGCGTTGTCGATCGCTTCTTCCCCGGAGACACAGCGCGCCTTCGCGGGACACAGTTTTTCCGGGGTCGTAAACGAATTCCGCCGTCATGAGATCACTCTGCAAGGCGGATTCGCCCTCGCCATCGCCGACGGCAATGCAGAAGCCAGCTTTGGCGCTCCCGCCGCCTGGCCACTGCTACGGAGCCAACTCCCGCTCCAGCAGGCGGAATCGGATTCTCAATTACACTTCACTTGGCGCAACACGCAATACATTGTGGGAACAGCGCCGGTTGGCGAGCATGGCCTGATCCTGGTGGCGATGCCTCTACCTCAAAAATTCTCCGACACCGTCAAACAGATTGAGGCCAGCGAGCAGCGCTACTTTCAGCTCAGCCGCGAGCGGAAACTGGTTCGCCGGACCTATATGGGCGTGCTCGCATTGCTGAGCATGTTGGTCCTTTTCGCCACCACCTGGCTGGCGCTCTTTCTTTCCAAGCTGGTTACTCAGCCAGTGGCTGCGCTGGCGGAGGCCACACAAGCGATCTCGCGCGGCCGGCTGGACTACCGGGTGGAAGTACGCGCCGCCGATGAAATCGGCGACCTGGTACGTTCCTTTAACCGCATGGCGGAGGAACTGGAGCTCAGCCGTCGTCAGATTGAGGCATCAAGCCACGAGTTAGGTGCTGCCAATGTCGCTTTGGAACAGCGGCGCCGTCATATCGAAACAATTCTCGAGAGCATTCCCACAGGCGTGCTGTCGCTTGACGCCGATCGCCGCGTGACCCACGTCAATCGTGCATTGCTTCGCATGTTTAATCCTGCCGGTCCAGACCCGAATGCGCCTGATTCGCTGGCCGGTCTCGAACTACGGGCTGTATTTCCGCCGGAGGCCATGGAAGACTTGGAACTGTTGCTACGTCGCGCCGATCGCATGGGCATGAACACCAGCCAGGTGGAAATGACCTTGCCCAGGGCAAAACTGAATGTCGCGATCACAGTCGCCAGCCTGCAACACGAGGGACACCGCCTGGGCTACGTTATGGTCTTCGAAGACCTCTCCGATTTGCTCAAGGCACAAAAACAGGCTGCCTGGCGCGAAGTGGCGCGCCGGGTGGCGCACGAAATAAAAAACCCGCTGACGCCAATCGCGCTATCGGCCGAACGTATACGCCGTCACCTGGAGAGGGGAACACGTCCGGATGAGACCTCGGTGCAAATCATCCGGAGTTGCGCCGACACTATCGCCGGCGCAGTCGAGACGGTGCGCACTTTGGTGGATGAGTTCGCAACTCTGGCACGTTTTCCGACGGCCCGCCCTCAGCCGGCTAACATCAACGCAATCGTCGAAGGCGCACTCGCCATGTTCAACGGGCGACTGGACAATATTCAGGTGCGCACACGACTTGGGCCCGACCTGCCGAATGTGATGGCTGACCCTGAAGCCGTCAAGCGCGCGATTGCGAATCTGGTGGACAATGCCGCAGAGGCCATGCAGCACTCGGTGCTGCGCGAAATCCAGATATCCACTTCCCTGGTGGCAAGTCGTGATGCCATCGAAGTGGTGGTAGCCGACACCGGACACGGAGTGACGCAAGAGCTCAAAGAAAGGCTTTTTTTGCCCTACTTCTCCACCAAGAGGCGCGGCACCGGCCTGGGATTAGCTATCGTCAACCGCATCATTGAAGATCACCACGGCTCTATTCGAGTCGAAGAAAACGAGCCAATGGGAACCAAGTTTATTGTGGAACTGCCGGTTGCACTTGAAGTTGCCAGTACTCCCGCCGCCAGTTAGTCATGCCCACCATCCTCATCGTCGACGACGAAGCCACGATCCAGCAGTCGCTTAAGGGGGTGCTGGAGGACGAAAGCTACAAGACATCGGTGGCCGGAACTGGTGAGGCTTGCCTCGAACTGCTGCACCGGCGTGGCTTCGACGTGGTTTTGCTGGATATCTGGCTCCCCGGCATAGACGGCTTGGAAACCCTGCAGAGGATCCGTGAACTCGATAATGCGCCCGAGGTCATCATGATCTCCGGACACGGCACGATTGAGACGGCCGTTCGCGCTACTAAGCTGGGCGCTTACGACTTTCTGGAGAAGCCTCTCTCCCTCGATAAGACTCTCATCCTTATAAAAAATGCGATTGAAGCGAAGAAGCTGCGCCACGAAAATCGCGATCTCAAGAAGCAACTTCAGTTCAAGACCGCGATGGTGGGCGACAGCATTCCGATGAAAGCGCTGCGGCAGCAGATCAGTCTCATGGCCCCGACCAATGGGCGAGTGCTCATTTACGGAGAATCGGGCACCGGCAAGGAACTTATGGCGCACGCCATTCACGGCCACAGCTTACGCAAGGACGCTATGTTTGTGGAAGTAAACTGTGCCGCGATTCCGGAAGATTTGATCGAAAGTGAGCTCTTCGGTCACGTGAAGGGTTCGCTGCACACTGCAACCAGCGACAAAGAAGGCAAGTTGCAGAAGGCCAGTGGAGGAACGCTTTTTCTAGATGAAATCGGCGACATGAGCTTGAAAACGCAGTCCAAGCTTCTACGGACCCTTGACGAGCAGCGATTTACACCGGTGGGCAGCGAGGAGCCTATTACTGTAGACGTTCGCGTGATTGCTTCAACCAATAAAGACCTGGAGGAAGAAATTTCCCGGGGCAACTTCCGGGAAGACCTCTTCTACAGGCTGAATGTGATTCCCTTCTTTGTTCCTCCACTGCGCGAGCGGACTGAAGACATCCCCTTGCTGGCTCGTTATTTCATGAAGGAGTTTGCCTCTACTTACGGCCGCCGCCCCAGGGAGATCACGGACGACGCCATCGAAACCCTGATGCGTTATTCCTGGCCCGGTAATGTGCGCGAGCTGCGAAACGTGATCGAGCGTATCGTAATTATGAATCCGACCACCAGCCGTTTTGATCGCAAACACTTGCCGCCACTGGTTTATCGTGACGGCGGCCGACGGGGGGGTGGCAGCGAATTTTCCACGCTGCACCAGGCTCGTGACGCCTACGAGCGGGACTACATCTTAAAGAAGCTGGATGAGAGCCACGGCAATGTTACCCGTGCCGCCGAAGTGCTCGGCTTGGAACGTAGTCATTTGTATCGCAAGATGAAAGCATTAGGAATTACTGCGAAAGAATGAAGTCGGCTTGCGCATACCCAAAACTGGTTAGGGCACCTTCCTACCGCTTGAGCATGCGAATTTCGGTGCCATTTTTAAGGAACTTGACTTCATCCATGAGCTGATTGATCAAGTAGATGCCCCGGCCGTGGTCGGAATAAACATTCTGTCCGAGAAGGGGGTTGGGCAGGCAGCCCGGATCAAATCCTTTCCCCGGATCTCGCACCACGATCAGCATGCCGCCGGTTTCATCGCACGCCACATCGCACTCGACAATTTTGGAGGGATCAGATCCGGCGCCATGAATTACCGCGTTGGCCAGCGCCTCATTGAGCGCCAATTCAATGGCATCCTCGCGGCCGTCTGCGCATTTTGTTTCCTTCACGACACGCATGACACTTTGCACCACGGTATCAATGGCATTCCTGTCAGCGGCAAGGGTGACCGTCAACTTTAGGACAAGCTTGTCGGATTGCAAATCACATGGAGCGGAGTTTTTGACGCCGGAGGTTTGCATGTCATCCATTGGATGCCGAATCTGAGCCCAAGATCCGTATAACCTATAGTACAGAGGAAGGGACGCTTGCGCTTATTCCTTCGGTAACAACTTGCGTGGTGCCGTAAGGTTATCCAACTGCCGCCTCCAGTCGAGTCCCTCGACGAATTCCCGGGATTCTCGCCAGCCCGGCTTTACCTTCACAAACAGTTCCAAAAATACTCTTGTACTCAGCATACGCTCGATTGCCAATCGGGCTGCGGTGCCGATTTTTTTGAGCATCTGGCCGCCCTTGCCCACCAGGATCGCCTTCTGGCCTTCGCGCTCGCAGTAGATGAGGGCAGCTATTCTTGTCAGCTTTTCCCCTTCCTCGAATTGTTCAATCACCACGGTGACCACATAAGGAAGCTCTTCTTGGGTATCGAGCAGGATCTGCTCCCGAATAATCTCCGCCGCCATAAAGCGTGCCGGCTGATCCGTGACTTGATCGTCGGGAAAATAGCGGGGACCTTGAGGAAGTACCCCGATAACCTTCTGCACAAGCAGGTCGAGCCCATCACGTTTCAGCGCCGAAATGGGAATAATCTCCCGGAAATCATGCCGCCTGCGATATTCGTCGATTATCCCCAGCAGCTTTTGCTTTTCTCTGCCGATGCGATCGATTTTATTCAGCAGGAGGAAAGCGGGCGTGCCCGACTCTCTGACCAGGTCCAGAACGAATTCATCTTCGCGGTCCGGCTTGCGTGTCACATCGTTGATCACCAGGATCAAATTGCAACCTTCCAACGCCTCCCGCACTTCGGCCATCATCTTGCGGCCGAGAGAACTATCGGGTTTGTGCACGCCCGGGGTATCAATGAGGATCACTTGACCCCTTGTCTTGTTTTTCTGCTTTGGTAGGTGAACGATTCCTTGAATCCGATTGCGGGTGGTCTGAGGCTTGGGACTAATAATTGCGAGCTTCTCGCCGACCAGTGAATTCAGCAGAGTGGATTTACCGGCATTGGGCCGTCCGAGAATACAAACGAATCCAGAGTGGAAAGACATGCTGAGAAAAGTGGGCCACTTCAGGCGTGCTGATGAACGCCTGCTATGAAGATATGGGGTTTAATGCATACGGTCAAACAATGGAAGGTTCGCTGGCTCTTGTCCCCACATCATACGAGTTGCTATATCAACTTCATTTGCTGTGGTTGCGCGGCAGTGATACGCACGCGCTCAACTTTGCGATCTGTCGACTCCAAGACTTCAAATCTAAGCCCATCGTCTTCGACCACTTCACCCTTTTGCGGGATCCGTCCCGCCAGTTCGCTGACTAATCCCGCCACCGTAGCTGACTCCCTGCCTTCGGGACGAATGCCGAACAGTTCAGCTAACCGGTCCACATCCATGTTTCCCGGCACAATATAGGACCGATCCCCCTCGCGCACGATCTGTGCTTTCTCATGCTCATCGCCAATTTCGCCGACGATCTCTTCGATCAGGTCTTCAATGGTTACCAATCCTGCGACACCGCCATACTCATCCACGACGATGGCCATGCGGACGTTGTTTTTCTGCATCTCGCGCAGAAGGTCGCTGCCCAGTTTGCTTTCAGGCACAAAATAGACATCCCGGCGCATGAGCGTACCCACAGTACGACTGCGAGCCTCGGTATCCGGGACTTGCAGAACATCCTGGGCGTAGACGATTCCTTTAATGCTGTGGATGCTGCCTTCGTATACCGGCACGCGCGAAAAGGGCTTGGTTTTCAAAAGTTCGACGAACTGTTCCACTGTTGTATCCACCGGCACTGCCGTCATCTCGGGGCGCGGCTTCATGGCCTCGCGTACCGTTTTGCCGCTGAACTCTACAACTGACTGGATCAGATCCCGATCCCCCTCATGGATAATGCCCTCTTCCTGCCCAGCCTCGATTAGCGCGTCGACGGCTTCCGCCGGATTATCAGGCTTCTCCTCAATATGCTCCCTGGTAAGGGCGGCCACAGACTGGCAAAAACCCAGCACAAGTGTCACCGGCAGGACGATATAAATCAGGAGGCGCAGAAGAAATATCCAACGCGCCAACCACTCCCCCTTGGTGCGGGAGAAGAAAACAAAAGGTAGCAAGCGGTTAAACAAGATTACAACGAGTACCAGACTGAGTGTGGCCTGCAGGATTTCGTTAATGCTCCATGCGCGGTCGCGAAATACGGTGAAACCTACCAGCATCGCGATTGCCGCGATAATGAACTGAGTGAGAATTGCCATCGAAAGCGATGTTCGTGCCCGGCTCATTCCGAGTTTCGGTTCGACCTTCTTCTCGAATACGTCAATGTTGTCCTGGAATTCGCGGGACAGGAATTTCCCGATCTCCTGATAGACGCGATCGACGTAGGAGACCAGCGTCAGCAGGCCAAGCAGCAACACAAAGGCGATGCTGACAGCAATCATCTGGTCCTCCCGGTGCGGATTGTGGCGCCGGAAAACTGTGTCAAGGCGTGCGACATGATTCGCTTGTTAGGAACCTGGCTTTGGCTGACTTTGCTGGATCGAGTGGAACCGGAGGTGGGTTCGGTCGCACCTGGGGATTTTGAAATCCTTTCGATCTTTGAAATCCTTTCGATCAGAGTTACTGGTAAGCCTAACGACTTCCGTAATCTTTGTTCCGTCCGTGCCATCTCGCCGTGATCGTGCTCATGGTCGTAGCCGGCGAGGTGCAGCACACCGTGCAGTGCAAGGACTCTAATCTCGTCCGCCGCTGAATGGCCCAGCTGGCGAGCGTTCCGCGCCGCAATATCGCCGGAAATAGCAATGTCCCCGGCAAAACCTTGCACCGAGCCAAAAATTGAAGGGAAAGATAAAACATCCGTGGGCTTATCTTTGCCACGAAAACGTTTGTTCAACACCCGCAGTTCGCGACTCGTAGTCACCAGGACACTCACCGTCCCCCGCAGGCGGGTAGCGCGCTTCGCCCGCCCCACAAATCGGTCCAGCGAGTATTCGCTTAGCCCCGCCACTCGCTTTCGTAGGATTACCAACTTTTTCAGCGACCTCCGCGCTGGTCCGGGTAACCCGGAATATCGCCGCTACAACTCAACCCAAAACAAAGAGGAGGGCCGATGGGCACCCTCCTGCAGTATCTCTCTTAACTCTTAATCTCGAACCTGGTTTTCTCCTGACAGCGGCACAATCTTCTCCTGTGGGAGCTTACTCTCCCCACCCCCATTGGACTTCCCGTTGGTGTGAGCCTTGGCATCGAGCAGCAACATCTGCTCCTCTGCCACTCGAGTTTTGTGCTCATCGTAGGCGCGAATGATGCGCTGCACCAGGTGATGCCGCACTACGTCGCTCTCGTCGAAGTATACGAAGGCCAGACCTTCGACTTTCTTGAGAACATCAACCGCCTCGAGCAATCCGCTGCGTCGCGCGTTTGGCAAATCAATCTGCGTGATGTCGCCGGTGATCACCGCTTTGGAGTTGAAGCCCAGCCTGGTAACGAACATCTTCATCTGTTCGGAGGTAGTATTCTGCGCTTCGTCCAGAATCACGAACGAATCGTTCAGCGTGCGCCCGCGCATAAACGCGATCGGGGCAATTTCGATAACGTTCTTTTCCAGGTAGCGGTCCACTTTCTCGGGATCAAGCATGTCGTAGAGTGCATCGTACAGAGGCCGCAGGTATGGATCGATCTTGTCCTGTAGGGTGCCGGGCAGGAACCCCAGGCGTTCCCCGGCTTCGACGGCGGGACGCGCCAGAATAATACGATTCACGCGTTTTGCCAGCAGCGCCGAAATTGCCATCGCGACCGCGAGATAAGTCTTGCCGGTACCTGCCGGTCCGATGCCGAAAACCATGTCGTTCTTTTCGATGGTTTCCAGATACACGCGCTGGTTCACGCTCTTGGGCTGCACCGTGCGACGGCCCAGGGAGCGTTGTCGGCCGGCTTCGGCCAGTCCGCGCAGGGTGGCTTTCGGGTCGGCTATCAGAACCCGTAACATACTGTTCAGATCACCGTTAGTGAAGGTATGGCCGGAGCGTTGCAGAAACTCGTAATCGGCGAAGACTTGCTCGGCCCGGGCTACGTCACGCGCTGCCCCTTCCAGTTCGATGGAGTTGGACCGTAAATCGATGTTGATGTTCAGGCCATCTTCCAGCACGTGCAGATTTTCGTCGCGGGTGCCAAACAGGGCCTCAATGTTAGGACTGATCTCAATGCTCTTCTTCATTCAGTAGCTGGGCGCTTTCCCTCCTGTGCGCCTGGTGCGCACTGCCTCACTGTTCAAACTATTAAATGCACTCGAGCGCTTTTCGCCCGGTATTTAGATGTATCTACGCGCCCAAAGGCCACACGTAGGGCCTGCTTTTTAGTGAGCGCAACATTGTTCTCTCTGGAGATGAAACCAGCCGGGGTGCTCGCTCCCAAGGTGCAAGCAACTACCATTGGGGATAGGGTACCCCCGTGCTCTGAGGGAGTCAATGGCAGCTCGACTTCGTTCGCCGAACAATTGTTAAGCTAAACAGATAGGCTTCTCGGCCAGCTCGACTGTGACACTTCGAATGCAAGGCTTGCTCAGGACCTCCAACGCTTTCACAAGGTGAGGGGGCCATATCCATTTGACCCGCCAGGAGTTGTTGCCCTAAAATAGGTCTTTCAACACCCACCAGAGAAACAAAGGTCAAGACTCAGCATGGCTAATCATTTTTCGGCTCTGAAACGCGCCCGTCAGACCATTAGGCGCAGCGAACGCAACCGTGCCAACCGTTCCCGTTTGCGTAGCGCTCTGCGCGATTTGCGCGAATCCTTGGCCAAAGGCGACAAATCGGCGGCCGAGCAGGTGTTCCGACAGACGGTTTCCGCCTTGGACAAAGCAATTCAAAAGGGCGTGATCCACGAAAATACCGCGTCGAGATACAAGTCCCGCTTGAACGCGCGCGTCAGCGCGCTGAAGTAACGTAACCTTCCCTGTCAGCGTACAGAAAGGTACGGCAGACCTCGAGTCTGCCGTTGATTTTTTCTGGATTGCCACGTTACGAGTGAGACGAGCTTCATCGCGCATTAGAGCGTAACCTCAAACGTTTGCATTAGCACTGCCTGCACCTCCTCCTCTGATTCCAGCTTTCGCTCCTCCTTTATGCCATCCCTCGTGACGATCAGTTTCATGTCCGACAGCGTTATCCGGCCTTCTGGAGTCGCAATCGTACAGAGTCGCTTGCGGGTGAAATGTGAATCCGGCGAAGTCTGGTGGTAGTGGCACATAGCAGCGAAGTCTTCTATGCGCCGTGGCTGGAGCGTAAATGAATATTGCTTTTCCCATGATCCCGCAACCTCGGCCCTTTCGATGTGCAGCGATCCGTCTGAGCCGAGAATGCGGAAGATGCGGCCGGCCTGCGTCTGCTCGACTCCGGTCTCCAGCCGTAGTGGATCGAGAAAGGAATCGCCGAAGCCGACGTCCGCAAGCCACGGCGTGTCGAGATCCACACGCAGCGCTAAGTGGTCGAACTCCGGCCCATAACTACCGTCTTTGTTTGGCACGCGAGCAGAGAGTAACGTGACTTCGAATCCGATTGTGCGCAGCAGCGCCGCGAATGCGCCATTCATCTCGTAGCAGAAGCCGCCGCGGTGCCGTTCAACGATCTTTCTAAGGAAAGCATCTTCATTGCAAAGAATTTGCCGGCCGAGGGAAATGTCGAGATTTTCGAACGGAACCGACAAGAGATGAGCGCGATGCAGCCCGCGCAAAGTTTCAATCGTCGTCGAGACCTTCCCTTTGTACCCGATGCGTCCGAGATAGGCCGCGACATTCATGTCCGCTGTTGGAGATGGAATTATTGGACTGTGCGATTCTGATTTGTTTTGACTCGCCGTCGAGACCGGGATGATTAAGGGCTGAATGCTGAGTGCTGAAAACTACACCGGCAATTCTTCCTGCAGCCATCCCAATTCCGGCTTGGGCTCGGCGGTCAAATCCATTACCAGTTTTTCCAATACCAGGCGCTTGCTGGGGGGATTGGAGCGCAGCGCGAGATCGGCCTTTGCGATCAGACGAATGCCGCGCGTCAGCTCGCGTTTAGACTTATAGCGGCGCGCTTGTTTGATAATGTCCTCGGCTGCAAACGGAGGCACGCGGAAACCTTGCCACAGTGCCGCCCACAGCGCTCGCTGGTCGCGCACGTTGCGCTCCAGAATCACCAGCATTTGGCGAAACGTCTTCGCCAGCATGTAGAGGTGCCCGATCGATGCGTCGTCGCCTTCCCCGGTGCTGAGAATGGCGTCGAGAGTTTCCAGGGCACGCACCCGATCTTTCGCGGATATTGCGTCAGTCAGCTCGTAGAGCGACCGCTGTTTAGCGGCTAATACCATGGTTTCGACGTCGCCCAGGGTGACCCGCTTTTTATCGCCGACATAGAGGATCAGCTTCTCCAGTTCATTGGAGATCATCATCATGTCGCCGCCCAGCGCGTCGACTAACTCACGCGCGCCGTCAGGGTCCATCTTCACCTCGCGGCCGGTGCAGTGCTCCCCGATCCAGCGGACCGCTTCGCCTTCTTCTACACGCGCCAGTTCCACTATTCCGCAAAATTGACCCAGAGTCTCGCGGATGCGCTCGTAGCGCTCTTTGTCGGTCAGATCCATGCGGCGGGCATCTGCCGGAATGCTGATGTGGTCTGCGATCAGGATCAGCAACGCATCGGGATTGGGATTTCCGCAGTACTCTTCAATGGCTGCGAGTTTTTCCTCGTTCGAGCCCCGGCCGAAAAGGTTCTTTACCCCGCGTACGAAGAAGACCTGAAAAGGGGCCATCAAAGATGGCGTACGAGCGCGATCGAGAATCTCAGTTAAGTCGGTCTCCGCCAAATCAAAGTCGAACATACTGAAATCGCGGAGATCGGGCGGCACAAGGTGCTCCAGTATTGCTTCCCGGAAGCGTTTGCGAAAAAATACTTCGTCTCCTACAAACACATATGCAGATCGAAGTTTGTGCCCCTGCACTTCGGAAACGAAGCGTTCGGCCTGCGCGAAGGCGCGCATCAGAAGCCCTCCAGGACATTACTCACCAGAGTCCGCGCAAAATCACGCGACAAACGCTGCAGTGCGGGCGAGTCTTCTTCAAAGAAACTGGAAAGTTCACGCGACACTTCGTACTGCTCACGAAATACATACGAAGGATTTTCGAACAACACTTTTCCTTGACGATCGGTAAGTGAAACCTTCATGCCCACCGTTACCAGCACGCTTGCGGCGCGCCCGGTCTGTGAATCATAGGTGAGGGGAGCCGTATAAGTTGACAGTATGGTTCCACGAAGGGTCGCATCCGCGTCGCTGCCATCGTTTGCAATATGGTAGTGGGTGCGGGTGACGAACTCACGGATCACAGCGGCAGTCAGCGTCTGTTCGACACGATAGGTTTGCGTCTGATTGATGAATCCGGGAACGGCGATGGTCTTAACATTCTCCGGCAGTTGCGCCGCGTGTCCGGCTATGTGATACCCACATCCCAGGCTGGCTAGACCGAGCCAAGCGGCCAGAACCGCCGCCCATCGCTTCATTGAATTTTTCCCCGCGGCCGGCTTGCCGCCATACTCTCGGCGCACTCTACCGCATTAATCGCAGCGATACGAAGATTATCCGACGCCACCCAAAGCCACAGCCCGTTCTCGTGATTGGCATCGCGACCGACCGACACTAATACGTCACCCTGACCCGCAGCATTTACGTTGCTGGGAGCATCCTCGGCCATGCGTGCAATCATGACATGCTCACCCGCCAGCGCCTGCGCCAGATCTCCCATCGCAACTGGCTGGTCCATCTCCAGGTATACCGAAAAGGCATGTCCGTGAAAAATAGGGGCCTGTACCAGCAAGACTGACGGTTGCGGCACATTCGGTCCGGCGATTTTACGGTAATGCTTGAGGATGCGCTGTTCCACGTAATCGAGTGGCGGTGCGGCCCTCTCCCCGTACCGAGTAACCATGTTAAAGGCCACCTGGGTATCGAACACGTCTTTGGGCAGTTGCTGGAACGACAGCAGGTTCACCGTCTGCTCGTGAAGCTCGTCCATGCCCTTTTGCCCGTGTTCGGACGCGGGCTCGAAGACAGTTGCGATCATGCGCTGGACCTTGCCCGCCTTCCGCCCTCGCAATGCCAGCAAAGCCATGACAATGGCAGCCGGATGCGCCACTACAGAAGGGCCAGGCTGCAGCTCTGGAGTTTGCACTTGTCCTAATTGCCGTTCGATCCACGGAGCCCGCACCACCGCTTCGGGCTCCTCTTCCAATGCAAAGGAGAGGTCTACGATGGCGCTGCCGGCGTTTCGCGCTGTTTTCCAATTTCTTCTGGTACAGTCCTGGTCGGAGGCGAAAAACGTGAAGTCGATGTGATCGAATTGTTCGCTGCGAACGTTCTGAATAAAGGTAATCTCGTCCTTCACCGCTTCCAGTTGCCCCAGAGATTCATCGTCATCGAGCAGCTTGACATCCAGGCTGGGGAAGTTACGGTCATCCAGCACCTCGGCTACTTCTTTGCCTTTGAGCGTGCCCGCGCCCACTATTGCAAGACGGTAAAGGTTGCCGCTGCGCAAGGGCTCGGTATGGGAGACCGGAACGGGTTTGGAATGAGAACTCATGAAACTTGAGAAGCTTCCTTGTAGCTAGGAGGCGGAGGTTGATTTCTCCGCCGAAAAATCCACTGTAACCGCCAGAACACCCCGGAAAACATGTAGAGTAAGGCGATAGAAAATAGCAACGGCCCGGAGAAATACCACAAACCCGCAAACAACAGTCCGAAGAAAATAATCAGGCGAAAGGGTCGGCGCGCGTCAAAGTCGATGTCTTTAAAGCTGTAGAACCTCCACGTGCTCACCATCAGGTACGCCAGGGCTACGACCATCAGCAGCCAGATGAATGCCATCCACCAGTAGGAAATAGGTTCTCCGTCGGAGAAATGCACTATGGCGGCAATCACCCCAGCTCCGGCGGGAATCGGCATACCGACAAAATATTTCTTCCCCGGACGACCGGGATTCGAAGGCTGCGGATTCACCGTAATGTTAAAGCGGGCCAGCCGGCTGGTGCCCGCGATAAGGAACAGGAAGCTGGCGATTGCACCCAGTTGCAGCAACTTGGTATGAAGCGCGGGATTCGTCAACTGAGGCAGCAGCCGAAAACCCCACATCCAACCCAGCAGGGCTGGCGCGACGCCGAACGTGATGACGTCGGCCAGGGAGTCCAGTTCGCGGCCGAAATCGCTGCTGGTCTTGGTCATGCGCGCGATGCGGCCATCGAGCCCATCGAATAACACCGCGAACCCTATCGCCTTCGCTGCGTTATCCAGATGCCAGGGTTCGGCAGCCGTTGCATGGATGATCTGAAGAATCGCGTAGTATCCGGCTGCAATGTTGGCAGTTGTGAACAGCGAAGGTAGGATATACATCCCCTTGCGGAACCGCCGCTCCGGCCGGTCTTCCTTGCGTCGCATCGGCGTTTGCCCATCCATCACCGCGCTCCTTCGCTAACGTGCTCGATAACTGGAGATGCGATCTCCGAACGGTTTGATGTGAAGTATGCAAGCACACTGCTGCCGCCCTTCACCCGATCGCCAACTCTCACTTGCAATCTAGCTGTTGGATCCAGCAGCACGTCTACTCGCGAGCCGAATTTAATCATACCGACGCGCTCACCACGCGCGACCCTGTCACCAACTTTCTTGGTGAAGACAATGCGCCGCGCCAGCAGTCCGGCAATCTGCTTAAAAACAACGTGCCCATTCCCTTCCACAGTCACCACGTTTTGCTCATTATGCTCGGCGCTGACAGAGTTCATGGCGTTTAGAAACTTTCCCGGCTGATAACGAACATCACGAATGACTCCGGCAATCGGTGAGCGGTTCACGTGCACATCAAACACGCTCAGGAAAATGCTGATCCGATTGCGTTCGCTGCCGCCCAGCACTACAGTGGACAGATCGGTGACTTTGCCGTCTGCCGGTGAAACGACGGCGTCTCCCGATTCGGGAATCATCCGCTCTGGATCGCGGAAAAACCACAGAAAAAATACCGCCACCGCCAAGAGAGGGATGGACCAGGCCGGGGCCCTCAGCCAGCCCACCAGCAAGGCTGCGCAAAAGAAGGCGAGCGCATAGTAGTAGCCGTCGGGAACCATAGGAGACTATTTAAATTATAGTGCAGGCCGCGGCGACCGTGATGCACACACCGGTTTTTACACAAGTGCAATAAAAAAAGGCGCTATCAGCGCCTTCTTGGAGACATATAAAGACTCTCGCGGCCGCGGCCGTGTCTATTTTGGCGTGAAATTAAGCGACTTGGTGTTGTTGTGGCTGCTGCCGATACTGTCGCTCAATCGACTCCATCTGGTCTTTGAGACGCAGTTTCAGCTTCTTCAGCCTTACTTCCTCTAGCTTTTCATCTTCGGTGAGATAACGTTTCTGGGTGAGTGAATCAAGCCGTTCCGCATATTGCGTGTGCTCCTGAGCCAGTCTACGAAATTCATCATGACTGGTCAGGAGCTGGTCTCTCGGAGTGAGCATCCAGCAGACCTCCTACCAATTTGTAGAACTCCAAAGTACCACACGACCTAAGCTGGTTCAATCAGGAAATCGAGCGATTTCCCTAATTCGTTAACGCTTTTTTCTGCACTGAATGCGGTGCAAAATTATGCAACTGAAAGCCGGTAGACCACTGCGTCCTCTTCAGGATGACTGTAATACCCCTTGCGCCGGCCACTCTCGACGAAGTGCGAGTCTTGATAGAAAGCGCGGGCTGCAAAGTTCGATTCGCGGACTTCGAGAAATACGGTTTCCCCACCCTCAGCCCGGATCATACCGATAAACTCGCCCAACAGACACCTTCCCCACCCGCGCCGCCGCGAACCCTCGCCAACTACAATGTTCTCGATCTCCCACTCCCCCGCCACGGACCGAGCCACCAGAAAGCCTTGTACGCCAACTTCCCCGCCAGTGCCTTCTGCTTCGATCAGCAGCGCCACGCGCCGCGGACTAACCTCGCTGAACACCTTGTCATATCGGTCCGGCTGCCAGTGCGAAGCGGTCGCCGAATCTCGCTCTAAGGCAAGCATTGCAGGGATATCCTCAACACCGGCCGATCGGATCTTCAAATGTTTCTCTTCGGTCTATTCACTTGGAAGCTTACGACTAGAATTTACCCCATGTTGCTACTCAAGGAGTTGCCCGGGTCGCCCTTCCCCCTGGTTGATGGCTCTGACTGTTATCGAAGGTGTAGGTATAAACCACGGTGAGCGGGGCCGATCCCGATGAGGGGGTTGCTGTCTTACTGAAGGTCTGCGCCACCGCGCTGCCAGAGTACGACAACACGGTAGCGATCATCGTGACCACCAGGTCACGGCGGATGCGCTTCATTGTGATCTCGCCTAGTCTGCTCAGAGAGCTTTAGGAGCCGTGAGTAACGCCCAGGGATAGAACCATCAATCGCCCGCGAACGATCTGGCACAGCGGCGGACCTGTGTGTCAGAGCTTCGACCGAACTGGGATTTCTAGAGACCCGAAAACTCCCTTGTCGGAATTTCCGATTTCATCTCCAGTTCTGCGCGAAAACCGTACGCCTGCCGTCCTCACCGTGTCAAGTTCACATTGACCGAGGTGCCTGACGCTTAGGTGGACCACTACTCTCGAGGGATTTTCTGCTGGTAGTAGCAGCCGCGCTATCAATCTGTCCATTTTCTTGCGTCCTCCATCGCAGCTCGGGCATCTCTACCAGATGACATACACCGAAGAGCGCCAGCATGTGTCCGTAACGTCGCGAATCCTTTTCGACGCGATCTCGAATTAATTTCAGGAGAGATGAAAATGAGTGGAGTAGCAACCCCGGTAGTCGAAGTTAAAGCCCCGGAAACGCCCGCCTACAAGGCGAAGGCCTATGCAGCGAAGAGTGCCACCTCCGGGTTGGCAACGTTCTCGGTTCCGAGACGCGAGCTGCGTCCAGACGACGTGCAAATCGATATCCAGTACTGCGGCGTCTGCCATTCCGACTTGCATCAGGTGCGCAATGAATGGCAGAACACTCTGCCGACGGTGTATCCCGTCGTGCCGGGACACGAAATTATTGGCCGGGTAGCGAAAACCGGCCGCGCCGTCAAAAAGTTCAAAGCAGGCGACATTGTCGGCGTGGGCTGCATGGTCAACTCTTGCGGCGTGTGCGAGAACTGCCGCGCCGGCGATGAGCAATTTTGCGTTAATTTCCCAACTCTCACCTACAACGCCGAGGACAAGATTCTCGGCGGCGTCACTTATGGCGGATATTCGGACAGCATTGTGGTGCGCGAAGCGTTCGTGCTCCGCGTCTCCGACAAGCTCGACCTCGCGGGCGCGGCGCCGCTGCTGTGCGCGGGCATTACGACATATTCTCCGCTGCGCCACTGGAATGTCGGGAAAGGTCAAAAGGTCGGCATTGTGGGCCTTGGCGGCCTCGGACACATGGGCGTGAAATTTGCCAAGGCTTTCGGCGCGCGTGTGGTGCTGTTCAGCACATCGCCGAAGAAGATCGCCGACGCCAAGCGTTTGGGCGTTGACGAAGTTGTCATTTCCACCAACCCGGAGGCCATGCAAAAGCATCTCGCCAGCTTCGACTTCATCCTCGACACAGTTTCCGCCGAGCACGACCTCAACGCTTACCTGCTGCTCCTCAAGAAAGATGGCACCATGACGTTGGTGGGCGCGCCGGAGAAACCCGCTCCTGTGGCCGCCTTCAATCTAATACTTGGGCGACACCGTCTGGCTGGCTCCGCCATCGGAGGCATTCGCGAAACGCAGGAGATGCTGGATTTCTGCGCCGAGCATGGCATCACTTCCGATATTGAGCTGATCAAGATTCAGGACATTAACCAGGCCTATGACCGTCTGGCGAAAAGCGATGTGAAGTATCGATTCGTAATAGATATGGGTTCGCTGAAATAAGAGATTGGAGGGTGCCCCGTTCAAGCTCCGCTTGGGTGGGGATTTTCTGCGGCGAAGCTCGATTGCCTACGGAGCGCTGTGACCCTCACAATGCAGTACGCCCAGATACTCACTCCACGGACCGACTGCGTCACGATACTGGTGGGCCATCACCCGGGCCAGTTGATGCACATGAGTAAGATCGTGAACTGCCCATGTCGCCAGAAGTTCCGATAGCGTCACCACTCCCAGCGCAGGGTGTCTTCCTCGCCGGGCCAAATCGTCGTGCTGCAAATTGAGTGCGTGCAGTGCAGCTAGGTTTTCTCTTCGCAGGCGGGCGAAATCGTCCAACAGCTGCTCCAGCGGCTTGTCTGGACTCTCTTTCAACTGCGCAAAGCGGTCAAAGGGATCAAAGGGACGCGCTTCGCCGTTCTGCAGAATGATCCGTACCCGCGGCATCCAGTCAGTGCGTTCCCCGACGATCAGGTGTCCCACGATGTCGAACGCACTCCAGGTATTTTTTCCTTCGTTGCCGCGCACCCAGATGTTGGGCAGGCCGCGCAACAGCGCATTAAGGGTTGCGGGAGTGCGGGTCAGAACTGCGATGGCCTCGGCCAGGCTGAATTCCGTCAGGCTTGACATGCTTCCGTAGATGCATGCCCGGCGTTTTGGACTCAAGCTACCAAGGAGTGGGCCAGCCCTCCGCTTCCAAATTCGAAGGTCATGGCGCTGTCCTCGATCGTGCGCGATCGCATTTCCAGACTGAACTCCCAACCGCGCGATAGTTCTTCTCTCGGGCATCAGACTCGACTCTATTGTGCAAAGTCGAGAGCAAAAGAGAATGCTGATTTACATTGTAAGGCGCCGCCCCCCGCCGCATAAGCGATAGGCGCGCGGCACCCGCGCGGAGAAAAATCAGCGGCTTTGAGCCGGTTTCCATCTTTCGAAAACCAACTAGGGCCCTTTCAGTCAAGAGAGACCCCTCGCCGCACCCTCGTCCGCATTAATATGAGAAGCGGAGGCCTTCTCCATATGCTTACCTCGCACCCAATTGGATTTGTGAGTAGTCCGTACAACGCAAGCGAAGTTCCCAATGGGCTTGGCGCTAAACACGAGGCCGATGGTGTGCTCAAGATCCTGCCCGAGTTTGAGCTGGGGCTCACCGACATCACCGTCCGTCACGTCCGGCGGAGTCGATCCTTCCGCTGTCGCGGCCATGCTATGGGCTGAGGGACACAACCTCGTCGGCCTTACCACGCAGTTCTGGAGCCCGGCCCACCGCGCCCGGCACAAGCGCATGTCGGAGGGCTTTTGGCTTCCGGAAGTTGAACAGACTCCATGCAAATTGTTGATTTCAGGAATGTCAAAGTATCTCGAAATTAGTTGGGTTAGAGTATTCTTAGTGTATGGCTGTGAACTGGACGGAGCTA
>Ga0209471_1000106_pt1 | contig 62604 bp, 59 predicted proteins | sample GraSoiAngelo_128_FD_185885 | JGI IMG/M metagenome (GOLD analysis project Ga0209471, IMG submission 185885) | Grasslands soil microbial communities from the Angelo Coastal Reserve, California, USA - 14_0927_12_20cm (SPAdes) (version 2) | ecosystem: Environmental > Terrestrial > Soil > Grasslands ... | reverse complement strand
GCGAGATCTTCCGCCGGACTATCGGCTACAGCCTGATCCTCACGGCGGCGGTCGGGGTGGTCGCAATGATTGAGGTCTACCTGATTCCGGGGATCATTCCAACGTTCGGTTAGGGTACGCGGCGTACCCTTTAACGAAATGGACGGGGCGGATCGCGAACGACTGCTGGCTCGCCTTCGCGAGGTGGTGGGCGAGCGCTATGCGTTCGCGGATCCCTACGAGATGCGCCTCTACCAGTACGACGCCAGCCCCGAGACTGCGCTGCCGGACATCGTGGTCCTCCCCGGCACCTCCGAGGAGGTGGCGCGGATCGTCAAGATCTGCGGCGAGGCGAAGGTCCCGGTCACCCCGCGGTCTGCGGCCAGCAGCCTGGCGGGCGGCACGGTGCCGGTGCAGGGCGGGGTCGTCATCACCTTCGCGCGCATGGACCGCATCCTCGAGATCGACATCGAGAACCTGCGCGCCGTGGTCCAGCCTGGCGTGGTCAACCTGGCACTCAGCCAGGCGCTCAAGCCCTACGGCTATTACTATGCACCCGACCCGTCGAGCCAGGGCGCCTGCACCATCGGTGGCAACGTCGCTACCAACGCGGGCGGCCCGCACACGCTCATCTACGGCGTGACCGTCAACCACGTCATGGGTCTCGAGGTCGCGTTGCCCAGCGGCGAGCTGGTTCAGGTCGGCGGGCGCAAATCGGCCGAGGCGATTGGCTACGACCTGACCGGAGTACTGGTTGGATCCGAGGGCACCATGGCCCTCGTCACTCGCATCTGGGTGAAGATCCAACCCCTGCCGCCGGTGCAGAAAACGCTGATGGCCGTTTATCCGGACGTCGCCACCGCCAGCAATGCGGTCTCCGCCATCGTCCGCACCGGGATCCTTCCGGCTGCCATCGAGATGATGGACAAGCTGTCCATCCAGGCGATCGAGGCCGCCTCGCACGCGGGCTACCCACTCGATGCCGGGGCCGTGCTGCTGCTCGAGGTCGACGGCATTCCGGAGGTGGCGCAGGAACTCGGGGAGCGGATGGCCAAGGTTTGCCGCGACAACGGCGCCAGCGAGGTGCGGATCGCGCGCAATGAGCAGGAGCGGCAGGCCCTGTGGAAAGGACGCAAGGGCGCCTTCTCCGCGATGGGCCGGCTGTCATCCGACTTCTACGTGATGGACGGCGTGGTGCCGCGGACCAAGCTGCCGGAAACGCTGGCGAAGATCGACGCCATCAGTGAGCGCACCGGTTTCAAAATCTGCAACGTCTTCCACGCCGGTGACGGCAACCTGCATCCGCTCGTCCTCTTCGATGCCTTCCAGCCCGGTCAGTACGAGGCCGTGCTCGCGATCGGCGACGAGATCCTCAAGCTTTGCGCGCAGGCCGGCGGCTCGGTGACGGGCGAGCACGGCATCGGGCTCGAAAAGCGCGAGAACATCCGCTACGTCTTCTCGGATGACGACCTGGAGGTCATGGACCGGGTTCGCCGTGTCTTCGATCCACACCTGCTGATGAATCCGGGCAAGATCTTTCCAGGCAACGGCCTGCAACCATCGGCGCCGCGCTATCCCCCCGGCTTTCCGCGCCGGCAAGCCGCGGCTGCGGGAGGCGAAGACCTGTGGGTGTGAGAGCCGGCACCACGGTCTTACCCGGGCACCAGATCACGCTTGCCGATCAGCGCCGACTGAGTGTCGACGACCTCTTGCCATCGAAGATCATGCATCCAGCTGACGCGGAGGACGCCGCGCGCGGATTGCGCCTCTGCGATCTCACCCCCGCGTCGGTCGTGATCTGGGGTGGTGGCACGCAAATGCGGCTCGGGGCTCCGCCGCGTCGCTACGACATCGCCTTCTCCACCGAACGGATGACCCGGCTGCTCGAGTACGAGCCCGCCGACCTCACCTGCCGCGTCGAGGCCGGGATGCGCATGATCGACCTGCAGGCGGCCCTGCGGGCGCAGGGGCAACGGCTCCCACTGGATCCGCCGCACCCGGAGCGGGCAACGGTCGGCGGGATGGTGGCAGCCAACACCAACGGGTTGGGGCGGGCACGCTATGGGACCGTGCGTGACTGGGTGATCGGCATTGCCGTCGCCTACCCATCCGGCAAGGTCGCGCGCGCCGGCGGCAAAGTGGTGAAGAACGTCGCCGGCTACGACCTGATGAAGCTGCATATCGGAGCGCTGGGCACGCTGGGCGTGGTGGCTGAGATCAACTTGAAGGTGCAAGCGACTCCCGAGAGCGAGGCGACGGTGCTCGGACACTTCGAGGCGGCGACGCCGGCCGTCGCGGCCGGGCTGCAGTTAGCCCGCTCGTACCTGGCGCCTTCGGCTTCCATCGTCCTGGACCGTCGGGCCCTTTGGGAGTGTGGCCTCACCGCCGATTGGCGGTGGACGCTGGCCCTGAAGCTCGAAGGCTACGCCGGCGAAGCCGACGCCGCGCGTGACCAGGCCAGCGGCGTCATCCGCGACGCCGGCGGTCGGGTTGAAGCGGCGGATCTGCCGCCCACGTTCTGGGACGCGGCGCGCGATTGGTCCGCGCCGGACGGTGATCTCGTCCTGCTGCGCGCGATCGCGCCCATCGCCGCCCTTCCGAACCTGTCCGGCGCGGTCCCGCCGGAGGCTTCCGTCATCATCCAGCCGGCGGCCGGCGTGCTCGATCTTCGGGTGACGCCTCCGTCCGCCGCACCCACGCTGCAACGCATGCGATCACAGGCCGGCGATGAGGGCCAGGTGGTGGTGGCGTCCGCGCCGGCCTCGATGAAGTCGTCGCTCGACGTCTGGGGGCCGCCGCCACCAGGCTTCCCGATCATGCGCGCCCTCAAGCAAGCACTCGATCCCAATGGGATCCTCAATCCAGGCCGCTTCGTCGGCGGCATCTAGGGACCGCTGATGCCAAGGCTCGCCACGCTCGATTTCAACCGGCAGATCAAGCAAGACGGCGTGCCCACGGCTGCCCCGGGGATCGACATCGACCTGGTCAGAGACTGCATTCACTGCGGCCTCTGCCTGCCCAAGTGCCCGACCTTCCGGATCCTCCACCACGAGGGCGACAGTCCCCGCGGCCGGATGTGGCAGATCAAGGAAGCCTCGCTCGGACTCACGGCCTTCGACGATCCTCGGTTCCAGGCCCACATCTATCAGTGTTTCAACTGCCGGGCGTGCGAAACCGCCTGCCCGTCCGGCGTCCAGTTTGGATCGGTCATGGAGATGGCGCGGGCCATGACCCCGCCGCAGAATCGCCGCGACCGAATGGTCCGGCGGGTCCTGCTCAATGGGCTTCTGCCGCATCCGCGACGTCTCCGTATCGCGGGGTGGCTCTACCGGGCCACGCGCGCCGCGCGGCTATCGACGCTGCTGCGCCGCAGCGGCGCGTGGAAGCTCCTGCCGCTGGGAAAGTTTGCCGCCTTTCCGCCCGTAGGCGACACGACGCCGAGCAGGGCACCTCTGCCGGCCGTCACCCCGGCGACCGGGACACGTCGTGCCCGAGTCGGGCTGCTCACGGGCTGCATCCAGGATGAGATGTTCCGTGGCACGAATCGCCGGACCGCGTTGGCGCTGGCGCAAAACGGCTACGAGGTGGTCGTCCCCTCCGCGAGGGTGTGCTGCGGCGCGCTCGCCTCGCACGCCGGGGAGGCGAAGACGGCGGAACATCTCGCCGCCCAGACCATGGACGCCTTCGCCGGCCAGGCCCTGGACGCGGTGATCGTCAACGCGGCGGGCTGCGGCTCGAACATGAAGGAGTACCAGCTTCAGCTCCGCGGCGATCCACGACGGCAGGAGGCGGGCGCCGCCTTCTCGCGAACCGTGAAGGATGCGTCTGAGTTCCTGGTCGATAAAGGGCTGCGGCCTCCGGCGCGAGCGATTCGCTTGAAGGTCGCTTACCAGGATCCATGTCACCTGCTGCACGGACAGCGGGTGCAGCAGCAACCCCGACAGGTCCTCAAGATGATCCCGGGCATCGAGCTGGTCGAGTTGAAAGAGTCCGACTGGTGCTGCGGATCGGCCGGCGTCTACAACCTGACGCATCCGGAGATCGCCGAAGAGGCGCTGGGCTGGAAGCTGCGCAACATCGTGGAATCCGGTGCGCAGGTGATCGCCTCCGCCAACCCCGGTTGCATCCTGCAGATTTCAATGGGCCTGCAGCGGGCGGGCCATGATATCCCGCTGGTCCATGTGATGGACCTGCTCGGCTGGGCCTACGGGGACGATGACCAGCGCCCCTCCGTCGTCCGCCGGTCGATGGCGTGAGGGCGGGAGCGCTCGACCGGCGTCCCGCCTTCGACGATCCCTGGCTCGATGACCTCTCCGCCAGCATCTGGTCGAAGCCCGAGTTTTCGATGGTGCCGATCGATCTCGAGGCGGTGCCGGGCGGACCCTATGCCGGTCCCCGCCTCCACGAGCAGGGCCTTCGGGTGGTCTTCTGCGGCATCCCCTCGGACTACGGCACGGCCTTCCTGCTGCACCTGATCGAGCGTCGGGTCAACCTGGTGGCGGCCGTCTGTAGCACCCGCTGGCAACGCACCCACCCCAAGCCCGACCTGGTCGCCAGGATCGCCGGGCACCTCGGCCGCCCGGTCGAGGTCACCGCCAACGCCAACGGGGAGCCCTTTGTCCGCTCGCTGCGCGCCTACCGGCCGGATGTGGTCGTCATGGCCAGCTTCGATCAGATCCTGTCGGCGGACACGCTGGCCGTGCCGACGCGCGCCTGGCTCAACATTCATCCCTCTTTGTTGCCGCGGCACCGCGGCCCGGAACCGATCTACTGGACGATCGTCAACGGCGACGCCGAGGCGGGCATCACCATCCATCACACGGTGCCGCGCATCGACGCCGGGCCGATCCTGGCGCAGCGGCGGGTGCCGGTGTCCAGTGACGACAATGCCGGCACACTGAGCAAGCGGTTGGTGGCGGAGGGTCTTCCCGCGCTGGCTGAAACGCTGGCTCGATTGGACGTGGGCGACGTCCAGGTCATCCCGCCCGATCTCGAGGAGGGGAGCTATGAGCCCCCGGTTCGGCAGACGGAGCTCGATTGGGATCAGGCGCTCGAGCGCATCGATCGGCTGGTGCGCGCCGGGCATCCCGACCAGCCGCCGTACTTCACCTACCGAGGCCGGCGGCGCTATGTGTACGCGATGCGGCGGGTCGGCCCGCGAACGGGAGAACGGCCAGGGGTGCTGGGACCGGGGAGGGACGGCGAGATGCCCGCGGCCGTCCGAGACGCCGTGGTGGCGGTCCGCTGGCGGCCGGTGGGCCATACTCACGCGGTTCGTCCGCTGGCGAAGCAGCAGTTTCCGTAGCCCCCACCCAACGCCTCAAACGCTCGCATCGCACTGAAGCGCGGCTCGCGTGGGCCGGCGGCCCGGCCCTCCCCCGCGGGCGGGGGAGGGGAAATAACAATCCTGTTACAACTCGAAACTGGCCAAGGCGGCGAGATCAGGCCGTATAATAGTCCTCACATGGCCCAAGAAATGATCGAACACGAGTACAACACCCAGATCGCGGACGACACCCAGCTAATCAGCATCACGGACTCCGCGCTCGGCCAGTTGCGCGACCTCTTGCAGAAGCAGGGACACCCCGAGATGGGTCTCCGTGTGTTCGTTCAGCCAGGCGGCTGCTCCGGGATGTCGTACGGCATGGGCTTCGAGGACCGGCCCGAAGAGGGCGACGCCGTCACCGAAGTTGGGGGCGTGCGGCTATTCGTGGACTCGGTCAGCGCCCGCTACATCAAAGGTGCCGAGATCGACTTCGTCGATAGCCTGATGGGTGGCGGGTTCACGGTGCACAACCCCAACGCGGTCTCGAGCTGCTCATGCGGTAGCTCGTTCGACACCGGCGGTGACGCGGGGACATCCCGCGGCTGCAGCCACTAAGAAGGGCGCTTCACCGCGCTTTCGCGGCCTCGTTTTTATCCTTGTTATTGCGTAGGAAAACGTGAGTAAGGCGCGGGTGCCTTTGTCCCCTGAACGGGTGCCTTGACCGTGTCGGCGCGCGGGATTACGCTGGATTCCCCTGAGGGAGTCCATGCCACCCCAACCTCGCGTGCTGATGATTGAAGACCATCCGGATATTGCGGATCTCTATCAGCTCAAGCTGCAACTGGAAGGCTACCGCGTGGCCGTGGCGGCCGACGGCGTTTCCGGTCTGGAGATGGCGCGCTCGCTCAAGCCAGACGTGACCCTCCTCGACGTTCACCTGCCCTACCTGGACGGGCTGAAACTGCTCTCAGCGCTGCGCGAGGACGAGACCACGCGCGACCTGCTGGTCGTCGTCTTCAGCGAGGATGACAACCCCATGCTGGTCGAAGAGGCCAAGCGCCTCAGCGCCGCCGCCTACCTGGTGAAGGCAAACCTCTTGCCCAGCCGACTCAGTCAGACGGTCGGCGACGTGCTGCGCAATCGTGCGCTCCCGGTCATGACGGACAGCCGCGCCACCGAGCAAGCCTCCTAACACTGGCGAAAGTCTTAGCGCTGTCTTAGCTTCTCGTCATCCATCCATAAGGATGCGCCGCGCATCATGGGGGAGATGGTCACGGATCCGTTCCCGTACGAGCCCCCGGAGCCGCCACCGACATCCCCCTCCCCACCCACCAATGCCCGACGACCCCCCAGCCGAGCGGCAATCGCGGCGGCCGCGCTGTTCATGGTCGGGGGCATCGGCGGCGGGGCGCTGGGCGCGCAGGCGGTCCTGAGCCGGACTCCGACCTCGACGCCGGCCGCCATCACCAGGTCAACCTCGACCTCCAGCGCCGCCCAGGCCCAGACGCCGATCGCCGCCTCCGCCATCTACCAGCAGGCGGCGCCTGGCGTCGTCACCATCACCACCGAGGTCGCCGGGCGCTTCGGCCGGGTCGGGGAAGGCACCGGGTCGGGGATCGTGCTCAACACCAACGGCGATATCCTCACCAACGCCCACGTGGTCGCCGGTGCCAACCAGATCCACGTGACGTTCAATGACGGCCGCGCCCTGCCGGCGACGCTGGTCAACTCGAACACCAGCGCGGATCTCGCGGTGGTCCGGGTGTCGGCGGCGGCATCGACGCTCCATCCGCTGACGCTCGGCAACTCGGACGCTGTCCTGGTCGGGGACCAGGTCTACGCGATCGGTGCGCCGTTCGGACTTCCGGAATCGATGACTGCCGGCATCGTCTCCGGCCTCAACCGGCACAACGCGGCCTCGGGCCTTTCAGGCCTGATCCAGACCGATGCGCCGATCAACCCGGGCAACTCGGGCGGGGCGCTGCTCAACACGCAAGGCCAGGTGATCGGCATCAACGACGCCATCGAGAGCCCGATCGCGGGCAACGTGGGCGTCGGGTTCGCCATCCCGGTCAACGTCGTCAAGCAGATGCTCAGCTCACTCGAGGGTTCCCCCAACCAGTAGCCGCACGCGATCGACGCTAGGGCTCGAGAATATGCACCGACGTGAGGTTGCGGTATAGCTCCTTGTAGTCGAGCCCGTAGCCGACCACGAACTCATTAGGGATGTCGAAGCCCTTGTAGGCGATGGGCACCGGGGTGATGCGGCGCTCCTCCTTGTTTAGCAGGACGCAAAGCTTGAGTGAGGCCGGCCCGTGGCGCCGGACGTGTTCGAAGAGGAAGGAGGTGGTCAGCCCGGTGTCGATTATGTCTTCCACCATCAGGACGTCCCGCTCGGCGACATCCATTGTCAGGTCCTTGAGCAACTGAACATGCCCCGACGACTGAGTCTCGGCGCCATAGCTGCTGACCGCGACGTAATCGAAGTTGACCGGTACTGTGACGCTCCGGCTCAGGTCGGTGGCAAAGCAGACCGAACCCTTCAACACTGGGAGCAGGATCAGTGGCTGCTTGATGGAGGCGTAGTCGCGAGAAATGTCCGCGGCCAGCTCGCGGACACGCTGCTGGATGGCGTCGGCGCCGATCAGTTCGCGGCCTAGTTTCAATTCGGTGCGCAGAATGGCATCGTCAACTTTACTCGGTGGGCGCGATCAGGAAGATCCAGATATCCCAGCTGACGTGACTGATGATCATCGGGGCCAATCGTTGCTCGCGGGCGTAAAGGGCGCCCCAGAAGAGGCCCGCGGTGGCGGCGGCGCCGGTGAGGGTGAGGTTCGCCGAGACCAGGTGCACTCCGCCGTAGATGGATGAGGCGACCAGGGTGCCGCGCACCCGGCCGAAGCGCCGCATCAGGCTGCGCTGCACGAGACCGCGCCAGAAGAGCTCCTCGCCCGGGCCGATCACCAGCCCCAGGACGGTGGCGATCGCAGCCGGCGGCGCCGCGGTCCGTAGCTGATAGATCCCCGCAATCTCGCGATCGCCTGCGGGCATGATCCGCCGTGCTATCCGGTCGCCGACCTGGAAGATCGCGTAGAGGCCGGCCGCCGATCCAAGCCCTTTGAAGAGGTCGCGGAGCCGCGGGCGCTCGCGTCGCAAGGCCGGCTCGGCAGCGAGGGCGTACGCGCCCAGGCCCCCCACCCCGAGCGTCATGCGCAGCCAGAATTGTGAGCGTGGCCCGCGAAAGGCCAACGTCCACACGGCCGCGGCCAGCCCGAGGCCGGCGATGACGCGCTTCAGCGGACTGCCGATCCCGCGACCAGCCCCACCAGGAGCAAGGCCCCGAAGGCGCCGTGCAAACGGGCGGTCATGAGGTCGATCATCGCGATCGCACGCAGGTGGCCCTCGGCCCCGCGCTCCGCGTCGCGGAGGATCCAGGCCACCAACGGCAGGCTGAAGAGGGTCAGCAGCGCCAGCTTTGGCAGCGCCCCAACCATCACCGCCAGGCCCACGGCGACGTAGGCGCCGAGGATCAGCATCACGTACACCCAGTGGGCGGCATCGCGGCCGACCTGGGCGGAGAACGTAGTGAATCCGTGACGGGTGTCCTCCGCCACGTCACGCCACTCGTTGCCGTGCAGGATGGCGGTTACGAGCAACCCGACGGGCACCGAGACCCACAGCAGGTTCGGCTCAAAGGTCCCAGTCACGGCGTAGTAAGCGCCGATCACCATCAGCGGTCCCATCAGGAGGAAAACCAGCGGCAGACCGAGCGCTCGGTACTTGTACTGGAACGGCGGCGCGGTATAGAAGTAGCCGCCGATGAAGCCGATCAGGCCGAGCAGAACGATGGGCCAACCGCGCTGGAGCAGCAGGAAGATGCCCATCAGCAGCGCCAGGCTGAACCCGGACCAGGCGACGACGAACGCGTCGCGCTCGCTGATCCGACCCTTGAGGATCGCCATCGACATCCGCGGTGAGGTGATCGCGTCAATCCCGTGTCGGACGTCGTAGATCTCGTTGATCACGTTGGTGCCGATGTGCAAGCCCAGCGCCCCAAGTAGGGCGGCCACGAACAGCGGCCAGTGCATGCGCCCCTGGCCGAGCGCGATGGCGCCGCCCACCGAGACCGGCAGCAGCGATGCCGTGAAACTGAACGGCCGCACCACTTCCCACGCCCCGCCGAGACGACGACCAAGCCCTCGCCCAACCCTACTGACCCCTGCGGGGACGGGCCTACGTTCCCCTCCCCCGCTTGCGGGGGAGGGCAGGGTGGGGGCTGTCGCCTGCGAGGCATAAGCGACAGCCGCGTCGAGGACGGCGTTGATCTGGGCCTCCTCCTGGAGGATCGGTTGCAGCAGCGGCACGTCCATTCCGGCGTCGTGGTAGTCAGCGGCCCGGGCCGCGACCTGGTCGACCGTGCCACAAAGAATGAACGCGTCCAGCAGATCGTCCGGGATCAGCTCACCGGCTCGGTGGTAGTCCTCCGCTCGCCAGGCGGTCGCGATCTGGGTGCGCAGCGCCGGGTCGAATCCCGCCCGCTTCATCGAGATATCACTGAGCACCGACATCATGTAGATCACGAACGGCTCGCGCTTTGCCCGGTTGAGGGCTTGCTCCCGGCTGCTGTCGAAAAGGCAAAGCAGGTAGCCCCGGAAATCGATGTCGCCGGCGGGGCGTCCGTGCTGAGAGGCGCTTTCCAGGACACGAGCGCGCATCTTCTGGAAGGCGGGCAACGACTCGGCGGGCCGCGCCAGGTAGCCGTCGGCTTTCGCGCCACACAGGTCCAGGAAAGGCGTCCGGTAGGCCGCGATGTAGATCGGGATCCGATGCGGCGGCTGGAACATCGGTTGGAGTGGGGGGACTTTGTCGTTGAGCTTCAGCGGCTGCCCGGTCCAGAGCCGCCGGATCTGATCGATCGATTCCGAGACGCGCGCGACCGTATCGTCGTAAGGGATGGCCATCTGCGATAGCCGCAGGGGCAGCCCGCTCCCCAGGGCGAGTGTCATGCGGCGCGGCGCAAGATCGTCGAGGGCCGACATCGTCATCGCCACCACCACCGGATGGCGCGTGTACGGATTCAGGGCCCCGGCGCCGAGCCCGATGCGGCGGGTCTGCAGCCCCATTGCCGTCAGGTAGGTAATCGGATCGCGTTCGAAGTAGCTGTCGTGGACCCACACCGAGTCGAGGCCGAGATCTTCCGCCCGCCGAGCCCATTCGGCGGTGTCGGTGACGCTGCCTCGGGCGGCGAGCCCCAGACCTACGCGGCGGGCAAGCTCAGCCATGCTGTTATCACCGTACTCCAGCGGCAAAAGCCGGGCCATCGGGATCGGGCCTGAACCCGCCGCGCCGCCCATCTGATTCGGCCCCTCATAATCGTTAGCGTGGGGCCAGATGCACGGGCCGAAGGGATCCGCGCGATGTTCGACCAGATCGCGCCCCGCTATGACAGCGCAAACCGTCTTTTCAGTCTTGACCGCGATCACGCCTGGCGCCGGCGGGCGGCCAGGCTCACTCGGTTGCGGCCGGGCCAGACCGCCCTGGATCTCTGCACCGGCACAGGGAAGCTGGCCCACGAGCTCCTGCCCCTCGTCCGACCCGGGGGTCGCGTCATCGGGATCGATTTCTCGCCCGGCATGCTGGAGCTGGCGCGCGCCCGTGAACCAGATGTCGAGTTTCGCCAGGGGGACGTCAGCCGGCTCACGGAGGCCGATGCCAGCGTTGACGCTGTCACCATCGGCTTCGGGCTGCGCAACCTCGTCAATCGTGATGCCGCGTTGCGCGAGATGCGACGGGTCCTGCGACCGGGGGGACGGCTGGTGGTGCTCGAGTTCGCGCCTCCGACCGGACCGCTGATGGCTGCGTACCGCTTCTACCTCGGTCGGGTCATGCCCGCGGTGGTCCGACTTTCCAGCACGAACGAGTCGAACGCCTACCGCTATCTCGCGGAAACCGTGTCGAGCTTTCCGCAGCCGGCTGCGCTCGCCCGCGACCTCGAGGCGATTGGTTTCGAGGTCGAGGTGCAGCGGATGACGATTGGCATCGTCGCCTTCCACGTCGCGGTTCGGCGAGACTGAGGCCGCATGCCATCCCTGTGGACGCTGCCGAATCTTCTTAGCTTCTCGCGCATCGTGGCGGCGCCCATCCTCTACGTCTTGGTGGTGTCAGGTGGTCGCTACGGTTTTCTGGCCGCCGCCGCGCTTTTCGTCGCCGCCTCCCTCACCGACACGCTCGACGGCGAGATCGCGCGGCGTCGCCACCTCGTGTCCCCCCTCGGCATCTACCTCGACACCACCTCGGACAAGATCCTGGTTGCCGTACTGCTGATCGCGATCACGGTGGCCCACCTCGCCCCCGGCTGGATGGCGGCGGTCATCATCGCCCGCGAGTTCCTGGTCACCGGACTACGCAGCTACGCGGCGGCGCTCGGCATCGTCATCCCGGCAGGCGGCTGGGGGAAGGCGAAGGCGTTGATCACGATCATCGCCCTGTTCCTCGTGCTGCTCGAAGGCGATGCGCGCCAGGGCGGTTTGCTGAGCAGCAACGCGCTGCCGGGCAGCGTGCTGGTCAGTACCGTCGGTCCGTTCACGCTGGCCGTCTGGGCGCTGTTGATCGCGGTGATCTGGACCCTCGGCTCGGGCGCCGAGTACATCCGCGAGGCCGTCCCGCTGCTGACCCGGTCGCGGCCGGTAGTAATCAGCGGATCCGCGGGTGACCCGTAGGCGGTTTTCCAAATGGCTTTCGGGAGATCGCCATGAGGTTCACCCAGCATCTCCTGAGCACCGCGGGTCTGCTATTCGGCGGCGTCTCGATATTTCTTGCGATCGTCGGTCAGGTCATCGCCGGGCTAACCTTCTTCGGCGACTTCACCTCCACCACCGAGGCTGCGGGAAATACGAGCCTAATGGCGGTGCTTGGCTTCGCGAGCTTCGCGATCATCGGGCTTGTATCGGTCAAGCGTTTCGGACTCCGAGGCGGTTCCGACAAGCGGCTTCTTGATGAAGGTTCAAAAGCGCTTCGTCGAATCGTCGGCGTACTAGGCGTCTACGCGCTCCTGACATTTATCGGTTTGCTGTTTCTCGGCGGATTCGACAACAAAGGAATCCATGAGGCCTCCGGCCACTACTACATCCTTCACGCGTATAACGAAAGAACCGAAGTCTCCCGCGCCGAATACTGGCGTCAAGCTGCGTACCCGCTTTGGATGTTTTCGGCTTGGTTGCTCTGGACGGCGGCAGCACTAATCGCGCTGTCCGAGAGGGGCCTGCTGCGCACGGGCGTCCGGACCCCCACAAGTTCCTAGGAAGCCCAACGTTAGCGATGTGCGGCCGGCGAGCTAGACGCCGATGTCTTTGCGGACGAAGCGGAGGGCGCCAAGACCCAATGCCACAGCGGCAACCGCGACGAGGCCGACGACGGATGTGAAGGCCAACCCGTGCAGGAGCGGGGAGCCGTAGTAGTAGAAGGGGGAGAGGCGCAGCGTCGCGTCCGGCAGCTGCAACTCCGGCCCGATGAAGCTAATGAAGAACCAGATCAGCAGCAGGAAGCTGAGCAGCCCGGTGTCGGCAGCCGTCCGTAGCCATCCCGCCGCCAGGTAGCCGATCGCCGCGACCAGCAGGCCGAGCGGGATAATGCCGAGCGTCGCCGCGGCCAGGTTGCCCGAGTCGACGCGCACGCCCGTGATGATTGCGGCCCCTGCTGCGGCGAGAAGCGTGACCACTCCGATAAAGACCGTGCTGCTTGCGAGGGCGGCAAAGCGAGCGAGCAGCACCCCGAGGCGTCGTTGCGGAGCCGCGAGCACCAGTTCCAGGCGCCCGTCCTGCTCATCGGCCGTCCATCCATTGACCTGGGTGACCGCAAAGGCCATGAGAAGGAGCGGCAAGAGAACGAAGATCGCGCTCAAGAAGCCGGCTTCGAAACTGGCGCTCCCACCGCCGATGTTCTTGATCAGGTTCATGGCCGCGGGCGAGCTGGCGAGTAACGAGGATAGCCGCGACGCCATCTGCTGCACGGCAAAGACCATCCAGCCGGCGAAGCCGGCGATACCCAGGGTCCACCACAAGGTCGGTAAAGCGATCACGCCGATGCCGCGTGCGTAGACCGAGCGAAGCGACAGGTCCCGGACCGGCAGCGCCTGGCTTGCGGAGTGCTCCGGCAATCTGAGCCACCGAGGCACCGAGACCGTCCCGCCGACGTCGCGGCGAACGAATAGCCAAAGCGCCGCGCCGCTGAGTATCAACGTGAGCGCAAGGAGAAGCAGCATCCCGCCAACGTTGACGCCGTAGCCCGGCACCAGCGCCTTGGTCTGGTTGTAGTAATAGAGGGGCGAGAGGCGCGAGATCCATTCGCTGTTGGCGACGACGCGGTGCACCATATCGAGGACGATGAAGATGAGGAGGAGTCCCGCCGTCCAGCCCGCGGCGGTGCCGCGTTCCTGCGTGAACTGCGAGATCAGCAACGCGAGCCCACCGATCACCGCGCAGATCAGCGCGAGGTTCAGGCCGAAGAGCAGCCCATCACCGAGGCCGAAGTCGGCGCCGAACTTCTGGCCGCCGGCGAAGACGATCAGGCCGATCAAGAGGCCCATCGCGAGCAGCGCGGTCCACATCGCCGCCACCTTCTCCAGCGCCACCCGTAATCGGGGGCGGGGCACCGAGAGCAGGACGTCGAGCGTGCCGGTCTCCTCGTCGCCGCGCAACAGGCGGCTGGCGGCGAGCAGTGGCCAGACTGCAATCAGGAAGATGAAGATGCCGATCTTGAAGGTCGCGTAGCCGCCGATGGTGTCGACCGCGACCACATCGGCGTTCCAGGCGAAGGTGGCAGCCAGGCTGGCCAGCTGCGCCCGCGCCTGCGGCGTGGTGACCAACGTGGCCACGCTCGCCATCGGCGAGACCACCACCAGCCCCATGCCGATGCCCCAGCCAAAAATCGGGATCCGGTAGTCGCGGAGGGTTTTGAGGAAGACGCTGCTAAGCCACATTGTCGTTATGCGTGGCACGCGGGCCGTCCCCTTCGTAGTAGCGGAGGAAGATGTCCTCGAGGCTCGGCTCATAACTGGTGAGCGACACCACCGGATAGTGCGCTGCCGCCTTGATCACCGCATCCGCGGGACCCTGCATGGTCAGGTGCACGCCGTGGCCATGGGGCAGGGTCTCGACAGCGATGACGCCCTCCAGGTTCTTGAAGCTATCGGTGGGAACCGCGCCGGCGAAGGTGATGGTGACCTTGTAGCGCTTGATGGCCTTGACCTCGGCCACATCCCCGGTACGCACCAGGCGACCCTCGCGGATGATGCCAACAGCGGTGCAGGTCTTCTCCACTTCGCTCAGCACGTGTGACGACAGCAGGAACGTGCGACCTTCGTTGCGGCCTTCGAGCACCATTCGGTCGAATTCCTGCTGATTGAGCGGATCGAGGCCGTTGGTCGGCTCGTCGAGGATCAACAGCCGCGGCCGGTGCATGAACGCCTGGATCAACACCACTTTGCGCTTGTTGCCGGTCGAGTACTGACGGAATTTGCGGCTGGTGTCAAGCTCGAATCGATGGATCAGCTGCTTGAGGTAGGCCTGGTCGACGCCGCCACGGAGGTGCGCGAAGTACTCGAGGATCTGGCCACCAGTCAGGTTAGGATCGAGCGCGGGCTCGCCCGGCATGTAGCCGATGAGACGCTTGATCTCGACCGATCGCTTCCAGCAATCGAGCCCCGCGATCCGCGCCGAACCGGCGTCGGCGTGCAATAGGGCCATCAGCAGCCGGATGGTCGTCGTCTTGCCCGCCCCGTTGGGGCCCAGGAATCCAAAGACATCGCCTTCCTCAACCTGGAAGGACACATCGGTGATGCCGCGCTTGCTGCCGTAGCTTTTCGTCAGACCTTCGACTTCGATCATGGCTGCCAATTGGTTCCCTCTCTTATCTAAACCAGAAATGCAGGGTCGCCGCGTCCTGGAGCGTCAACGACCCCTTCGGGACTCCGAGGATGCGCTCGAACGCCTCGGTGAAGCCGGCAAAGGTTCGCTCCACGACTTCGCACGGAATGGTGTTCGCCTGGCGCGCGATCAGGAGATGCGTTGCCTGTTCTTGCGCGCCCTGCATCAGCGCTACCAGGACGGTCGCCGTCTCGTCGGCGGAGGCGACATGGAAGGTGCCCTCCTGGACGCCCTGGCGGATGACCGCCGATAGCAGGGGGACCATGAGGCGCACCGTCAGGCGGCGGAGCTTCTCCCGGACGATCGCGTTGCTGTCCGAGTTCCAGACCTCCACGATGGCCAGCACCAGCTCCTTTCGCTCGGCCTTCCAGCCCGCGATCCCGGCGAAGACCCGCTCCAGCTTCGTAAGGCCCGGCAGGTTTGGATCGCGAAGGATTGGCGCGATTGCGGCCATCCCACCGTCGGCGAAGCGGTCGACGACCGCCTCCAACAGGGCCTGCTTGGAGTCGAAGTAGTGGTAGAAGGCCCCCTTGGACACCTCGAGCGCGTCCAGCACGTCCTGGACGCTCATGGCCTCGTAGCCCTTGGTCTCAATCAGCCGCTGGGCCGCGTCCAGGAAGGCGTCCCGGCGAACCGTGTGGAGGGTCGGGTTCACGGTCCGAGCCATGGCCCGACTATAGCAGACCGGCGGTCGGTTTATTAATCGATCACTGGACCAGAACGACGGCCGACCCGAGCGGGTTGCCGTCCTTATCGGCGACCGAAACCACCCACTTTCCTGCTGCGGTGAAGAGCATGTAACCGGTGTACCCGACGGGCGTCCCATTATCTGCCGCGCCGGCAGGCGCGAGGACAGCGATTGGGGTGTCCCAGGAGGCGCCGTACTCAAAGTGCAGCCGCTCGCCGTTTGAACACCGTCGGCCTTCCACTTTTACCAATGTCGCCAGTGGGTCGATCGGCTGGATGACCACTTTGGTCGGGTAGCGAGGGTCGAAGCCGGAGATGACAGCCTGATCGGAGCCTGGGTCGAATGCCGAAAAGAACAACGGACCGATCCGGAGCCCGTGCCACGACTTGTCACGCGGATAACTCACCAAACCAGCCGGAGCGCCACAGTTGATTGGGCTAGAAGATGCTGCTGGCGGAGACCCACTTGTCGCCTTGCCCTCGCACGCACAAGCCAAGATTGCCGCGGATAACGCAACCGCAACACGGAACCGCATTACCGTAGGAAGTCGACGGCCTCCTCGCGCCCCTTCCATGTCACGAAATGTTGGGCGGGCTCGGTGCGGGCGACCACCTTGCCGCCCCGGATGACGAGCCGGCGGGGGGCCAGCAGCCGGACGGCATCGCTCTCGCTCGGCGCGTCGAATAACACCAGGTCGGCACGGCAGCCTGGCTCCAATCCATAGTCGGTCAGCCCAAGGGTCCTCGCGCCGTTGATGGTGACCATGTCGACCAGCGTCCGGATCTCCTCGTAGCCTGACATCTGGCCGTAGTGGACCAGCACGAAGGCGGCCTGGAGTGGATCGGCCTTGCCGAGTGGATACCACGGGTCCATCACCGAGTCATGCCCGAGACAGACGTTCACCCCGGCCGCCAGCAGTTCCTTGACGCGGGTATGTCCGCGGCGGATGGGGTAGTGGTCGAAGCGGCCTTGCAAGGTGGCGTTGTCGAGCGGATTGGTGACCATGTTCAGGCCGGCCCGCTTGACGTTGACGATCAGCCGGCCGGCGTAGGCATTGTTATAGGAGTGCATCGCGGTCGTGTGGCTGGCCGTCACGCGGCCCTGCATGTTCAAGCGAATGGTTTCCGCGGCGAGTACTTCGAGGAAGCGCGAGTGGTCGTCGTCGGTCTCGTCGCAATGGATATCGACCTGCTTGCCGAACTCATGCGCGAGCGCGACGGCAAACTTGACCGACTGCTCGCCGTACTCCCGGGTGAGCTCGAAATGCGGAATCCCGCCGACGACGTCGGCGCCCAGCTCCACCGCCTGCCGCATCAACCGCTCCCCATCGGGGAAGGACTGGATGCCCTGCTGCGGGAACGCCACCAGCTGGAGGGTGATTTGATCGGCGAATTCCTGGCGCAGCTCGATGAGGGCCCGGAGCGCGGTCAGCTTAGGGTCGCAGACGTCGACGTGACTGCGGACGAACAGGACGCCATTGGCGACCTGCCAGCGCAACACGCGCGACACACGCTGCTTGACGTCAGCGACGGTGAGATCCTTGACGCGCTCGCCCCAGATCGCAATCCCTTCGAACAGGGAACCACTGAGGTTCTGGCGCGGCTGGCCAACGGTGAGCACGGCGTCGAGGTGGATGTGCGGCTCGACCAGGGCGGGCGTGAGCAGGCTGCCGTGGGCGTCGATCACCTGGCTGGCGGGGGGCGGCTGGGCACCGGTGGGCGGGGCAACGATCCGGCCTCCCTCGATCGCGAGACTCACCAGGGTCTCCGACCGCGGCAGGCGGGCATTGGTAATCAGCAGATCGAGCACCGTCGAAGTCTAAATCGTCGCGCTGGACAGAGCGTGGCGGACGCCCTAGAATTCAGCCCGAAGCTGGCAACCGCGGAATCGTGGGGAACGGGGAGAGACTGTGGCCACAACCACTGACATCGAATCGCAGGTACCCATCCGGGAGGGGGAATACGGCTCGAAGGTCGCTGCCATTGAGCCGGGCGGTATCGAATATATTCCGGATCGTGAGCGGCATGGGACTCCGATTCGGCTCTTCTGGACCTGGATGTCGCCCAACATGGAGTTCGCGACCGTGTTCGTCGGCGTTCTTCCGATCGCCGTCTTCGGCGGCGGCTTTTGGCCGACCGTCTTCGGTGTCATTTTGGGAAGTCTTCTTGGCTCGATCACTCATGCCATCGTCTCGTCGATGGGCCCGCGCTTCGGCGTGCCGCAGATGGTGGAAGGCCGCGCTGCGTTCGGCTTCTTTGGGAACTTCCTGCCGGCCGGACTGAGCTGGCTGACCGCGAGCTTCGGTTGGTTCATTGTCAATAGCGTCAGCGGCACGTTTGCCCTCGTGACCCTGACGTCGGTCTTGAGCAACCACACGGCTGCCCTCGATTTTCGCGTCGCCTTCGTGATCGTCGTGGTCGCCCAGGTCATCGTGGCTTTCATCGGTCACAACATGATTCACTCGTTCGAGCGGATCATCTTCCCCTACTTGACGATCGTCTTCGGGCTGGCAACCATCATCATCCTGGCGCAGTCGCACCCCGGAGTTGGATTCAACGCCAGTGCGCCGGTCGCCTTCGGTGGGCCCTCGGGGGCCTTCATCTTGGCGGTGTTCATCTCCTTCGGCTACGCCATCGGCTGGAATCCGTTCGCCTCCGACTACAGCCGCTACCTGCCACGGAACTCCAGCTCGCTAAGGGTCGGCCTGGCCGCAGGCCTCGGTGTCTTCGTCTCCTGCGCGGTGCTGGAGATCGCCGGCGCCGCAGCTGCGACCATCTCGAAGCTAGGCGCCAATCCGACCGAGCAGTTCACTAATCCGCTGCCCACCTGGCTCCAGGTCCTCGTTCTCCTCGGGATCGCCGTCGGCGCTGTCGCCGCCAACGTCTTGAACATCTACTCCGGCTCGATGGCCTTTCTGACCCTGGGCATCAGGCTGCCGCTCGAGAAGCGGCGCGCGATTTCTGCGCTCGTCTTCGGCGCCATCGGCCTCGTAATCGGACTGGCGCTCCAAGCCAATGTGGGGCCGGGAACCAAGTACGAGAACTTCTTGCTGCTGATCACCTACTGGATCACGCCGTGGCTGGCTGTGATCATCACCGACTTCGTGCTGCACCGCGGGCAGTACCCGGAGCAGACCTTCTACGACGTGGGCTGGGCGAACTGGAAGGGCTTTGTCGCGATGCTGGCCGGGATCATCGCCACCATCCCATTCTGGGACCAGGGCGATCCCATCCCGCTTGGGTGGGTTCCCAAGAATTACCCACAGCTCGGTGACCTCAGTTTCTTCGCCGGCGCGATCGTGGCGACCCTGGTTTACCTGGTGCTCTACCAGGTCACCAAGCGGCCAGCCGAGTCGTCGGCGCGGGCCCGGGTCTGATCTAGCGAAACAACCAGCAGCGGCTGAAGGCTAAAGCCGGACCGCGGTCCGAAGCAAGGCCTTCAGCCGGTCTGGCTGGCGGCGATAGCGCTCCCACTCTGCGGGGATCTTGGTCGATTTCTCGAGGATCGCCCAGAGCACGGAGTTGACCGGCGTCGGCACGTCGACGCGGCGGCCGGCGTCGACTACGGCCCCATTCAGGAAGGCCGCTTCCGTCCTCGACTTGCCCCGGCTCAGATCCCACCAAAGCGACGGCATCTTGCTGCCCCGGGCGCCCCCCAATCTTGGCTCGAGCATCATCTGGGCGAGCAGCGATGGAAGACTCATCGCCCGCCGGAGCACGGGAGCCGGCAGACCGGGGAGGGAGACCACGCTGAGATGCAGCTGGTCCATCACCGCGATCGCCTCACGAAATGCCGCCCGCTCGTAACGGAAGAGCTCGCTGTCCGCGAAGACATGGCTCGGCGGCAAATCGAGAATCGCGCTCTGCGCGTTGCCGAGGAGGTTGAAGAGAAGTTTCGACCACTTCATCGCCCGAAAGTCGGTGTAGCGACGGGCCTTGAAGCCCGCGGATTGCAGTTTGCGCACCAGCGGGGCGACATTGACCTCCGGCGAAACCGGTGCCAGCGCCACGCCTCCCCGACGGGAATGCAGCTTGATGGTGCCAGGCTCGTCGAGGCTGACCGGGACGGTCAGGCTGCCGGCCATCAGCGCCTGGTCGGGGAGCGCCGCGGCGATCGCCTCTTCATTGCCCACGCCGTTTTGAAAACTGCCGAGGATGGTGCCAGGCCGCAATACCGGCTGCAGCTGCTCGATGGCGTCCAGCGTGTCGTAACCCTTGACGGTAAGGAAGACATAGTCGAAGGGACCCCCGGCCTCGGCGATGCTCGGCCGAGCGGCGAGCACCGATTGGTTACTCACCTTGCCGGCGGTGACCATCCGGACGCCGTCGCGGGTGACGGCCTCCACGTGCGGTTGACGCCCCACCAGAGTGACCTCACTCCCGGCCTGGGCCAAACGCGCCCCCAGCAATGAGCCGACCGCGCCCGCACCGAAGAAAAGGAACCGCAGGGGCGGCGGGGTGGGAGGTCGTTCCGGCATCAGTGCGCCGTGATCTTCAGCTCTCTACCGGTGGCGAGCCGCTCGATGTTGATCCGGTGCCGGAAGAGGATCAACGCCGCCAGGATGACGCCGAGCACGACCACGGACCATCCGACCGGGCGCCAGGCTTGCCAGCCGATGAGGTGGAGGACGATGAGGCTGATGAAGCCGACCGCGACCGCGCTCAAGGAGGCGACCGAGGCCACCCGCGTGATGCGGATCACGAGAAACCACGTCAGGAGGGCCAGCACGATGGCGACCGGCGCCAGGGCCAGCAGCACGCCGCCCGACGTGGCGACGCCCTTGCCACCGTGGAAGCGGAGATAGAGCGGCCAGTTATGGCCGACGACGGCGGCCAGGCCGATCGCCGCCAGGGCGAGTTCGCTGCCACCCAGCCCAAAGGCGATACCCAGCATGACCGGGATGAAGCCCTTCAGGCCGTCGGAGATAAGGGTGAGGGCGAAGGCCCCGGGACCGCCGGCGCGAAAGACGTTGGCCGCGCCGATGTTGCCGCTGCCCAGCTTACGCAGGTCCTGGTTGCGGTACACCTTCATGACCAGCCAGCCGGACGGGACAGAGCCCAGGAGATAACCGAAGGCCACCAACAACAGGACGTTCAGCATGGGGGGTGTCCTCGAGACGCCTCCATCATAACGCCGGATTTGGCGATCTCTAGCGCAATTCCAGTATCACATTCTGGGCAATTCGAAGCGGAATTCGCTGCCGGCCCCCGGACGGCTGTCTACCAGGACCCGGCCGCCATGGGCCCGAGCGACCTCTTGAACCAGGTAGAGACCGATGCCCAGGCCGATCAGGTGACGGTTTTCGTCGGTTTCAATACGGGCGAACCGCTTGAATAGCTGGCCCTGCGCCTGCGGGTCGACCCCGAACCCATCGTCGAGGACGCGGATGCTCCAGTGGCGATCCGCCTCCGCCAGGGTGACGTCAATTCGCCCGGTGGGGCCCGGTCGGAAGCGGATGGCGTTGTCGAGGAGTTCGCGAATCGCGAGGTGCAGCCAGTACGGGTTGCCTTGGACCGGCGCCGCCAGGATGTCCAGTCCCAAATCGATCGCCAGGTCGGGGAAGCGCCGTTGCTGGTCTTTGACGATCGGCTCGAGCAGCCCGACCAGGTCGACGGGCTCGGTCGCCATCGCTGCCCCCAGCTCGTCGAAGCGTCCGACCAGGCTCATGTCCGTAATCAGGCGGCTGAGCTGCCGCGCCTTCTCGAAAATCCGCGACCCGGCAAGCTTCTGGTGCTCGGGGCTGAGTTCACCTTGCTCGAGCATCGAGGAGTACCCAAGAATCACGCTTAATGGGGTTCGCAGTTCGTGCGCGGCGAGGTTGAGGAACTCGGTCTTGGCGGCGTTCATGTCGCGCAGGCGGGCGACATCCGTCTCGAGTGGAGTGGCCGGCTGCGCCACCAGCCCGGTGAAGAGATATTCGACTGACCGACCCTCTCCTTTGAGCGGCCGGATGAACCAATCCCAGGTCTGTCCGTCGACCACGATCGTGTGGGCGACCGGCTGGCCACTGGTCGCCACCGCCCGGTACGGCCGAGGATCAGAGAGGGGATGGGCGGGCGGCAGCATCGCCGAAATCGTGAGCCCGGCGGCGTCGGCCCGGTGCAAAAACTGGGCCATCAACTCGTTGATGGCCAGGGCTCGCAGGTCACCGGCGTGCACCACGGCGACCGGAATCGGCATCGCCTGGAGCAGCTCGACAGCCGGCATCGCAAACTGCTCGGACAGTGCCGTCTCGAGCAGTTGCGCGAGCGCCTCAGACCGTCGGTCCAAGCTCGGTCTCCCTAAAGAACGGCTGATAAACTGGTCGGCGGCCGTGCAAGACCCCGACAAGCTCAATGATGAAACAACATACCAGCGGTGCTTCGCCTGCGGCCATCACAACGAGTACGGACTCCAACTGACTTTCCATCGCGAGGGAGATCGCATCGTCGCCGAGTACCGCCCCGCGGAAAAATACCAGGGGTTTCCGGGCGTACTTCACGGTGGGATCCTCGCCACCATGCTCGACGAGACAATGGGACGCACCGGCGCCCTGCGCCGGGAATGGTTGATGACGGGCAAGCTCGACATCCGGTACCGGCGGCCCGCGCCGCTGGACCAGACCCTGAGGGTCTGGGGCGAGATTGCGCGCGAGCGTGACGGTGTTATCGAGGCTATCGGGTCGGTTGAGTTGATGGACGGCACGGTGCTGGCCGATGCCCGGGGCATGTTCGTGCGTCTGCCCGAGGCCCTGGCCACGGCGACCGCCTCCGACTATCCGGAGTTCATCAACTACTGGCAAACGTAAGCGTGCCGCGCTCGCACCTCTTCGGACCCGAGCACGAGGAGTTTCGGGGCACCGTCCGCCGCTTCATCGACAAGGAGATTCGCCCTCATGTCGATGAGTGGGAGGAAGCGCAGCAGTTTCCCCGAGATCTCTTCAAGCGTTTCGGGGCTCTCGACCTGCTGGGTCTCAAGTATCCCGAGCAGTACGGCGGGACCAACGCCGGCCTGATCTACGAAGCCATCCTCTTCGAAGAGCTCGCGCGTTGCGGGTCGGGAGGGGTGGCGGCGGGGATCGGTGCCCACATCGCGATTGCTACACCACCGATCGGTGAGAACGGCACTGACGCCCAGCGGCAGCGCTGGTTGGCGCCCGCCATCAAGGGAGAAAAGATCGTCGCCCTCGGCGTGACCGAACCATCGGGTGGTTCCGACATCGCCCATGTGCAGGCCATCGCCCGGCGTGACGGTGATTCGTACATCGTGAACGGCACCAAGATGTTCATCACCAACGGCGTCAATGCCGACCTGGTCGTCATCCTCGTGCGAACCAAGCCGGAGGGCGGTCATCAAGGGCTGTCGGTACTGGTGGTGGAGAAAGGAACGCCGGGCTACAGCGTCGGCCGCAAGCTGAACAAACTGGGCTGGCGGGCATCCGATACCGCGGAGCTCGTCTTCCAGGATTGCAAGGTGCCGGTCGAAAACCGTCTGGGCGAGGAGAACAACGGGTTCTATCTCGCGGTCGGGAATTTTCAATGGGAGCGGCTGTGGATCGCGATTGGCGCGGTGGCTTCAGCCCAGCGAAGCCTCGAACTGGCGGTCGAGTATGCGGCCAACCGGACGCAGTTCGGCAAGACGCTGACCTCGATGCAGGTGATTCGCCACGAGATCGCCGACATGGCGCTGATGATCGAGCAGGCGCGCCAGCTGACCTACTACGCACTCTGGCTGCATTCGCAGAAGCTCCCCTGCACCAAGGAGGTCTCGATGGCAAAGATCGCCGCCACGGAGGCTGATGTCAAGGTGGCTGACCGCGCGCTCCAGATCCACGGCGGCTACGGCTACATGATGGAGTACCCGATCCAGCGCGCGTGGCGCGACGCCCGCCTCGGCCCGATCGGCGCGGGGACGAACGAAATCATGCGCGAGATCATCGCCAAAGAACTCGACCTCTAGCGTTTTCGCGTGACGGCGGCTGGATAGACTCTAACCGTGCCTTTTGAATTGACTTTGCCGTTTTCCGCGATTGTCGGCCAGGAGCAGATGAAGCGGGCGCTCATGCTTAATGCCGTCGATCCGGGGATCGGTGGGGTCCTGATCCGCGGCGATCGCGGGACCGCAAAGTCGTCCGCGGTCCGCGCGCTGGCTCGCCTATTGCCGGACTACGAGGCAGTCGAGGGCTGTGTCTACCGCTGCGACCCGGCAACATCGTCCCAGTACTGTGACGACTGCCGCCGGCGGGCAAAGAGTGGCCCACTTCCAATCACCCGGCTGCCGATGCGGATCGTCGAGCTGCCGATCAACGCCTCCGAGGACCGGCTAGTCGGCTCCATCGACATTGAGGCGGCGGTGAAGGCGGGCACGCGTCGCTTCCAGCCCGGCGTGCTGGCCGAGGCCAACCGCAACCTTCTATACGTCGACGAGGTCAACCTGCTCGACGACCACCTGGTGGACGTCCTCCTCGACGCGGCGGCGATGGGCGTAAACGTCGTCGAGCGCGAGGGCATCTCGATTGTCCATCCATCGCATTTCATCCTGGTGGGCACGATGAACCCCGAAGAGGGGGAGCTCCGCCCGCAACTTCTCGACCGGTTCGGCCTCTGCGTCGATGTGGTCACCCCGACCGACATCGATCAGCGGCTCCGTGTCATGGAGCTCGAGCGGGACTTTCTGGAGGATCCCCGAGCCGTCCAGCGCGTCTGGGCGGACCAGGAGGCGGGCCTCCGTACCAGGTTGCAAACGGCCACTGGCCGCCTCGATGGCGTCTGTCTCCCCGAGGCAATCCGGACCCTGATCGCCCGGCTTTGCCTCGACGGCCTGGTCGCCGGCCACCGTGCCGATCTTGTCGTCGCCGCGACAGCGCGCGCCATTTGTGCGTTGCGCGGAGCGGAGGTGGTCGAGCTGCCGGACGTGGTCGAGGCGCTGGAGTTCGCCCTCGCGCATCGGCGGCGTGAGGCCGCGACCGACAAGCAAGCCCAGGTCCAGGAACTGGCGTCACGTGCCGCCGAGCAGCTGGCGCAGATCCAGGCGACCACCCCGAACGAGACGGCGCAGGCGGTTCGAGGAGAGGCGACCCAGCAGGAAGGCGCCTCCGGCGGTGACGCGAACGAGGGTTGGACCACGGCGGAATCGCGCGAATCGCCCAGCACTGAGGCCGTCGATGTGGAGGCCGACGCCGTCATTCAACTGCCGACCTTCGCGGTCAAGAAGCTCGACCTGCCTCGCGAGCGGCACGCGCGCCGCGCGGCGGGCAAGCGGACCTCGACGAAGAGCGAGACCAAGCGCGGACGCTACGTCCGCAGCTCTCAGGCAGAAAAGGTAACTGACGTCGCCTTCGACGCGACGGTCCGCGCCGCGGCACCCTATCAACTCAGCCGACGACTGGCAGCTGCGGATAGCACGAACCAACTGCAACTCGAAACCCACGACCTTCGCCAGAAGGTCCGGGAACGGAAAACGGGGAACCTGATCGTCTTCGTGGTTGATGCCTCCGCGTCGATGGATGCGGAGCAGCGAATGCTCGCCACAAAGGGCGCCATCCTCTCATTGCTGCGCCATGCCTACGTGCGTCGCGACAAAGTGGCGCTCGTCGCCTTTAGCGGACGCAACGCCCGTATCGTGCTGCGGCCCACCTCAAGCGTCGACCTCGCCGAACGCCGCCTGGAGCGATTGAATATCGGTGGCACGACGCCCCTGACCCACGGACTGATGACGGCCTTGAAGTTGATCAAGACGGAGCGGCTTCGAGACCCGCGGGTTTATCCGCTGCTGGTCCTGATCAGTGACGGCCGTGGCAACATCAGCCTCTTCGGCGAAGAGCCCCTGCTGGAGGCGCAGCGGATGGCCGGCCAGATCAAACAGGACGGTATTCGCGCCATGGTGATCGACTCTACGAGAGACTTTGGCAGCCAGCCCGGCTATCCAAAGAGCCGGGTGACGAGTCTCTACGGCGCGTATGCCTTCAATGTCTGTGGCGACCTGGCCGAGCGACTCGGTGGTCGCTACTATGGGCTGTTCGATCTCTCGCAACGCTCGATCGTCGATAGCGTCCAGCGTGAGATGCTTAGGACGGGTTCAGCCTGATGGAACGGTTTGTATATCCCTTCAGTGCGATCGTTGGGCAAGACAAGATGAAGCTGGCACTCATCTTGAATGCCATCCATCCCGCGATTGGTGGGGTGCTGATCCGCGGGGAAAAGGGGACGGGCAAGTCGACGGCGGTTCGCGCCCTGGCCCGGCTACTCCCGGAGTTGACGGTGGTCGCGGATTGCCTGTACCGTTGCGACCCCGACGCACCCGAGTCGCTCTGCTCGGACTGCCAGGACCGGCTCGCGCGTGGCGAAACGCTGCCTCGCGCCCGCCGGCGGATGCGAGTCGTGGAGTTGCCCATCAATGCCTCCGAAGACCGGGTGGTCGGTGCCATCGACATCGAGGCCGCCATCAAGAGTGGCGAGCGCCGCTTCGAGCCAGGTGTACTCGCCGAAGCAAACCGCAACATTCTTTATGTCGACGAGGTGAATCTGCTGGATGACCACCTGGTCGATGTACTGCTCGATGCGGCCGCTATGGGCGTAAACGTGGTGGAGCGCGAGGGGATTTCGATCTGGCATCCGGCGCGCTTCATCCTGGTTGGCACGATGAACCCGGAAGAAGGCGACCTCCGGCCGCAATTGCTGGACCGGTTCGGTCTGACCGTCGATGTTGAAGGCATCAAGGACATCGGACAGCGGGTACAGATCGTCGAGCGCCGCGAAGAATGGGAGTCCGACCCAGCAGGCTTTAGCCAGCGCTTTGCCGAGCAGGACGCGCAGATTGGGACGCACATCGCCGAAGCCATCGTTCGCTTCCCGCGCGTCTCGATGCCAGTCGCCATCCTGCGGGCGCTCGCGGAGATGAATGTCAGCCTCCAGGTTGATGGGCATCGCGCCGATCTGGTCGGCCGCAAGGCGGCCCAGGCGCTGGCCGCCTATCGGGGGATTCCTGAGGTCGGGGTCGCGGAGGTCAATGAAGTCGCGGATATGGTCCTCGCCCACCGGGTCAAGGCCGGGGGCCGCCACGAGCTTGGGATCGCTCAGAGCCATCCCAGCGCTTCCCGGGCCTCGCGAAGCTAGCTCAAGGTGTCCACGCCGACCCACCTGACCCGAGCGATCTCCGTCATTGCCCACGTCGACCACGGGAAGACGACGCTCTCCGACCGGCTTCTCGAATACACGGGCACCGTGGCGCCGCGCGACATGGTGGAGCAGGTGCTGGATCAGCTCGATCTCGAGCGCGAGCGCGGCATCACGATCAAGGCGCAGGCTGTCCGCATGCTCTATAAGGCCGACGACGGGCAGACATACCAGATCAACCTGATCGATACGCCCGGCCACGTCGACTTCTCGTATGAAGTCTCGCGCGCGCTGGCCGCGTGCGACGGCGCCATCCTAGTGGTCGACGCGTCGCAGGGGATTGAGGCGCAGACCCTGGCCAACGTGCACCAGGCGCTCGATCACCACCTGAAGATCGTCCCGGTCGTCAACAAGATCGACCTTCCGCAGGCGAACCCGGACCTGGTGCGGGAGGAGATCGAGAAGGTGATCGGCCTGCCTGCCGAATCGGTCATCTTCGCCAGCGCTCGCAAGGGCATCGGGACGAAAGAGATCCTCGAGGCCGTCGTGCGCGAGGTTCCGGCGCCGACCGGCCACTCCAACGCACCCCTGCAGGCGCTGATTTTCGACGCCAAGTTCGACGCCTACCGAGGCGTCGTCACCTACATCCGGGTGCTTGAAGGAACACTGCGCACAGGCATGCGCATCCAGATGATGCAGACCGGGAACTCATTCGAAGTCGACGAGGTCGGCATCTTCCGTCCCGACCGCACGCCGGTCGACGACCTATCTGCCGGCGAGGTGGGCTATCTCATCGCCAACATCCGCAACGTGCGTGACTCGCGCGTCGGCGACACGGTGACCGACGCCACGAGGCCGGCAGCGGCGCCGCTACCCGGCTACCGCCATGTCACGCCGATGGTCTTCGCCGGCCTTTTCCCGACCGACACCGAGCAGTACCAGCAGCTCAAGGAGGCGCTGGAGAAATTGCAGCTCAACGATGCCGCGCTCGTCTATGAGCCGGAGACCTCGGCTGCCCTCGGATTCGGGTTCCGCTGCGGCTTCCTGGGCTTGCTCCACATGGAGATCGTCCAGGAGCGCCTCGAGCGCGAGTTCAACCTCACGCTGCTCGGGACGGCTCCCACGGTCGAGTACCGCGTGAAACTGCGTGACGGGACCGAGATCCCGGTCGACAACCCGGACAAATTGCCCGATCCTGGTGAGATCGAGGCCATCAGCGAGCCGATGGTGATCGCCACCATCGTGGTGCCCAGCACCTACGTCGGCAACATGATGGAACTCAGCCAGGAGCGGCGCGGTCAATTCCTGAACATGGAGTATGAGCCGGGTGACCGGGTGGTCATCACCTACCGGATGCCACTCGCCGAGATCATCCACGACTACTACGACCAGCTGAAGTCGCGCAGTAAGGGCTACGCCTCGCTCGACTACGAGATGGTCGGCTTCGAGGAGGCAAACCTCGTCAAGCTCGATGTGCTGGTTGCCGGGTCACCAGTCGATGCCCTGTCGATGATCGTGGACCGGAGCAAGGCGCAGCAGCAAGGCCGCCGCTTGGCGGAAAAGCTCAAGACCCTGATCCCGCGCCAGCTCTTCGAGGTCCCGATCCAGGCCGCGATCGGCGGCAAGATTGTCGCGCGCGAGACGGTGCCCGCCATGCGCAAGGACGTCACCGCCAAGTGCTACGGCGGCGACGTGACCCGCAAGCGGAAGTTGCTCGAAAAGCAGAAGGAAGGGAAGAAGCGGCTGAAGCGCGTGGGCAACGTCGAGATTCCACAGGAAGCCTTTATGGCCGTGCTGAGCCTGGACTGATGGAACGCATTCACAGCCTCTACCTGCACGTGCCGTTCTGCACCTGGGTGTGCAAGTACTGTGACTTCAACGCCTATGCGGTGCTGGACGGCCTGATCCCGCCCTACGTCGACGCCCTCGGTCGCGAGATCGATGAGGCGGCCGACACCCTGCCGATCGGGCCGATCGAGACGGTCTTCATCGGAGGCGGGACGCCCAGCCTTCTCACGATCGATCAGCTACGCCTTCTAATGGATCGTGTCCGTTCGATCGGACTGGCGGCCGGCGCCGAGGTTGCGTTGGAAGCGAACCCCAGCAATGTGACCATCGAAAACGTGGCGGGCTGGCTCGGGGCGGGCGTGAACCGGCTCAGCATCGGCGTGCAGAGCCTGCGGCCAGACGCGCTGCGCTTCCTGGAACGGCTCCACTCCGCCAGCGACGCGATCGCGGGGATTCGTACCGCGCGCACAGGAGGCTTCGCGAACGTCAATGCCGATCTTTTGTATGGTGTTCCTGGCGTAAACCTCGCTGGCTGGCTCGAGACCCTGGACGCGGTGCTGGCCGAAGGCGTTCAGCATCTCTCGGCGTATGAGCTGACGGTTGAGTCACAAACCCGGCTAGGGCAGGAGGTGCGGACGGGCCTCGTTCAGATGCCCGACGCCGACGACCAGCTCGAGCAGTACTGGGCGGCGGTGTCGAGATTGGAGGCCGCCGGCTATGCCCACTACGAAATCTCGAACTGGTCGCAACCTGGCTTCGCCTGCCGGCACAACCTGGCTGCCTGGCATTACAAGCCCTACCTTGGCTGCGGCGCCGGCGCGCACTCGATGTTCCGCCGCAATGACGGGAGCACGGAGCGGCGCTGGAACGTGAAGGGCCCACACGCTTACATCAAGCAGGCATCCGTCTCGGGTCATGCAGTCGCGGGCAGCGAGACCTTGTCACCAGAGCGCGCGAGTGGGGAGGCCGCCATGGTCGGCGTGCGGTTGCTGGATGGCACGGCGGCAGCGCGAGATTTCCCCGTACAGCGAACGCAACTGGTCGAGGCCGGGTTGCTGGCCGAACAAGATGGCGACGTCCGGCTCACGCGACGGGGCATCGAGCTCGCCAACCAGGTCGGTGCGGCTTTCCTCGTTTAGGAACGCACGCGGGCGACGTGGCTGCCCGAGGGCAGCCCAACAGCGAGTGCTATAGGCGCCAGGATGCCGCCAATGAAGAACAGGAGTATGGCAATGTTGGTCCAATACCCCAGTGCGGCCATCCATATGCTGAGCACCACGAATACGCCCGCGAATACGCCGCCGACGGGCAGAACTTTCCTCGCGTCCTGGGGTCCTACCCGGTTGCGTATCCACCTTGTGGAGGCCGCGAGGAGGGCGGCTCCGATCGCATATAGTGCTGCGGCTGTGCTGAGTCCTCGAAGCGTGAAATCGAGAGGATTTCGACCGTAGGCGTTTAGCCCAAGCGCCGGGAGACCGACGGCCAGCGCGACGATCAAGGCGGTGGCTGCGATGAGAAGGCCCAAGACGGCAAGCACACCAGCAAGCACGCCGCCGGCGGAACGGGCCATAGCGGCAGTGTAGCCCGATATCCTTCGCGTGTGAAGTGGCCGCTTCTTCTCACGACGATCGCGTTTTTTCTGGCGGGTGCCGCGCTGGGTTACGCCTCGTTGGCCGGCGGCCCACTTCCCGCCGCTACGGCGGTCATCTTCCTGGTCCTCCTGCTCACGAGGTTCCGTACGCGGCCGGAGCAGCCAGGTGCTTACATGCTCGGCGCGGGACTGGCCGGGGCGCTGATCTTATTCAAGGTCATCGCCGACTGTTCGCCGCCGTCATGTCGCTTCGAGCTCATCACGCCCGTCGTCGGGGTCGTGTTCATCGTCGTGGCCATTGGCGGGGCGGTCCTTCTCGTGCGCGCCGTCATGCAGCACCGCTTCTCAAAACCGCTTAGCCGGTAGGCGCGGATCGGCGCAGAGGAACATGCCTGAGTCGCGCGTGATGTGAAAGGCGCCGTTCCTTGCGATCATCCCATCGAGAACCTCTCCGATCTTGGACAGCTCGCGCTCCGAAAGGCCCCAGGGCAAGGACCTGACATAAGCCAGGACTGCCGATGTGTCCGTGACGGCCAATGGATTCTGGTGACGAACAAGCTGCACCGAGCCAAAGAAGGGAGCGAGTTGCTCGGCGCCGTTCTCCAGGCTGAACTGCGTTGTCGAGATCATCGCTCGTTTCTCTGGTTTGCCGATCAGCTCATCAAGCTCCTCCATGTGGGCAGTACCGTTCGTGGCCGCATAGAAGCGACCGCTCGGACGCAAGACGCGGACAACCTCGGAGAAGACCGCAGCCCGGTCCGGCACGTGGTAGAGCATGTGGTTGGCGATCACCACGTCGAATGTCTGGTCCCCATCGGGGATCCCGGCCGCGTCCATTTGCCGGAGTTCCACGCCGCGCATTCCACCGAGCTGCTCTCTTGCGGCACGAAGCATGCCATCGGAAGAATCGGAGGCCACCAGTTCGAGACCGGCCGGCAGTCGATCCCGGTTCTCGCCCCACAACACGCAGGTGCCGGCGCCGAGCTCGAGCACGCGAGCACTTTCTGGCAATTGCATCTGGTTGAAGACCCACCGATTCCAACTGATCGGACTCGTACTGAAGCGGCGATGCAAGTTGATCCGGGCGCTCAGGTTGGCGTCGTTGCGATATTGCTCGAGCGTCTGCGGGTCACTCCCGCTCAAGAGGTGGGCCCATTCCGGCGTGCCACGCCCACTTTAGCCATCACGCGCTCGAATAGATCGTACGGCTGGGCGCCCATCACCAGGTAGCGGTCGGCGATCACGTGGGCGGGGATGCCGTTGATGCCCAGCTCCTCGGCCTCGGTGCGCCGGGCGTCGAGGTAATCGCCGAACCGGTCCGCGGCGATGGCCGCCTCCATCCCGGCGACGTCGACCCCCACCCGTTCGGCGACCTCGCGTAGGACCGCGATGTCCGAGACGTCTCGACCTTCATCCCAGTACGTGCGCAGGAGCTCGTGATGCATGGCATCGAAGCGACCCTGCTCCCTGGCGAATTCGGCGGCCTGCAAGGCGGGTCGGGAGTTGATCAGCCGCTGGTGCAGTTTGAGCTCCAGGCCGACGGTGGCAGCCAGCCGATTGACCCCTTCCTCGGCCCTGGCCATGTAGGCGGCGGCCAGGACCTCCTCGCGTGGCCGCCCTTCCGGCGGGATCTCCGGATGCAGCTCAAACGGTACCCATTCGATCTCGACGTCGTATTCCCGCTCCAGCCGTTCGACCCCGACCGAGTCGATGTAGCAGAAGGGTCAGACGTAGTCCGAGTAAATACGCACCGGAGTGGGCATCTCCCGAGAATAGCCGGTACAATTCAAGTTAGCACTCGCGGATCGAGACTGCCAATATGATGGAAGCCACTCCCCTCGACGAGCGCAAGCAGCAAATCCTGAAAGCCGTGGTCTCGGACTACACCGTGACCGGGGTTCCGGTCGGTTCGCAGGTGCTGGCGGCCAAGTACTTCATCGCGCTTTCCTCAGCCACCATCCGCAATGAGCTCGCCGACCTGGTCGGCACCGGTTACCTGCAGCAGCCCCACACTTCGGCGGGCCGGGTCCCCACCGATAGAGGCTACCGCTACTTCGTCGATTTCCTGATGGATCCCGAGGCAGTGTCGCCCACCGTCCGGCGGACCGTCAAGCAGGCCTTCGAAACGGCCCCGCACAGCGTTGAGGGGATCCTGGAGAAAGCCGCCATGGTGCTCGCGCAGGTCACCGAAAATGTCTCGCTGGTCACTGCCCCCGAATCCAGCGAGGCACGCATCAAGCACATCGACCTGGTGTCATTGGAGTCCCAGTCGGTGCTGATCATCCTGGTGCTGGAGGGCAACCTGATCAAGCAGACGGTGATTCGCCTCGAGCGGGCCACCTCCCAGGACGACCTCAGCCGGATGGCCGCCATGCTCAACCGAAAGGTCAAGGGACAGACCGCCGACGAGCTCCTGTTGCGGCTTAGCGATCTCGGCCCCGATCGCGATGAGCAGCGCCAGATCCTCGAACGGGTGATCGACTCGATCAGTTCCCACCAGGCGACGCGCCAGTCGGTCGTGCTGCATGACGGCGTACGCAACCTGTTGCGCCATCCCGAGTTTGTCGAGGTCAACCGGCTCGAAGAACTCCTCGAATTGCTGGAGCAGGGCGCCCAGCTGGCCGGCATTCTGCAGCAGGTCGCTTTCGACAAGGATGTCGAGATCATCATCGGCCGGGAGAACACGAGCAGCGGGTTGCGCGAGTGCAGCCTGGTGCTGACGACTTACAAGATGGACGAACGGGTGCGGGGCACGATCGGCGTGATCGGCCCAACCAGGATGCATTACGGGCAGGTCGTGGCCCGGGTCCGGCTGGTCAGCCAGGCGACCTCGGAACTCCTCGGCCCCCTGGGGAACTGATTCGGCCGGCAGGGCAATGGGTAAAAAGTCAAACATGTCATCGAAGCATCAGCCCCCCGATCCACCCGGTGTCGGCCAAAGTCGCCCCGGCGTGACCGACACCCGGGCCAGCTCGGCGACGGAGAGCGAACCAGGCACCCAGGCTCAAGAGCCGGCAGATCCGGAGGTTCAGGCGGCCCGCGACGAGGCGGAGGCGAATTTTGCCCGCTATCAGCGGCTCGCGGCCGACTTCGAAAACTACAAGCGGCGCAGCCGCCAGGACCTGACCGATCGCACCCAGTTCGCCAACGAGGAACTGCTCCGCAAACTGCTCCCACTCCGGGACAATCTGCAACGCGCGCTCGAGCACGCCCCCGAGGGTATCGACCGCAACTGGTTCGAGGGCATCAAGCTGGTGGTCCGGCAGTTCGATGATGTCCTGCAGGCTCAGGGCCTGTCGACGATTCCTGCGGTCGGCGAGAAGTTCGATCCGGCGCAGCACGAGGCGATTGCGAGCGAGGAGACCGATGAGCACGAGGAAGGCACCATCGTCGAGGAGATGCAGCCCGGGTACCGGCTCCACAACCGCGTGCTCCGGCCCACCCTGGTGAAGGTTGCGCATCCGCGCGCGTTAAAGTCCTAGCAACCCCTTATGGCGATCAAGCGGGACTACTACGAGGTGCTCGGCGTGAGCCGAACCGCCAGCGCCGAGGAACTGAAGCGGGCTTATCGCAAGCTCGCGCTGCAATTTCATCCTGATCGCAATCCCAATGACCCCCAGGCCGAGTCGCGCTTCAAGGAGGTCAACGAAGCCTACGAGGTCCTGAGCGACCAGTCCAAGCGCCAGCGGTATGACACCTTCGGCCATTCCGCCCAGGGGACGCCGGGCTTCGACTTCGGTGGGGCCGGCTTCGGCGGGATCAATGACATCTTCGACATGTTCTTCGGCGCGGCTGCCGCCGGCCGGGGGCGTACCGGCCCACGCCGTGGGGCGGACCTTCGGCTCGACCTCCGGCTCACCTTCGAAGAGGCGGTCTTCGGCGTCAACCGCGAGCTGACCATCCCGCGGGCGGAGGCCTGTCAGGCCTGCCAGGGCAGCGGCGCCGAGGCGGGCACCTCGCCACAGACGTGCCCCCAGTGCCGCGGCAGCGGCCAGGTCCGGCGCGCCACCCAGTCGATCTTCGGCCAGATCGTCAACGTCGCCAGCTGCCCTCGCTGCAACGGCGAGGGCAAGGTGATCGAGCGACCGTGCAAGACCTGCGGCGGCAGCGGTCACCGACCGGGCGAGAAGAAGGTGCGTGTCAACATTCCCGCCGGCGTCGACAGCGGATCGCAGATCCGCCTCACGGGTGAGGGCGAGATCGGCCCACGTGGTGGCGCCCCAGGCGATCTGTACATCGTGCTCCAGGTCAAGCCGCACCCGGTGCTGAAGCGCAACGGCACCGACGTGGTCTACGAGCTGCCGCTGAGCGTGGCACAGGCCGCGCTTGGAGACACAGTGGAGATCCCCACGGTCGATGGGCCGGAGAAAATCGAGATCGCGCCCGGCACCCAGTACGGGAAGACGATCCGGATCAGCGGACGCGGCGTTCCGCATGTGCGCTCCGGCCGTCGCGGTGACCAGCTCGTCTACGTGCGGGTCGTTATTCCCACCAACCTGACCGAAGAGCAGAAGGAATCGCTCCGGCAGTTGGGCGGCATCAGCGGCAAGCCGCAGCACATCGAGAAGGGCTTTTTCGACAAGTTCAAGCACGTCATCGGCCTCGACTAGGCCAACCCTCGAGCCTCGGTAGACTAGCGCGGTGTCGACGGCGGTTCGTCTCGGTGTATTGATCGCCGCGATCGCCGTCGTGCTCGCGTTGCTGCTCGGTCCTGCTTGGCGCGGCAGCTTCTACCGAAGCTGGCTGCGGCCGCGGCTGGTCGTCTTTGGCGTGATCGTGGCACTGCTGGCGGCTGGCGAATACATTTTCCGCGTCGTCAACGCGATCAAGAGCCATTGATGGCGCGCTCGTTCCAGGTCACCTTCGTCAGGAGCGGCAAGACGCTCGCCGTCGACGAGACCGAGGGAATCCTTAACGCCGGACTCAACGCCGGGCTGGCGCTTGCCTACGATTGCCGCAAGGGCCGGTGCAAGACCTGCATGGTCAAGGTCGACGGGATCATCGACCAATCCGAGGCCTGGCTGATCAGTAACGAGGAGCTCGCCGACGGCTATGCCTTGATCTGCGTTGGGAAACCACGGAGCAATCTTCGAGTGCACGCTTGACGCGGTTCACCCTCGTCGACCTCGTCATCGTTATCGCGGTCGTGTTTGCCATCAGCAGCGGATATCGCCGCGGCTTCTGGCTCTCGCTGGCCCAATATGCCGGCCTGGTTTTGGGGGTGGTGATCGGGGCCGCCCTGGCGCCGGTGCTGATGGCCGCCATCAACGTCACCGGCCCAAGCATCCGGTCGCTCGGCGCGGTGCTGATCCTGATCGTGCTGGGGGCCATCGGCAGCAGCGTCGGCTACTGGGTGGGCGAGCCGATTCGCCTACGGCTGCTGGCGCACCCGCAAAGTGGCCGGATCGACAGCGTTGCCGGGGCCATCTTCTCCGCCCTGGCCGTTCTCTCGGTCTCCTGGTTCCTCGGGCTCAGCCTGGCGCGGTTGCCCAGCCCGCAACTCTCGAGTGCCATCCAGCGCTCGGCCGTGCTGCGGGCGCTGGACAGCGTCGCGCCGCGGCCCCCGGGCTTCCTGGCTCGAGTCGAAGCCATCATCGCGGGCGCCAACTTCGCGCCGGTCTTCTCCGGGCTGGAGCCCTTGAGCCCATCCCCCCAACCATTGCCCACCTCGGTCGACACCCCGGGGGTCCGTACAGCGCAATCCGAAACCTTGAAGATCCAGGGTTACGGCTGCGGCGGCATAGTCTTTGGCAGCGGTTTCCCGGTCGGCCCCGGCCTGGTGCTCACCAACGCCCACGTGGTCGCCGGGACCCAGGGCACGACGGTCCGGAATTCGGTGGGGCGCTCCCTGCCGGCTCGCGTCGTCCTGTTCGATTCGCAGCGCGACGTCGCCATCCTTTATGTGCCGCAACTGGCGCTGCCGCCGCTCCCCGAAGCATCCGCGGGCAGAGGCACCGAGGGCGCGGCGATCGGCTACCCGGGCGGCGGTGCGGAGCAGGTCTCGCCCGCCGTCGTCAACGGCGAGGTCAAGGCTGAAGGTCGCGACATCTACGGGCAGCGACTGGTGGTGCGCAGCATCTGGATCATCCAGGCGAAGGTCGAGCCGGGGAATTCGGGCGGGCCGCTCGTCGACCTGAACGGCAGTGTGATCGGTGTCATCTTCGCGGCCTCCACCAGCTCGCCTGGCCAGGCCTACGCGCTGACCGACGCCGAGGTACAACCCGACATCGACCAGTCTCAGGGCCGCACCACGTCTGTGCCCGTCGGCGCCTGCGCCATGTAAGAGTGTTCACCCTTGGCCTAGGGTTGGTATCCTCGGCTGTCGGAATTCTTACAACCACAGTGATGCTGGTGGGCGGGCTGATCGCTCCTGCCCCTGAGACCGGAGGACTCAGTCTTGTAGCGCTATTCGCAATTGCGCCTTGGCTGGCTGTCGCCAAAGTAGGGCGCATTTGGTCGCTGGAATGTCGTTGAGACATGCCTTCAAGTTGGAATAGGTACGTAGAATCGTCGCGAAATGCTTGATTTCCTTGGCTTCCTTTTGGCCGCCTCACTGGTTGTGGGGGTCATCGCGGGCAGCCTCTACATCGGCCTTCGTACCTCGCGGCCGTACTGGCGGATGTTTAACACGGGCACCCAGGTGGAGAGACTGGTGCGCCTGCGAAAGTTAGTGTTTGGTGTGTTCTTGGTCGATCTATCGCTGCTTCCGTTTGTTATTACAGCGGTCGTCCTTGGTCTCCCGAGCATTGTTTTGATCGTATATTTCGCCGTATTAGCGCCGGCCGGAGTAGGCGCGGTGACTATTCATGTTGGGACGAAGGCTGCCATCAAGGCACGAGCTGATGCTAGAGCAAGCGTCCGGCGCGATTAGTCCCGTACGGCGCATCTAGGACGGAATTAGCCAGCGACAAAGCGCTGCGGGCGGCCACCGACCTACGGACTCGATTGCGGCGAGGGGCTCGACTGGATGTTCTGCTGGCCCTGGATCGTCATCTCGCCGGAGATCAGGAACGGCGCCCGGCTGTTCTCACGGATGAAGCCCATGGTGACCATCATCAAGATCGTCAGCACCGCCATCAGCATTAGCAATCGCTGCTCGCCGCGGCGTGCCGCGCCCCAGATGACGCCCGGCAAGCCGCGCAGGTACCAGACGACTGCTGCAATCGCGAGCAGCGTATAGAACATGAGGGCCAGCACCTTCCAGGGAATCATCGATCCCAGTGGGTTGATCAATCCGCCCTCCCAGAACGGCCGGTTGAGACCGGCGCCGGCCACCGCGTCATAAGTCAGGCCGAGGTGGTAGGGCTGGGCGGCGAGCAGGACGGTCAGCACCAGCCCAACCGCCATGGCTTTGAGCAGTCCGGCGCCGCGCGCTTGGTTGGTGCGCAATCGACGGGCGAAGTAGAGCGTGGCGGTGAGGAACATGATCCCCAGCAGCGTGATCTGCCACAGGAACCACGGGCTCAGGGTGCCGTACATCATCTTGTACCAGCTGCCGTAGGCGTGCAGCTGGATTTCTTTCGCATAGGAATAGCCGACCACCGGCTGCAGGAGCGTCAGTGAGATGCCCCAGAGCAAGCCGAAGCTACCCGCCCAGTCGTAGAAGGCCTTGTCCTCGGGTTTCCTCGCCCGTAAGAATCGAATCGCGCTAAAGGCGCCGATGACAAACCCGATGTAGGCGAGGTTGCCCACCGTCCGGTGGACGGTTAGCGGATACGACGTCGGGTTGAGTACGAGACGGATCGGGTTCTGCGGCGTGGTCGGGGTCAGCATGTAGCTGGCCACCACGTCGATCATGTAGACCTGCAAGAAGGAAGCGATCGCCAGCAGTCCGCCGATCGCCATGTGCACGCCCTTGAAGCCGCGCAGCGGATCCCAGGTGTAGTACCAGAGGTAGGCGAGGCTGACCTGCAAGACGAAGGTCCAGGCCTCGATGAACAACGGCCACCAGGCGATGGTCACGATCGTCGTCCAGAAATGGCCCCAGAGGCCGACCAGCAAGACCGTCATCAGCAGGATCGCGATCGTCGAGCTGACACTGAAATAGAGCGTGATGAAACGACCCAGGCCGTGAGCGAGACGATCGTAACTGCGACGCTGCCGCATGAAGCCGAGGAACTCGATCGCCGGGCCCAGCTCGGCCGCGCCGCTGACCAACCCCGCGATCAGGATGTGGAGCGAAAAGAGGCTGCCGATCGCGACCTGGGCGGCGACGATATTCTGCCCCTGCGGCGCCGACGACGGCAGCTCGCCGGCGATCCGATGCAGGGCGGGCCAGATGACGGCCAGCGCGTTCACAGGTTGAAGAGCCGGCCGGAGCCGAGCAAGGTCAGGATGACGACAAACAGCACCGCGAAGGCGCCGGGCACCATCACGGCCGGCCGCTCGAAGGGATTGCGCTCGGGGCCGCGGTCGATGAACGGGAGCGCGAGGAGTAGGAGGACGCCGCCGGTCGGGAGGACGAGCACGAGCGGGATCAGCTGCTGCGGGACGAGCAAGAGCAGCTCGTCGAGTGGCAGGAAAAACCACTCCGGCACCGGCGTGTAGGTGGTGGTGGAGGGGTCGGCCATCGCTTCCAGCGGTGCGCCGATCGCCACCGCCAGCAGGAAGACGACGATGACGAGAGCGATCGAGACCAGGCCGTCTTTGAAAGTTTGGAAGGGGAAGAAGTCCTCGGTTTCCAGCGGCGCGGCCCACAGTTCGTCGGTGGGCACCGCCGGGTAGGGGGGCTCGATCGGCCGCTGCGCCGGCGGCGGCGGGACGTCGACCCCCTCGCGACTGCGATAGGCCCCCCGATAGTTGATGTAGGAACCGAACTCGCCGTGCTTGCGAAGCAAGGCCAGATGCGCCCCGATTAGGGGAAAGAGGATGGCCGGGATCAGCCAGACGTGGATGCCGAAGGTGCGGCTGAGGGTAATCGGGCCGACGAAGTCGCCGCCGCGCCACAACGCCCGGATGAAGGACCCGATGAAGGGCGTGTATGCGGGGATGTTGGTGACGACCACCGCCGTCCAGTAGGCGGCCTGGTCCCAGGGCAGAAAGGCGCCGGTGATCGCCATCCCTAGCACGAGCACGAAGAGGCCGACGCCGGTGACCCAATTGAGCTCGCGCGGCCGCTTGTAAGAGCCAGAGAAGAAGGTCCGCACCATGTGCAGGCCGATGACGAAGAGCAAGATGTAGGCGGACCATAGGTGGATGCCGCGCACGATCGAGCCGAAAGCGTCGTGCTGCTTCAGGTAGTTCAAGCTGGCCCAGGCCTCGGTCACCGACGGCACGTAGAGCAGGGTGAGGAAGATGCCGGTGACCAGCTGCAGCAGGATCAGGACCAGGGTGGCGCTGCCCAGGGTGTAGAACCAGGCGCCCCGCACCGGCACCGCCTCGTAGAGACCCTTGCGCACCAGGCTTCGGATGGCGGCCCGCTCATCCAACCAGTCGTAGACCGCGGCGAGCCAGCCCATCAGAGTGATTCCGTAAAGCTGTTCTGGATGAAGAGGGTCGTGCCATCGATCCGGTGGACGTACTGCGGCAGCGGCTTTGGCGGTGGACCACCGACGTTTTTTCCGGTGATGTCGTAGAGGCCGCCGTGACAGGGGCAGAGGAACTGCCCCAGGTCGGCCTGCCACCGCACCGGGCACTGCATGTGCGTGCACACGTTCGAGAAGATCAGGTAGTCGCTGTTGATCTTCACGACGTAGACCGCGAGGTCTTCGTTAGCGGCGGTCCATTCGTCCTGCGGAAACGAGACCACGAACTTGGTGGGTTGGCGGTCGGGCACCCCGCTGATGTCGCCGACCTGCCGCCACAGCACCTGCTGGCGGTGGAAGAGTGGCGAGAGGATGAAACCGACGATCGGGATGCCGAGCAACACCGTGACGACCGCGCCCACCGCCTGGGTGCCAAGGAAGGCGAATTGGCGGCGGCTCAGCCGCCGCGGCTCACGACGCGCCATAGCGAATGAATCCGTAGAGCACGCCGGCGGTGCCGAGGACGATGAAGAGCAGAACCACCGTGATGGCGCCGCCCACCAGCCAGAGGGTCAGCGGCGTCTGGCCGTGCGCCTGGCGGAACCAGCGTCGCAGGCCGAGGGCGGCGATGCCGATGAAGAGCAGGGTGAGGCCGATCATGACGACGCTGATCAGGGCCAGATAGAAATAGGTTTGGAGGTTACCCATCTAGCCTCATGGGTAGTAGCCCTTGCTTGGAGACTGGAAGATGCTGTAGCTGTCCGACTCCTTCATCACGCCATAGATCGTGTAGTCACTGCGTGCCGTGGTCCGGATCACGCCCATCAAGAGGAAAAGCAGGAGTGCGCTGGCGCCGGTGACGGCGAGCGTCACCTGGCTGCTTCGACGCAGGTCCTGGGCCATCGCGTGACGTCGGGGTCGCGAGATCAGCCAGTGCACCAGGCTCACCAGCACCGCGATCGCGAGCGCCAGGTAGCGCAGCGCGAAGAGATCTTTGGGAAAGACCGCCGCGGGTGTCATGGTGATCAGCGATCCCAGCACCACGATGCCGGTGAGGACCGGGGCCGCCGCCGTCGGGCGCGATTGCCAGAAATAGAGGTTGCTGCCCACCAGCAGGATCGCGATGAAGGTCGCTTGCAGCAGCCAGAGCCAGGCGAACGGCCCCTGCATCGAATAGTGGAAGGCTCCCGGTGAGCCCTGCTTGATGCTCTCGACGAAGACCGCGCCGAGCACGATCTGCACGACCAGCGTGGTAAACCCGACCACCAGGCTGGTCCGCGCTGCCCAATGGAAGTAGACGCGGTTCGCCGGTTGGCGACTGGCCGCGGCGTAGACGGCGGCGACCGCGGCGATGAAGAACGATGCCCACGAGAGATTGCCGACGAACCGGTGACCGAGCTCCGGCCAGTACGACGGATTAAAGAAGGCCGAGGCGCCCTGGCCCGATCGCGGGGTCAGAAGGTAGCTGTCGAGGGCGACGATGATGACGAGGAAGACGTGCTCGGTGGCGGCTGTGGCGTAGCCGAGCAGGATGTGCGCGCCCTTGCGCTGGCGGAAGCGGTCCCAGCGCAGGTTGTACAGGAGGATGCCACCCAGCGTGAGGAACCAGATGGTAAAGGCCACCACTGCCGGCCAGAAGAAGAGGGTGATCAGGGTCACGAAGAATTTCGGATAGAGCGCGGTGACCACGAGGACGGCGAAGCCGCCGAGCGTGGCGCCAAGGCTGAAGATCTTGAGGTTGACGTTGCCGAGCGCCCGCGCGTATCGCTCGTAGCGCGGATCCTCGCGCCGAAGGCCGATCCACTCGAAGGTCGGGCCGAGCACGAGAGCGCCCATTGTGAAGGAACCAAAGATGATGTGGACGAGGAAGAAGAAGCCTACCGCCCAGCGGTTGGTGACGAAAGGCAACTGGATACTGGGCTGGTCGAGCGAAAAAGAACTGGCGATGTGGGTAAGCATCGCCTCGCCCTTAGTCCGACTCGGTGACGCGGCGTCCCAGGCGACCGGTCAGACCGGCCGCGCCCACGAGGAAGCCGAAGCCACCGAGTAGGGTCTCCCAGGGAAGCAGGTTCGGCTGACCACCCAGCGCGCCGAGCAACGACTCGTGCAGGTAGCTGAAGGGCAGCAGCCGAGAGATGACGAGCAGTGCCGGATGTTCGAGGGGCGTGAAGACCCCAGACAGGTAGAGCAGCGGCAGGAGCGGGATGAAGACGTACAGCATCACCTCCCCCGGCGAATCGGAGAGGGTGCTGGCAATCGCGCCCATCAGGTTGCCGAGGAGGAGCACGGCCGCGGTGCTCAAGAGGAGCGACGGCCACCAGGCGAATTGCGATGGGTGGCGAACCGTGATCAAGACCAGCACGGGAATCACCTGGAGCAGGTCGATCAATGCGCTGGTCGAGAGGCGCTCGATCAGCAGGCGTCCCGGGGTGACGGGCAGCGTGCGGTAGCGCAGCATCAGCCCGGACTGGCGCTCGCGCGTCAGGACGGCGCCCGCGCCTAGCGTGCCGATGATGGCGACCAGCATCGTCAGGCTCATGGCCGCGTAGAAGGGCGGGGCCGCGTACACCAGGGGGATACCGACCACCAGGGGAAAGGCGAGCTTGATGGTAAGCGCCCGCCGGCGCTGGGCGAACTCGACCAGCTCGCGCTGCCAGATGGTGCCCGCGAGCATCATCAGCGCGCCCCGGTGTGGAAAGGCGCGCGTGTCATCGGTGGGCCACCGGGAGCGCCTCGCCGGTCAGTTTCAGGAAGAGGTCGCCCAGGTTCGGGCGGCGAACCCGCATGTTGCTGACCAGGTCGGCGGTGCCGTTCAGCACCGCCAGCACCTGCGCCGGGTTGGCGCCGCGTGCCAGGACGATGTGGACGGTATCGCCGTCGACGTTCGCCGCCTCGACCGCGTGCAGAGCGCGGAGGCTCTCCAGTTCGATTGGAGAATTCACCTGCAGCTGCACCTCTTTGAAGCCGGCGAGCTCGGTCAACAGCTCGGGCACGTGCCCCTCGCGGATCACGCGACCCTGGTGCAGGAAGATCACACGGTCGCAGATCCGCTCGGCGAGGTGCACGTCGTTGGTCGCCAGCAGCACGGCGGTGCCGGTCAGGCTGAGCAGCTGGAGACGTTCGATCAGGTCGAGCTCGGCGCGGTAATCGAGCGCGAGCGTCGGCTCGTCCAGCAACAGGATCGAGGGCCGGTGGACCAGCGCCTCGACCAGGTTGAGCTTCCGCTTCATTCCCAGCGAGTACTCGCCGACCAGCTGATCGCGGGCGTCCAACAGACCAGACCATCGAAAGAGCTCGTCGAGCCGGTCGCGGGCGAGCTCGGGTGCCAACCCAAACTGGCGGGCGAAGAACCAGGCATTTTGATAGCCCGTCATCTTGTCGAAGTGCGCGGCCTGGTCGAGCATCACGCCAAGCCGGCGCCGCAGAGACGGTAGCCGGGGGTTGGTGTTGCCAAACCAGCTGACGCGGCCGGCGGTCGGGCTGGCGGCGGTCGCGAGCACGCGCAACAGCGTGGACTTGCCGGACCCGTTAGGGCCCATCAGGCCGAGTACCTCTCCCGCGGCAAGGTTGAGAGTGATGTCGAAGACGCCCTTGCCACCGCGATAGGTGCGGGTCAGGCCGGTCGCCGCGAGCAAGCTAGGCTCGGAAGCCGTATTTTCCCTCATGAAAATCGCCGGTCTCGATCCATTTCTGGATGACGGTGTCCATCACTTTTGTCGTCACGCGCTCCTCGCCGAGCTCCTGGGCATTGCCCTCGACCGCCGCCATCACCTGGCCTTTGACGAAGGGGGGCATGTTCTCGAGCCGCTTTTCCGCGTCCGGCTCCCAGGGCATCTGCGGCCCTTTCTGCTGCAGCGCTTCTGAGACTTCGCCCCACATCTCGAACTTCACGTCCATCGCGGCGGGCGTGATCAGAGGGCCGAGCCCCTTCTTGGCGGCGGTCCACTCGACGCGCCAGCGGCTCAACTCGCGGCAGTAGGAGGGGAGGTTCTCCAGCCGCGCTTCGGCCTCCGGAGACCAGGTGAAGTAATGCTCGAAGGTCTTGGGGCTGAGCGGGTGGCCGTATCCGATCTTGATCCCGAGCCGCTCCAGGAAAGCGGCGTTGATCGCCTCGGCGGTGCGCGCCGCGCGCGACTCTGCCGCGTGCTGAGCCAGCTCGCGCGCCCGGCTCGGCTCGAACTTTTCCTGGGCGCGGATCTCCACCTCGTTGAGGCGGCGGACCCCGTCCTCGGTCCAGCCGGGTGAGGGCTCGCGCGGCTCATCGCCGTTGCCATCGTGGTGGCCGTGCGCCTGCATCGCCGCCTGCACCGCCTCGGGCGACTGCCCCTTGAGCGCCTGGTTCATCATCATCCGTGCCTCCACCAGGCCGCCGTCGGCGACGTCGCCGGTGATGGTCTCGGCCCGGATCTTCCTCGCGAATTCTTCGACCTTGGTCCGGGCCATCATTCGCATGAAGCCGCCGGGCACCCGCTCCATACGCTGCACGGCCTCGTCGGTCCAGAGCAACGGCGTCTCGCCGGCCGGCTTTGCCAGCGGCACAGTGTCGCTGACCACTTCGGCAACCGGCCCGTAGGCCTCGTCGAGGTTGGCGTCGGCAAAGTCGCGAGTGATGCTCGGAAGTCGCTGCACCCTGGCGATCTTTTCGATGCGGGCCTTGACGCGGCGCCGCTCGTATCCCTTGGGAACGCGGCTGAGGACCTCCTTGGCGTCCGCCGTCCACTTGACCTTGAAGCCGTCGAACGCTTCCTCCTCTTCGACGCCGCCTTCTTTGGTGGCGGCGGCGATCATGGCCTCCTTGTCCACCCGCTGGAAGGTGGTGCCGTCGCAGACAGGACACGCGTCTGGGTGCCCACCGCGGGACGGCCGGCCGCAGCGTCGGCATAACCAGGTCTCGACACTTGCGACCGCCGCCTCTGCCGTTGCCTTGACCTGGCCCGGCTCGACGCCCATCGCGCGCGCCGCGTGCTCGGGCATCACTTCGGCCACTGCCTGGTCGATGACGGAAGAGCTGATGATCGAGTGCCCACGCTCCATGGCGTAGCGGCAGATGGCCGTGCGGGTGATGGCGCGAAAGGCCGCGGGAACCTTCTCCATGCGCGCCTCCGCTTCCTCGGTCCACGTGACGCTGGCCTCGGCCTGAACGTCGATCGGCGGCACGAAGGTGCGGCTGGACAACAGCACAGATACGGGTGCGAGGCGTAACAGGTTGTCGCTGTTGCTGCCCATGTCCATCTCCGCCGCGGAGTGCACGCCGATGCGTCCCATGACGAGCAGCCACGGCGGGTCCTGGCGTACGTACTGCAAGACCTTCTTGAACGCTTTGCCGTCGAGCAACGTGGTCTTTATCTCGACGCCCTCATCACGCGCGAGCGACTCGGCCACGCGCAGATGCGATTCGTAAATCTTGGCGAGGCCGGTGTCGATGATCTCCTCGTGCAGTTGCTCCTGCTCTTTGAAGCGGAAGACCTTCGAGGCCTCAGCCGAGAGCACGTCGACGATCCCATTGAACATGGCGTAGTGAAGGTAGGGGTCATAGACAGACACGGCCTCGACCGTCTTGCCGAAGGCGCGACCAAGCTCGATCGCGGTCCGAAGGCCCGCGAATGATTGCGGGCTGCCGTCGATAGCAACCACGATCCGGTCGGAGGCATCGTCGCGGAACGGATGCGTGTCGCGGATGACCAGCGAATCGACGCGGATCCGGCGCAGGACCCGATCGGTGACACTGCCGACCATGCTGTCCTTCACCGCACCCATACCAAGCGCGCCCATGATCACCAGGTCGTAATCGGACTCGGCGATGTCGTCGACAAGGCACTCCCAGTTCTTGCCATCGAAGGTCTTGTACTCGAAGGGAAGCCCCGCCCGGTCGCAGGCCACTTTCATCACGTCGCAATAAGAGTCCGAGATTAGCTGCAGGCCACGTGTGATCAGCGAGTCATGGATCTTGCGTTGCCGTTCCAGCTCCTGCTCCTGCTGGTATTCGTCGGGGAGTGTGTATTCCATCTGTTTGAAGCGAACGTCGTGCATGCGAGCGGCATAGATGTGGCTGCCGACGAGGCTGGCTTTGGTGGCGCTGGCGAGCCGGACGGCCACCTCGATGGCGGCGTTCGAATGGTCCGAATTGTCGAGGGGGACGTAGATCTTCTCGTACACCGGCAGCTTTCCCTCCTACATCGGCGTGGTGCCCTGACCTGATATTGGCAGGCCCACCATTAGCTGCGCAATTCCGCGCGTTCGATGCTTTCGAGGGGGCCGCCTAAGTCAGCGCAAAATGCCCCAGCTGGCGCTGGTGGACCGACCGGGCTCCAGGACGATCAGGCCGTCGCCGCTGCGGAAGGCGTTCGGCGCACAGGTCATCGGCTCGATGGCGAGGCTTCGGCGCCGGCGAGCTGCCTCGGGGACCGCATCGGGCGTATACACCATGAGGAACTGGTAAGTCGGCTCCATCCAGAGGGTCAGGCTGGGATCGCCCGTTGGCGCCTGGAGATGGACTCGGATCAATCCGTCGCCGTCTGGGACCAGGGCGGCGAACGCGGTATCCATGCTGAGGGACCCGATCGGCCGCAGTTCGAGGAAGTCGAAGGGCGTGCCACGATTCGCCAGCAGGCGACCCGTTGGAATCAGCCGATCGTTGGCCTCGAGCCGCAGCAGCGACGGCACCTTGAGGCGGGCCTGGTCGATCAGGGTGCCGACCGTGAGGTAGGGATGGTGGCCCGTACCAAAGGGGGCGGCGCGCCTCCCCAGGTTTTTCGCGGTCGTGCGAACGGTCAGGCCAGCGGCCGAGAGCCGGTAGTCGACGTCAAACCGAATGGTGAAGGGGTAGCCCTCCTGAGGATCGAAGGGCAATGACAGCACAACGCGGTCCTCGGCCTCGTGGAGCGCCGTCCACTTCATCCAGCGGGTGAGGCCATGCAGCGCGTTGTGCCGGGTTGGCTCGGTCAGCGGCGTCTGATACCAGGTACCTTCGAATTCGTACTGGCCGTCCTCGATCCGGTTTGGCCACGGCAGCAGCAGCTGGCCGCGGCCCATGGTGCACATCTCGTCCTCGCCGTATCCGTCGATGACATCGCGGTCGCCGACCGTGTAGGTCCGAAGGCCAGCGCCGACTTCCGTAACGACCGCCCGCTGGTCGCGGAAAGTCAGGGCAAACTGCTGCCCGGATGGTGGGCTCGGGGACATCGCAACCGGATAATAGATGGGTGGCACGGCTGAAGCTGAGCCTCTTTGGTACGCCGCGGGATGAGCTGGCCAGCACCGTCGACGGCGAGGTCCCGGAATGGATCGACCGCCTGTACGAGAGCTACGGCACGACCGCCGAGTCGGCGCCGGCCAGCGCATCAGTCTTGGCACTGGGCGAATCGCTTGGGATTCGCTTGCGCAAGCTCTCGGTCCTTCTCAAGAAGATGGAAGCCCTGGGCTGGTCGATCAAGCCGCTTCAGTGGGATCTGCTCGCCAGCACCGACCTCAGTGAGGTCGAGGCCCAGGCGCAGCTGGAAGCGGCCGGCGTCTGGGTGCTTGCCCGACAGCATGCGCCGCTGGACAAGGCCGGCAACGTCGCCTGGTCGCACGGGTTGCTTCCATAGCCGAGACGCCGCGGCTTTCGGAAGAGACCGTCGACGCCGACCCCTTGAAGCAATTCGCCGCCTGGTTCGAGGACGCCGTCAGCGCCGGCGAGATCCTGCCCGAGGCGATGACGATCGCTACCAGCACCCGATCGGGTGAGCCCTCGGCGCGGATGGTGCTGCTGCGCGGCTTCGACGAGCGCGGCTTCGGGTTCTTCACCAATTACGACAGCCAGAAAGGCCGCGAGCTGGCCGAAAACCCAAGAGCCGCGCTGGTCCTCTACTGGGGGAGGCTCGGACGCCAGGTGCGGGTGAGCGGCGACGTCGTCAAGCAATCGGTTGAGGAGTCAGCCGCCTACTTTCATCGGCGCCCACTCGCCAGCCAGATCAGCGCCCTGGCCTCGCCGCAGAGCCAGGTCGTCCTCAACCGCGCCGCGCTCGAGGAGAAGGTCGCGGCGTTGGAGAGGACGTATGCGGGAAAGGAAGTGCCGCTGCCGCCTAACTGGGGTGGGTATCGAGTCATTCCCAAGACCATCGAGTTCTGGGTGCATCGCGACAACCGGCTGCACGACCGCATCCGCTACACCCGGCAACCCACGGGTGGCTGGCGCATCGAGCGGCTCGCGCCTTAAGCCCCCACCCTCCCCTCCCCCGGAGCGGGGAGGGAAAGTGAGGGCTCAGAGAGAAACGGGCTATTTGTTCCGGTAGGCGACGGTCGAGGCATCGAAGTTGTGGCTCGCGTCGTAGCTACCGGCGGCGATCAACCCGGTGCCCGCGTGAATGTCGCTCAACGAACCCGCTTCGCGCTGCTTCTTGCCGGTGATCTTGACGTACTTTGTGTCGCCGTTCACCGTTAACCGGACTTGCTTGCCGTCGCGGGTGCGAATCGTGATCACGTTCCCGTTGACGTTCTCAACTTTGCCGGCGACGTGTACGCGACCGATGTGGACACGCCTGGCGTAGGTCTTGCCGTCGCGTTCCTCGTAGCGAACCATGACGTGGCTATTGAGTTCGATCTCCGACCAGCTCGCCTTCTCATGGCGGCCCTTGACCACCACGGTGGCGTCGGTCCGCAGGAAGGTTTTGCTGCCGGCTTTCGCGTTCTTCACGGTCACCTGCGTCGCCGTGATCGCGGTCACGGTGCCGCCGAACAGATCCTTCGCCGCCGGACGCTGCGTCTTCGCCGGGCTGGCCGCGATCGTGGCCGCGGGTGCCGCCAGCGCCCCGGTTGCCAGCACCCCTGCGAGCGCTCCCGCCGTCGCGATTCCTGCCAAAACTTTGCCGATCATGTTGTTTACGACCTCCAGTGTTTTCCGACGATTTCGACAGGGCCATCGTCGCGCCGCCGGCTGAGGCTTCCAGTGGAGAAGGCTTAGAGGTGGCTGAGAGTGCCTGGCTGATGCCTGGCAGTATCGACGCTCTTTACAGCTCCATACAGGCGGGGCCAGGCAGTAGGTCCGGCCACCTATCCCGGTGTTGCACCCGGCGCGGAGCGTCTGGCCTGGTGTCGAATAGACGCCGAACACGTCGTTAACGGCGCCTATTCCGATCCGATACCCGCCGAGACGGCTGAGCGCCGGGACCCGCCTAGGCAATGTTGAAAGGACTGTGTGACGGCGGGTTTTGTATTACGTCTGCCGTAAGCTTGCGGCCGTATTCTCGGCCCCGTGGGATCGACTGTTACGTTGCACCTCGCGGAGCTCGACTCCACCGCCGAGCCCCTCGAGTCTGCCGCCGAGGCGCTCGACCGTACGCTGGAAGGCCACGATTACGGCCCGCTGACGCCGCTCCTGCTCGATGACAGCATCAGCGAAGTGATGGTCAACGGCCCCAACCAGGTCTACGTGGAGCGCAAGGGCCAGCTCACGCTGTCCGACGTGCGTTTCGCCAGCGACGCCGAGCTGGTCCGGGTGATCCGTGACATTGCGGCCTTCGTCGGGCGGCGCATCGACGACGACTCCCCGATGGTCGACTGCCGGCTGCCGGACGGCTCCCGCGTCAACGCCGTGATCGCGCCATTGGCGCTCGATGGCGCCTCGCTGACCATCCGCAAGTTTGCCCGGGACCCCTACACCGTCGATGATCTGGTCAAATTCGGCACTCTGTCCGCGGAGGCGGCGGGCTTCCTGGAAGCCTGCGTCAAAGCCCACTTCAACATCCTGGTTGCCGGTGGCACCGGCTCGGGCAAGACCACCACCCTGAACGTCCTCTCCTCATTCATCCCCGACAACGAGCGGGTCGTGACCATCGAAGACGCCGCCGAGCTGCAGCTCCGTCAGCCCCACAAGGTTCGGCTCGAATCGAGGCCCGCGCGGATTGACGGCACCGGCCGGATCAGCATTCGCGAGCTGGTCGTTAACGCGCTCCGGATGCGGCCGGATCGCATCGTCATCGGTGAGTGCCGGAGCGGTGAGGCCCTCGACATGCTGCAGGCGATGAACACCGGCCACGACGGCTCGCTGACCACCATCCACGCCAACACGCCGCGCGACACGCTCTCGCGGCTCGAGACGCTGGTTTTGATGTCGGGCGTCGACCTGCCGCAACGGGCGATTCGCGAACAGATCGCCTCGGCGATTCACCTGATCGTGCAGCAGTCCCGGCTGCGGGACGGCTCGCGCCGGATGACCAACATCACCGAGATCGTCGGCCGCGAAGGCGACACGATCACGCTCCAGGACGTCTTCCTCTTCGAGGAAACAGGCGTGGATAGCAACGGTCGCATCCAGGGCAAGTTGAGCCCGACTGGGATCCGGCCGCAAGCGATGGCGAAGATTTACTCGAAAAAGGTGGCGATCTCGCCGGCACTCGCCGCCCTCTTTCCCGACCGAAAATCGCCGGACTTTACGCTGGGGGTGCGCCGATGATCGTCGAACAACCGGAGCGGATCGACATGGAGATCTTGCGCGACGTCGCCGCCGATATGCGCGGAGAGCTCGACCGGGTTCAGGAGCAAATGGCCGAGCTGACCCGCGAGCACGCGCGGGCGAGGGTGCTCAAGCGGATCTTCGGCGTCGATCCGCTTACCCGCGACCGCTTCAATCTCCTGCACGCCAACATCGACCAGTACCCTGGAAAGATGGCTGAGCTGCAGGAGGAAGAGCGCCTCTTGACTCGCTGGCTCGACCGCTGCCGGGACCTGCTCGAACTGAAAGCTGCCTGATAATGGCTTCGTGACGCCAGCGTCGGGTCTCGAGCAATTCTTCCGCGCGGCCGAGAACCTGCTGGCCGAGCACGGCCCGGGCGATCCTACGTTCGCCCGTGTCGGTGCGTTGCTCCGCAAGCTCGCTACCGATCCGGATCTCATCGATCCGACCAGGCTTGCCGCCCTGCACGGTTCCGGCGCCGGCTTCAGCATTCTCGGGCACGGCAACGGTGGCTCGACCCTGATGCTGGGGCGTTTTCCAGCGGAAGCCCCGACGCCGGTCCACAATCACAACTCCTGGGGTGTGATCTGCGTGATCCGCGGCCGCGACCGTCACATTCTCTGGGCACGCGAGGACGACGGCTCCAGGGCAGGCCGAGCCCGGCTCCGCGTCGTCGAGACCCGGGAGCTCGGCCCGGGTGACACGTTGTGGTTTCCCGACGCACCCGGCGATATCCACAGTCAGCAGGGGATCGGGGGTGATGCCTGGGAACTGGTCTATTTCGCGCGGGACCCAACCACACGCTCGCGCCTCTATTTCGATCCCGACCGGGAGCGGGTCGAAGAACGCGCCTCGGTTTAGCCGGCGGCTAGATCTCGAGCGCGCGGACGATGAAGTCCCGGCTGCCGTCCCAGGTCCAGCAGGTTTGCAGCGTCAACGATGAGGCTGACGTGGCGCCCAGCGGCCACATCTGCGTGTTGCTGACGATGGTGGTGTAGCTCACCCGGTAGGTGTGGATGCGACCCGACGGGTCACCGTACTGCACGATGTCGCCGGCATGCAGGTTGAGGATGGGGGTAAACGTCCCCGGGTTGTGGGCCATGACATAGATGTTGTTGGCCCCGGCGCAGCTCCATCGCCATGAGCCCCAGTGTGGAACGGCGGCGCGACCACTGCAGTCGCTGTACCAGCCCACGGGCTGGACCAGTCCAAGCCGGGGGATGACGATGGTGTTGGCGCGGACGGCCGGGGGTGCCGCGACATGACGCGGGGCCTGGGGCTGGACCACGGCTGCTATCGGGACGGCGGCGGCCGCCGCCTGGCTCGCTGCTAGCGCCTGCGCGGCCTCTGCTGCCCGTGCGGCCTCTGCTACCGCTGCGGCCTGTAGGGCGGCCTGTGCGACCACTCGCTCCCGGTCAAGCTGCCGTACCAGCCGGTGGTCCGCGGCGTCGGCCTGGGCAATGGCGACCCCTTGCGCGTATACGGGGTGGATCGAGGCGCTCGGGTGCCAGGTCAACAGTGGGAAGCTCAGGAGCCAGATCGCGACGCCGCCCACGAGCGGCGCACGCCAACGACGCAGAAGGGTGGCCATGGGTCGCGCAACGCGGGCGCGGCGCCAGGGTTTGCGCCGTTTACATGATCGTCACGCGCCGGTGAGGGCAGCCAGCTTCGACGCTATTTACGATTCTTGACACGACCGCACAGACGTACGTTTCTCAGGCGATCTTCGCCTGGCGCTGGGCCGGGCCGATGTATCGCTCGACCACGGTGATCAATTCCTCGAGCTCGTACGGCTTGGTGACGCATTCGGCGCAACCAGCCGCGATCGCGCTCTCCCGATCCCCGACCATCGCGTGCGCGGTGACGGCGACCACTGGAATGCCGGCCAGCGCCGGGTCCGCCTTGAGCGCCCGGGTCGCCTCCCAGCCATTCATCTCCGGCAGCGACAGGTCCATCAAGATCACGCCGGGGCGCATCGCCGCCGCCTTCGCGACCGCCTCGCGGCCGGTGACCGCCAGCTCGCAACTGAAGCCGCGGGACCGCAGGATTTTGAGCGCCATCTTTTGCATAATCGCGTCGTCTTCGACTACGAGGATCAGTTGGTTCATGCGGCGGCTCCTTGCGTTTTACTCTGACCAAGCAGCTGACGAACCGCGTTGGTCAGGCCTTCGGGTTCGATCGATCCCTTTGTTACAAATCGCTGGACGTGACCATTCAGGGTGAGCACGTCTTCGGCCGTCAGCTGCTTGGCGCTGACGATCATGATGGGGATGCTCGCCCCGCGGGGCTGGGCGCGCAGCCGCGCGACCATCTCGAAGCCGCTCATGCCCGGCATCATCAGGTCGAGCAGGACGAGATCAGGTGGCGAGACCGCAATCATCGCCATTGCCTCGTCGCCACTGGCCGCGCCCACGACCTCGGCTCGCTCCTCTTTGAGGATCTTGCCGAGCATGGTGCGCGCGTCTGGGTCGTCATCGACGACCAGCACCCGCTTGCCGACGAGCGTCGGCAGCAAATGGTGGATCTTGGCGATCAGCGCCCCCCTCTCATAGGGCTTACCGAGGTAGTCGGAGGCACCAAGGGCAAATACCAGGCGCTGATCTTCGACGATGGTGACCACCAGGACCGGGATGCCGGCCGTCTGCGGGTCTTCCTTCAGCTTTTCCAGGACCCACCATCCGGACGCGTCCGGCATCATGATGTCGAGCGTGATCAGCATGGGGCGCGCCTCGCGCGCCAGCTGGAGCGCGTCGGCCGCGTTGGAAGCCTGCACCGTCTTCCAACCGTCCTGCTCCAGGTGCCTCGAAATCAGCTGACGGACGCTGGGGTCGTCGTCGACCACCAGGATGGCGGTGCCCGGGAGCCCCTGGTTGGGCCGCCGCAGCGGCCGCCGCTGGACGGGCGCCAGCCCTACCTGCCCCGCCGCCCAGGCGGTGATGGTGAAGGTAAAGGTGCTGCCAAGGCCGGGCTCGCTCACCACGGTGATCGCACCCCCGTGCATCTCGACCAGCCGGCGCACGATGCTCAGGCCGAGGCCGGTCCCGCCGTGCCGCCGGGTGCTGCTGCCGTCGCCCTGGACGAACTCATCGAAGATCACCTTCTGCGATTCGGCGGAGATGCCGCTGCCAGTGTCCTTGACGGCGATGCGAACCATGCGCCCCGATGATTGCCCGGTGACCTCGATGTGACCGCGCTCGGTGAACTTCACCGCATTGGAGAGCAGGTTGATCAGGATCTGCTTCAGGCGCACGGGGTCCGCTTCGACGGCAGGTAATGTGGGAGCGAACCTGGTATCGATCCGCAGGCCCTTCTCCTGCGCCAGCGGGCTGATGCTTTCCAGAACCGAGCTGATCAGTCCCGGCAGCTCGACGCGTTCCAGCGACAGCTCCATCTTGCCGGCCTCGATCTTGCTCAGGTCGAGGATCTGGTTGATCAACCCCAGCAGCGACTGGCCGCTTTTGTTGACTTGCTGGATGTCCTGCTGCTGCTCCTCGTTGATTGGCCCGTCGATGCCGTCGAGCAGGATCTGGGAGAAGCCGATGATGGCGGACAGTGGGGTGCGCAGCTCGTGCGACACGTTGGCGAGGAATTCCGACTTCAACTTGTTGGCCCGAGCCAGCTCCTGGTTGGCGGCCTGCAGCTCCGATGTCCGCTGCGAGACCTTTTCTTCCAGTGTCTGGTAGGCGCCGCCGAGCTGGCTGGTCATCTGGTTGAAGGTGGTGGCCAGCGCCCGGAGCTCACGGGCCGCGTACCGCTCCCGGACCCTCACCGGAGTCAGGAAATCGCCCTGGGCGATCCGCGCGGCGGCGCCGGTCAGGTCGTCGACCGGACGGGTGATCCACGCCGCGGCCAGGAATCCGAGTACCAGCGCGAGGACGATGGCGATCAGCAGCCACTCGATCGTGCTCACGATCAGGGGCGTCAGCTCGGCCCGGAGCTCGGCCACCGGCTGGGACACCCAGACCTTCCAGCCGACCTCGGGAACAGTGGCAAAGCCCGCCGCCCGCGGCACATTGCCGTCGAGGTCGGTGTACCAGCTCACCCCGGTCTCCTGGCCAAGCGCCTGCTGGAAGATGCCCGACGAGGACAGGTCGGTGGCGGCGACCCGCCAGTCTTCGCGGGGGTGGGCGATGACGCGTCCGCGACGGTCGACGACCACGGCTTGGCCGTTCTGACCGATTCGGCTGTAGTTCGAGAGCCGCTGCACCTCAGAGAGGTCGACCGTGCCGGCCAGGAAGCCGACCAGGGTCCGTCGCGCATCCAGGATGGGAACCGCGATCACCACGGCAGCGACGCTGGCATCACCGCGAGACCGCACCACGTCCGAGTACTTCGGCCCGATGCGGCGCGGGTTGAGCACTTCCTTGACGTAGTTCCAGACGCTGTAGTCGACGCCGACCCCGGCAGGCGGGGCGGCGGCGACGGCGTGCCCGGCCAGGTTGCCGACGTAGAGCTGCAGGAGGGCAGGTTGAGCCGAGTGGGCGGCGGCCAGCTCCATGTTCAGGTGGTCGGCGTTGAAGGTTGCATCGTTGAGCCGGGCGATGCTCGAGTCGTTGTCGGACTCGATCTGGGACGCGGTGCTCTGCAATGCCGAAGTCTGGTCCAGCAGGTAGCCATAGACCGCTTGCGCCAGGCTTTCGGCCATCGGTTCGTGCTTCTGCTGGATGCTGGCGTTCTGGGTCGCGAACAGCGCCGAGATTCGCTGGGCCCCGAAGAAGATCAGGGGGACGACGCCAACCATCAGGAAGCCGACGCTGATATACCAGCGAAGGCTGTGCATCGAGGCCCGACGGGCGTCGGCCGAGGATGCTGCGCCCACACCGAGGTAACGGGTCGTTCAACTCAACTTTGCGCGCCCTTTCCGCCCAGCTCGTTACGGAAACGTCTCAAACGCTCGCATCGCACTAACCGGTATGAAAGAACTGACCAGCCCTGGGCTGGGTCGGGATTACCCTGCCTCCACCGGGACAAGGGGCTAATGGGAGACACCAAGACGGGCAGGCCGGGCGCTTTATGGACCATGAGTCCGGGCACTAACTGGCCGCCCCTGCGACTCACCCGGTTGCGCCACGAGCGCGAATCCGTAGGTGTCGTGTGGCCCGAGGGTGTCGTGTCAGGGAGGTGGTGGGCGTGAGGTCGATCGGACTCGACGTGCATAAACACTTTGCGGAGGTGGCGATCGTCGAACCGGGCCAAGGGATCGTCAGCCGCCAGCGGCTGCCGGTTTCGCCGGCCAGCTTGCGGCAGTTTGCCGCCGGTCTGGGCCCGGATGACCAGGTGGTGTTGGAAGCGAGCTTCAACACGTGGGCGGTCGCCGACCTGCTGGCTGAACACGCGGGGCGCGTCGTTGTGTCGAATCCGAGCAAGACCCGGGCGATTGCCAGCGCCAAGGTGAAAACCGACAAAGTCGACGCCGGCGTCCTGGCCCACTTGCTGGCGGCCGACTATATTCCCGCCGTCTGGGTCCCGGACGATGCCACCCGGACGCTTCGCCGCATGGTGGCGGAGCATCGTGGCTTGGTGGTCCAGCGCAGCCAGATCCGGAATCGGACTCATGCGATCCTCAACCGCAACCTGGTCGAGTGCCCGTACACCGACGCCTTCGGTCGAGCGGGACGTCGATGGCTGACGGCGGCGCCGCTGCCCGAGCCAGAACGACGGGAGGTAGACCGCCTGCTGCGGTTGTTGGCAGCCCTGGAAAGGGAGATTGAACAGCTGGAGATCGAGCTCGCCCAAGCTCGACTGCAGGATGCCGGCTTGCGCCACCTGGTCACGGTGCCGGGGATCGGGCTGATCACGGCGCTGGCGCTGCTCGCCGTCATTGGCGACGTCAAGCGCTTCGAGAGACCGAATCGATTGGTCGGCTACCTCGGCCTGGATCCGCGGGTCCATCAATCGGGCGACCGGCCGGCCTACACCGGCCACATCAGTCGTCTGGGCCAGGCCCACGCGCGCGGATTGCTGCTGGAAGCAGCGCATTCCGCGATTCGGGTACCGGGACCTCTGCATGCGTTCTACGAACGCGTGCGCAGCCGACGCGGTACCCAGATCGCGTTGGTGGCGGTGGCGCGCAAGCTCGTCACGTTGGCCTGGCACTTGCTCACCAAGGACACCGATTACGAATGGGTGCGACCCAGTCTGAAAGCACAGAAGTGGCGCCTGGTGGAATTGCGCGCCGGCTTGCCAAAGGGCGCCGTCCACGGGATCTGGACTCGGGCGAACCGCGACCAGGAAGATGCAATTCTGCGTCAGGCCGAAGCTGCCTATCGCACGTTGGTCGCGGCTCGGCGGCAACAAACCGACGCGGTCGCCCCAATGAGGAAGCGACTCGAGGGCCAAAGGCCGGATGCGCGGCGGAGATCCCATCCTCAACCTCCGCTCTTCTCCCGGGGGTCGACCGCGTCTGCCGCCAGCATAGTCCCTGGCAAAACCGGCTGAAAAGGAGTGAACGCTTGACTTTTTCATCCGTAAAGCGCGGCTCGCGTGGGGCGACGCCCCGCCGTTACGGGTCCGGACTACCCTTGACCCGATGGCTGGATTGCGCGCCCGCGACCGTGCCCTGCTCGCCGTCGAGCGGCTCAAGGCCGTCTACCCGGCCGTCTCTGAGCTCGTGCATGTCAACCCCTTCCAGATGCTGATCGCCACCATCCTGTCGGCCCAGACGACCGACCGGTCGGTCAATGCCGTGACGCCGCCGCTATTTGCCCGTTATCCGGATGCCGCCGCGCTGGCCCATGCGGACCCGCGTCAGGTCGAGAAGATGATCAAGCCCACCGGGTTTTTCCACGTCAAGGCCAAGACGATCATCGCGACCAGCGCGGCACTGGTCGAGCGCTTCGGCGGCGAGGTCCCGGGCCGCATCGAGGACCTCGTTACGCTGCCGGGGGTTGGCCGTAAGACCGCTAATGTTGTGCTCGGCGTCGCCTTCGGCGTGCCCGGGTTTGCTGTCGACACTCACGTGAAGCGCCTCACGCGGCGTCTCGGTCTGACCACGAGCACCGATCCGGTCAAGATCGAGGCCGGCGTCACCAAGCTGATTCCGTCGGCGGAGTGGACCGGCTTCAGCCTGCGCTTGATCCTGCACGGTCGCCGGATCTGCGTAGCGCGGGCGCCGCGTTGCCCTGAGTGCGTGCTGAACGACTTCTGTCCCTCCTCGACCGTTCGGGCGACAGCTCGCCGGCGGCCCTTGACAGCCAGCGGCCGCGGGGTAACGTTGGCCCATGGCCGATAGCCACGCGCCTGGCCGGCGCCGCCCGTCGATGGTGATGGGTGGGCTGCTCGTGCTCGTCGGCGCGATCCTGCTGGTTGGACAATTCGTCCGGATCGACATCGGGCACTATGGCTGGCCGTTCTTTTTGATCGTGCCGGGCGTCGCCATCCTCGTCGTGGCGCTGACGGCCAGAGGGGCGCTCGGCGAAGGACTCGCGATCCTCGGCAGCATCATTACCGTCACCGGGCTCATCCTGCTCTACCAGAACGCCACCGACCACTTCGAGAGCTGGGCCTATGCCTGGACCCTCATTTTTCCTGGCGCGGTTGGGGTTGGGATGATCCTCTACGGTCTCGTCGCCGCCCGGCCCGGCAATGTGCGGGCGGGGACCCGCCTGGTCGGCATAAGCCTGGTCCTCTTCTTGCTGGGCGTCGCGTTTTTCGAAGGGGTCATCGGTATTGGCGGCTATGAATTCGGGCGCACGGCGGGCGTGGCGGTCGGCGCGCTGATCATCGCGATGGGTGCCTTGTTGCTCATCGCCAATCTGACTTCCAGCCTCCGCCACCCGAGGTAGGCCCGGCTACACTAGGCGTCGTGCGCATCGGCGTCCTTACCGGCGGTGGCGACGCCCCCGGCCTCAACGCCGCCATCCGTGGCGTAGCCCGTCGCGCGTTCCAGCGGGGCTTCCAGGTCAGCGGCATCAAGAATGGCTGGGCCGGCTTGCTCGGGGATGGCGACCTCGAGGACCTGACGCCGGCATCAGTCCGGGGGATCCTTCCGCTGGGCGGGACGATCCTGGGCACCTCGCGTACCAATCCGCTCAAAGAGAAGGGTGGGATCGAGAAGGTCATCAGCCTGCTGCGGGCCTCCGGCATCGACGGCTTGGTGGCGATTGGTGGCGATGACACGCTCTCTGTCGCGGCTGCCATGAGCGACGCCGGCTATCCGGTGGTTGGGGTTCCCAAGACGATCGACAACGACCTCTCGGTCACCGAGTTCTGCATTGGTTTCGACACGGCGGTCGGGGTCGTCGTCGAGGCGCTCGATCGACTGCACACCACGGCGTCGGCACACCATCGGGTCATGGTGGTGGAAGTGATGGGCCGTGACACCGGTTGGGTCGCGATGGTGGGCGGTCTGGCGGGTGGGGCCGACATGATCATCATCCCCGAGTTTCCGGCTGAGCTCGATGCGGTCGTCCAGCATCTGCACCATCGTCGTGGTGAAGGCAAGGACTTCAGCATCATCGTCGTGGCCGAGGGCGTGAAGATGCGGGCGCTCGAACCGGCCGTGCCGGTCGCCGCCGGCGCGGAGAAACGCGATGCCTTCGGCCACCTGCAACTCGCCAAGCAAGGTGTTGGCGATGCACTCAGCACCCGCATCGAAGAGGCCACCGGCTTCGAGACTCGCGTCACCGTCCTCGGCCATCTGCAACGCGGCGGGTCGCCCTCGCCAGTCGACCGGATCTGGGCGACACGCCTCGGGGTCGCCGCCACCGACCTGCTGGCCGAACGCAAGGCAGGCCTGATCCCGATCCGCCGCGATGGCCAGGTTGCGATCGTGCCCCTGCGTGATGTCGTCGCGGAGACTCGCCGGGTCCCACGCGAGCTCTACGACCTCCAGCTCGTCTTCGACTAGATGCCAATGGCGGCGGATGAGCCGTGAGCGCCCCCGAAAAATCCCGGTTTACGCCATTGTTAGGCTGGACTTAGACGTTGCGGCTCCGAAGCCGAGGTCCAACGGCTGAGGATTCGTAGTCAGCTCGCGCGACGTTTCTGCCGGTAGAGGGTGGCATCGGCCGCCTCTAACAACTCCTCCGCCGTCGCGCCGTCCTGGGGGAAGGTTGCGGTCCCCAGGCTGACGCCAGGGATCTGGAGGAGGTCGCGGCCGGCCATGAAGCGGTGGCGGGCGATGCCGTCCGAGATTCGCTGAGCCACGACCGTAGCCGCCGCGGCACCGGTCGCGGGAAGCAACACGACGAACTCGTCGCCGCCGTAACGCGCCACCACATCCTCACCGCGAACGGCATCGGTGAGCGCGTTGGAGACTTCGCGCAGCAGCGCGTCGCCGGCGAGGTGGCCGTAGGTGTCGTTGATGCGCTTCAACCCGTCGACATCGAGAAACACGATGGAGAAGCTGTCGCCGGAGGTACCTGTCCGAGTCACCTCTTGCTGGATGCGCTCGAGGAAGAGCCGCCGGTTGTTGAGCCGCGTCAATGGGTCGTGGCTCGCCTCCCGCTTGAGACTGTCGTGGAGCTGGGCGACCTCGAGGGACGAGGCCAATTGCGATCCCACGGCCGACATCAGGGCGACGTCGGCTTCTGAAAACGCATCCACCTGCTGACTCTCGGCATTGAGGACGCCCACGACGCGACCTCGGCTGATCAGCGGAAACGCGAGCTCCGATCGGACGCTGTCGTCCACCCCAATGTAGCGCGGTTCGGCCCTAACATCGGGGACGATTTTGGCGACACCCTGCGTAAACACCCAGCCGGTAATCCCTTGATCGACGGTAATGGTTAGCCCGGTGATGTCGATGGCGTATCCGCTGTGCGCTCCGACCCTCAGCTCGCCGGCATTCGATCCCGGCAGGACGATGGACACCATGTAGTAGCCCATCACCTCGCGAATGATGGCCACGATTCGACCGAGGAGGGTATCGAGGTCGAGCACCGCCGTGGTCTCCTGGGCGATGCGGTAGATGATGCGCAGCTCGCGCGAGTCGGCGACCGAAAGAATGTCCCTCGGAGCGGGGGACGCCGGAGGCTGCGGGCTGTTCATGGCATCTTGCAGTTGTTTGAACCACGCGGGTTGGCTCGACTCGGCTTCGCGGCACAGGCGAATGAAGGCATCGGTCAGCTCAGGATCGAGGTTGGTGCCTTTGAACCGCGCCAGCTCCTCGAGACCTTCGGCCACCGTGGTGGCGCTCTTGACCGGGACGTCGAACGTTACGTTGAAGAACGCGGTCACCACCGAGATGACGCGGGTCTCGACCGGGATGGATTCCCCCTCGAGGCCATCCGGATAGCCCTCGCCGTTGAACCACTCGTGGTGTGACCGCACCAGAGGCGCCAGGTCCGACAACGGCTTGAACCGCCCCAGCAGGTCGGCGGCCACCACCGGGTGCGTCATGATCAGCGCCCGCTCCTCGGCGCTCAGCCGGCCACGCTGCTTGAGGATGCTTTCCGGAACATTGAGCTTGCCCAGGTCTTGGAGCAGCGCCGCGTAGCGGACGCGCCGCTTTCGAGCAGGGTCGAAGCCCAGATAATCGGCGAACCGCTCGGCCAGCTCGGCGTGCTCTCGAGCGCGACTGTGCATCGCCTGGCGGAGCTCGATGGCGCCGGCGAGCGTGAGCACGGCGGCCTCCTCCACCTGCCTCGATTCGTCGAGCAGGCGGGCCGTTTCCAGCGCCGCCGCCGTCTGGTTGGCAAACGCCATGACCGCCGGCACGTCGGCCTCCGTGAGCCCGGGGCCGAGCACCGTGATGGCACCGATGGCCTTGCCTTGGAGCACCAGCGGAGCAGAGATCAGCGTGTGGAGATGGAGCAGCTCGCTCAGCTTCCTGGCGTTCCCGACCGACTGAGGCGGTAGCACGACGGCGACCCGGCCGACCAGCTCATCCGGGTCGCCGACATAGTGGGGCTTCAGCGTCGTGCAAACGTTGTGCAGCAGGGGAATGCGCTCGAACGGCAAGAAGTTGCCTAGCTCTTTCCGGCCGAGGAGCTTGCCGACCTCGGCAGGGGCCTGGAGGGTGTGTCCAAACGCAACCACCAAGCCTTTGCCGTCCGGCGCCATGTCGTACAGGTAGGTCGACAGGCCGGCCTGCGCCAGGCGGTTGCCGACGGCGGTGTAGATCGCGTCGCGGTCGAGCCGCTGCAACGCCTGTAAGCCCGCATCGGCCAGGGCGTGGAACAGCGCGCCGGGAGGCTGGGACTGGTCGGTACGTTCGGGGGCTATCTGTGGCAAGAACTGCGGGAACCCGGCTTCGGCCAATCGCTCCGGACGGAAAAACCAAACCCTGCCGATTTTTTCCGCGGGAAGACGGCCGTCGCGCGCCTGCCGCCGGACGACCTCTGGATGCCGGTGAATGGCAGCCGCGACCGCCTCAACCGATAGGAGGTGTGGCAGCTTCAGCGCCAGCGAGACAGACGGTTGTGTGACGCGACGCTTCACTGCTTCCTGCAACGAAGGAAGGTCCGCCTTCCTACGTCTTATTGCCAGTGGAAACCCTGCCGTCCGGACCGATGCCGGAGCGTCGGACCATCCTGGTCACAGACGACAGCAGCGCCAATCGGGACCTGCTCTGCGGACAGCTTTCCACCCTGGGGTTCTGGACGGAAGCGGCCACCAACGGCGAGGAGGCCGTCCGCGCCGCCCGCCGGCTCAAGCCCGACCTGATCCTGATGGACATCGAGATGCCGGTGATGAACGGGCATCAGGCCTGCAAGGCATTGAAATCAGACCCCGCGACCGCCGAGATCCCGGTGCTCATGATGACCGGTTTCGACCCCCGGCCGGAGCGCGCCAAGATGGTCGAGGCGGGCGGCGACGACTTGATCGTCAAGCCGGTGCCGATGCGCGACCTCCAGGTCCGGGTGCGTGCGTTGTTGCGCCTCAAGGAGCTGCGCCGCGATCTGCGTAGCACCCAGGAGAGCTTGCGCGAGCTGGTCAAGCGGGAGGACCCGACCGAGGCCAAGGAGCCGTTCGACGACCGGGTCGCCCAGACCGCCCAGGCACTGGCCCGGCTGATTGGTCTTGATGCGGAGGACCAGGAGGTCGCCTTCCACGCTGGGCTCCTCCATGACATCGGCCAAATCGGCCTGCCGAAGGAGCTCCTCAACAAGCAGGGGAGCTACACGCCCGAAGAGTTCGCCCAGATTCAGAAACACACCATTCTGGGCGCCGAGATCGCCGGCCCCTTCCGGCCGGCGACGGTCCTGGCCCCCGCCATCCGTCACCACCACGAACGCTGGGATGGCAGCGGCTACCCGGACAAGCTGCAGGGGCCGGCGATCCCCATGATGGCGCGCATCGTCGCCGTGGCCGACGCCTTCCACGCCATGATCACCGACCGCCCCTACCGGCCGCGGCGCACGGTCGCCCAGGCCCTCGAGATTCTCGCCGCCGGATCCGGCACCCAGTGGGATCCTCGGCTGACCGCCGCCTTCGCC
>Ga0209471_1000102_pt1 | contig 63802 bp, 47 predicted proteins | sample GraSoiAngelo_128_FD_185885 | JGI IMG/M metagenome (GOLD analysis project Ga0209471, IMG submission 185885) | Grasslands soil microbial communities from the Angelo Coastal Reserve, California, USA - 14_0927_12_20cm (SPAdes) (version 2) | ecosystem: Environmental > Terrestrial > Soil > Grasslands ... | reverse complement strand
CGCCGGCTTGCGCGTCCCGACGAAGACCCGCTGATGTGCCTCGTCGAGGGTGAGGGGGAAGTTGGCGGCAGCGCCGCCGAGTCCCCACGTCGTCACCTTGCCTGTCGTGCGATCGATGACCGCCACGTACTTCTTGTCTGCTACGTTGACGAAGATCCGCGGTCCCTTGGCTTCGAGCTGGAAGCCTTCCGGATGCCCTTCGAGCTTGTATGCGATCTCCAGTTTCTTGTTCGTCGTGGCATCGATGACGCCGATGGCTCCGTCTCCGTAGCCCACGTAGACGCGTTTGGCAGCGGCGTCATAACGGAGGTTGTCGGGGTCCTCCCCGAAGTCGACGGTCGCGACGGGAGCGAATGTGGCGCCGTTGAAAACCTTCACGGTTCCATCCGCGGCGTTGGCCACAAAAATCCGGTCAAACTCCGGGACGTAGAGTGTTCCCTGCGGCTCCGATAGTCCGGCAAGGGTGTGGATCCGCTTTCCCGCGAACGCGTCGACGATCTCGACGGTGTTGTTTCCAAGAGCGGAGAAGATCACCCGTTTGCGCTTGGCGTCGATCGTGAAGTGATCCAATCGACCCTCGACACCGGGCAACGGGATCTCCTGAACCAGTCGCAGGGGCGGCGCCTCTCGTTCCGATGAGGGGCCCTGCGCTTGCGCGACCCCTACGCTCACCCTCATTGCGGCGAGGGCGCAAAGCCCAAGTATGCGGACCCGATGCATATTCATGCTGAGCTCCAGGTGACAGCGCCGCACTGTGTGGGTGGCTTCACGGCTGCACTTCGAAGACGAGGATTTCGGCAGCCCGGTCCGGCGCAACGGGGACGGCGACGAACAGTCGCTTCAGCTCCGGGACGAATAAGGATGTCCGCGCCATAGGCCCGGTGGGAACGTGCGCGATCGACTCGTAGTGGTCGGGGTCGATCTGCCTTTCGACGTCCACAAATCCTTCCCCTCCAGAGGCGTAGATGCGCCTTGCAGCACGGTCGAAGTAGATGCCGTCCAAAGTGTTCACGGTAACCATGCGCGCCACCTCCTTTCCCGATTCGGAATCGAGAACGATGATTGCCGGCGGGTTGCGTGTCCCCACGAACAACCGGTGTTTCACCTCGTCCACCGCCAAAGACACCGTGCGCGAGCCGCCAGCCACCGTCCAGGTTTGCATGATCGTGTGCGTTTTGCGATCCAGCACGAGCACGTGGCTCTTCTCCGGAATCACGACGAACACCCGCGGGCTGTCGCTGACGAGGATGGCGCCCGGGTGTGCCTCCGTCTGCACGCCAAATACTTTCTTGCCGCTGATCGCGTCTATGAGCGCGAGCTCGCCGTAGTCGTTCCCGGCGTCCTTACCACCGTGCCCCACGTACAGCTGCTTGCTGTGTGCGTCGTAATCGACAAGGTCCGCCCCTAGCGAGAGATTCTCCGTTCCGGTTACCGCGAGAGTCCTTCCATCGAGCGCTTTGCAGGTGCCGTCGGCGCCACTGGCCACGAAGAGCTTTTTGATGTCGGGGGCATAGAAGACGCCTTGTGGCTTGCTGAAGCCGGCGACATTGCGCACCCACTTGCTCGCTTTGAGATCGATCACTTCCACGGTGTTGTTCTCGAGGGCGGCGACAAACAGCCGATGGCCTTTGAGGTCAATGGCGAGATGGTCCAGCCGTCCGGAGACTTCCGGCAGCGGGATCGTCTTCGTAAGCCGTAGCGGTTCGGCACTCTGGGCGACGGCGGCAAGGCTGACGGCGAATCCAGCTGCAAAGAGCCCCGCAAGCCTCATCACGTGCTTACGCGCGCGGCGGGTCGCTAACCTGCGGGCTGGAACCGTGCATGGATACCGAGATTGTAGGCGCGACCAAGGATGTCTTGGATCGTCGGACCGGTAGTCGTCGCGCTCGCGCCGAATTCGAGGCGCTCCTTGAAGGCATAGAGCGCCTCTTTGCCGTCGGCAGAGTGGGATACGCGGCTCCACGTAGGATTACAGACGCCGACTGTTCGGAAATCCTCCACTACAAGAGCAGGGTCACCCTGACCTTGCGAGGGACGTCATCGCTTCGTGGCTCGAATGCCGCCGCCACTGACGGACAAGGAGATCATTGCGACGCAACTACGCCGGCACCTGCGGACTCCGCCGACGCAGGACCCTCAACCGGGCCGATGAGGCTGGGGCGTGCCCCGCATGCGGGCCCGACTTTCGATGCTCTTATTGGCTTGACGGATATGCATATAAGCGCCATATTGATGCATATGAGAACCACCATGATTATCGATGATGACTTGCTTGTGAGGGCGCAGGAGCTGAGCGGTCTTCGGGAGAAGACGGCGGTTGTGCATGCGGGCCTTCGGGCGTTGATTGCTCGTGAGAGCGGGCGGCGCCTGGCGGCATTGGGCGGGACCGAGCGGGGTCTGAAACCGATTCCGCGCCGGCGGACGCGGCCCGCTCGCTAGCCGGCGATGCTCGTTGATACCTCCGTCTGGGTGGATCATCTGCGCCGGCGAAATGCCACGCTCGTCGAACTCCTTGAGCAGGCCCAAGTCTGCACGCACGACTTCGTCATTGGCGAGCTGGCCTGCGGTAACCTGGCCCAGCGACAGCAGTTTCTCGATTCCCTCGCCGCGCTGCCTCGCGTGCCCGCAGCGAGCCATGACGAGGTGCTCGCGTTCGTCGCCTCTCGCCGTTTGATGGGTCGGGGTCTCGCGTGGGTGGACATGCATCTTCTGGCCGCGGCGGTCCTGGCGAAGATGCCGTTGTGGACGGTGGAGAAGCGTCTTTCGACCATCGCTCAAGAGCTTGGTGCGCACTTTCAGAATTGATCGAACCATGAAGCGCAAGCACGACGACTCGGCGGACAAAATGGCCGAGCTGGCGGGACTCTCCAGTTTGGGAAACAATCGGGAAGCACGTGGCTCCGTAAAGGATGAAGAACAGGAGCTAAGTGCTTGTTTTAATGGCTCCCCGGGTTGGAATCGAATTGCTCGGCAAGCGGCCGATTTGACAGATGTTTTCGCGAGCTGCTGCTGATGTTACCCCCCAGAGGTACCCTCACGACAGGCTTGCTGCGGTGATACCTGTTGATACCGCGCGGTACAGCGGTACAGAATTTGCGCGGCAGAGATTTTGGCGCCGCTGCCCGGACGACTGGGCACCGCCCAGTACACCAGTACAACGGGCTGCCTCGATTCCTGATGGCTTCGGCAAAGCGATCGAGGGTAAGCAAACTTTACGCCGTGCCGACTCAAGCGAGCCATCCACTATGTCGAGGCCCGGCTCATGAGCGCGTGAACCTTGCCGACACTGCAGCAGCAACCGGCCTTACGCGCACGCATTTCTCTGCCCGGCTCAGTGGTGCCACGGGGCTGCTGCCTCACGAACACCTCTCTTGTGCCGGCGGATCGAGCGGGCTCAAGAAATGCTCGTCGGAACCGTCGTGTCGCTGGTGGATGCCGCGTTATCGGTCGAGTTCCAAACACAGGCGCACTTCCCCAACCGTGTTCAAACGTTACTCGGGCCAACCGCCGGCTGAATGGCGCGAGTCCGTTGCCCTTCAGACTAGACCGACTTCAGCATGATGCTCAGCTGGCTGCGCCTACAGCCGGCTAGATACGGATGACGCCGCGACGAATACCCGAATACCAAGGGCAACGGCCTGTGTTCGACCTTGGCACGCAGCTTGTCCATGATGTGCTTTGGACAGAGATCCCGCGCTGCGATCAGTAGCGGGCAACACAAATTCACGCTTACGCCAGACTTGGCGTGATCCCCGAAATCATTGTGCGACCTCGAGAGGGAACGAAAGACCGAATGGCGCAGACTGTCCATATTGCTATTCATACTGGTATAACAGCAATGTAGCTAATACCCTGACAAACTACTGCCTGTAAAGAGTCATTCACTTAAGGCGGAGCAGGTTCCCATACCTTTCACCAGGTTAGCGAGGCAGAGCCGCCACTAAGCATAGGAAATTATGCGAACAAACCGGCCTCGCAAGTACCTCGACGTCTATACGGCGCTGCGCCGTGATCTTCAGTCCGGACGCTGGAAACACGGCGACCGTATGCCGACCGAGGCGGAGCTCGTGGAGACCTTCGGCGTATCGCGGATCACGGTGGCCCGGGCAATGCGCGATCTTCAGGCTGCCGGACTCGTAAAACGGCGAGCCGGCTCTGGCACATTCGCCACCAGCCCGGGCATGGCCAGCAGGCAATCCTTCGGTCTTCTGATTCCCGATCTCGGAGAGACCGACATCTTTGAACCGATCTGTCAAGGCATGATGGCGTCCCCGTTGGCACGCCAGCACGCGCTCCTTTGGGGCAGCAGCTCCGGCGTGGGTGCCTCCAAGAAGGAGCGGGCCTGGCATCTATGCTGCCAGTACATCGAACGGCAAGTGTCCGGGGTCTTCTTCGCACCCCTGGAACTGACACCGGCGCAGCACGAGCTGAACCGGCGAATCGGCGATGCCCTCGATGATGCCCGAATCCCGGTAGTCCTTCTGGACCGTCCGCTAGTGCCTTACCCGGAAACCGGCGACCACGATCTCGTGGGAATTGATAATCACCACGCTGGTTATGTCATCACGGACCATCTCTTGCGCTCCGGATGTCGACGCATTCTGTTTGTCGGAATCCCGAACTCCGCGCCCACCGTTGATGAGCGAGAGGCCGGTTACCGCGAGGCGCTCTACACGCGCAATGTGTCTTTCGATCGGGCATTCGCCATCCGACTTGATCCCGATAACGGCGAGAAAGTCAGGGAAATCATGAAATCACACCGTCCTGACGGGATCGTCTGCGCAAACGACCGCACGGCTGGAAAACTGATGCATTCGCTGCGTCTCTTGAAGTACCGCGTCCCGAAAGACGTCCGACTGGTTGGAATTGACGATGTCGAGTACGCGAAACTGCTGCCGGTTCCACTCACGACTTTGCGTCAGCCAACCCTGCAGATTGGACAGGCGGCGGTTGCTCTAATGCTCGAGCGTATAGCGCAGCGCGATCTACCTCCTCGAGAGGTTCGCCTGCACTGTGAGCTGATTGTGCGCGAGTCATGCGGTGCACGCCGAGCCGCGTGAGGTGACTGCTAGACCTCCGAAACACGCGCAACAGTCCGCAACTGCCTACCCCTTGGTGTCCTCCTGTTCTGTCGTGCTGCCTGTTCCTCCTCGTCCATAGCTGACGGCGTGTCCGAGCCGCCTGAGCCCGCGGCGTCCTAACGCTTGCGCAGCGCCGTCGCTGCTTGGCGCTCAAAGTTACGGCATCGGCTTAAGCGGAGCAGTCGCCGGGATAACCGATGTTGGCCGACCATCGTCCCTACGTCGAGCAAGTCCGCTTGATCGATTTGTTATAACATTCCCTAAACATTTGTATTGCGGATGGCAGAAACATTGCCTTATTCTGCGGCTCACGGACCGGCCTGTGACGAACTAGTCCACAGCTAGCACAGGCCATCCGTCACCGTCGCCTGGCGGTCAGCTTGAGGCGGACAAGCGATGAATGCTTCAAGGTTCACGTTTGCGAGTGTCATGGGCGGTGTGCACTTCGCGCTCCTACGTGACGGCGTGAGCCGCGTCCCCTCGAATGCCACCTGCCGCCCGGACCGTCGTGCTCCCGGTGCGTGGATTCTCTGCCAACCTACGAGTCGCCCGGGGCTAAGTGAGCGCCGCGGAGTGGCCCAATCGGACGCTGGTCGTCAGACCGAATTGGCAGCCGCAGCGAGCGGCAGGCGCGGCTCGCCAAACTCAGCAATGACCTGCTATCCCGCGATTCGGAGGCCGTCCCCACACGGCGGCTAGCTCACGTCCACAACTCAGGGGGGCCGTGTGATGAAGAACACGAGCGCAATAGTGGCGACACTCGGCTGTGCCGTGCTCTGCAGCGTCGGCCGGGCGCAAGCGCAGGCTGCACAAGAGCAGCCCACACAAGAGCAGCCCACCGCTGCGCAGGAGGGTGCATCGCTGACCGGCGAGCAACTCGAGGAGGTCGTGGTCACGACAGGCTACACGATGGAAAAGAAAAAGGATGTCGTCGGCGCTGTAGCTGTAGTGGATCTCACGGAAACCAAGGACCGTCCGGTAGGCAACGTCCTCCAGGATTTGCAGGGCCAGGTCGCCGGCGTGCAGATTCTCACCGACGGAAATCCGGGTTCCGCCGCCACGGTGAAGATCCGCGGCCAGGGTCTCGGCCTGCTCGGCTTCAACGCGCCCCTGTTCATCGTCGACGGCGTTCCTCTCAACACCACGACCGGTCTGCAGGAGCTCGATCCACACGACATCGATTCGATCCAAGTGCTGCGTGATGCGGCCAGCGCCAGCATCTACGGCGCGCGGGCCGCTAACGGTGTGGTCGTCATCACGACCAAGCGCGGCACCGGGCACATGGATCTGTCCGCCACTGCGTCCGAAACCATACAGTCCTACAGCTATGACATTCACCCGCTGAATACGCAGCAACGCGCGCTGGTGTGGTTCCAGGCGGCCATCAACTCGCACAACAACCCCAACAACGCACTGTATTCTTTCGACTGGAACCACGACTTCGCCCATCCGGTGCTCAACGGCGTCACCATTGGCCAGTACACCGATGCGGCCGGCAACCGCTACATCGATGCAGGCCTCACCCAGCGTGTTTCCAACACCGACTGGTTCGGCGCCGTGACCGAGCAGTCAAGGATCCTCGATAGCGCCCTTTCGCTCTCCAATTCCACCGGCAACTCGCACCTCTACGCGTCGCTCGGCTTCTACGACGCGAAGGGCATCGTCAGGGAGTCTGAATTCAGGCGCGCGACGTTCCGCCTAAACGCCGACCACACCCTGTTCAACGACAAGCTGACCCTGGGCGACAACTTCCTGATCACCAATCAGCTGGAAAATGCCGTTAACGCCAATGCCAGTTTCATTCTCAGCCAGGCGCTCGAAACGCAGTCCATCATCCCAATTCATACGGTTGACGGCGTAGGTTGGGGCGGTCCGGCGTCGGGCACTACGGACCACCGTCAGCCTATGGAGATTCTGACCAACACCGCGGGTAACGTGAGCCGCCTCAACAAGATCCTCGGTAACCTCTACGCGGAGCTCAGGCCAATGGACGGCCTGGCGCTGCGGACTAGCTTCGGCACGGACTACAGCCAAAAGTATTACCGCAACTACACCCCAGGAGGCACGACCGGAAACGTGCTTCTGATCGATAACCTGAACACCTCTGACGGCTTTAGCCGCTCAGTAACCATCACTGACACGGCCGATTACAGGCGCACGATCCACGAACAGCACAACTTCGACTTCCTCCTCGGTTACGAGAACATCGATTACAGTACCGAGAACTTTTTCGGTACCGGTAGCGGCTTCGCCTCTGCGGCCGATACCTATACGTTCCTGAGCCAGGCCACGCAGAACATCAACGTCGGCGGCGGTGGCGATGCGTGGACCCTGAGATCGTTCTTCACCAAGCTCAACTACGACTTCGCTGGAAAATACCTGGCGTCGCTGACGGCGCGTCGTGACGGTTCGTCCCGGTTCGGCGCCAACAATCGCTGGGGCAACTTCCCGTCGGCAGCCGTCGGCTGGCGAGTCTCCGCGGAGCCATTCTTCAAGGTCCGTTTCATCAACGACCTGAAGCTGCGGCTCAGCGACGGCACGAACGGCAACCAGGAAATCAGTACCGCGGCGGGTTACACAGTCTTTTCGCCGCGCTACTCGACGACATCGCTGTTTGCCAATCCTGTGGATTCGGGCACCTGCCCGGGGCCGAATTGTCAGCAGGAGATGGGCACTGGCTATGACCTCAACGGCGTAAACACCGGCACATTGCCCTCTGGCTATGCGAAGACAGCGACCGGGAATCCGAACCTGAAGTGGGAGACCTCGAAACAGCTGAACTTCGGCATCGATTTCGCGATGTTCGATAACAAGCTCGAGGGTGCCATCGACATCTACCGCAAGCGCACGTCTGACATCTTGACGACCACGCAGCCGCTGGCGACGGCGGGCGAGGGCGCACAACAGATCGTCAACGGAGGCACGGTCGAAAACAAGGGCTGGGAGCTCGAGCTCGGCAATCGGATTGAGTTGAAATTCAAACACCTGTCCGCTCCGATAAAATTACGCATGTCCGGGAACCTCTCGCACGCCACCAACACGGTCCTCAGTCTGCCGGCGAGCGTCGTCAACTCGTTCCCGGGAAACGGGTCCACACTGACGGTCCTCGGGCGTTCCATCAATAGCGTCTACGGCTACGTTGCTAATGGAATCTTCCAAACCGCTGCCGAGGCCGCAGCATCGGGCCAGCCGGGCGCGTATGTCGGCGGTCTGCGGATCCTCGACGTCAACCACGACGGGAAGATTGAGGCCGGCGACAGGGTGTTCTTCGGTAGGACCGACCCGTCGTACATCTTCGGCGTCAATTTCGACGCGAACTTCAAGGCGTGGGCGTTCAACATGGGGTGGCAGGGTGTGAAGGGCGGCCTGGTCAACAACGGATTCAAGGGGCTCACGGACTTCACCGCGAATCCGGGTGCCAACTGGGGCGGCCGCACCTTGAACGCGTGGTCGCCGACGAATACGGGTTCGAGTATTCCGGCGGTCTCCCAGAACTACGGCCTGCTGCCGGACAGCTACTTCTGGGAGTCAGCGTCGTACATCAAGCTGCGAGCGCTCTCGGTCTCCTATACCTTGCCGGAGGCGCGGCTGGCTTACGTCAAGACGCTGCGGTTTTACCTGCTGGGCGAGAATCTCGTCACGATCAAGCCTCATGGAACGGTGATGCAAGATCCGGAGACGCCGGGCGCGGGATTCCCAGTGCCCAGGCGCTACACCCTCGGCTTCGAGGGCACCTTCTAGCGCTAGAAATCTCAAATCGGCATTGCAAGCATAGCTCGCAGACAGATGTTATTGGGGGAAGCCGAGATGAACAGATTTGCTCAAGTCCGATTGTTGGCAACCAGCCTGCTGAGCTTGGCCACGGCCTGCGTCCTCGGGGCGTGCAGCAACTCATCGCTGAACAAGACGCCCGACGGGTTTCTGTCGCAGGGCCAGGTGACGACGCCGGCAAATCTGGACGGCCTCGTGACCGCCGCCTACTCGTGGCTCGGCAACGACCACTACACCAACCCGAACTTCTTCTGGCCCACCGGCAACATTCGCGCTGGCGACGCCCATAAAGGCGGGAACGGGCCTGGAGATGTCAACTATTACCACTTGTTGACCCTGTACTACCTTGTCGTACCTACGCCTGTGGCCGAGGATTCGGCAAACCGGTACTGGATTCGGTGGTTCGACGGCATCTCTCGCGTCAATACCGCCTTGTCGGTAATCAATCCTGTCTCGACCACGGACTACCCGAACAAGACCACCCGCATCGGAGAGTTGCGCTTCCTGCGCGGTGCCTGCTACTTTTGGCTGAAGATCCATTTCGACCGGGTACCGTATATCGACGAGAACACGCCACTCAGCGCAGTGGTGTCGAACACGGCGTTGACCTCGGAGCAGCTCTGGGACGCAATCGCCGCGGACTTCCGCGCCGCGATAGCGAATCTCCCGAAAACGCAACCGCAGATCGGCAGAGCGAACTTTTACGCCGCCGAGGCCTACCTGGCTAAGACGCTGCTGTATCAGGCCTACGTCCAGGACCCGACCACACACGCCGTGGTGTCGGTAGACCAAGCGAAGCTCGCCGAGGTCGTTAGTCTGGTGACCGACGTGGAGAATTCGGGACTGTACGGACTGATGGATGACTACGCTAAGAACTTTCTGCCAGAGTACGACAACAACAAGGAATCGATCTTCGCCATCCAGCGGTCTGTGAATGACGGCTCCGCCCAGGGCAACGGCGGCCGCGGCACCTACGCCTCGGCCCTGAACTATCCGGTCGGCAACAGCGGCTTCGGATGCTGCGGCTTCCACATTCCGTCAGCGGATTTCGTCAATTCCTTCAAGACACTGAACGGACTGCCTTTCGACGGCTACAACGGCGTCGGTCCGGGCGATGATTACTCGTTTGAGAATGGCAACTTCGGTACCCAGCCGGTCGACCCCCGGCTCGACCATTCGGTCTCGATACATGGCAAACCGTTCAAGTACTGCACGATCGCCGGTCCGACTTGTATTCATGACGGGATCAACTGGGCACGCGACCCGACCACGTATGGCAGCAACGTGGGTATGAAGGACCTGGTCGCCAGAGACAGTTCCGCGCTGGTGCTGAATGGCCCGTTCTTCATCTCGTCGATGAATACCGTCCTCATCCGATACGCCGATCTCGAGTTGTTCAAGGCCGAAGCGTTGATTGAGCTGAATCAAGGCGACCTCGGCTTATCGATCATCAACAGCCTGCGAGCGAGGGCGGCGGCGAGCACCGGACTTTTGAACACCAATCCGTCCGTGTCCACCAAGTTTGTCTACGATGTTCGACCTTATGCTGCGTTCGCGGACCAGGCGGCGGCGCGCAAGGCCTTGCGCCGCGAGCGTCGTCTGGAGCTGGGTCTGGAGGGGTTTCGCTTCTTCGACCTGGTGCGCTGGGGCGTGGCGAAGCAAACGATCGATACCTATTTGGCGGCCGAAGTCCTTCGCAGGCCCTACCTGGGTCCGGCACTGTTCACGGCAGGTCGGGATGAGTATCTGCCGATACCACAGGTGCAGATCAATCTGAGCGGTGGCGTCTACCAGCAGAACCCTGGGTATTGAGGCTGAGCGGCGCGACACGACCCGCCAACCGAGAAAGGCAACGGGATGAAAAACGCATGGGCGGCCGTACTAGCGCTTGTGCCGACCGGGCTCCCCGTGGCGCAAATGGAGAGCGCTGCGCCGCAGTACGGTGAGGAGTATCGACCGCAATACCACTTCTCGCCTCCGCAGCAATGGATGAATGACCCTAACGGTCTGGTCTATTTCCAAGGGGCGTATCACCTCTTCTATCAATATCACCCTTACGGAAACACCTGGGGTCCGATGCACTGGGGACACGCCATCAGCAAGGACATGGTGTATTGGGAGAACTTGCCGATAGCTCTGTTTCCGGACGTCAATGGAGCGATTTTCTCCGGTAGCGCGGTCGTCGACTGGAAGAACACCTCCGGGTTTGGTGTCGATGCCACCCCGCCGCTGGTCGCCGTCTTCACCTATCACGATCATCTTGCGCAAAACTTTGGCAGAGTCGATTTTCAGACGCAGGGAATCGCCTACAGTCTCGACAGGGGCCGTTCCTGGGCCAAGTATGGCGGCAACCCCGTGTTGCAAAATCCCGGGAACCGGGACTTTCGCGATCCCAAGGTGTTTTGGTACGCGCGGCAAGCGAAGTGGATCATGACACTCGCCGTTTCGGACCACGTGAGCTTTTACTCGTCAAAGGACCTGAAGACCTGGACGCATGAGAGCGACTTCGGCCGTGAGTGGGGCGCTCACGGTGGTGTCTGGGAATGTCCCGACCTTATTGAAATGCAGATCGATGGAAAAGACGCCAGGAAGTTTGTTCTTTTGGTCAGTACCAACCCCGGCGGCCCAAATGGCGGTTCCGCCACTCAATATTTCGTAGGTGACTTTGATGGCGCGCTGTTTAGTCTCGATCCCGACCTGCAGCGGAAGCTGAAAGCGGCGCCGGCCGAACGGCCGGATCTCGGTGCGGCGCTTTGGCTCGACTACGGTACTGATGACTATGCGGGCTCCACCTGGTCAGACGTTCGCGCCGAGGACGGCCGGGTTTTGTTCATCGGCTGGATGAATAACTGGGAGTACGCCAGCAAGGTGCCCACGCAACGATGGCGCGGCGCCATGACGATCCCGCGTGAGTTGAAGCTGGTCAAGACCGCCCGGGGGCTCGAGGTCCATTCGACGCCGGTGGCCGAGTTACAGACGTTGCGCACGAAGGACTGGCCGATCAGACGGACGAGGATCAGACAGGAAACGAACTTGACCGGCTCGGCGGGAACGAAGTCGGGACTGTTCGAAGTGCAGTTGAGCCTCAAGCTTGGAAGTGCCCAAATGGCAGCGCTTTCGCTCAGGAACGCGAATCGGGCTGAGACTGTGTTCCGGATCAATAGAGCGGAAGGGCGCTATGAGTTGGATCGCTCCGCGTCGGGGGCGGTGAAGTTCAGTCCGCCGTTTGCCAGGCTGCAAACCGCACCTTTGGTCGGGACCGGCAACAACATATCGTTGCGGGTATTCGTCGATCGTTCCTCCGTGGAAGTCTTCGTCAACGGCGGTGAGACTGTGTTCACTGCGATAGTGTTTCCGGAGACACCGTACGACAGCGTTGTCCTGAGTGCGGACAGGGAAATCGAGTTGCAGTCCGGCGCGATTGACGGATTGAGACCCATCTGGAAATGAGACCACAGTGTCCCAACGAGGCCACTGAAGTGGACTCTTATGAGCCGACATCACGGCGCAGCTCGAGGAGCCCCTGATCATGCTTGAGATGCGCCGCATCTCCAAGACGTTTGCCGGGACCAAGGCATTGCGCGGCGTAGATCTCGCCATCTACCCCGGTGAGGTGCATGCGCTGATGGGCGAAAACGGCGCCGGCAAGTCGACCCTGATGAAAATACTGGCAGGTGCCTGCAGCGCAGATCCCGGCGGCGAGATTTGGATGGACGGGGAGCGGATCGAGATCTCGAGTCCTCTCGCCGCCCGGCGCCATGGCATTGCGATTATTTATCAGGAATTATCGCTGGCCCCGAATCTGAGCGTGGCCGAAAACATTCACCTCGGCCAGGAGATCGGGCGTGCCGGCATCCTGGATCGTGCCACCATGGATCGCGCCGCGGAAGCCGCGCTGCGCCGACTCGGCGCGGACTTCGGACCCCGCACGTCACTCGCGACGTTGTCGGTTGCCGAGCGACAACTGGTCGAGATCGCGCGCGCCGTGCATGCACGATCGCGCATCCTGGTGATGGACGAGCCAACTACTGCACTGTCGTCGCGTGAGACGGATTACTTGTTCGCTCTAATCCGCGAGCTTCGCGCCGGTGGACTCGCAATCATCTATATCTCACATCGGATGGCCGAAGTATATGAACTCGCCGACCGTGTGACCGTATTGCGCGATGGCACTTACGTGGGAAGCGTCCAGCGCGGGCAAATTGACCCCGACACGATAGTACGCATGATGGTTGGTCGCGAGTTATCGGCATTCTATAAGCATGAACACCGCGCGCGGCTCGCCGATACGCCGACGCTCGAAGTGCGCGCCTTGGGAGACAGTCGGCGTGTTCACGACTGCTCGTTCGCGATCCGTGCTGGTGAAGTGCTCGGCCTGGCTGGGATGGTGGGCGCGGGCCGCACCGAGCTCGCGCGTTTGCTGTTTGGTGCCGCTGGGCACAAGTCAGGCGACATCATTCTCGAGGGAATAACGAGACATTTCCATCAGCCGAGGGAGGCCATCGCTGCCGGGGTAGCGTACTTGACGGAAGACCGCAAGATCGACGGCCTGTTCTTGGACATGGCTGTTGCCGACAACATCATCCTATGCACGATCGAAAACGACGCTCGCTTCGGCGGCATTCTTGATCGCGCTCGCGGGCGGCAACGTGCCGTCGCCGCCATCCGCGCGCTCGCCATTCGGGTTGCAAGCCCGACGGTTGGGGTCGGCTTGCTTTCGGGCGGCAACCAGCAGAAAGTGCTGCTGTCGCGCTTGCTGGAGGCGCATCCCAAGGTACTGATTCTCGACGAGCCGACCCGCGGTGTCGACATCGGCGCCAAGTTCGAAATTTACAGAATCATCGACCAGCTGGCGGGGGCCGGTGTGGCCATCCTGCTTATCTCGTCGGAACTGGCGGAGATCATAGGCATCGCCGATCGCGTGCTGGTGATGCGTGAGGGGAGAATCGCCGGCGAGCTCACGGGCAGCGAGATGAACCAGGAGAACATCGTCGCCCTAGCCACTGGCAGCCAGGCATCGGGCGCAAGGCGAGCGATACTTTGAGTAAGCTCAACGAGACCGTTCCCCATCGCAGTTTCGAAGCGTTGCGCCGCGTCGGCTTTCGTGCCGGATTTAGGACGATGGGGATGCTGCCTGTACTTGTCATTCTGTGTGGCCTCATCCAGGCGGCAACGATCTATGTGGACGGCGAGGGGCGCTTCATCACCGCGCAGAACATTTCGATCGTTGCGCAGCAGGCGGCGATCAATACCGTGCTGGGCGCCGGCATGACGCTCGTCATACTGACCGGCGGGATCGATCTTTCGGTCGGCTCGGTACTGGCTGCCTCCGCAGTGAGCGCGGTGTTGGTGTCACAAGTCTACGGAGCGCTGGGGGTCGTTGCGGCACTGGCGATCGGTCTTGGCCTGGGCTTGCTGAACGGCGCGCTCATATCTTCCATGCGTCTGCCGCCCTTCATCGTTACGCTCGGGTCCATGACCGCAGTACGCGGAATCGCACGTCTACTCGGCAGCGATACTACGGTTTCCAATCCTGAGCTGCCCTTTGCCTTTCTCGGTAACGGCTCGGCCACTGTCGTTCCCGGACTGTTGTCCGTGCCCTGGCTCGCGCTGATCGCAGGCAGCGTCATTCTCGCGTGCTGGTTCGTGCTCCGCCGTACAATTTTTGGAGTGAGAATCTACGCCGTAGGAGGCAATGCGGAAGCGGCGCGTCTCGCAGGCATCAACGTCGGCGCGATACTGTTGCTCGTGTATGGCATTTCCGGCCTGCTGGCCGGCCTCGGCGGGGTGATGTCGGCTGCGCAGCTCTATTCGGCCAACGGTCTGCAACTCGGCCAATCTTACGAGCTCGATGCTATCGCCGCCGTGATACTTGGGGGCACAAGTTTCGTCGGCGGCATCGGTTCGATCTGGGGCACTCTGATCGGCGCGCTCATTATCGCCGTGCTGTCAAACGGGCTGATTCTGCTCGGCGTATCCGACATCTGGCAGCTCATTGTCAAAGGCCTGGTAATCATCGGCGCCGTCGCGCTGGACCGCTACCGACTGCGCGGCAACCCCAGAACGTGAGAGTAACCGGCATGGTGATATGGATTGTGATTGCCCTCGCTGCATTGCTCGCCTCGCCGAGCGCGTTGGCCAAAGAGTTGAACTCCATTGGTATTACGGTGGGCTCGCTCGGCAATCCGTTCTTCAATGCTTTGGCCAAAGGTGCCGAGGCCAAGGCCAAGCAGATCAATCCGAGGGTCAAAGTGACCACGGTCTCCGCGGACTATGATCTTAACAAGCAATTCACACACGTCGACAACTTCATCGCCTCGGGGGTCGACCTGATCTTGATCAACGCGGCCGATCCCAAGGCCGCAGCTCCCGCCATCCGCAGAGCGCAACGCGCCGGCATCATCGTCATCGCCGTGGATGTGGCGGCGCTTGGCGCCGACGCCACCGTGCAGACCGACAACGTGCAGGCGGGACGCTTGGCCTGCCAATACATCGCCGATCGGCTCGGCGGCAAGGGAGCTGTAATCATCGAGAACGGCCCGCAGGTGACCGCCGTGGTTGATCGAGTGAGCGGTTGCAAGAGCGTCTTCGCGAAATACCCGGATATTAAGGTGCTGTCGTCGGATCAGAGCGGCAAAGGATCACGGGACGGTGGCTTTAGCGTGACGCTCGGCTATTTGACGCGTTATCCGAAGGTCGATGCGATCTTCGCGATCAACGATCCACAGGCCATCGGGACGGACCTTGCCGCCAAGCAGTTGCGCCGCAAGGGGATCATCATCACTTCGGTGGACGGCGCACCGGACATCGAAGCCGCCCTGAAGGGCGCTTCACAGATTCAGGCCTCAGCGAGCCAGGATCCGTGGGCAATGGCCCAGCTCGCCGTCGACATCGGCGCGGGGATTCTGAATGGCAGGAAGCCGGCGCGCGATATGGTACTCATCCCATCGATCCTCGTTACGCGCGAGAATGTGAAGAGTTATCGCGGCTGGTCTTCTCCGCGATGAGCTCACGCTCAATCGCGAAAGACGTGCGCCTCATAGGCGGGCACCGCGCCGGGGCATGACGCGACAAACCCTGCCAGACGGGCCGCATGCAACAAGGCACGCTGCGGCGGTTCGTGATGCAGCAATTCGACAACGAGCATGGCCAGAAATGCATCACCAGCACCGACCGTATCCTCGACTCGCGTAGGTATCGCTACCCTCTCTCGGCTCGGTACGCGATGCATACGACAATTGGGTACGTCAGATGCGGGAGTTCGCAAAGATCATCGTTGCCCAGATCGCTGAGTCTGATTCTCGGTAGTAGGCGGGGGAGCTGCGCAGTGCTCGAATCTGCGGAAGTAATACACTATAATTTATTGAAATTCCTTATAAAAAGTGGCTCCCCGGGTTGCAGCGCCCACATCTGCGCAAGTACTTGCACTGTAAGGAATTCCACACAAACTTGCGGTGCCGCCTACCCCTGCGGGCAACCCCGCGGGACGTGGGCTGCGACGATCTCGCGCGAAATTCGTTGTGACAGCCTGATCAACGAGCACTTCTCGTAAGGACCTCAGGTCTGCGTGCGGCGAACGTCAGAAGGGCGCTCAGTGTCGCGCCTTCGAAAGATCCTTCTCTATGCATCTTTGACATCATTGCCTCTCGAATTTTCCTCGAAACTTTCGTACATCGGCAACAAATTTCCGCTCTCGGCCAGAACCGGACGGCAGTGTCACCGAGGCAAACGCTCAACCCCTCAGAGCTTGATCTTGCCGCCGCCCGGCAGCGCGCGCGCGCCGCCCGCACCGTCGGGGACCACGATGCGCGAGGAGGCCTAGCGCCGATATTCACGCGCTTCTTCGATCGCCTGCTCGAGGGCGCCGCGGCGGCGGGCACTGGCGTCTGCGCATGCGGGCAGCATTGGGAGCATATGACTCCAGAGCAGCGCGAGCAGCTGCGCGCCGCGTTCGCTTCACGCTCGGGACCCCCGCACCGATGCGTTCCACACCCAGGGGGGCCTGAGCCCCACCTGGGTGGCATCGCGCAATCCGCCTCAGTCCTGCAGGAACGGCGCTCGCTCCAGGACGTATCGGGCGACATCGCGACCCTGCTGCAGCCCCACGGTGCAGGCGCGGCGGAAATGGATTCCGACCAGCATGCGCGAGAACGCGTTCTCGCGCGCAGCATCGAGCGCGCTGTCGTAGGAACGCGTCAGTGTGGCATCCGGACCCGCGGCGGACGCAGTTGTCGAGGTGTGCTGAAACGGAAGGTTGGGGCCAACCAGGGCGTCCAGCACTTCTGCCGCGGCGGCGCCTGCCGCTGCATGCCCGGACGGGTAGTCGGGAACCGGCGGCGTGATGAATGCGGGCTCCCAGTAGGGATCCTTGACGGTCAGCGGGTTGCCGTCGGTGTCCGCCGCGCGAATGGCCGTCAGGGGTCGCCAGAAGTTGTAGTAGAACTTGGATTCGAGCGTGGTTGCAATGGCGTCGGACATCGCCGCGTTCAGCGCCGCATACAGCCTTGCGTGCTGCATCAGTGACATGCCACCCGACAGCTTGCGTGCGATCCGATTCCAGGCGAATGAGCCATTCTCGAACCAGAAGAACGCGATCGCGGTCTGATCGGAGCTGCGCGCGGAAACGCCAGCCTTGCCCAGGACAGCGATCTCGTTGACATCCATGGCGTACTCGAGACTGCGCAACGAGGAATACGGGCGCGGCGCGCGGAACTGCGCCGACGAACGCACGCCAAAGGTGCTGAGCGCCGCCCAGCCGGCAGCGGAGACGAAGTTTGTCGGTGGAGTAGGCTGGTAGTCGCCGGGCTTGGTGCCCGGTGTATACGGCGCGTTAAGCGCCCCGAGCACGTCTTCGTTAGCACGGCTCGCGAGCATTGCGGCGGCGGCGGCCTGGCCAACGGCGATGCCGCGATTCTTGGAGGTGCCGGCTGGGATGGCCGCCAGCTCCGCCGTGTATACGCTGTCAAAGGGCGTGTTCGAACCGAAGAATTTGCCGAACTCGGCCACCAGTACGTCGTGAGCCGCAGCCGCGACGGCGGCGTCGACGCTGGTGGAGCTGGCACTGGACGGGTGCGACGCCGACTTCACGGCGTTGAGCATCGCGATGTGCGCCATCGCATAGGCACGCATCTCGACGAACGGTGGCAGATCAAATAGCGGCAGGCCAGCCGAGAAATCGGTCATGGCGATATTCCAACGCTCGATGCTATCGGCGCTGCCGGTCGCGAAGGCGCGCGCCGGCATGAGCAAGGCGAGGCCAATCAGTACGGCGGAAAAGAAGGCAAAAATCTGGAATGGACTAGGTTTGATCTTCATGTCGTTCTCCTTGAGTCCTGAGATGTGAAGTGCTTTCAAAGGGTCGCCAGGAAGTCCGGTCAGTGACCGGCGGCGAGCGGGAAATCAGCGTGTGGACCAAGTCGCCCAGTCGTGGCGTCAATGCCCCACCCGGCGACGCCTGCGGTCGCCGACCCATCGCTGCCCGTGCCAGCACCCCGCGCTGCCACTGACAAAGACAGGCAAAACAGAGTTTCCCATTGACGCAACATGCTGTTCCCCTTGTAGGCGTTGGAGCCCGGGGTGTTTATCGCGCGACGCGCCCGGCGCTTGCATGAACGTGCGTGAAGATGGTTCCTGATTCCCGGAAGAATCGAGAAGGGACCGCCGGCGCACCCCGGGGCGCAGCGCTTGATTAGGAAGCGGCCGCGCTTGGCCGATCAATGAGTGCTGCCTGGCGACGGGGCAGCTACCGCCAACACAAGAATGAAACTGCTACTGCCGGCCTGACTGCTCGCCGTGATCGTATAAGGGGCCAGCGTAGTCGCGGCGCTGGGCGTACCCGCGATGACGCCGCTCTTGCTATCGAGTGCCACTCCCGGGGGCAGAGCGGGCGTCACAGCGTAGTGTTCGACGGTGCCTGCGACTGTTGGAATCAATGGCGCGAGGGGCGTTGCCACAGTACCTGCGGCCGGGCTGGGGTAAGACAAATGGTTCGGGGGCTCGGCCACGCTCAGCACCAACGGAAACGAGGCGCGCACTCCGGCGCCACGGGCATTCACCAAGTAGGTCGCCGACCCACTGGCCTGCGTCGGAGTACCGGAAATGACCCCGCTTTGCCCATCGAGCGAGAGGCCCGGCGGCAAAGGGGGACTGACCGTGTAGTGGCCGACCGTTCCGGACACTGCGGGCGTCAGTGCGATCGGCTCCCCGATCACCGCCGGAAAAGGGTGTGACCCATTGTAGGCCAGCATCGGTGTTGCCAATGAAGCCTGCCTGCCCTCGCCGCAGGCGACCAGTGCGCACAAGGTCATGAACGCGCCGGTGAGCCGCATCGACCTAGCCCAGGCCAGGCTGGAGCCAGGCTCCGAGCCAGCCAGGCTGCCCGTGATTGCTGTGCGGTTCCATACTTGAGTTTTTCCGCGCCATCAAAACATCGCGATGAATTTCGGGTGGTTCCCAGCCGGAAAGGGTGAGCCGGCCATAGGGGTCAGTGCGCCGGTCAAGAGGTCCAGTGCGAAGCCACTAACATTCGCCGCGCCGTCGTTGGCGACATAGAGAAACTGATTCCCCACGATGTTTACCGAATAAGCATTTGCGCCGGTGGCGACCGGGAATCCCGGCAGCGCAGTAAGCGCGCCGGTGGTCCAATCGAAGGCATAGCCGACGATGCTTGCATCCGTCGTGACATACAGGTAACCGCTGATCGGGCCATTTCCGGTTTGTATTCCAGTTTGTTCGATGGCCATGTAATGGCTCACCGGCAGCGGGAATGGCGAACCGCTGACCGGCGACAATGCCCCGGTAGCCGGGTCGATACTGAAGCCCGATACACTCGGGGTCGTGGCGTCGGGGTTTGCCGAGTAGAGAAACTTGCCGCCGGCCCCGAATTCCAGGCTGAGCGGGTTGCCGCCAGCGGGAAACGGCGATCCGGGCACTGGGATCATGATGGGGCACGCCCCCGTATCGACAGAAAAGGCCGCAATGTCGTTCGAGCCCCCGTTGTTTGCGACGTAGATCATGCCGCGAGTTTCGTCAACCGCGATCGATGAAGGGCCCTTGCCCGTGGCAATTGTGGCGGGCCCGGCCAGTGCCCCGGTGTTCACATCGATGGGGTAGGCGGAAACCGTGTCAGAGCCTGCATTCGCAACGTACAGACTGTAACCACAGATGGTGCCCATCATGGCCATAGCCTTGGGATCCGTACCCGCGGGAAAGGGCGAGCCGGGAACGGCGGTCAATGCTCCCGTTGCGCTGTTGACGGCAAAGGCGGAAACGTCATTGCTGCCCTCGTTGCCGACGAACACAAATCTACTGCCCCCGCCCAAGTCGAGACGGGCAATTGCGTAGGGGGATGCGCCCGTGGCGATGGGCGTGCCGACGACCGAGAGCCCCCCGGTGGTCGCATCGACCAAATACACTGAGAGCGTATTGTCCGCGGCATTTGTGACGTAGGCATACTCGTTGTAATCCGCACAGGTCACGGTGACACTGGTGTCATTGGCGTTTTGAATGGTGACGATCGGGTTGCCGACCACGCAAAGCTGCGTCGGTGAAGACGGCTGCCCGCCAATGAAAACGTAGTCGCCACCCGAGTATCCTGCGGGATAAATAGAGTCGAAGGTGAAGGCGCCGTTGGCACCGACCTGGAGCGAACTGTGACATTTAAAGGACTGTCTATTTCCTGAACAGAGTTCAAGTGTCAAACCTGAGCCCGCCAGCCCCGATACCGTGCCTCCGACCGTATATCCGTTGGGCGGGGGGGGTGGCGGTGGTGAACTCGCGTCACCGCCCCCACCCCCGCACCCGACCATGAGCAGAGCCAGGAACGTCACCGATCCGATTGAGCGCAACATGATGATCCCCTTGCAGTGGTTTGCCGATGGGGATCATTTGTCACTCAAAGCATGTGGGCGTGCATGAACTCAGCGTGAAGGTAGGATGTGTTTCCGTGAAGATTCATGAACGACGTCGGTCATGACCCGGGGGCGCCGCGAACCATGGTCGGTCTGGCTCGAGCAAGCTCACTGCCCCCAGCGCTTTACAACCTGCAGGCTGACTTGTCTGCCAAGCAGACTGGCATTGGCCGGGTCGTACCCCAGGGTGCCCGTAGGCAGGTCAAACCGGTTGACGAAGGAGGGGCGTTGGTCGAGAGCGTTGTTTATCCCGAGATTGGATTGTGTATTGGCGAGCCAGCCCGACCCGCCTTCGACCCGGTAACCGATATTGACATCAACCGTCGTCCAGGAATCGACTTTTCGCGCCGGGTCCGAGCCAGGATCCCGGTAGGCGCCGGTGTAGTTCACGGTGCTCTGGACGGTCCACCCCCGGAGCGACCACGACAGGTTCCCGACCAGCCGCAAGCTCGGTGGGTTACCGACGGTATCGACGAGGTCAAAGACCGGCACCGTAGGGGTTATCTGCTCCCTTTGGTCAATCGTATAGGTGCCGTTCAGGTTGGCGCTCACCTTGCCCCGTGCCGTGTTTAGAACATAGTCCAGCACCGCATCCACACCCCGGGTCTTGAGGCCGGTAAGATTGCGAAACCGCTCGTCGAGAATTACAGCGATCGGTTGGCTGCAATCCCCACCCAGCAGCGGCGGTTTCGTGCAAACGGCATTGATCTGCGCCTGCGTCGGATTGCGTGTGACCAGACCCGCCAATTGCGCCTCCGGGGTGAGGAGGATAAGAGTGTCTCCTGCGTCCTTGATCCTCCCCTGGTAGTCGATATCGAAGTACGTCAGCGACAGTGAGAGGTGGATGGCAGGCGGGGTCAAGTCCACGCCAGCGGTCCAGGTACGCGCCGTTTCCGGCTTCAAGTCCGGGATCGGCCCTACCAAAGCAAAGGCGCGCGAGTACCCGGTCGCAGATTGAGGATCAATGACATCCAGGATAAGGGTATCACCCACCTCGTCGTGATTGGACCTAAGGAATGGCGGTGCGCGAAACGATGTTCCCCAGTTCCCGCGCAACTTGATGAGCGGTAACGGCCGCCAGTTGAAGCCAATCTTTGGATTGAAAGTGCCGCCCGCATCGCTATAACTGTCGTAGCGGCCCGCCAACGACAAGTCCAGGCGATCCGCCGCTGAGCCCGCTCGCGCACCCACCATCGGCACCGCCAGCTGGAAAAATCCCGAGCGAACCAGTCGTCCCCGATCCTCAGGGGTCTCCGGAATGCTGATCCCGGCCGAATGCTCATGTCGAAACTCACCCCCGACCGCAAGGCGGATCGCACCCGCGCGCCAGTTAAAGAGTGGACCATCGGCAATCACGTTAGCCGATGCGACGGTAAACACATTCAAATCATTGGTGGTGACGTTCTGTGCGCGCAGCGCAGCCAGGGCTGTCGGGTTCGTATGCGAGCCATCCCCGAAGATATTGAGCGCGGTCGCCGGGTCGGAGCTCGCAAGCGCTGCATCGATGGCCTGGTAATTGAGGGTGTAGTTGCGCTCGACAAAATCGGCCGAGGCCTTCGAATAGGCGCCCGCGAGATTGATTTGCCAGCTTTTCGGCAGCGCGCCCTTGACGGCCGCCGAGATGAAGGAGATCTCAGTCGGCCCACTGTCGACTACCGGACCGAAATCCCGCGAAAAATCGTATGCCACGAGCACCGGACCCCCCAGGTGGTTGAATGCGTTGGTCGAGGGCACCAGCAAGTTGGCCGGCGGCACCGGGTAGGTGAACCTGAAGGCTTGCGAGGAGTAGCGACTGTCAGCGGATATCTCCCATTGTTCCGTTACCTTGTAGGAGGCACTCACAAAGGCGCTGCGCATGGTCTGCCTGGGCAGCATATCGTTGTCGGTCAAGTTGTCCGTGTAGTTGGCAGTTCCCGGGATGAGCTGCGCGGCGGTTAGCTGCGTTCCATCCTGGCCGTGCGGGATGGCGGCGACGGGTGCCAGGGTGTTCGGATTGAGGATGGTGCCGGGATTGCTGCTAAAGCCGCGTAAGTCAGTGCCGCCGAAGCGCCTGAAGTCGGCGTTGGCGGCGCAATACGCGCGTGCACTGCACCGCAGGGCATCGCTGTCGTTGAACTGGACGCCCGCGAGGACGTGGCCACGCGACCCCGCGTGACCTACCAGCAGCGCAGCGGAGCGTTCCGTCGCGTCGCTGTCGGTCGCGCTGCCGCGTACGCGCACTTCAATTCCCTCGAAGTTCCGGCGTAAGATGATATTCACGACCCCGCCAATGGCATCAGAACCGTAGAGCGCGGCAGTGCCATCGGGCAGAATCTCGATGCGTTCGATGGCCGATATAGGAATGGTCGATACGTCCGTGAAACTCCCTTGGTAGCCACTCGCTCCCTGGCGCTGGCCATTCACGAGCGTCAGCGTCGTACCGCCACCCAGGCCCCGCAATTGCACCTCAGCCCCGTGATTGAGGTTGAAGAAACTTGAATCGGGTGAATCGCTAACCGCTGCATTGGCCCGATTGAAGTTCTGCGTCACGGTTGCCAACACGTCCTCGACTCTGCCGTAGCCACTGGCGTCGATCTGATCGCGGCCAATGACGATCAGTTTCGATCCCACGGCTTCCACTCCGCGGATGTGACTTCCGGTCACAACGATCTCTTCAAGAGTGCTCGCGTCCTCGCCTTTGCCAATTGAACACGGCGGATCAGGACAGTGGTCATCTGCAGATGCGTTGACCGTAGTCACGGGGCCCAGACCCAACATCAATCCCAGTCCGGCGGCGCAGAGGCTAAATGTATTCTGGCTCACTGACGCTGCTGTTGTTCAATGCGCGGCGGGCGGGTCTGCGCGCCTTGGCACAGCTCCTTGCCGGCGCAGCGCTTCGAGCTGACTGCGCTGCGTGTCGACATAGCGGCGCACGTCGGCCGCGATAGCCTGGAATCGCGCGTCGCCGTGCAGCGGCAGCCACAAGGGATCGTAGTTTATGGTGTACCACCAAAGCACGTAGAACCCTGACCGAAATGATTCCGCCAGTTCGACAAGCGCCGCGTCCGGTTTGCCGTCAAGCAGCAGCACCCCAGCGCGTATGCGGCGTGAATCGCCCAGATACTTGGCCTCGTTGGCATCGTTCCACGATGACGCGGCACGCCGCAGCGCCGCTGCCTGCTCGGTTTGGCCGGCCGCCGCAAGCAACTGTGAGAGATGGACGGCGACGCCTTTATTGCATACGTCCAGATGTGCCGCCGGAACGTCGGCCAAATAGTACTTCGATTTGATGAAGGTAATCGCCCGGTTCAGTTCCCCGGTCTTCAACGCATAATCGCGCAGCGCCTCCCTCTGCCAGAATTCGCATTCGTCGTAGTCGCGCGTCCAGCCCTCCTCATCGTATGCCGAAAGTCCCGCACGCCGCCAATCGCCGTCATGCATCGCGAGCAGGCCCACGGCACGGGCGCTTGGCGGCATTCCGGCCACTACTGCGCGTGCCGCCTTCGCATCGCCCAGATCGAGATACACCGTCATGGCGGCGTGACGCGCCAGTGAATTCTTCGGATCGAGCGCGATGGCATGCTCGATGATCTGGATGGCTTCGGCCAGCCTTCCGTCGACCAGCCAACGGACTTTTCCATACCACAGCAGCGCCGGAACGAAGTTCGGATCCAGTTCCAGCACCTGCAGCGTTTTTTGCTCGGAGGCCTTCACGCCACTTTCGAAGAAAGTGAACTCCTCGGCGTCCTTTAAACGCGCACTAACTGACAGTGGATCGACCCACAAGGCGCGCTTCAGTACGCTGCTGCCTTCTTCGGGTCCATCTAGAACATCAAAGAGAAACTGGGCGTAGGCCTCGATTCCGCGCCCGTTACTCGGATCAAGTGCGGTGCCCTGGAGAAAGTCGCGCTCGCGGGCAGCGACCAACGGATTATCCCTTGTCGCGCCCGCATCATACGGCTCGTCTCCCCACATGGCACGCGCAAAGTATGCAGAGCCCAACTTGGGATCCAACTCAAGCGCCCGATCGATCAAAGGACGGTAGCGCTGCCTGACCGGCCTCAAATTCTCGCGGCGTTGATCCGCTGCTTGCATCCTCGCGTCGTACAATGAAGCGTAGGCGGGCGCGAAGGTGGGATCCAACGCAATCGCTCTCTCAAAATACGGCACCGCGGCTTCAGACTCCGCGACCGTGAAGCGACCCAGCAAGGTTCGACCCCGCAAGAAGGCGAAATAAGCCTCCAAATTCGCACTGCGGGCCACTACCGGGGGTTTGGGTTCACGATCCCCAAGGCGCACCGCGAGCGCACTGGCAATTTGGTCGGCAATCTCATCCTCGATACTGAAGATGTCGTGCAGACCGCGATCAAAATGGGCCGACCAAATCAGAGTGCCTGCGGCCGTATCCACGAGATGCACGGCCACCCGCAGCCGATCCGTCTCGCGTTGCACGCTGCCGCCGATCAGATATCCGGAATTGAGACGCCGACCGATCTCGTGTGAATCGATGTTCTTGGTTGGAAGCGCGAATGAGGAATTGCGCGCGATGACCGACAGCCCCTCCATTCGCGACAGGCGGTTGAGAATCATTTCCGGCAATCCCTGCGCCAGATACGCGTCGGCGGCATCCGCACTCATATTGTCGAACGGCAAGACGGCCACCGTGCGTGCGTGCGCGCCGATTGCCGCAGTGTCGCGCAGCGGATTTTCGGCAATCGATTGAGCGCCTTCGACGCGAGACTTCTTCACCGCACGCACGCCAATGGCGATCGCAGCAATGGCCGCCAATAGAACGGGCAACACGAACCACCACATCCGGCTCCGCTTCGTGGCGACTATTCGAGGCTCAAGTGCCACCGCGTCCTGAGTCGATGACTCGTCAGGTTGCGTGACGACCACCGACGCGGACACCGGATCCGCGGCTGGCGGCGCGGGAGCGACGGCGGGAGACACGGCTGCAACCAGCCGGTAGCCACGTCCTCGTACACCGGCGATGTAGTGCGGGTCTTGCGCGTTATCTCCCAGCGCCTCGCGCAACAGGTTGACCCGCTTGGCCACGGTCTCCGGGCTCACGATCAGCCCGGGCCAGACGCGTGCCATGAGTAAGTCGTTGCTGATGATGTCGGGCGCGACTCGAATCAGTGCTAGGAGGAGCTGAAACGACAAATAAGGCAGAGTGATTTCGATGCCCGCACGCGTGACGCGCAGCTGTCCGACATCGACATACAGGTCGCCGACGAGAAATAATTCACTGCCGGTATCGGGCACGCCGCCTGGAGTCGGATTCATACTCTCTGAGTCGACCTCATCAAGTGTGGTCACGTCAGCTTTTAGTGTTTTGTCCCTAGTCCGTGGGTAACTCTAACAGCACGTCACTCCAAGGGCGAACCAGGCTTTGGCTTTCATGATTGACGAGAAATTAGGTCGGGCCAAACCCAGCTGACCCACCGAAATCTCGATTGTGATGATTCTGGGAGCTTCGACTATTTGGTCTCGGAGCGACTCTTTTCGGCCCTACGCCTAACCCTTTTATTTCAAATGCTGCCGCTTCTTCGCAATGCCGGTTGGAGCGATGGTGCATTTCTGTTGCCGGAAGGCCGACAGTGGCCATCGTCGAGTTAGGGTCGGTATGTGCGGACGTTGTTTCGCGCCGGCGGAAGCCGAGGGGCATGGTTTAAAGCACGATTTTAGGTTTCTTGGCGATCGACGGCTTCCCCGGGTGCAGCCTTGGGGCCGGGCTAACTCGTTGAGCGGCACACGGACGTGGCCGAGCGCGCGAGGGGGCTACCCCTAAGGGTATCCCGCGCATTACGGTGTGCGGCGCGGCGCGTCCCGGCTCGGTCCTGGTGCTGCTGTATGCGGCCGTGCCACGCAGCCGCGCGACTGGTCGCGAGTCGGCCCAGCCTTCAACATCGGACTCAAGCCACGCCACAGAGTTCTTGCTTAGCTGGCGGCGCTTGGGGAACCTCCCCGCGAGTTCGAGTCGATAGATCGTCATCCGCGACAGCCCGGTGAGCTGCATCACGTGGCGAATGCGAAGAAATCTCATGGCGCGTCCCTCATGGGATCTCGGCCGGAGTTGAGACCGGTGCTCATAGTGTTCTTCGCGGAGCAGTAGGTAACGCTCCGTATCGAGCGAAGTTACCTCCTTGCGCAGGTTGCACGACAACGAGAGCTGCAACCGCCTGCAACATCGAGCGAGGTGATACGCGCCGAGATGTTGCAGACTCGATCGTTGGCCGCGGCGGTTTCAGAGCGAGTCGGAAAGAGTCACAACCGGAGGCGGTAGACGGAGAACAACGGTCCACCGGGCACGCGGGACGGCACTGGTTACTGGTTCACCGGTGCCGACGAAACCCAGACGTGAATAGAATCCCTCGGCAGGTGGATCGGGCGAGCTGCGCTGCCGCCGGTGACGCTGTCGAACGGACGCTTTCGGGAACGGCGGCTTGCAACGTGCGGAACTGGGCGGGTTGGAGGGGCTTGCGGGATAGCCTAGCGGCCGCTCTTGTCAGACGATTGGCGACATGGCCGGCAACCCTTGCGTCCAATGTCGCGTCACTCCGCAGACGAAGACTCAATTGCGCGTACTCGCTCAAGAGCGCCAGCTCACCGAATCGGCCCTGCTCAAAAAGTTGGTGGAGAATGCGCTGCTTCAGACGGGCGGGGCGAGCGGCTTGGGGGTGGGGCCCATCCAGCCGGTCTCGCGGGGAGCGCGGATCTACGTCCGACTGCGCCCGGAAGACCACGTGCTGCTGCGGGAGAGAGCGACCGGTCGGGCGATGGCCGCGGCCACGTATGCATCGTTCCTGCTGCGCGCCCACCTGCGGGCGGTCGCGCCGATACCCGACCGGGAGCTGGCCGAGCTCAAGCGGTCGGTGGCCGAGCTTGGGGCGATCGGACGCAACCTGAACCAGATCGCTAGAGTCGCCCATCAGACCGGCAGGGTGAACGGTCCGACCGGCCAGGATCTTCGGGCCTTATTGCGCGCCTGCGAGGCACTCCGCGATCACGTGAAGGGATTGATCCGGGCGAATGGCCTTTCCTGGGAAAGCGGGTATGCCCAAGCGTGTCGTTGACCTTCGGGAGCAACGCGCCCTCCTGGATATCGCGTCCTATGGCCGGCGGGGACCGGGGCATCGGCCGCTGACCAGGGCCGAGGTCGAACATGTCTCCCGAACTGCCCGGCACGTCCCAGAGGTGATGATTAAGGTTTCCGGTGGCGCACGGAGTGTGCGAGGTGTGCAGGCTCACCTTGATTACATCGGTCGAGAGGGAGAGGGCGTCATTGAAACCGATGACGGTGCCCGGCTCCAGGAGAAGGGGTTCGAGAGGGCGCTAGTGAAGGACTGGGACCTCGACCTCGACGAGCACCGCCGCCATACGCAGCGAGGCGTCGCAGCGGGGCAGAAGCCCCCGAAGCTGGTGCACAACCTGGTGTTCTCAATGCCCAAGGGCACGCCGGCCGAAAAGGTGCACGCATCTGTCAGGAAGTTCGCCACGGAGAAATTCGCTCTGCAACACCGCTATGCGATGGCACTCCACACCGACCAGGGGCACCCGCACGTCCACGTCGTGGTTAAAGCGGTCAGCGAGCAAGGCGAGCGGCTGAATATCCGGAAGGCCACCCTCCGGGAATGGCGACAGGACTTCGCGCGGTATTTGCGTGAACTTGGCGTCGAAGCCAATACGACCGAGCGGGCGGTTCGAGGGGAGATCAGGCCGCAGAAGGCGACGAGTATTCATCGCGCGATGATGAGGGGTGCCTCGACCCTCTGGCGTGAACGCGCGCAGTCCGTTGCGCGGGAACTCGCGAGCGGCGGGCCTAGACCAGAGCCGGGGAGGGAACGGCTAGTCAACACTCGAAGGGACGTCTGTCGCGGATGGAACGCGATGGCACAGCTTCTGGATGAACAAGGACACCGGGAACTCGCCACAGTCGTGAGGAGATTCGTGGAGCGGATGCCACCGCCGCGGACTGAGCGTCAGTGGATCGCGGATCAGCTTGAGGCTCGCGTTAGGGCGCAACAGCTCGACGAAAGACAGCCGACGCGGTGATCTTGGGCAGCTTGCCGATATCAAGACGCTTCGTCCCTGACAGGAACTGCCGCTGCGCTGCCGGTGCGTAGGCCATCGAGATAGTCCGCCCACGCCTGCATCATCTTGCGGCGCTCGCCGAGTCGCTGCGCACGATTGTAGGCGCCCCGACTCTCGTTGCGCTCCGCATGCGCGAGTTGGAGCTCGATAAGGTCCGGGTGCCAGCCGAGCTCATTAAGACACGTGGAAGCCGTCGAGCGGAATCCGTGTGCAACCATCTCATCGGAACTAAACCCCAAGCGCCTTAGCGCTGCGTTTATCGTGTTGTCGCTGATCGGACGGTCCTTCGAGCGAATCGAAGGAAAGACATAGTGACCCTTGCCGGTCAGCGTGTGCAGGTCCGTGAGCAGGGCGACCGCCTGTGTCGATAGCGGTACGACGTGGAGCTCGCGCATCTTCATGCGGGCGGCGGGGATGCGCCATTCGGCACTTTTCAGGTTGAACTCATCCCAGGCTGCGCAACGCAACTCCCCAGGACGCACGAACGTCAAGGGCAGGAGCTTCAGCGCAAATTCCGTCGATACGTCGCCGCGATAGCCCGCGATCGCGCGCATGAGCTCGCCAAGGCGTGCGGGATCGACAATCGCCGGGCGGTTGCGCCGCACGACCGAGCCGAGGGCTCCGCGCAGGTCAACCGTGGGATCACGTTCGGCGCGGCCCGCCACCACGGCATAGCGAAACACGTTCCCGCACTCGGAGCGGACACGATGTGCGGTTTCGTGTCGTCCCCGCGCATCGATGTTTTTCAGCAGCGGAAGTATGTCTACCGCTTTGAGCTGTGCGATCGGGCGTTTCCCGATGTACGGAAAGACAAACGCCTCGAAGCGCTCCTGCTTGTTCAGGAACGTCTTCTGGTTCAAGGCAGCTTTTTGTACCTCGAGCCATTCGCGCGCGAGCAACTCGAACGTGTAAGATTGAGCAGCACGTTCTGCTTGGCGGTGAACGCTGGGATCCGCTCCCATAGCGACCAGACGTCGAGCCTCCAGACGCCGCTCACGGGCGATCTTCAGCGTGATTTCTGGGTACCTGCCAAAGGAGAGGAGTTTCTCCTTGCCGCCGAAGAAGTACTTGAACCGCCAGCCGCGGTGGCCGGCGGGGGAGACCAGCAGGTACAGTCCGTCGCCGTCGTACAGCTTGATGGGCTTATCAGCCGGTTTTGCGTTCCGGATTGCCGTGTCCGTGAGGTTCAACGGGGTAGAATCCTGAAAACAGTCATTTCGGGGTAGAAACCAGTCGCGTCGCTACCCCAACGGGGGTACGGCTACCCCGCTATGTATCCCGTGATCCTTAGGCTGTCAAGTTACCGTCTGGGACCGAGTGGTCACATATCTTATTGATTCTTCTTGAATATGAGACGAGATGGGAGCGTGCTGATACGACTTGAGACGCAGTGATTAGGCGTAATGGCTCCCCGGGTTGGAATCGAACCAACGACCAACGGATTAACAGTCCGATGCTCTACCGCTGAGCTACCGGGGAACGGGCGGGACTCGCGAAGGGCGCGAATTCTCCGGCAACGGTGTCGGCGGAGTCAAGGAAACCGCTCTCACCGCGATCGGCTGCGCGCCAGCAGCCGGCTGTAGGCGAGGGCGTTGATCGCGAGGAGCAGGCCGGCCAGGACCCACTGTGCGCGCCACGTCAATGCGGGCGGGTAGAGCACCGCGACCAGGTGGTGGGCCAGGAATCCGCCCCTGTATCCGGCCTCACCCCCGAGGTAGCGCAGGTGGTTTTCCAGCGGGGTGAGTGGACAGATCGCACCGGAGACCTCCACCCAGCATCCCCACGCGAGCGCGGGCAGGTGCAGCAGCGCGATCCAGCGCCAGCGCCAGGTGAGAAAGCCGCCGAAAATGACGAACGTCGTGAACGTGAAGTGGACGACGACCACAGCATCGGCGAGCAGCGACCAGATCATTGGCCGCGCCGTGTGAGCGCTTCAGGCAGCGTCGACGCGCGCAATCAGAAGGCGCGCGATACGGTCCAGCGCCTGCTCGAGCGTCGGCATGCCGCAGGCAAACGACAGGCGCACGTGGCCGGGCGCGCCGAAGCCTGAGCCGGGAACCACCGCGACGCCGGCCTCGTTCAGCAGCAGCTCCGCGAACTCCCCGTCATCGCGGCAGCCCAGCGCGCCGATGGCGCGCGAGACGTCCGCAAAGGCGTAGAAGGTGCCCGAGCCGGGCAGGCAGCTCACGCCAGGCAGTGAATTCAGGGCCCGCACGACGTAGTCACGGCGCTTCTTGAACTCCTCGGTCATCCGCGTGACGCAGGTCTGATCGGCGTTGAGCGCGGTGGTGGCGGCCTTCTGCGAGATGCTGGAGGCATTGGAGGTCGACTGGCCCTGGATGGTGCTCATCGCGGTGATGATTTCCCTCGGCCCCCCGCAGTACCCAAGCCGCCAGCCGGTCATGGCGTACGCCTTGGAGACGCCGTTAATGGTCACCGTGCGGTGGTAGAGCTCCGGAACCGCCGTCACGAGACTGCAGAACGGCTCGGGCTCCCAGTAGATCTTCTCGTACATGTCGTCGGTGCCGATGAGAATGCGCGGATTCTCGAGCAGCACTTCTCCGAGCCCGCGCAGCTCGGCGTGCGTGTACGCAGCGCCGGTGGGGTTGCAGGGGCTGTTGAGCAGCAGCAGCCGGGTCTGCGGGGTGATGGCCGCGGCCAGCTGGCGCGGCGTGATCTTGTACCCCTGTGCCATCCCGGCAAACGGCATGACCGGCTGCCCGTCCGCCAGCAGTACGATGTCCGGATACGACACCCAGTAAGGGGCGGGAATGATGACCTCATCGCCGGAATCGACCACCGCCATCGCGAGGTTGTAGAGGATCTGCTTGGCGCCGGCGGAGACCAGGATCTGCGAGCGCTCGTAGGTGAGGGCGTTGTCGCGCCCGAATTTGGCGATGATCGCATCCTTGAGCTCATCGGTCCCCTCGACGTTGGTATAGCGGGTGAAGCCACCCTGGATCGCATCCTTGCCCGCCTGCGCAATGTGCGCGGGGGTGTCGAAGTCCGGCTCGCCCGCGCCCAGGCTGATCACGTCCTTGCCCTGCTCCCGCAGCCGCGCAGCCCGGGCGGTTACGGCGAGCGTCGGCGAGGGTTTGACGCGCTGGACGCGTCGTGCGACAGGCAAGGCCACTGAATTTCCTGCATTTCGCTTGAGATCGGACAGTCCCGCTATATTAAGAGATTGTGTCCGCCCCGGCCATCGACAATACATTCGTCGTGGAACAGCAGCCTTTCAAGCTCGAAGCCGACTACGCCCCCGCGGGCGATCAGCCCCAGGCGATCGAGAAGCTTGTCGAAGGGCTCACCGAGGGGCTCGCGCACCAGACGCTGCTCGGCGTCACGGGAAGTGGGAAGAGCGTTGGGCATGACGATCCGCTTCTGATCGCTGAATGCGTTGCCGGCGAGATCCGCACACGTCTCGTGAAGGCTGGTCCCTTCATCGATGACCTCATGAGGAGGCGCGGCTTGCAGGGGGTCGATGGAGCAGAGACGGAGCAGTTTGCCCCGGCTGAGCACGCGTACCTCGCGCCGGCTTACAACCCAGCTAGTGGCGAAACCGCTTGGTACCCGGTTGCCGCCCTGCTGCGGCACCGTGCCCCCGAGCGGATGTTTCGTGTGTCAACGACCTGCGGCCGCTCGATCAGCGTTACTGCAGGTCACAATTTCTGGGTGCTTCGCGAAGGCCGGCCAACCCAGGTCAATACTGAGGACATCCGGCCTTCCGATCTGCTCCCGGTGCCGGAAGCCTTAGGTGCCTTGTCCGAGGGATTGAGGGAGTTGGACATCCTGCCATACCTGGTAGACACCCAGCTCTCGGTTCACGCTGAAGTCCCGATACTGGAGTACCTGGCTGTTGCGGGCAGCGCCCAGTTCGCGTCAACCATTGCTACCTGCGGACTGCAACCCGGCGGGAAGCTGTATGCGATACGCCACGGTGTGCGCGGCAGCGGACTGAAGGTCCGGCACTTCCTAAGTCTGCTGTCCTCAACCAATGATCTGGGCGGGCGATGCAATGAGGCCCGCGTGTCCGTGGGTGCCCAGAAGGCTGCTTGCAGACTGCCCGCACGGCTGCCGCTGTCTGATCGCGTACTCGCGCTGTTCGGTTATTACATCGCCGAGGGAAACGCTCAGGCCAGGTGCCTCATCATCTCAAATCATCACGCCACCATCCGAAAAAACATCGAGGCGGCGCTGAATGAGCTTGGCTTGCCATTCTTTGTCCGTCGGGACTCCGACTACCAGGTCTCTTCGATGGCCTTGCGGTCATTGCTGGCGAAGCTGTGCGGGTGCAAGGCGGGCGGTAAGCGGCTACCGGATTTCTGGCCGCAGCTTTCGGACCGATCGCTCGGCGTACTGCTGAGAGCGTATTTCGACGGTGACGGCACGGTGGGGCATGGCGGCGAGGTCATCGCCACCACCGCCAGCGAGGACTTGGCGTCCGAGTTAGCCTACGCCCTTAAGCGGTTCGCAATCCACGCGCGGTTGCGCAAGGTCTCGAAGCGCGCAACGAACAGCAAGCATGCCGGTGGTGATTATTTTGATGTTGTCGTTTCCAGCCAAACTGACCTCAGACGATACGCCGAGCACATTGGCTTCGACCACCCAGAAAAGCTGGCACGCCTGAAAGGCTTTTTGCGCCGCCGTGCCGACACCAATGTCGATGTGGTCCCGGTGCAGCCAGCCGCGCTGCTTTCGTTGCGGACTGGTGTTGGCCTGTCCATGAAGGCGCTCGCAAAACTGTCGGGTTGTTCTCGGCCCATGCTGAGCCTCATTGAGAGCGGATTGCGACGGCCGAGTCGGCGGTTGCTATCGCGAGTGCTGCAAGCGCTCGCTTCCGAGTACCGAAATGTCTTGGTTTCGGACTTCGCGTGGTGGATCCAATGGCGTGAGATGCGTGCGCTGTGTGCGGCGCATTGGACGCAGGTCTCGAGCGTCGAGCCGATCAATTACCCGCATCCCCACGTCTACGATCTGTCAGTTCCGGGTCCTCAGACCTTTCTTTCAGGTCGGGGAGGGATGTTTGTACACAACACCTACGCAGCCGCGAACGTGATCCAGCGCATGCAGCGTCCCACCATGGTACTGGCGCATAACAAGACCCTCGCGGCGCAGCTGTACGGGGAGTTCCGCGAGTTCTTTCCGCACAACGCGGTCGAGTACTTCGTCTCCTACTACGACTACTATCAGCCTGAGGCCTACGTCCCCTCCTCGGACACCTACATCGAGAAGGACTCCTCGGTGAATGAGCACATCGAGCAGATGCGCCTCTCGGCGACCAAGGCGCTGCTCGAACGCTCGGATTCGATCATCGTCGCGACCGTGTCCTCGATCTACGGCCTGGGCGATCCGCAGGCCTACCTCGCCATGGTGCTGCACCTGAAGCGCGGCGACCGCCTCGAGCAGCGAGGGCTGCTGCGGCGCCTCGCCGACATGCAGTACACGCGTAACGAGCTGGATCTCACCCAGGGCACCTATCGCGTGCGCGGGGACGTCATCGACATCTTTCCGGCCGAGTCCGAGCGCGAGGCGGTGCGGGTCGAGTTGTTCGATGACAGCATCGATTCGATCACGCTGTTCGATCCGCTCACCGGGGCGATCGCCCGCAAGGTGCCGCGGTTCACCGTCTACCCCGGCACCCATTACGTGACGCCGCGCGAGCGGCTGGTGGGCGCGGTGGATCAGATTCGCGAGGACCTGCGCGTGCGCCTCAAGGACCTGCGCGATGCGGGGCGGCTGCTGGAAGCGCAGCGGCTCGAGCAGCGCACCCGCTTCGACATGGAAATGATCCAGGAGGTTGGCTACTGCGCGGGCATCGAGAATTACTCGCGCTATCTGTCGGGGCGCGCGCCCGGGGAGCCCCCGCCGTGCCTGTTCGACTACCTGCCGCGCAACGCGCTGCTGTTCGTCGACGAGAGCCATCAGACCATCCCGCAGCTCGGGGCGATGTACCGCGGGGATCGTTCGCGCAAGGAGGTGCTGGTCGAGTACGGCTTCCGGCTGCCCTCGGCGCTGGACAACCGGCCGCTGAAGTTCGAGGAGTGGGAGCAGCTCGCGCCGCAGATGATTTTCGTCTCCGCGACGCCCGGGGACTACGAGGCCAAGCGCTCCTCGCAGGTGGTCGAGCAGCTGGTGCGTCCCACCGGTCTCGTCGATCCGCAGGTCGAAGTGCGGCCCGTCGCCACGCAGGTGGACGACGTGTTGTCGGAAATCAGGCGCTGCGCCGCGCGCGCCGAGCGGGTACTGATCACCACGCTCACCAAGCGCATGGCGGAGGATCTGACCGATTACCTGAATGAGCACGACGTGCGCGTGCGCTACCTGCACGCCGACATCGAGACCGTCGAGCGCACCGAGATCATCCGCGATCTGCGCCTGGGCAAGTTCGACGTGCTGGTGGGCATCAACCTGTTGCGCGAGGGACTGGACATGCCGGAGGTGGCGCTGGTGGCGATCCTGGATGCGGACAAGGAGGGGTTCCTGCGCTCGGACAACTCCCTCATCCAGACCATCGGGCGCGCCGCCCGCCACATCAACGGCCGCGCCATTCTCTACGCGGACCGCATCACCGGCTCGATGCAGCGCGCGATCGATGAGACCAACCGCCGCCGCCGCAAGCAGCTCGAGTACAACGTGACCCATGGCATTACCCCGCGTGGCATCCACAAGGGCGTCACCGACATCATGGAAGGGGCACGTTCGGAAGCGCCGGCGCCGGGGCGCAAGCGCGGCATCCGCCCCGTGCCTGCGGACCTGCGCCCCGAAGTGCTGGTGAAGGAGATCAAGAAGCTCGAGGCCGAGATGTTCAGGAAGGCGCGTAACCTCGAGTTCGAGCAGGCGGCCTCACTGCGCGATGAGATCGAGCGCCTCAAGCAGCTGGAGCTCGGATTGCCGGTGCCCTTGAAGCAAGCGTAAGTGCTTGGAATGTCACGTATTAGCTTGCTTCGATCCCCTCTCTCTTGTATCGTTCGCGCCCCTCAGCGCAGCAAGGGCCTTCAGGCGCGTAGCTCAGTGGTAGAGCATCACCTTGACATGGTGGTGGTCGGTGGTTCGATCCCACTCGCGCCTACCAGATGAGTGAAGAGGGCGTTCCCGACAGTGCAGCAAGCGGGAGCGCCCTCTTAATTTGGCGCGAGCCCCAAGCGGCATGAGTCCCGAGTACGACTGAAATTTCCGCTATGCCCGTTGTCACCCTGCCCGATGGCAGTCAGCGCCGCTTCGACCACCCGGTGACGGTGGATGAGGTCGCGGGCGGCATTGGCGCGGGACTGCGCAAGGCGGCGCTCGCCGCGCGCGTGAACGGCAAGCTGGTCGACACCTCCTACGTCATTGCCGAGGACGCGCATCTCGCCATCGTGACCGACAAGGACCCGGAGGGGCTCGAGGTCATCCGCCACTCCACGGCGCACCTGCTGGCGCAGGCGGTGAAGGAGCTGTTCCCGGAGGCGCAGGTGACCATCGGCCCGGTCATCGAGGACGGCTTCTATTACGACTTTGCCTACCAGCGTCCCTTCACCCCGGAGGATCTCGCCGCCATCGAAGCGAAGATGACCGAGCTCGCCCAGGCGGACCAGAAAGTCACCCGCCGCGTCCTGGCGCGCGATGAGGCGGTGAGGTTCTTCAAGAGTCTGGGTGAGATCTACAAGGCCGAGATCATCGCCGGCATTGCGGACAAGGACGAGATCAGCCTGTACGGGCAGGGCAACTGGGTCGACCTGTGCCGCGGACCGCACGTCCCCTCCACGGGGAAGCTCAAGGCGTTCAAGCTTACCAAGGTCGCGGGGGCTTACTGGCGCGGCGATTCGCGCAACCAGATGCTGCAACGCATTTACGGCACCGCCTGGCCCGACAAGAAGCAGCTCGATGGGTATCTGCACCGGCTCGAGGAGGCCGAGAAGCGCGATCATCGGCGCATTGGCAAGGATCTCGACCTGTTTCACCTGCAGGAAGAGGCGCCGGGGGCGGTCTTCTGGCACCCCCGGGGCTGGAGCGTGTTCCAGTCGCTCATCAGCTACATGCGCGAGCGCCAGAACGCGGCCGGGTACGAGGAAGTGAGCGCGCCGGAACTCATGGATGTGACCCTGTGGGCTCAGTCCGGGCACCTGGAGAAATTCGGCGAGAACATGTTTCTCACCCAGACCCCCGATCAGCGGCGCTACGCGATCAAGCCCATGAACTGCCCCGGGCACGTGCAGATCTTCAAGCACGGCCTGCGCAGCTACCGTGAGCTGCCCGTGCGGCTCGCCGAGTTCGGCAAGGTGCACCGTTACGAGCCCTCGGGTGCCCTGCACGGATTGATGCGCGTAAGGGCTTTCACCCAGGACGACGGCCACGTGTTCATCACCGAGGATCAGATCACCTCCGAGTCGGTGGCCATCACGAGACTCATCCTGGACATTTACCGCGACTTCGGGTTCGAGGACGTGGGCATCAGGTACGCCGATCGCCCGCCCAAGCGGGTCGGGAGCGACGACATCTGGGACCGCGCGGAGGCGGCGCTCAAGGCGGCTTCCGCCGCAGCGGGCATCGAGTACACCCTGAACCGGGGGGAGGGTGCCTTCTACGGGCCGAAGCTCGAGTTCGTGCTCCGGGATGCCATCGGGCGCGACTGGCAGTGCGGCACGCTGCAGGTGGACCTGAACATGCCCGAGCGGCTCGGGGCGTACTACATCGATGAGCACAGCGCCAAGCGCACGCCGGTGATGCTGCACCGGGCGATTTTCGGCTCGCTGGAGCGCTTCTTCGCGATCCTGCTCGAGCATCACGCCGGGAAGCTGCCCGCGTGGCTGTCGCCCGTCCAGGCGGTCGTGCTCAGCATTACCGACCGGCAGGATGAATATGTTCGTCGCGTCACGGAAACCCTGAAAAATCAGGGTTTTCGGGTAGAGTCCGACTTGCGCAACGAGAAGGTCGGCTTTAAGATTCGCGAGCACACGTTGAGGCGTGTTCCGTATCTTCTGGTGGCGGGCGACAAGGAAGTAGCCGCTAATCTGTTGTCAGTGCGCTCACGAAGCGGCAAGGACCTGGGCACGATGGTCCCGGAGACGTTCGCCGAACGGCTCCGTGTCGAGCTCGAAAGCCGCGGGCGCGAGGCAGTGGAGGGTTGACGAATCGCTAGTGCAATAAAGCGGGTGCGGCGCAATGAAGAGATCAACGCGCCGCAACTGCGTGTGATCGCGGCCGATGGGTCGCAAGCCGGGGTGATGTCCCGCTACGACGCCCTGCAGATGGCGTCCGCCGCTGAACTTGATCTGGTCGAGGTGTCGCCGACCGCCGAACCGCCGGTGGTGCGCATCATGGATTACGGGAAATTCCTGTTCGAGCAGAACAAGAAAGCCCACTCCGCCAAGCGCAAGCAGAAGCAGATCCAGGTCAAGGAAGTGAAATTCCGGCCCGGCACGGGGGAGGCGGATTACCAGATCAAGCTGCGTAATCTGACGCGCTTCCTGACCGAGGGCGACAAGGCCAAGGTGACCCTGAGGTTCCGTGGCCGTGAGATGGTGCACCAGGACATCGGGCGCAAGCTCCTAGATCGGGTCTCGGGCGACCTGGCCCCGCATGCGGTGGTCGAGCAGAACCCGCTCATGGAAGGCAAGCAGATGGTCATGGTGTTTGCACCGAAAAAGAAGTAACGCTCACGCGGGCCGCAAGGCCCGTGGAGCGTTCGCCCGCAGCGGCTGCGCGAGCAGCCAGCGAACGGGCTACACAACCAGGAGTGCTACGATGCCCAAGTTGAAAACCAACCGGGCCGCGGCCAAGCGCTTTCGCAAGACGGCGAAGGGCTTCAAGGGCTACGCGGCCAACCGTCGCCACAATCTCGGCCACAAGGACCGCAAGGTCAAACGCCAGGCGCGCTCCGGCGGCTCGAGTCTCGTGCACGACAGCGATGTCGGCCGTCTCGAGCAGCTCCTCCCCAATCACAAGTAAGCGGGCACTACCATGGCACGAGTGAAGCGTGGCGTGACGGCCGGCCGGCGTCACAAGAAAGTTCTCGGCAAGGCGAAGGGCTACTACAACGCCCGGCGCAAGGTCTATCGCGCGGCCAAGCAGGCCGTCATCAAGGCAGGGCAGTACGCCTACCGCGACCGGCGGCAGAACAAGCGTGAGTTCCGCGCCCTGTGGATCACGCGCATCAACGCCGCGGCGCGCCTGTACGGGCTCTCCTACAGCCGCATCATCAACGGCCTGAGCAAGGCCGGAGTCGAGATCGACCGCAAGGTGCTCGCGGACATCGCGGTGCACGACACTGCGGCATTCGGCGCGATCGCGCAGCAGGCAAAGAGCGCCCTCGGCATCGGCTGACCGGAGGGGGCGCTCTTGGCAGACCTGACGGTCATTACCCGGCAGGCGCTCGACGAGGTGGCCGCCTGCGGCGATCTCGCGGCGCTCGAGGACGCGCGTGTGCGCTGGCTGGGCAAGAAGGGGCGCATCACCGAGCTTCTGAAATCGGCGGGCAAGCTCGTTGCGAGCGCAGGCCCCGAGGCTGTGGCACGGGTGCAAAAGGCGCGCGCTGACCTGGAAGCGGCAATCGTGGCGCGGCGCGCCGAGATCAGCCGCGCCGACATCGAAAGAAAGCTGGTCGCCGAGCGCATGGACGTGACGCTGCCCGGCCGGGGCGAGGAGCCGGGCGGGCTGCATCCGGTGACCAAGGCGCGCCTGCGCATCGAGACCCTGTTCCGCCGCGCCGGCTTCGATGTCGCCTCGGGACCTGAGATCGAGGACGACTTCCACAACTTCGGTGCGCTCAACATCCCGCCCGATCATCCGGCGCGAGCGATGCACGACACGTTCTACTTTGCCGACGGGCGGCTGCTGCGCACCCACACCTCGCCGGTGCAGATCCGCGCGCTGCTCGAGCACGGGGCGCCGCTTGCCGTGATCGCGCCGGGCCGCGTCTATCGGTGCGACTCGGACATGACCCACTCGCCGATGTTTCATCAGCTCGAGGGTCTGGCGGTGGGCGAGAACGTCAGCTTCGCCAACATGAAGGCGGTGCTGCACGGCTTTCTGCAGGCCTTCTTCGAGCGCGACCTCGCCATGCGGCTGCGCCCCTCGTACTTCCCGTTCACCGAGCCGTCCGCGGAAGTGGATATGTCGTGCGTGTTCTGTGACGGTAAGGGTTGCCGTACCTGCAAGCACAGCGGCTGGCTGGAGATCTCCGGCTGCGGCATGGTGCACCCGAACGTGCTGCGCGCGAGCGGTGTCGACCCCGAGCGCTACACCGGCTACGCCTTCGGCGCCGGCATCGACCGCCTCGCGATGCTGCGCTACGGCGTGAACGACCTGCGGCTGTTCTTCGAGAACGATCTGCGTTTCTTGCGGCAGTTCCGGAGCTTCGGCGCATGAAGGTCCCGTACTCCTGGCTCGCCGAGTGGGTGAAGCTGCCGTGGCCGGCGCCCGAGCTCGGCTCACGCCTCACCATGGCCGGGATCGAGCTCGAGGCGCTCGGTGCCGCGGCGCCGCCCTTCACAGGGGTGCTGGTCGCGCAGATCGTGAGCGCTGAGCCGCACCCGCAGGCGGACAAGCTGCAGGTGTGCCGCGTGTCGACCGGGAGCGGCGCACCGCTGCAGATCGTGTGCGGTGCCGGCAATGCGCGCGCCGGCCTCAAGAGTGCGCTCGCGCTGGTGGGTGCGCAGTTGCCGGGCGACCTCACCATCAAGGCGGCGAAGCTGCGTGGGGTGGAGTCCCAGGGCATGCTGGCCTCCGCGAAGGAGCTCGGCCTGGCGGACGCGTCGACCGGAATCCTGGAGCTGCCGCAGGATGCCCCGCTTGGCCGAGCCTTGCGCGAGTACCTGGCGCTCGACGAGCCCGTGCTCGATCTGAATGTCACCCCCAATCGGGGCGACGCCATGTCGGTCATCGGCATCGCCCGCGAGGTGGCAGCCCTTGCCGGCACCGAAGTCTCGGGCCCCGCGATCGGCAGCGCGCCCGCCGGACATGCGCAGCGGCTGGCGGTGCACCTCGAAGCGCCGGCGGCATGCCCACGGTTCGCCGGCTGCATCCTGCGCGGCGTCAACAATCGCGCCGAGACGCCGCTGTGGATGCGTGAGCGGTTGCGGCGCGCCGGTGTGCGCGCTATCAGCCCGGTGGTGGATGTCACCAACTACGTGATGCTCGAGCTGGGACAGCCCATGCACGCCTACGATCTGAAGAAGCTCCGGGGCGACATCCGGGTGCGTCTGGCGCGCGCCGCTGAGCCGGTCACGCTCCTCGATGGCAATACCGTCAGCGCGCCAGCCGAGGTCCTGCTGATCACCGACGGCGAGGGCGCGGTGGGACTGGCGGGCATCATGGGGGGATTGCGCACCGCGGTGAGTGAGGAGACCACGGACGTGTTCCTGGAGTCCGCGTACTTCGCGCCCGATGCGCTGCTGGGGCGCGCGCGCCGCCTGGGCCTGCAGACCGACGCCAGCCAGCGCTTTGAGCGCGGCGTCGATCCGACCCAGCAGGGGCGCGCCATCGAGCGCGCGATTGCGTTGCTCACCCCGGTGGCCGGTGGCACCGCAGGCCCCGTCGAGGTGACGCAATCCGTCCCGCACCTGCCGCAGCGTCCCGCTGTGCCGTTGCGCGCGCAGCAACTGACGCGTCTGCTGGGGGTGGAGCTGCCCGCGCAGCGCATCGAGGCGACGCTCGCGGGCCTGCAGATGCAGGTGACGCGCAGCGCGAACGGCTGGCAGGTCACGCCCCCCGCGCACCGCTTCGATATCGGGATCGAGGCGGACCTCATCGAGGAGGTCGCCCGCGTGGTGGGCTTCGAGGCCATCCCGGAGACCGATGCTCGGGTGCCACAGCGCTTTCGCAGCCTGCCCGAGGAGCACCCGCCGGAAGCGGCGGTGCTCGGCATGCTCGCGGCGCACGGCTACCAAGAAGCGATCACGCTCGCCTTCGTCGATCCGGTGCTGCAGGAGCGGTTATTCCCCGGGCGAGCGGCCCTGGCCCTTTCGAATCCGATCGCGAGCGACCTGTCCGTCATGCGCGTGTCGTTGTGGCCGGGGCTGCTACGTGCCGCGCTCGAGAATCAGCGCCGCCAGGCCGATCGCATCCGGCTGTTCGAGCACGGCACGCGCTTCGAGATGAGCGGGGGCACGCGGGAGATCGACACGCTCGCGGGGCTCGCGTGCGGCGCGCGCTTGCCCGAGCAGTGGGGTGTGCCGAAGGACATGCGCGCCGGCGCGGACTTCTACGACATGAAGGGTGATCTCGCGGCCCTCTTCGCGGCGACGGGAGCACGGCAGTCGTTCAGGTTCGAGCCGGGCTCGCAGCCGGCGCTGCACCCAGGTCGCACGGCGCGGGTGCTGCGGTGCGGTCAGTCAGTGGGTTGGCTCGGGGAATTGCATCCGACGCTGGTACAGACGCTGGAATTTACATATCCGCCGATGCTGTTCGAGCTGGACTTCGACGCAGCTCTGGCCGTCAAGCGCGCCACTTACGAGGAGATCTCGCGCTTTCCACAGGTGCGGCGCGACCTCGCCGTCGTCGTGGACGAGTCGGTGACTTTAAGTACCCTGGCCGAGCGTGTAACCTTGGCGGCCTCAAGCCTGCTGCGTGATCTCCGCATTTTCGACGTGTATCGGGGCCCTGGCCTCGAAAAAGGTCGAAAAAGTGTCGCCTTAGGCTTGATTTTTCAGGCTATTTCTCGCACTCTTACAGATGATGATGTGGAGCGCCTCATGGGCTCCGTGATAGCGGATCTGCGCGAGAACTTGAACGCAAGAATTCGAGAATAAAGAAATGGCCCTGACAAAAGCGGAGATGGCCGAGGCGTTGTTCAACCAGCTCGGGCTCAACAAGCGTGAAGCACGTGAGCTGGTGGATCTGTTCTTCGAGGAAGTCCGTGCCGCGCTGTCCGGCGGGGAACAGGTGAAGCTCTCCGGCTTCGGCAACTTTGACCTGCGTGACAAGAACCAGCGTCCCGGTCGCAATCCCAAGACCGGCCAGGAGATTCCGATCAGCGCGCGCCGCGTGGTGACTTTCCGCCCGGGGCAGAAACTCAAGGCACGGGTCGAAGCCTATGTTGGAGCCAAAGAATAACGCCCAGCTACCGGCGATTCCCGGCAAGCGCTACTTCACCATCGGAGAGGTGAGTGAGCTGTGCGGCGTGAAGCCGCACGTGCTGCGCTACTGGGAGCAGGAATTCCCGCAGCTGAAGCCCGTCAAACGACGCGGCAACCGGCGCTATTACCAGCGCCAGGACGTGATCGTCATCCGCCAGATCCGCAGCCTGCTCTACGACCAGGGCTTCACCATAGGCGGGGCGCGCAACAAGCTCACCGGCGAGGAAGCGCGCACCGACGTGACGCAGAGCCAGCAGATCGTGAGGCAGGTGCGGGTCGAGCTCGAGGAGCTGATGAAGGTGCTGCGGCGCTGAGCGTCGCGGCGAGCCGAAAACGGCGTATCATGTTTTCAGCGCGCGGTGGGTCCCCGGCCGGCGCGCGAGAGTCTTTGCCAAATAAGAACAATCGTGTCGGAGCGTGGCGCAGCCTGGTAGCGCACTTGCATGGGGTGCAAGGGGTCCCGAGTTCAAATCTCGGCGCTCCGACCAGTTTTTTCAGGGTGCCGAAAACCTCCGGTGGTCCCACGAGTGTTCCCGTTTCTGCGGAACCACTCCCGACACCGCGCATGCGCGGCAGGGTGTGGGAATGACCACCTCAATCATGGATGCGCACGCGGCCCGCCTCGACGATCCACAATCGACCGCTCAGCGCCTCCCGCTGCAGCAACGCGATCGCGTTCGCCAATGCAGCGGTGACAGGTCCGGAGCCTGTGTACCGAGCCGGAGGACCATGACCCCGGCGTACCGACCGGGCGGCTAGCGATGAATATTGGCGAAGTCCAAATCCAACGTGACGAGTGCGCGGCCTTCCAGCCGGCAGACCTCGATGATGCGCGGATCGACTGCACCTCCGAGCGCCTGCTCCAGCGCTCGACGTCCGTCGGCGTGTGGCACAAGGGAGCGCACTATGCAGCGAAGCCCCGCCAGCGACAAGCCTCGCGGGGCGTTTTCCGCGGTTGCCGATGTCGAGTAGATCGAGCCCCGCAGTGCATCCACCCGACTCAGAGCAACCGGATCGGTCTGCGAGTCTGCTCTGCCCACATTCCCAGGAGCGGCACGGCTGCGATCAGGACACTGAGCAACGTCACGATGTATGGGCCGTACTGACGCGAAATGCCCATGACATCCCGGCTGAGACGCGGCCAAGCCGTGACTACGGCAACCACCAGCAAGAGTGCGATTCCCAGCGTGTCGAGCGTCAGCAGGCGCAGCATCGACCTACGCCAGTTCTGCAGCTCCGAAAGGGCTCTCCGATAACGTACCCGTTCCTGCTGCCGTGCGAGCATAGCCCGCTCGGTGGCGCCGATCTGCGATTCGGCTCGCAAACGTGCCATGAGCCGGGCGTCGAAGTCTGCTCCTGTGTCGAGGCCACTGAAGAGCGCCCGCAGGTGTTTGTCGAGTTCGGAATCAGGTGTGCTCATGCGGTCGCACTTATTTGCCGGCGGCAGCGCTCATCCGGGCGCGCGCGCGATGCAGCAACGTTTTCACTGTTCCAACGGGCATCGCCAGCATATTAGCTACCCCCTCGTGGGATTGCTCTTCCATGTAGAAGAGCATGATGACTTGCCGTTGCTTCGTGGGGAGCTGATCGACGAGCCGCAGGAGCGCAGCACGGTCGACGATGTCATCGGCTGATGGAGCAGGATCGATCGCTTCCACCGCGTCCATCACGTCCGGATCGCTGAGAGAGGACTGCGAGCGTCGTGCACGGAGCGCTGACAAGCTCGCGTTTCGGGCAATCGCGTAAATCCACGTGGACAACGAGGCGCGGCCGTCAAACCCGGGCAGAGCCCGCCAGACCTTGATGAACACGTCCTGGGTCACGTCTTCTGCCGCCTCACGGTCGCGAAGAAAGCTGTACGCCAACCCAAAAACCTTGCGTCGGAAGGCAGGCAGTAGCAGGGCGATCGCCTCATCGCGGCGCTCCGAGCGCACGAGCTCCAAGGCTCTGGCATCGGTCAACACGGCGTCGCATCGCCCGTTTCGTCCGACCCCGATGTTTTCACTCTCCTTAAGGCGTCTGATCGCTACCGGACGCGGGCGCTTCGCGCTTCGGGCCTGCCGTGCTGTGCCCTTCCACAAAATAGTAGATGAGATAGGCAGCGCCGACGGCGACCGCGATCCAGCCGAATGATCCCGTCTGACTCCCAAACCGGTCGTGCACGCCAAATGTGAGGGCGAGGCCGATACCGAGCCAGATCAGACCGCGCAGCAGATAGCGTGAGCGCGGCGCCATCTGCTCGGGCTGCGCAACTGGCTCCGGCAGCAGCTCCAGGCCCTTCTCGATGGCCGCCATCCGCTCCTTATGGCGGCAGTCAATCTCGCGCATCCTGCGCCGGTACCACACCACGATCCAGACGATCAATGCACCCAAACTCACCGTGACCGAGATAATCGGAATCAGGAGGGCCATTACAGGGAGCAGAGGCTCAGTCCACATGGTCACAACCTCGTTTCAGCCGATGAGTAGGTGCAGGAACCCCTCGATCTCGGGACAGTGCCGCGCGATGAGATAGCCGACGATCGCACCGATCACGGCGGCTGACAGGGAATCGGTCATCGCACTTTTCTGGCGTAGTCATTCTCGCGCGTCACAGGGGTTGATACGCGTAGCCGGCTCACTGAGTTTCAGGGTTGAGACCTTTTTTCGCAGCTATGGTGAAACCCCGCAGCCCGCCGGCGCGTATCAATCGAGGGACTCTATCCGGGTGCCGTCCGCTGGCCCGGGAGCCCCGCCGTATGGGCGGCTTTAACCAGCGCCCGGATCGTCTCGAGCGGCGACACCGGCAGGTTGTGAACGCCGCCGAAACCTCGCTCGAAGAACGTTTTCACGCAGATGGCCCCGTCGGATGGCCACCCGCGCCGAAGGATCAGGCTCGCGAGTGGCTAGTCCCAGCGGTTCGCGTTCTTCGGGAAACCCGGACGTTGCACCGTAACGACGCAGAAGCGTTGGCCGGTCGGAGCCTCCATCACCACCCAGCGCTCGAGGCGTTCCACCACCTTGGCTCCCAGCTTAGTCAGGCGCGCCACTTCGGCAGCGATGTCGTCCGTCTCGACGTCGATGTGGACCCGGCTCTCGTGCTCGACGCGCTGGATCTCCACGATAGGCTCGTCGGGCGGGGTGTGCAGCATGCGGTAGTTGCCGCGGCTGCCCGGATGGCCGGGATCCACGGGGCGACCCAGCGCCTCGCCCCAGAAACGGGCGGCGCCGTCCAGATCGGAGGTGCGGCAGTCGATCAGCACGGCGCAGAGACGGGAATGGTGCATATCAGTGCCCTCGGATAGCGCTGCGAGGTCTTGATGGTCTATTCCACACTCAGTACGACCTTCCCTCGGGCGTGCCCTGCTTCCAGATACCGCAGCGCCTCGGGGGCCTCGCTGAGCTTGTAACGCCTGTCGATGACAGGCGTCACCTTAGCGGACCGCATGAGCTCGCCCAAGGTGGCCAGGTCTTCCTTGCCGAGGTCCGCCAGCATCATGCCGGCCTTCTGGCTCATGAACGGCGACAGCACCAGGGCCTGGAGCGGTGTCGCCAGCCACCCGAACCAGTTACCGGGGGTGGTCGAGCCGATCATGACGTAGATGCCGTTGGGATTCAGGACGCGCTTGTATGCCAGCAAGGAGTGGGTTCCGACGTTGTCCACAATCAGGTCGTAGTGTTGCGCGCCCTGGGTGAAATCCTCCCGGGTGTAGTCGATGACGTGATCAGCGCCGAGCGACCGGACCATATCGACATTCCGTGTGCTGCATACGCCGGTCACCTCTGCGCCGAATGACTTGGCGATCTGCACGGCGAACGTACCCACACCCCCCGAAGCACCGTTGATCAGGACCTTCTGGCCGGCGTGAATATGTCCCTTGTCGCGCAGAGCCTGCAACGCGGTGATTCCTGCGATCGGTACGGCAGCTGCCTGCTCAAATGAAACGTTGCTCGGTTTCAGCGCGACCGCCCGTTCCTCGCGGACGGTGACGTACTCGGCAAAGGCCCCGGACCTCCCGCCGAAGACCTCGTCGCCTGGCTTGAACCGCTTGACGCTCTTCCCGACCGCCTCGACAGTCCCTGCGAAGTCGACGCCCAACCGCGGGTTTTCGGGCTTTCCGAAGCCGGCGTCCATGCGCACGAGGTACGGGGTGCCTTCCATGTGGTGCCAGTCGAGAGGATTGACCGACGCCGCGTGCACCTTGACCAGGACTTCATTGTCCGCGGGGGTAGGCTTGGGAATGTCCTCATACCTGAGGAGGTCGGGTGAACCGTAGCAACGATGGACAATGCCCTTCATCAGGGTGACGCCAGCAGGAGGTGAGGGCGCCGGACCGCACGCGGACGTGTGGCTCATTGCAAGCGCCAGCGACAGCGCCCCCAGTGCCACGAGCATTACCAGTACGCCCAGGATTTTATAGCGTAGTTTCATGGATCCCCCGGCGCTTGCATGGAGGATCAGGATCGTTGCCGCGCTCCCGCGGGTCAGTCCCGAGCTCCCCGATCAGAAGTGTACCGCAGGCCGTGGGGTGCGCGGGATCGCTCGACCGCAAAACAGAGTCGCTCCACGGCAGCAGAGCAAGCGCCCTGCGCGGTGCACTGAAATGGGCGCCTCGTATTACGGGCTCATACTATCGGCGCGAACGCGGTCAAGGCGGCCTGTGCCGCCGCCGAGCCCAGACCCTGCATCGGCAACAGCGTGGAGAACTGGCTGCTGGTCCCGAGGAGTCCCATGTAATTGAGAATGACCACCTGCACGAGCTGGTTCACGGCGTTCGCAGCCGGACTGGAAGTCGGCACGACCGAACCGTCGGCGCTGAAGTAGCCAATCTGTTGGCTCGCCGCGCCGTTGAGGAGCTGTGGCCGGCCCTTCGGGCTGTAGACGAGGAAGAAAGTCGATGCCGTGTCCTGGTTGTCGCCTTGCCACCCGAGCTTGCCGCGGCCGGCAGTGCTGCCGTCGATCGAGCTGGTTGCGCTGAGGGAGCCGTCGCTGAACACGTAGATCATCACCGGAGAGCCGACCCGCTGTGCATACTCGAGGACGGCGCCGATCATCTGGCCCGCCTTGAAGTTGCGGGTCTCGCCGGTGGCCCGGGTGCTGTCGTGATAGTCGAAGCCACCGAGGGTGATGGTGCCCGCACCGGCGTACCCGTTGAGCACCAGCTTCATGACAGTGGCCGTCTTCGCGATGTCTGAATCCGCGAAGTCCGTCGCAGTGAAGATCGGCGAGGCGCCGCCGATGATGTTGACATCCTGCGTCGGATCCAGCGCCGAGGAACTCCCGAATGCATCCGCTGTGTTCGCCGTCCTCACGTAGGCGCAGCGGACCTGGTTCTTGAGGTTCGCATCGGCGGCCGGGTCAGTGTAGAACTCAAGTCCCGCGCTGGTCGGCGCCGGGCGTGCGAGTTTCCCCGTGAATGCCGCAGTCGGATCCGTTGCGTTCGGGTTGTAGGGCGTGGTGCCGCCGCTGATGCGGGTCACGGACTCGAGGACCGCCACGGCAAGGGGGTCGCCCGTGCCACTGCCTGACTTGACCAGGGCAACGGCGTCGCTCGGCTGGCTGATCTTCGTCGGCTGCAATGTCGGGTCGATCAGGGCCGTCGGCGCCGCCGAGTTGCCGCCCGATACCGTCGACTGGCTGCCGATCAGAGTCAGGAGTTTGCCCTTCGCACCGGCCTTGGCGATGCCGTACATGGGATTGTGCGGATTGTTGCCGGTATCGTTCTGCGACAGCGCGCAGATCACCGCCCCGTTCGTACCGGCAGCGGTCACCGGAGTGGTCGCCTTGCTGAGAATGCCTCTCAGGATGGCGCCATCCGAATGCCAGAGCAATCCGAGCGCGTTGCTGATGAAGCCGCTCGAAGTCGGCAGCATGTTGCCGGGCAAGCCGAGCTTCGCGTAGCCTGCGGCCGACAGCAGGTTGCTCTGGCCTCCCTGCACGCCCACGAGCACCTCGGAGCCGACGAGGTTGGCCCCACCGGCGAGATCGAAACAGATGAAGGGAACACCGGAGATCGCAGCTACTGCCGATGGTACGTTACATTGATTCGCCGCGAGCAGCGCCTGCATGTCGGTCGACAGCGCGTTCGCGTTGCCGGACCTGAGCACCGCTGCCAGCCACGCGGGCGCCATGATGACCGCGGGGGCGCTGAGCAATCCTGCTGAAACGAAGTCGCGCCGCGTGACGGGACGCTTGTGGTTCTCGTGCAGGAGCGGCTCGCCCAGAGCACGGGGCCGCGCAGGCTTTTTGCGAATGAACATGTGGGTTCTCTCCTTATCCCCGTTACTGCAGAGTCACCGCGGCGCTGGCGAGCACGGCCGTGCAGGCCGCCTTGGTAGCCTGGGACACGGTTGCAGTGGCGCTCAGAGTCGGGATTCGGGTGAGCAGCGCGTCGAGCTCGTTGTGCGCGGCGGTTGCCGCGGTGGTGTCGACGTTGGTACCGATCGCGTTCGCAATCAGCGCGTTGATCACGATGCCGCGGTTGGTCGTATTCGGCATGGCCGCGCCGAAGAACGCCGCCGAGGTCGCAGTGATGCTGGCGTCGAGTCCGGGTCCGAAGAAGGCATCACGCAACGACTGTGTATCGACCAGCTGTCCGCAGTATGCCGTGGCCAGCTGCGTGATGGCCGTCTGTTGGGCCGTCAGGAACGCGTCGATCCGCGACGCGGGGGGCAGCGATTGCTGCTCCGAGTTGTACAGTGTCGAGACCGTCGGGTTCGTGATCGGCACACCTGTGATGGCAGACATGGAGCGATTCACCCTCTCGAAGGTCGCAATGCCGAAGTCCGGTCGCGGCGTGTTGTCGGCCGTCATCGGCGGGTTGCTGATAGTCGGTCCGACGAAGGGGTGTAAGTTGGAGCCGAGCTGGTCGAACGAGAGGAAGAAGATGTCGCTGTCCGCTCCCCTGTCGGCGGCGATCACCGCCCCGACGTTCGACAGCAGCTGACCGCTCGCGAAAGTGTAGTTCGGGGAGCCGACGGTGGCGTTCACCGTTACATACGACTGCCCGACGCTCGCAATCGTACCGTTCACACCGATGCGAATGCCGCTGATCGGAATGTTCGCCGGCGTCGCATTCGGGTCCAGGCTGATGAACCGGGGTTTTCGCAACAGATAACTGTAAGAGTCGTACTGGCTGGCTTCCATCATGATGAAGGACTGCAGCACGCCCGTCAGGGAGCTCACGTTGAACAGCAAGTAATAGCGCTCGCCCACCCCGGCGGCGAAATTCTGCTGGACCTGGGCAGCCGTCAGTGCACGACTGTGAATCGCGGCGAACTTGATGACACCCTGCCACTGCCTCTGGCCGGTGGTCTCGTTCCCGAGCACGAGCGCGAACGTGCCGTCCCAATTGCCGACGGTCCCTCCCTTGCCGGGATCCGCATCGCCCGTGTACTTGCCGTTCACGTAGATCTGCTGTCCGTTTACGGCGTCGTAGGTCAACACGACGTGCTGCAGGGACGCCTGTGCGAACATGCCTGTCGCGGACGTCAGCAGCGCCGGAGCGCCGTTGTTGTCCGTGTTGCTGCTGCGTGTGCGGGCCTCGTACTGCATGGCATGCTGTCCGAGGGTCATGTTGCGGTGGGTATTGTCGCCCGAGTACGTAACGATATAGGCATTCGACTGGGCAACGTTGGCCGGTGTTGCCCACACTTCGATGGAGTACTCGCCTGTCGACTGGATCATCTGCGCGAGCTTCTGGGAGGCGGAGGCGGACGCCTGCGCCGAGCCGCCGGCGCCGATGCTGATGCCCCATCCACTGACCCAGCCGATGCCCGTGAGCGTGAGGTCCGCCCCCGGCGCGACTGCGCTCGTGTCATAGGCCGTGCTGCCGCTGCCCGTCTTGAACTCGTACTTCGCGATGAGGTTGGCCTCGTAGCGGCTGGCGCCCGAGGCGGGCGTCCCCTGCTTGAGGGAGAGCGCTCTGGAGAGCACGAGCGTCGGATCGACGTTCGTTACCGGAATCTGGTCCGCATAGGAGGTGATCGCGGCCAGCATTGCCGCGGCACTTCCCGGGCAGTCGGGCGCGCCGCCGGCGGCCGTCGCCCAGCAGTGGTGGAACTGATCACGGAGCCTGACGACGAAGCGCGACTGGCTCGGGGTATTGAGATTCAACCTCGGTTGGGCCGCGATATAGGCTTGGGCAGGATCCGAGCTCGCGTGGTACGGTGTCTGGGGCGTAGCCGCATCGGGACGGTGGCAATCGCTGCAGAACCGCCTCAGGATGGGCGACCAGATCAGAGCCTGGAACTGACTCGAGTCTGCCGGGAAGAGCTTGCTGCCGCCGACACTCTGGTCGGGCGGCGGCGTGAGAACAATACCCGCAGCCGCGCTCGATGTACCGCCGATCCAGCTCTTGATCCACGTAGTCATCATGTTGGCGCAGTCCTGCGCGCTCGCCAGGAAGCAGTTATGACCGCCGCCGACCTTGAGAACGAGCTCCGACTGGGTGGGGTCGGTGAAATTCACCAGCGGGCCGGTCGCCTGGTACGCGAGGTTGACATCGTCCGAACGCGCGAACAGCGGTGCCTGACCGCCTGCCTGGTGGCAGCCGCCGCAACGATCGGAGCCGCTGATGTTCACCCAGAGATTGGTCTGGAACGAGAGCACGTCGGCATTCGCAGCCGCGGGCCCGCTGTAGCCGGTGCCGCCGCTGCCGCCGCCTGCGCCTGGGCCTGGGCCCGGACCCGTCCCTGGCCCGGAACCGGTAACGGTGTTGTCAGGGGAGGCGAGTGGCAAGCGGCTGCAAGCCGCGACCGTGATCAGAAGCAGGGTCAACGCAAGGACTGGCAGGCTCTTCAGCGCGCGCAGGCCGCCAGGAATGAGTTCGAACCCGTTCACGAGATGCTCCGCGTTCATGGCGGCTCTCCTTTTTCCTTGGCCTACTGCCCCGCGCACGCGGCGGCGGATTGCTGGAAGACCTGTTTGAGCTTGTAGCCGCCCGCCTTGAAGTTAGCCTTGATCGCGGCGACCGTCGTCTGGTCGGACGTGCTCGTCGGAGCCCGGAAGCACACCGTCTGGAACACCTTGGTGACCTGGCATTGCGCGAACGCGTCGCTCGCGGCCAGCTCCTGCCCGAGGGATTTGGCGCCCACGCCGCTGCCCGGAAGCGTGCCGTCCCAACCGAGGGTGGCGTTCGGCCCGTCGCGCCAGCGGTTCGACCAGCTGTTGTCCGGGGTAACGAAGCCGTCACCGAAGTTCTGCGAATTGATCAGGTACTTCGGCTGCACCATGTTCGCCGTATAGAGGAGCTGCTTGCCGGTCGTGTCGTAGTTGTAATACGCGAAGGCCTGGGCCATCGGATCCAATCCGCTGTGGCAGCCCACGCAGTTGTTCAGAAAGATGCGGCTGTCGCCCCCCGGCGTACGCGCGACATCCTGCCGGATGCGGTCGGTGGGGCGCGTGTTGTCCATCACCGTCTCCATGTCGTGGCAGAGGTGATTGATCATCGTGAAGCGGAACTGGGCGCGGTTCGTGCCCATGATGAAGAAAGCCGAGGAGCCGCCCCGCGTCGTCCAGATTCCCGAGGCCGCTTCGACCGGGAGGCCGTAAACGGTGGACTGCGTAGTCGCGACCAGCGTCGCCTTCAGGTCGACACCGTTCGCCTCCGCCATCGCATAGTGATCATTGTTGCCCGCGGAAGGCGCTGGCAGGCCGCTGGCGTTGCTCGTATAGAGAATGTCCGCAGAGAGGACTGTATTGAATGGCACGTCATCGCGAACCATGCCGATTACGGTGGCCGTGTAGTCATTCAGTGGAGCGAACACGGTCTGGTCCCGGTTGGTCCACGGAGTGACGAGGTTCTTGAGGGTGACGCTGTAGAACGTGGGTGCGTCGGTGGCGATGGCAGCCGCCCCGGCCAGGTCTCCGGCCGCAGTCTTGGCGGCCATCTGGTCGAGGACTGCGGCCGACGGCGGCACGCCGGCTATGCGTTCGTAGATGCGTTGGGCCTGCTCGCGAGGGCCGGCGAACGCGGGCGTCGCGATCTGAACGGCCAGCGCGCTCGCCCACGCCACGCCCAACACAGAGAGCCTACGCGTTATGTGATGAGACTGGCGACTCCAGCTCCGGAGACCTTCTGCTTTAGTGTCCATCACACCCACCCGCTCTCACTCGCCGATGCGCGTGTCCGGAGAATAGCTCCCGATTCGAGAGATCCTGCGTGTCTGTTAGAAAGCACGTCCCCCGGGGCAGACACACTGATCAATTATTGTCAGCGGGCTGCGTCGCTTCAGTGTTCCAAGGCTCCCGTTCCTGGGTGCGAGAAGCGCGCTGATTCCTGTGGAGTTCTTTGCTTTGTTCGGTTGAGTTGATGTAACGGCGGCTAGGGTGCGCGGCGCCATGTAGCGAGCGGCCGCGGATCATCGCTGCATGTCAGCCTCGGCGAGCGCCTTGCGCATCAGGAGCGCACCGATGAGCAGAGCCGGGGGTACCCACAGACACAGGACGCTGAGCCACGCGTAAAGGAGTGCACCGAGCGTGCAGCCCAGCGCGAAGGCCAGAACGCTCACCATCATCTGCGTGAGCCGCGCCCTGGTGGCGCTTGCCCTCTCGGGCGCCAACCCCTGCATCAGGTCCCCGAGGTCCATCATGATCTGGGTGGTAGTACCCGTCATGATCGTCGACGGCGGCGCGCTTGCCAGATGAGCCCGATGAGCGGTGTTTTGAATCGCCATGGTGGCGACCAGGATCATGCCGGTCAGCAGCGCCACATACCCGTCTGCATTGTCGAATGGCCCAAACGAGGTGGCGAGCAGCGCACCGAGAATCGACAGCAGGAGCTGCGCCAGCAGCAAAGTGCTCAGTATGGGACGAGAGCGGACGCGGAGGCCATGCGAGGAAAATCTCGCGAGGAGCACGACGATGCAGAAGACCGGCAGGGCGAGAACTTTGGCAAGCGCGCCTGAGGTTCCCAAGACGAGCGCGGCGCCCAGGGTGACGAAATTGCCGGTGACGTGGGCTGTGAAAAGACCCTTCAGTGCGAGATAAGCCGCAGTGTCCATGAATCCCGCGTTGACGCTGAGTATGCGGGGCAGCCCGAGTTGCATAGTTCTCTGCCTTTCAAATCACAGCGGGAGCGGCGAGCGTACGTGATATCGGGCCGAAGCCGAACAACCCGAGCGCCGAAGGCTCCGGCAGCGATACGGGGGGGCCTGACACCGGGGTCGCCGTGCGGGCTGGCGCGCAGGAGGTTTCGGTCTGACACCGGGGCCGCCGTGCGGCTCGCGCGCGCCGGTGTTCGGCACATAGCCCGGCCGATTTACTGAAAGCGAATGTCCGAGGTTGGCCAGGCGCCCAGGTCGGGCGGGTCACCTTGACGTCGCACGGGTGAGGGTCCGGCCACGGCTCGCGACCCGCCGGCGGCAGCGGCCGGCAAAGGGGTAAAGACGCCCCTTAACGCGCCGCCGTGGGGTGCACGCCCCCGGCCGCGCGGGCCGGTGCCTTCAGTCTCGACTCCTGCGCAGGGGCGATTCGCACGTGCTCGGCTACCGCCCGCTCGATATGCAAAGCCTGCTCAACCGCACCGTGCGCGAGCCGCTTCACGTGCGTCCCGAACCGTGCCGTGATGCTCGGCGCCTTGCGCGCCGGGGCAGCTGGCTGCGAGGCGGCGCGTTCGACGAACGGGGCGATGTCGCTCAGGTATATGTGTCGCTGCTGCGCTTCTTCCAGCCGCAAGAGCGCCTGATAAGCGAGAAATACGTAGGTCTCTTCCTCGCTGAGCCCGCGCGCCCGAGCGACCTCGAGGCATTCACCGATCAGGCTGCCGGGTCGAGCGCCATCTTCTTCGATCGCCCGACGCATGATGTCAATGCTCTCAGCGCCCCGCGGAGCTTCCGGCTTTACGAGCCAGACCGTTGTTATAGCTTCCATTGCCGGAAGCATAGCGACGCAGTTGCGCGCGCCAAGACCGACAAAGCCCCTTCCCTGAGTCGGCTGACAGCGGAGTCGCCCGTCAGGCATCTCCGACGTCTCCGACCGGCTACAGATAACATATTACGTTTTGCATGGCGTGGCAGGGCGCTGATCGCCTGACAGCCGCACCGGCGGCCGCCGGCGCGCAGGGTGTGCGGGGCATCGCTAGAGCGGAAAGCTCCGCGCGCGCTCCTGGTCCTTGAGGATGTCGCGCGCAGCGAGAAACAGGTGCGCGGTGGCCCACAATCCGGTGGGCACCAGGCACAGCATCGCCAGCCTCAGCGACTCGGCATTGGAGACGTGATTGGGCGCGAACCAGTCGCTCAGGGAGCCGATCAGCGGAGGTGCGATGACCAGATTGCCGAGATTCGCCAGAAACAGCACCATGGCGCAGAACATCGCCCGCATGCGGCACTGCGCCAGATTGTTGAGCAGCCCGAAGCCGGGACCGATATAGAAGTAGATCGCGGGGATGAAGATCCACAACATCGCCTTGGCAAGCGCGAGGTCGCGGGTGTAGTACACCACCCCCGAGGCGAGAGTTGCGAGGCCGATACCGCCGGCGAGCAGCCACACGATGCGACGCGCATCGGTCATGCCGCTGCGGGCCATCAGGACGCCGGTCACGACGGTCGCGAGACCTCCCCCCCACAGGTGCATGTTCTGTGTCACGACGCTCGCCTCGCCGACGCTCATGTGGTAGGTGCGCTGCAGGAAGGCCGGTGTCCAGAACATGAGCCCCCAGCCCCACAGCGCGCACACCGCACTGCCCATCATCACATGCACCGCGGAGCGCTGCTGCCACAGGAAGCGCATCGTCTCGAGCACCGATGGCGCCTCGCCGTCGTCGCCGGCATCGAGACATCCGCGCCGCGGCTCGCGCACCGTGAGCCACACCGCGAACCCGGCCAGCACGCCCGGGACCCCGAGCGCGAAGAACACCGCGCGCCAGCCGTAGTGATCGGCGATGGCGCCGGCGACGTTGTAGCCCACCCAGGCGCCGATCGGCGCGCCGAGGGAGAACACCGTGAGCGCCATGGCGCGCCGCGTGGCGGGAAAGTAGTCGGAGAGCAGCGAATTTGCACCCGGCGTGCCGCCGGCTTCTCCGACGGTGACTCCGACGCGGGCGAAGAAAAACTCCCACGAGGTCCGCGCGAGCCCGCACACGGCAGTCATCATCGACCACAGCACCAGGCAGAGCGCGACGATGTTGCGGCGGTTCTTGCGGTCGATGAGCCAGGACAGCGGGAACCCCAACACGATGTAGAACAGTCCGAATGCCGCACCCGTGAGCCAGGCGACACCCTTGTCGGTGAGATGCAGCTCGAGCCGGATCGGCTCCAGCACCGTCGACACCACGTAGCGGTCGGCGATGCTGAGGGTGTAGACCAGACACATCATGATGAGCACGTACCAGCGCTCCATGAGGGAGGCGGACTGCAGCGGCGCAACGCCCAGCGCCGCGGTGTCGGATGCCACGGCCGACTGTAGCTCGCTCACGGGGTCTGGCTCTGCATGCTCACAGACTCAGGTTACGCTACCGCGGCGGAGCTGTCTTCGAGAACGAGAGCCGCGGCCTTTTCCGCCGTCATGAGGGTCGGGGCGTTGATATTGCCTGAGCTTATGTTCGGGAAAATGGCGGCGTCCACCACGCGCAGGCGGCTGACCCCGCGCACCCGCAGCCGCGGATCGACCACCGAGGTGCGCGGATCCGAGCCCATGGCGCAGGTCCCGCAGGCGTGGAACACCGAGCCGGCGCGGCGGCGAAAGTCCGCGAGCACCTCCGCATCGGACTGCACCCGCGCACCGGGCTCGCGCTCGCTCTCGGTCACTTGCGCGAGCGCCGGGGCGGCGGCGAGGCGCCGCAGGATCCGCGCCCCGTCGTACACGTCCCGCAGGTCCGCTTCGGTGGCGAGGGAATTCGGGACGATGGCGGGACTGTCGAGCGGATCGCTAGAGCGAATATGCACGCTGCCGCGGCTGGTGGGCCGGCAGGTGTTGAAGGACATCAGGAACCCCGGAAACGGGTCGGGGTTCAGCAGGCGCCGGTTGGCGCCGATGGTGGTGGTGCTGTAACTGGCCGGGTTGAAGTAGATGTGCAGGTTCGGGCGCGTCAGCTCCGCGCGGCTGCGCAGGAAGGCGCCGGCCTGATTGACGCTCATGGCGAGCGGGCCGCGCCGCCCGAGCGCGTAGGTGAGCGCCGCTTTGACTTTGCCGAGAAAGGGCGCCAGCTGATCGTTCAGGGTCGGCACCCGCGAGCGGTAGAAATACGACACCGCGAGGTGGTCCTGCAGGCCGCGCCCGACGGCGCTCGAGTCGGCGATGACCGGAATATTGAACTGCCGCAGCAGCTGCGCGTCGCCGACGCCCGAGAGCTCGAGCAGTTGCGGCGAGTTGACCGCACCGGCCGCCAGCAGCACCTCCAGGCGCGCGCGCGCCTGCTGCCGCTGACCGGCGCGCAGGTACTCCACCCCTACCGCGCGCGAGCCCGAAAACAACACCCGCGTGGCGTGCGAGCGCAGGCGCACCTCGAGATTGGCGCGCCGCCACACCGGCCGCAGGTACGCATTGGCGCTCGAGACGCGCACGCCATCCTTGATGGTGACGTGCCACAGGCCCGCGCCTTCGGCCTGCGCACCGTTGAAGTCGCGGGTGGGTGCGATGCCGACGCTGGCGCACGCCTCGAGGAAGCTCGTACACAAGGGGTGCACGCTCGCCGACACGTCGCTCACGTGCACCGGACCTCCGGCGCCGTGGAATTCGGAAGCGCCCCACGCGTGATCCTCGAGCTTCCTGAAGTAGGGGAGCAGCTCGCTCCAGGACCAGCCGGGATTGCCCGCCGCGCGCCAGTCGTCGAAGTCCGCCGGCTGCCCGCGCACGTACACCATGGCGTTGATGGAGCTCGACCCGCCCAGTACCTTACCGCGCGGCCAGAAGGCGCGGCGGTTGTCGAGCGCGGGATCCGGCTGCGCCTGGTACATCCAGTTGAAACGGGGATCGTTGAAGGTGCGGCCGTAGCCGATCGGCACCCGGACCCACATCGAGCGGTCGTTGCCGCCGGCCTCGAGCAGCAGCACGCGATGCTCGCCGCCCGCGCTCAGGCGGTTGGCGAGCACGCACCCGGCGGAGCCGGCGCCTACGATGACGTAGTCATACTCGCTCATCTGTGCTAAAGCACCGGGCGATGAGACTGACTGACATCAGGACTTTCATCGCCGGCAACCCGGCCCCCGGCGTCGGCGGGCGCTACTTCGTGTTCGTGAAGCTCACCACGGACGGCAACGTGCATGGGGTGGGCGAAGCCTACTGCGTGCCGTTTCATCCCGAGGTGGTGACGCGCATGCTCAGCGATGTCTTCGAGCGCTACCTCGCGGGCGAGGACCCGCACCACATCGAGAGGATGTGGCGGCGCGTGTACTCGGCCGGCTACACCCAGCATCCGGACCTGTCGCTGATGGCGGTGCTGAGCGCCCTGGAGATGGCCTGCTGGGACATCATCGGCAAGGAAGCGAACCAGCCCGTCTACAACCTGCTCGGGGGCCGGGTGCACGAGCGGCTGCGCACCTACACCTATATCTACGCGCGTCCCGGGGACCGGAGCGACGTGTACCAGGACCCGGATCTCGCCGCCGAGCGCGCCGTCGAGTACCTCGCGCAGGGCTTCACCGCCTTGAAGTTTGATCCGGCCGGACCCTACTCGGCCTTCGACGGCCGGCAGCTGTCGCTCGCGGCGCTCGATCTGTGCGAGCGCTTCATGCGCCAGCTGCGCGCCGCCGTGGGCTCGGATGCCGACCTGCTGTTCGGCACGCACGGGCAGATGACCGCCGCGGGTGCGATTCGCCTCGCGCGGCGCCTCGAGCCCTACGATCCTCTGTGGTTCGAGGAACCGGTGCCGCCGGATGCGCCCGAGGAAATGGCGCGCGTGGCGCGCGCCACCAGCATCCCGATCGCCACCGGCGAGCGCCTCGCCACCAAGTACGATTTCGCGCGGGTGCTCGGCGCAGGGGCCGCGGCCATCCTGCAGATGAATCTGGGGCGCGTCGGGGGAATCCTCGAGGCGAAGAAGATCGCCGCGCTCGCCGAGGTGCACCATGTGCAGCTCGCGCCACACCTGTATTGCGGGCCGGTCGTGGGCGCCGCCAATATCCAGCTCGCCACCTGCAGCCCGAACTTCCTGATCCTCGAGGGTATCGAGCGCTGGCAGGGGTTTCATGCCGAGGTACTCGTCAAACCCATCCGCTGGGAGGCGGGGTACGTGATCCCGCCGACCGAGCCCGGGCTCGGCGTCGAGCTCAACGAGGAGCTCATCGCGCGCCACCCCTACCGCGGCAAGGAGCTGCACCTGGACATGGCCGGCAAGCCATTGGCGTAGGCGCTCTCTACAGCCGTAATTCGGCGCGCAGGCGCTCTTCGTACCAGACGTGGAACAGCTTCACCATGTATTCGCTGGCGGCAATCGGGCCGGGCTCGTAGGCGGGGCTGGAGGCGCCGCGCTGCGTTTCCTCGACGAACGCTGCGTCCTGGGCGTTGGTGGCGTTCCATACGCTGGTGAGCTTCTCCAGATCGTAGTCGCGACCTTCCTGCGCGTCGGCGTGCACCAGCCAGGTGCTGCGCACCAGCGTGCGTCCGCGCTCGAGCGGCAGCGTGGCGAAGGTGAGCGCATGGTCGGAGAGGAAATGGAACCAGGCGTTCGGCTGGGTGTGAAAGTGCAGTGTCCCCAGGCGCGACTCCTTGAGATCCCCCAACAGGCGGCGTGAGGCGACGCGGGTATCCGGGGTCATCGACTCACCGGCGCCGTCCAGCACCAGCCGCTCGGTGCGAAAAGCGGTCGGCCGGCCGTGCAGCTGCTCGATCTCCTGCCACGGCAGCCCCGCGCGCGCCCAGATCGCTTCCTGCACCGGCCGGGCGCTCTGGTAGCGCGCGTAGGTCGCGCGCTCCTGCGCGGACATGCGCTCCACGTCGAGCTCGCCGAAAAAATCGAACAGCGAGCACAAGAGCTCCGGATGCCCGGCGCAATGGAAGCATTCGCGGTTATTCTCGATGGTGAGCTTCCAGTTGCCGTGCTCGATGACGTCGACCTGCTTCGCGACCTTGGCCCGCGCCAGAGCGTGGGGTGCGAGATACGGCGTCATGCGCTCTCGCATGTCGTCGAAATCCGCCGGCGGCTCATCCGCCAGGCACACGAATATGAGACCGGCGAGTGTCCTCACGTGCACCGGCTTCAGGCGCCGCTGCGCCGCCGGGGCCTCGCCGGTGGCGCCGCAGCCGATGACCCGGCCCTCGAGGTCGTAGGTCCAGCGATGGTACGGGCACTGCAGCGTCGCCCCGGCAATGCCGGAATCCTGCTGCAGGATGCGCGAGCCGCGATGCCGGCAGGTGTTGTGGAAAGCGGCGATCGAGCCGTCGTCGCGCCGCAGAATGAAAATCGGCCAGGGACCGATCTGGAAAGTGCGGTAGTCGCCGCCCTCGGGAATTTCGGCCTCGCAGGCCACGAACAGCCAGTGACGGCCGAAGAGGTATTCGAGCTCGGCCGCATACAGCCGCTCATCGGTGAAGAACGCACCCGGGAGGGCGAAACCGGGTTTGCAGGCCGCCAGGAGCGAGGCCACGTGCTGCCGCAGGGGCTCGGGCGCGGCACACCGCGCTGCGCCAACGGAGGAGGGGGGTGCGTTCGTGCTCATGGGCTTTAGAATAGCGCGCCCGAGGGTCGCGCAAACAAGACCCCACAAGCTGGAGACATCGCATGGCTGCCACCGCCAAATCGTCCCGAAAGCCCGCGCGCGCTGCGCCCCGCGGCAAGGCTCGCGGGCAGGAGCGCGATCTCATCGCCCGACTGAGCCGCGGGGCGGTGATCTGCGCGGAAGGGTACGTGTTCGAGCTCGAGCGGCGCGGCTACCTGCAGGCGGGCGCCTTCGTGCCCGAGGTGCTGTTCGATCACCCCGAGGTGGTGGAGCAGCTGCACCTGGACTTCGTGCACGCCGGCTCGGACGTGACCCAGGCGCTCACCTACTATGTGCATCGCGAGAAGCTGCGGGTCATCGGGCGCGAGAAGGATCTGGTGCCGATGAACCGGGCGGCGCTCAAGATCGCCAAGTCGGTGGCGCGCAAAACCGGAACGCTGTTCGCCGGGGACCTGTGCAACACCAACATCTACGATCCGGCCGACAAGCGCTCGATCAAGGAGGTGGAGCGGATCTTTGACGAACAGGTGGGCTGGGCGGTCGAGGCGGGCGTCGACTACTTCGTCGCCGAGACCCTGGGGTGGGCCGGTGAGGCGCTCATGGCGCTGGAGGCGATCCGCAAGCACTCGAAGGTGCCGGCGGTGGTCACCTTCGCCATGCACCGCGAGGAGCTGACGCGGGACGGCCTCACCCCGGCCGAAGCCTGCCGGCGCCTGGAAGGGGCGGGGGCGGATGTGGTCGGCCTCAACTGCCACCGCGGCCCGGCGACCATGATGCCGCTGATCAGACAGATCCGCGCGGCGGTGAAGTGTCACGTGGCCGCGCTCCCGGTGCCGTATCGCACCACTCCCAGCCAGCCCTCGTTCATGTCCCTCACGGACCCCTGCTGCGGCAACGTGCGTGCGTTCCCCGTCGGGCTCGATCCCTTCGTGTGCACGCGGCAGGAGATCTCCGACTTCGGACGCGAGGCGCTGGCGCTCGGCGTGCACTATCTGGGCGTGTGCTGTGGCGCGGGTCCGCACCACATCCGCGCGCTCGCCGAGAGCCTCGGCAGGCACCCGCCGGCCAGCCGCTACAGCGTTGACATGTCCAAGCACGCGTTCTTCGGCACCGACAAGAAGATTCGCAGGATCCAGACCGACTACCAGGACAAGGCCTGAAGCCGGCGTGAAGTATTCGGCCCTGGCGCTGCTGCGCGGGGCGCTCTCGGCGCACCGCAACTGGGTTCCGGCCTGGCGCTCGCCCGAGCCGAAGCCCACCTACGACGTCGTGATCGTCGGTGGCGGAGGTCACGGGCTGGCCGCCGCCTATTATCTGGCGAAGAACCACGGCGTTCGCAACGTCGCGCTCCTCGAGCGCGGCTGGATCGGCGGCGGCAACACCGGGCGCAACACCACCATCGTGCGCTCCAACTACCTGTTCCCCGAGAGCGCGCGGCTGTACGACTTCGCGCTCAAGTGCTACGAGGGTCTGTCGCGCGAGCTGAATTTCAACATCATGCTGAGCCAGCGCGGAATCGTGATGCTCGCGCACAGTCGCCACGACCTGGACTCGATGGCGCGCTGGGCCAACGCCATGCGCATGAACGGCATCGACGCGCAGATCCTCACGCGCGATGAGGTGGCCGCGCGCGCACCGCTCCTGGACATGTCCCCCGACGCCCGCTTCCCGGTGCTGGGCGGCTTCACGCAGCGCCGAGCCGGCACGGCGCGGCACGACGCGGTCGCCTGGGGCTACGCGCGCGCCGCCGATGCCCTGGGCGTGGACATCATCCAGAACTGCGAGGTCAGCGGCTTCCTCAGCGGCGCCGGCGGACGGGTCGTCGGCGTCGAGACCAGCCGCGGCCGCATACGGGCCGAGCGCATCGGCATCGCCGCCGCCGGCCACAGCTCGGTGCTCGCGAAGCTCGCCGGCTTTCGCCTGCCGGTCGTGAGCTACGCCCTGCAGGCGATGGTGACCGAGCCCCTGAAGCCGGCGCTCGACACGGTGGTGAGCTCTCCGGGCACCGGCGCGTACGTGAGCCAGTCGGACAAGGGCGAGATGGTGATCGGGGCGGGCCTGGATCTGTTTCCCTCGTACGCGCAGCGCGGCAGCTTTGCGGTGCTGCAGGGCGTCATCGCTGCGACGCTGGCGCTGTTTCCCTCCTTCAGCCGCCTGCGGCTGCTGCGGCAGTGGGCCGGGATCGTCGATGTGGTGCACGACTCCAGCCCCATCATCGGGCCTACTCCGGTCCCGGGGCTGTACATCAACTGCGGCTGGGGAACCGGGGGATTCAAGGCGATCCCCGCCGGAGGGTGGACGCTCGCGCACGTGCTGGCGACCGGGCGCAATCACGAGCTCGCCGAGCCCTTCCAGCTCGAGCGCTTCATCACCGGGCGCCTGATCGACGAAGCCGCTGCCGCAGGGATCGCGCACTGATGCTCGCCGCAGCCTCACCGCCATGATGCAGCTCAAATGCCCGTGGTGCGGACTGCGCGACGAGAGCGAGTTCGTCTGCGGCGGCACCACCCACCTCATCCGGCCCGACCTCTCTGTCACCGATGCGACCTGGGGCGAATACCTCTTCTTCCGTGACAATCCCAGGGGGGTGCACCTGGAGCGCTGGCGGCATGCGTACGGCTGCGGACAGTGGTTCAACGTCGCGCGCCACACCGTGACACACGAGGTGTTGTCGGTGTACGCCATGACCGACCCGCCGCCGGCTCATTCCTGAAGGGGCGGCGCGCCATGGCAAGCCGACGCCTGCCGCAGCCTGCGGGTACCTGGATCGATCGATCGCACCCCTTGTCCTTCACGTTCAACGGGCGGCGGCTGTCGGGCTTCAGGGGCGATACCCTGGCCTCGGCACTGCTCGCGAACGGCGTGCGCCTGGTGGGCCGCAGCTTCAAGCTCCACCGCCCGCGCGGCGTCTGGTCGTGCGGCGTCGAGGAGCCGAGCGCGCTGGTGGATATCGGCCAGGGGGCGCGCCGCACGCCGAATGTGCGCACGACGCTCCTGCCGCTCGCCGAGGGACTCGCCGCCGAGAGCGTGAACTGCTGGCCGGGCGTTGGGTTCGACGTCGGCGCACTCACGGGGGCGTGTGCGGCGCTGCTGCCCGCGGGGTTCTACTACAAGACCTTCAAGTGGCCGAGCTGGCACTGGTTCGAGCCGGCGATCCGGCGCATGGCGGGCCTGGGGAGGGCCCCCACCGCGCCCGACGCCGATCACTACGAAGAGGTCGCGGCGGACACCGACGTGCTCGTCATCGGCGCGGGTGTGGCGGGACTTGCCGCCGCGGCGGCGGCGGCGGGCGCGGGTGCGCGCACCCTGCTGCTCGCGAGCGGTGCGCAGGTGGGGG